>Ga0082212_10001121_pt1 | contig 39348 bp, 31 predicted proteins | sample TergutNt197P3_FD_71548 | JGI IMG/M metagenome (GOLD analysis project Ga0082212, IMG submission 71548) | Neocapritermes taracua P3 segment gut microbial communities from Petit-Saut dam, French Guiana - Nt197 P3 | ecosystem: Host-associated > Arthropoda: Insects > Digestive system > Gut ...
ATGGTATCGTGCCATCAAGCTGCCTGCGTATACTCACTGCGCGTAGGCGCCCCAGCTCCGCCAGATGAGGCAGAGACGCTTGATATTGCTCATGGGTAACGAATGTAGAGGCGCTGTTTTTTACGTAAGCGCTGATTTTGCTATCCAGGTCGCGGATGGTCTGCAAATATCGGCCGCTTTCGAAATAACCTTCGACGATTTCCCACAGATACCCGTGGTACCGCTCCCGGTATTCCTCCACGGCAAATAGCTTGTCCAGGAGTGGGCGGCTCTCCATGCTTATGCCGCTGACGGGAGTGTCGATGGGAAAATTGATCACGTTGAGCGTACTATTTGATAGAAATCCGCCGAAAGCAAGGCCATAATCCCAGGGCAGGATTGTCAGCTTGCCATCCCGTTCGTATAGGTAATAATTCTGCTGCAGCGTCGTCGAATAACTGTCCAAGTTGACGACTGTGTTGTGTGCCGCGAAGTAGCGCAAGGCCGCGTCCACGTCGATGTATTGCTCCAGATCGGTCCCTTCGTTTAAGTACTTAATGGCCGTGATGACCCTTTGCTTGTCTTCGTCTGTATTGTTGCTGAATATGACGCTGTTGAATATGCAAGGGTAATTGCCAATGCTGTCTCCCGTGTACAGGAGCGAACCGCCCCCCGGCTGCTCGCGAAAGCCGCCGAAACCGGCCCCCTGGCCGAATCCGCCGCCTTGGCCTGCGCCGCCCTCCGGCGCTCCGGCGCCTCCCGGCCCGCCGACGGCGTCATTCTCCGCGTCCTGCCACGCGGCTTCGAAGGCCACGCGCTCGCTCATGAGAACCTTCACATTGTATAGCTGCCCTGCCGTAGTGCTGTACACTCTGTCGAGATAAGCCTGGTCGTAGCGCTCTAGCGCAATGCCGAAGCCATAGTCCTCGCCGTTGACCGTGATATTGGCAAAATTCATCAAGGGGGCGTCCACGCCGATGTAGCGCATGATGTCGTAGGAGAGATAGTCCTTCATATACGTCGTGTCGGCGAGCATGTTGTTGACGCAAAAGGTATCGAGCCCGTAGTAGGTCTGGCCTTTGACGTATTTGTTCATCTTGATATGCAGGCTGTACATGACGTCGGCTTCTCTGTTAGCCGGACTGGGGACCATGCGGATCGTAGAGTTGCCTTTGGGCCGGATGCCGACTGTGCTAAAGAATTCGCCGTTGATAACCATGTCGGCGGCGATCCATTCTTTGTCCTGGACATTGTCCAGGAAGTATTGCCAATTGTCCTCCTCTGTCCGAATGTCCAAGGTGATGACCTTGTCGCCGAAGAGCATTTTTTCATACGCAGCCGTCTTGGGCGTGTCGATATTGTGCGCCCCATAGACGATGAAGCCGCAGAGAAATAGGCTAAGGCACATGCATACTATGGTGGCAATCGCTGTTTTTCTGCTTGTGATCATGACCGCGCCTCCGATGGCGAGCCGTCGCCCGATTTACATATAATAGTCGCCGTTGTACGAGACTAATGTGGCGTTTGTGATACCCTCGATGGCCAACAAGCCGTTGATGAATTGGGTGGACGACTCACGCAGCCTGACCTCCACAGTCAGCTCCACGCCTTCCTGAGAGACGGTCTTCGCCTTGACGACGTGCTTGCGGGTCTGCCCGCCGATCAGCTGAATCGCTTGGGCTTCCGCCTCATCCCCCGCGCAGCTAATCACGACGACGTAGGGCGTATCTCCGGCTTGGCGATTGACGAAGACGAAAAGGATGACGCCGATGACCAGGGAGCCGACGACCGCCAGGGGTACCAGCCCGACGCCCACGATGATGCCTATGGTTATCGCCCAAAAGAGGTAGACCAGGTCCAGAGGTTCTTTGACCACGGTTCTGAAGCGGACGATGGACAGCGCCCCGACCATGCCCAGGGAGGCGATCATGTTGGATGACACGGCCAGGATGATGAGGGTGGTAATCAGATTCATGGCGATGAGGGAGACGCCGAAGGACGAGGAGTGCATGACGCCCTTGTAGGTTTTCTGATAGACATAGAAGATGAATAGCCCCAGGGCAAATGAGACGAATAAGGCGACGACCATGTCGGGTAGGGAGAATACCGTCGCTTTATCCAAAAAGCTGAAATGAAAGAGTTGATCCCACATGATTCCTTCCTCCTCGTGTTTGGCGCTGACCGTGGGACAAAGGCAAAGGCGAAGGTGAATGCCCAAACCTCGGGCGGTCAAATAGCCTCGGGCGTTCAGACAAGCCGCGCGGCGATGTATTTAGAGAACTCCGTCTGGCTGCGCCCGTTGATTTGCACGATGTCGCTGATGATGTCCGGCAAAAAGCCGTCATATTTGATCTCCATGATCATCCCCTTTGCAGCGGGAATACCGCCACTCCGGGGCTTGAAGAAGCCCGCCACATCGCTCGACATCCTGACGCGGCTGTCGAAGGTGATCCGCACGTTGCCCGCGGGATAGACGTAGGTTTCCCTGTGGTAATCCACGATAGTCTGCGGCCGCAGGCTTTGATAATGGAGCTTCGTATACAGCTCCATGAGAAGGGGCTCCTCCGGCAGCTTGATCTGCCGATATTCCCCCGACAGCAGAGCTTCGCACTGCGCTTTGGTGAGGACGGCGCTTTCTTTGTACGCCAGGAGGTTCGCTTTGCTCTTTTTCTCCAAGCGGATGAATGAATCGTCGCCGTTGTAGTAGCGTAGCCTGAATTTCTCACGGCGGCTGAGGCCGGATAGCTTCTCTGTGACCGCCTTGTCTACATAGTTGTCGAAATATAGGCTGCGTATCGTGTATCTGCCGTCAGCGTCGGCGTGGGCATCCGGTTTCGCAATGGCCCGGAGCCGTGCCCGGAGCTGCGCGTAGTCCGCGGCGTTGATGGTATGCTTGAGTTCGTGCCTGCCGTTCAACGAATCACCTTCATTAGTGTTGTGCCTGGGTCTTAATGAGAGAATCCGAACCCATCGCCCACCGGTACTAACGGCGAATGGCAGGATTCGGATTTTCCAAATTATGGACGGACAGATAGGGATTCGAACCCTAGATACGCTATTAACGTATACACGATTTCCAGTCGTGCGCCTTAAACCAAACTCGGCCATCTGTCCCTGACTTGTCTTTTTCGTCTGTGGCGGCGTCCGCTACGTCGATTCATTCGGTCATGTATTGGGATACACTCCCTCATGCCTCTCCTTGCTTGTCTTGCCACAGGCGAAAAATCCTGCGTCACTTGTTGCCTTTTTGCTTTCTGTCATCGTTTGCTACACTCAATGACATCAAGGCTTTGGTGCGTTTATGATAATACCGAAAATGGTATGGTTTGTCAAGTTTTGCGTCCAAGAAAACATCTGCAAATTAGTCCGTCATCAGGGCGTAAGGCGAAATCCTCTTGATCCTCCCGGAAACCAGGATCGCGATCATATAGGAAAATAATACGACGCCTATGCAGAGCAGCGCCAGCCATAACGGGGACATGACCATCTCAACCCGCATGATACCGGCGAATTTGAACATGACCGACAGCATAGGGTTGACGCCAAAGTATCCTGCTACAATGCCGATTACAGCACCCGCCGCCGTCACCGGCAGAAGGCTAAGGGCTATCTGCTGAATGATTTGATTCGTAGTAAAGCCCAGAGCCTTTTGGATACCGAAGTATCGCCGCCTCCTGGCAATCATCGTCTTGATGATAAAATACAGGATCAGTGAAACGACCAGGCCGGTCACCACGAGGATGGCGACGGCCAAGAGCATGGTCAGGGATACAAATGAACCGCTCTGGCTTTTGATCAGTTCCTCCACATTCATCGGCTTCGCGATGGCGCTGCCGTACCGGTTTTCCAGGAGCCGGATAAACAGATTCGTATCCACCTCCTCTTCCAATACAATATAGATAAACGATGGGGTGAAGTCAGGCTCTATCCGCTTGAGGCCGTCGGCGTCGAGGAGAAGGATCCTCCCCATATTGTTGCCCGACTGTATAAGGCCGCTGATGATGTACTCCTCCGTTTTCCCGCCTATGCTGATTTTTATCCCGTCGCCTATGGCTTTGCCCATCTTTTCGCAAGCCAGCCCGCTCAGGGCGACCTCATCCGCTGATTTCGGATACTTGCCTTCGTACAGCAGCTGCCCTTCGAGCTCGTCGAAGTCTTCCGTGACGCTGGCGAAATGGATAATGTCGTCGATGAGCACAATGACGTCGTCGTAGGTGTACGCCTTGCGTACGCCGGGCAAGTCGGCGATCTCATCGCGAAGCTTGACGGCGTTTACGCTAGACTGCGGGCTCACGCCTACGGAGCAGAGCGTACCGGCGATGGTGCTGATGAAACTGTCGCTGTCTACGGCCATATTGTAGTAAAACATCAAGCCGAAAGCCGAGGCATAGGTGACTGCGGCGATGATCACCAGGATTGCCAGGCTTTGGCCGATGTTTTGCATGATGTGCTTGCTCCCCATGATCAGCTGCAAATTCCATGAAAACCGGTCCAGCCGGAAATGATTCTTTTTGATCTCCTTTTCACTCCGACTGCCCTGGAACGCCACCACCGGCTCCAGCGCCTTGATCGGCCGGGAAGCGGTAACGACGTCGAGGGCTACGGCTGCCAATAGGATGAGAAGGCAGCCAACGCTGGTGGAAACGGAAACCCCCTGTTCCCAAATCAGTCCCGCCTGAGCTGAAAACACAGCCGACATCAATGGCAGCAACACATAAGCTGCTCCCGTCCCGATCAAGCCTCCGATCAGGGTGACGCCGAGAAATTGAAGCATGATGGAAGCGGCGATCTGCGCGCTTGTATAGCCAAAGGCTTTCATCGCCCCGATCTCCTTGACGTCGTCCCGTATGCTGTCGCGGATACGGAAGCGGATCACAATGAGGGCTACGACGGTGACGACCACGGCAAACGCTGCCATCACCATGGCGGATATATCCGCGCTGAGGGAGCGGGCGGATTTCGCGATATCCGCCGGCATGACGTCAAAAAGATTCCCGTCGTTATAGTAAGCCGCGGCAAGCCCCTCAAATACTTCGCCGGTATAGCGCTGGTCGGACAGGTTGCATGACAGCAGCACCGCCGGTATGGCAGGGCTCTCCGCTTTGAGCCTGGCGAACTGTGCCTCGGGCAGAAAGAAGCCGATGATCCCCATATTGATGCTTCCATACAGGATGTCTTCGACAAAACCGGCGATCCCGAAGCTGTATTCCTGATGATTATAATCCAGTACGATCCTGTCGCCGACCTTATATCCGCCGCCGGAGCTCAGGATAAAAGGCGCGTAGATCGGGTCGGCTACCTCCACATCGTGGCGCCCGGTTATCGACATGGGGGCCATCGCCCTCTCCAAGTCGGCGTTCTGGATCAACAGGCTATAGGTGAGCTTTCCGCTGCCATACAGAAAGGACACTTCCGGCAGAAGCAGGATATCTTCGGTAGCCGTATCCGTCACAAAAAGGTCGCTCCGCAAGAAGTCTTCGTAGGCGGGGCTATAACCATCTTTCCTGACGATCATGGTCACATCCGGCGTGCCCAGGGCGTCGGCTTTATCATCGAGAAACGTAGCGAAGTCGATCAAGGTCAAAGCCCCAAGGTTCATGACCGCCGTCGCGGTGATGATGATGAGGAGCAGCGACGCCAGCTGCCCCCGGCCCTTGCGGACGTAGCTGCGGACGAGAAGCGCCATCGGCTTTAGTTGACTGATCATTTTGCGTAGGATAATCACCAGGCCATTTCCTCCAAAAAAGGTTGAAGCGTCTCTGCGCGCTGCTTATCCTCAAAGTCATAAGGCTCGAGGCGGCGCTCCCCGCATACGGCGCCGTCCTTCAAGTAGATGATTCGGTTCCCTCTGCGGGCGGAGGCCAGGTCGTGGGTGACCATCACGATGCTTTTCCCATCCCGGTTGACGGCGGTGAGCGCGTCCAGCACGGCTTTTCCCGAAGCGGAATTCAAAGCCCCGGTAGGCTCGTCGGCAAAGACGACTTTCGGCTGATTGATGAGCGCCCTCGCGATGCCTGCCCGCTGCGCTTCGCCCCCCGAGACCTGGGCGGGAAACTTTGACCATATGCCTTCGTCAAGGCCGAAATGGGCGAACATGCCCTTCGCGTCGTCTACAAGCCGCTTCCTGTCGCCACGCACAAGCAGGCCGCAGGCGAGCACATTATCCATGATGCTCATGTCCTCCAGCAGATAGTTTTGCTGAAATACAAAACCGCAGTTTTTCCGGCGAAACACGGCCAGTTGGTCGCTTGTCATCGTCGAGATGTCGGAGCCGTCGAAGACGATCTTGCCGGATGTAGGCCTGTCCATGCCGGACAGCGCGTAGAGCAGGGTGGACTTCCCCGCGCCGGAGGAGCCCATGATCACGGTGAAGTCGCCGGCATAAATATCGATGTCAAGAGACCTCAGCACCTGCTGCCCGATGGCTCCGGCATAAAATGTTTTGCATAATCCCGAAGCGGAAAGCACTACGGGTTTGCCTCTTGCGATATCAGTTGCCATGCCTGCCCCCATCGATGGCCGCCTTGATTTGTTTGCCACTCGTGATATTCGCGGTTTTCGCGTTGACGACGATCACTTCACCCGGGCTTATCTCGCCCTTGATCTCCACTTGCGAAGGGGTTTCGACCCCCTTTTCTACCGCGACCGCTTCCGGTATGCCGTCGCGTACCGCCCATACCATCCATTCGCCGCTCCCGCTCTCGAAGAGGGCCGTCTTCGGCGCGATGATGCAGTCTTTCGACCTGGCGGCGGTAAAGCGTACTTCGACGGGCCAGTGCGGACCCGCGTACTCCCATTCATCCCCATGGACGCTGATTTCGGTCTTGACCCTCTTCTCCGCGACGCCCGCCTTTGACGTGATATCCGCGGCGGCATGCCCCAGCCACGATATGGTTCCTTTATATCGCCTGTCCTCGTCCCTTAGCCTGACGGTGACGGTCACATCATCCCCGATATGGACCCCGCTGACATTCTCTACCAATATATAACAATCAATCCTGTACTCCCCCGGCTGGTAGATTGAGCAAAGCTTAGCTCCCGGAGCCAGTATCTGATCCGCTTTTACAGACAGCCCTTGCACGACGCCATCCCGGGCGGCATAGACCTCCTTCTCACTGCGGTTTTTGCGCAAAATCTCCAGCGTCGTCTCCAGTAGCGCCTTTTGCGCCGAGAGTGGCTGGCTGATCTCAACCGGCGGGCCTTCTGAACCGCTGCCGGAGCTTTGCGCGTGGCGGAGGTTTTGTATCTGGGCCGATACCGTCGGCGCCTGCGCCGCCGCGAAGGCCATCCGGGAGTCGATCTGCTCCCTTTGTTTGACCAATAATTCGTAAGCGCTTTCCATGTTCTGCAGCTCCTGGGCGGATATCCCGCCGATTTCGAAAAGGGCACGGTATGACTCCAAATCCCTTAGCAGCTTGCCCTCCTCGATCTGCGCCAGCTCAAGCTCGATCCGTAGGCCTTCCCTGTCGGACTCAAGGGAGCGCCTTTGTGTCTCAAGGGCGGATATCTGCTCCCTGATCTGGCTGTCCACCACGGCTATTTCCGCGATGATCCTGTCTTCTTCGTCCCTGGCGTCATTGTCGTCAAAGAGGAAGAGTTGTTCGCCGCTCTTGACCAGGGCCCCTTCTTCGGCGTTTATTTTCAACAGTTTGCCGCCGGTTTTTGTGTAAATATCATACTCGGAAATGGGTATGATCTCACCGATTTCGCTGAAGGAGTTCTCCAGCGTGTTCAGCGTAAGGGCCATGCATTCGATCGTCGGCGGCCGGAAGGCTACCCAGACAACCCCGCCGATGGCGGCGGCGGCGGCTATGGATACAATAAGAATTTTTGCTCTTTTTGACATTTTTCCAACTCCTGTCTTCCCTCCGCTTCGCGGGCTGCACATATATCCTGAGCAGCGCAGCCTTAGCCGGATAGCCTAACACATAGTAAAGACGTGCTATTATCGTAGCACGTCAGAATTAAACAGAAGTGTAGAATAAATTAAACCTGGATTAAATCTGTTAACAATCGCATGACATACGGCGCGCCCTCTGAGTACTAGTACTTCGTAACACTTAAAAGTTGTCAATTATTTGCGAGAGTTTTTCTCACGAGACAAGGCACGATGAGGGATAATACCCGCTGTGGTATTTGACCGAGGAGTAACGCAGTATCGTGGGAAAAAGGCCGCAAAGAATGCAACTTTTAAGTGTTATGGAGTACTCGCCGCTTGTACAGTAATACACAGGCTCAGTACGCGCCGTACTCCCTCGCCGACTCAAACATAGCTTCGACATTTTCCCGCTTACAGTTGCCCATGCCGCATGAGGTGCCGAATACGAAGCCGCCGCCCGGGGCGCAGATATCCATCAGGCGCTTCATCTCTTCGCGCACCTGCTCAGGCGTGCCCCAGTCCAGCAGCGTAGCGGGGAAGCCGCCGGTGATGCAGGCTATGCCGCCGAGCTTCTTCTTCGCCACCGCCATATCCACTTCTTCGAAGTGGTAGAACACCTTGCCGGGGGGCACTTCCGTCAGGCAGTCGATCCGGGAGTTATACTTCCCTTCCGTGTAGATATACGGCACATGACCGCTATCGATGATAGCCAGGATGATCTTTTGCAGATGGCTCCAGTAGTATTTGCGATAGAGCTCGTCGCTCATGAAGCCGTCCATGCCCTTATGGAGCGCCATGAAGAAATGCTTACCCTCGTCTTTGCCCTTGGTGCGCCCGATGGCTTCAAGGGTGACTTCCAGGGTTTCGCCGATATAGCGCTCGATGGCTTCCGGCCTGTCGTAGAAATCCTCCATGGTGAGCAGGGTGCCGCGCAGGAAATCGCTGTAGAAATCAAAAGGCACGCCTGCGCCGCCGCCCATATATACCGGGAAGCCCATCTCATGGACCTCTTTATTGATTTCCTCCACCTTCGCCTGGTGCGACTTATAGAAGTCATCGATGGCCCACAGATCCTGGATCATCGCCCGGAAGTCCGGGGCGGAGAACATGCTTGCGATTTGCCGTGCCCCCCGGCTGGCGTTTCCCAGGTTATACTGGAAATTTACCAGGGGGTCAAACACGGCGGAAGTCCTGGGGATGGCTTTCTTCAGCGACCAGCCCGTACGGTCGGTAAAGAATTCGTCGTACTCGTCGTTAAGCAGCAGGGGGTACTCGATGAACTGCTGGATGGAGTTTTTGTCGATGATATCCCCCGGCATACCGGCCCAGCGCATATTTTTCGGCTTGATGAGCTCCATACCGGGGCCCTCTCCGGCAAACACCATCCCGGCGCCCGTCCCCCCGTCCGGGTCGAAATCCTTGAGATACTTGATTGCCGCGTTCTTCATTTTCTGAAGAGACGTGTCATAGACCACCTCGGCCACCGTGTAACCCGCGTTGAAGATGGGATACAACTCAGGCTGAGGCATGATCGGCACCCTATCCGGCTCCTTCAGGGCGATGGCGTCCTTGACGCGCTTCTCCTTCTCATCGTACTTTTTCTGATTTTCCGGCAGCATATACTTCACGCTCCTTTCCTCATCCGAATTGTACCATAATTTTTTTAAAAATAATACTTGACCATAATCCTCAAATGGCGTATAATCCAATCATTATCCACAGCGGCACGGCAGAACGCGTCAGGTTAGGGCGGAGGCGAAAGCCCCGCGACGTAGCTTTGTAGGACGGTTTGGCCGATGGTATTCCGCGGGAAGGGATCCGGCGTTTAAGGTTGGATCCATACATGTAGAACGGAAGGATGGTTTATATGTCTATACGTATGACGAAGCACAGGCATATCCCTGTACCCCGGCGGCTGTACGGCTCGGGTGCGGGCGGCCTGGTTTTTTATTGCCTCTGATAGCTTAGCGCAGCGTCCACGATAAGCCGCGGCGGGCAAAGACTTCACAAGGCCCATGGCCCGCGGCATAACCTTTATAATAATAGGAGGAATAAAAAATGTTTGCAAAACTGTCATTATTAATACTTTTCTTCGCCGTCACCATCGCGGTGGGCATATACAGCAGAAAACACGCCACCGACGTCAACAGCTTCGTGCTTGGCGGCAGATCCGTGGGCCCCTGGCTCACCGCTTTCGCCTATGGTACGTCCTACTTCTCCGCCGTGATCTTCGTGGGATACGCCGGCCAGTTTGGCTGGAGGTTCGGCCTGTCCGCCACCTGGATCGGCTTAGGCAACGCTTTCATCGGCAGCCTTCTCGCCTGGGTCATCCTCGGGCGCCGGACCAGGATCATGTCTAAGCACCTCAACGCGGCTACCATGCCGGAGTTCTTCGGCAAGCGCTACGGCAGCCAGACGTTGAAAATCGTCTCTTCCGCCATTATCTTCGTTTTCCTGGTCCCGTACACCTCGTCCATCTACAACGGCTTATCCCGTTTGTTTGCCCTGGCCTTCAACCTGCCGTACAATGTATGCGTCCTCGGTATGGCGGTACTGACGGGCATATACGTGGTCATCGGCGGCTACATGGCTACAGCCTTGAACGATTTCTTTCAAGGCATCGTTATGCTGGCGGGCATCGTCGCGGTCATCGGCTCCGTCCTCAGCGGGCGGGGCGGATTCTTCGCCGCTATCGGCAAGCTGGCTGAGATATCCGGCGACGCCGGCGCCCCTCTTACGCACCCGGGCGTATTCACATCCTTCTTCGGCCCGGACCCGGTCAACCTCCTGGGCGTCGTCATCCTGACCTCACTGGGCACATGGGGCCTGCCTCAGATGGTGCATAAGTTCTACGCCATCAAGAGCGAGAAGTCCATCGCCACCGGTACGGTGATCTCCACCGTCTTCGCCCTTGTCATCGCGGGGGGCTCATACTTCCTCGGCTCTTTTGCCCGCCTGTTTGACAACCCATCGATCTACAATAGCGAAACCGGCAGGATCATGTACGACGGGATCATTCCTTCTATGCTCTCCACCTTGCCGGACATACTGATCGGCATCGTCGTCATCCTGGTGCTGTCCGCGTCCATGTCCACCCTTTCCGCCCTGGTGCTGACCTCCAGCTCCACTCTGACCCTGGATTTCCTCAAGGGGACCTTCTTGAAAGGCATGACGGAAAAGACGCAGATGTTGATCATGCGCCTTCTCATCGTATTCTTCATCGCTCTGTCTGTGATACTCGCCATCAACCCGCCCCAATTCATCGCCCAGCTGATGGGTATCTCCTGGGGCGCCCTGGCCGGATCCTTCCTCGCCCCGTTCCTCTACGGGCTTTACGGGAAATGGGTCACCCGGTCAGCGGTATGGGCCAGCTTTGTCTGCGGCGTGGGCATCACGGTGGTGAATCTCCTTCACCCCTTCATCAATAACCCCATCAACGCGGGGGCCATCGCCATGGTGGCGGGCCTGGTCGTCGTGCCTCTGGTCAGCGCGCTGACGCCGAAGCTGGACCGCGGTGATGTGGACGCCGCTTTCTCCTGCTACGACGAGAAGGCTATGGTGCCTTCACGGGTCGCCCTGCCGGACAACAGCGCGGACAACTAAGCGCCAGGCGTTAGTCCACTGTGCGCTTGAAGGAGCGGGCCGACTCCAGCAGGTCCAGATTCACCAGGGCTTTGGCGGTGCCCAGCGCCACGCACTGTACGGAGTTCTCCGCCACATGCACCGGCAGCTGCGTCTCGTCGATGAGCCGCAGATCCAGGCCGTGGAGCAGCGCTCCGCCGCCGGTGAGCACGATGCCCTTGTCCATGATGTCCGCCGCCAGCTCAGGCGGGGTCCGCTCCAGTATCTCCTTAGACGCCGCCACGACGGCGTCTATTTGTTCCTTCATCGCCTCGTGGGCTTCCTCGCAGGTCACCACGATATTCTTCGGCAGGCCGCTGACCAGGTCGCGGCCCCGGATCTCGGCTTCCTTATTATCCCTCGCCCTTGGCCAGGCCGAGCCGATCTCCATCTTCATGTCTTCCGCTGTGCGCTCGCCGATCATCATGTTGTGGTACCGGCGCATGTAGCGGATGAGGGATTCGTCCAGCTTGTCTCCCCCTACGCGCACGGATTTGCTGATGACGATGCCACCCAGGGACAGCACGGCTATATCGGTGGTGCCGCCGCCGATATCCACCACCATGGATCCCGCCGGCGCGGCGATATCCAGCCCGGCGCCTAAGGCTGCGGCCAGGGGCTCCTCGATGAGGAAGCACTGCTTGGCCCCGGCGGCGATGGCGGCTTGGCGTACAGCCCTCTCCTCGACGCTGGTCACGCCGGACGGGATGCCCACCATGACCCTGGGCTTGAAGAACTGATGGCTCCTCATGGCCTTATGGATGAAGTAGCGGAGCATCTTCTCTGTCACCTCGTAGTCGGCGATGACCCCTTCCTTCATGGGCCGGATGGCGCGGATATTGCCGGGCGTGCGGCCCAGCATCGCCCAGGCTTCGCTGCCCACGGATATGACCCTGTTGGTATTGGTGTCGATGGCTACCACCGAAGGCTCGTTGAGTACGATGCCCTTATTTTTCACATAGACCAGGACGCTGGCCGTGCCAAGGTCGATCCCGATGTCTTCCCCAAAGTTAATCACGTTTGTTCCTCCCGGTAATCAAGTCTTAGTGGGCGCCCGCGCCGGTGATTGCCGCGTGGCTGCCACAGAGATTATTCTACACGTTTTTCCTGGGAATTGCACCAGATATTTTTTGTCCAAGGTTACTTTATCGTCTCGATGGACGCTTGCGCCAGGGCGCTCTCGCTCAGCTCCTGCCCTATGCCCGGCAGCTCGGGCGGGGCTATGTAGCCGCCCTTCGGCTGGCAGTCGAAAGTGCACATGGCGATGAAGCCAGGTTTGGTGCTCTCGATGTGGTGCTCGTGTATGGCAAAATTGGGGATAGCTGCTTCCAGATGGAGGGAAGCGGCATAGTTTACCGGCGTCATGGGCAGATGCATCTGCACCGATACGTCGTATATCTGGGCCAGGTCGCAGATCTTCTTTGCCTCTGTGATGCCGCCGCAGGTGCCCAGATCCGGCTGCAGGACGGAGAGGCTGCCGTTTTCCAGGAAGGGCAGGAAGCCCCAGCGGTTGTACGTGCGCTCCCCGGTAGCCAGGGGGATGCTTGTGCCGGCGGCGATCCGGCGCATGACCTCCGGATTGAGGGGCGCGGTAGCTTCTTCGATGAAGAAGATATCGTACTTCTCCGCCATTCTCGCGATCTGGATGCAGCTCACCCCGTCGGTGAGGGAATGGCTTTCCAGGATGACGTCCACATCCGGGCCTATGGCTTCCCGGGTCGCGGCGAGGCGCTCCTCAGCCAGCTTGACCAGGGGTTGGGGCAGGCGGCCGTTCATATACAGGGAAGACATACGCTCCCCGTTTTCGTCGTGGAAGCTTATTCCGGTCTTGATGGCCGTATACCCCTCGGCTACGGCGTTCTTGCTCGCCTGGTAGAACCACTCGGGGGAGCCGGTCTTCGGGCAGCCGGGGGCGGACTGGTCGACGCCCCATCCGAAGTGCACCTGGCTCGCGTAAGCGCGGAGCTTGTCCCGCTGCTTGCCGCCCAGCAGCTTGTAGAGGGGCAGGCCGCAAGCCTTCGCTTTGACGTCCCACAAAGCCACGTCCATGGCGCTGATAGCCGCCATCAGGATGATGTTGTGGCTCAGGCCCCAGTAGGAGGACCGGCGCAGCTTCTCCCAGATCACCTCGTTTTCCATGGGGTCCATGCCCAGTACGACGGGGGCGAGATCCTTGACGACCTCCGCCACGGCGCTCATCCCCACGCCGACGACCACGCCGGACTCCCCGTATCCGTAGATGCCTTCATCGGTGTTGATTCGGCAGAACACCGGCCTCCTGCCGATCTGCTTCAGCATAATGACGTCCACACTGGTAATTTTCATATAGTTGACAACCTCCCTCGTCTGGCATAACATTGATACAAGCGGCGCGAAACGCGTGAGCGCCGCAAACGCATTTACGCGGCATAGAACCAGTATAGTCAAAAATGGCCCGCGGCACAAGAGGCGGAAGCCGGAGCCGGGTAGCCCGGGCGACCCGGCTCATCGAAGAAAGGGGCATGATCATGGAACAAACGACTTTTGGACGAACAGGTTTGACCGTCAGCCGGACCGGCTTTGGCTGCATACCCATCCAGCGCATAAGCTTTGAAGAAAGCACCGCGCTGCTCCGGCGCGCTTATGACAACGGCGTTACTTTTTACGACACCGCCAACGCTTATACCGATAGCGAGGAAAGGTTAGGGGTAGCCCTCCACGACGTCCGGGACAAGATCGTGCTGTGTACAAAATCTTTCCCCGGTAAGCCGGATCAGATCGTGAAGAATCTGGAAAACAGCCTGAAGATGCTCCGGACAGACTACATCGACGTCTATCAGGTGCACAATCCCTCCTTCGTGCCCAAGCCCGGCGGGGACGACGGCATATACGACTGCCTTCTGAAAGCGAAAGCGGAGGGGAAGATACGGTTCATCGGTATCACCAACCACAGCAGGGACGTGGCGCGGGAGGCTATACAGACGGGGCTCTACGATACCCTGCAGTACCCCCTCTCCTGCCTTTCCTCGGAGGAGGAGCTGGAGCTCATCGCCCTCTGCCGGGGGCAGGATATGGGCGTGCTGGCCATGAAGGCCCTGTGCGGCGGGCTGCTGACCAACGTCAAGGCGGCTTTCGCGTTCCTGCGGCAGTATGATAACGTCGTGCCCATCTGGGGCATGCAGAAGATAGAAGAGCTGGACGAATTCCTGGCTTTCGAGGCCGACCCCCCGGGGATGGACGACGCCCTGCGCAAAGAGATCGAAGAGGTCAAGGCGGAGCTCCAGGGCGACTTCTGCCGGGGCTGCGGGTACTGCCTGCCCTGCGCGGCGGATATCCCCATACCCACTGCCGGGCGCATTACCTATCTGCTGGGCAGGTCCCTCACGGGCCGCCTCCTGGCGCCGGAGATGCAGGAAAGCATGCGGAAGATCGACAACTGCACCGGCTGCGGACACTGCAAAGAGCATTGCCCCTACAGCCTGGACGTGCCCGAGCTGCTGAAGCGCCAGCAAGCCGGCTACTTCGAGATACTCAGGCAGCAGAAGGGCTAAAGCGGCGGGGATACAGTCCATGGGGGCAGGGACCCAAAGCGCGCCTATTTATAAGCGATGGATTGAACGGCTTCGTCTGCCAGATAAGCAATCGCAAACCTGGCAAATCCGTGGGTGCGACACGGACGTCGCACCAGACGGAACGCGACACGACGTCGCGTTGGAGTCGTTAGGGTTTGCATCAAACGATTGCTACATCTGGCCGAAGCCGTGAACCATCGCGGTAAATGGGTGCGCTTTGGGTCCCTGCCCCCATGAACTGTATCCAGTGGGTAGAACCGTCCCCACTGTGCTAAAAATACCTCTTTATTTCCTACTATTTCCGTAGTATAATAGGGATAGACAGATTTGACCCGGAGGCAGCGCGCTATGAAGATTTCGACAAAAGGCCGGTACGCCTTACACTTTATGCTGGATCTGGCTACGCAGAAGGAAGGGGAATATGTTTCATTGAAGGACGTGGCGTTACGCCAGGCGATCTCGATGAAATATCTCGAGCAAATCGTAGCCCAGCTTTACCGGGCGGGATACATCAGGAGCCAACGCGGCCCTCAGGGCGGGTACCGCTTATCCCGCCGGGTGGAGGACTACAGCGTGGGCGATATCCTTCGGGCGACCGAGGGGGATCTGTCCCCTACCGAATGCCTGCACGACGAGTTCAACGACTGCCCAAACGCTTCGTCCTGCCCGACGCTGCCTTTCTGGCAGGGGCTGTACGACGTGGTCAACGACTATGTGAACAACAAAACCCTGGCCGATTTCATGGCCGGGCATAAGGAAGGTGTATCGTAATGCGTCAAGTCTACGCGGACAATGCCGCGACCACCGCGGTGAGCCCCCATGTCCTGGAAGTCATGCTCCCCTACTTCGGTGAGTTCTACGGCAACCCGTCGAGCCTCCACAGCTTCGGGCAGAAAGCCGCCGCCGCCATGGAAGACGCCAAGAAGACCATGGCAGCTTGCCTGGGCTGCGACCCCAGGGAGCTCTACGTCACCGCCGGGGGCACGGAATCGGACAATTGGGCTGTGGTCAACGCCGTTCGCCTTGGGGAGAAGAAGGGCAAAAAGCACCTGATCACCACCAGATTTGAGCATCACGCCCTTTTGCATACAGTGGAGGAAATGGAGAAACAAGGCTGCGAGGTGACCTGGCTGGACGTCCACGAGGACGGGCTCGTCCGCATGGATGAGTTGGAGAAGGCGATCCGCCCGGACACGGCCCTTGTGTCCGTTATGTACGCCAACAATGAGATCGGCACGGTACAGCCGGTGGCGGAGATCGGCCGGCTTTGCCGGGAGAAAGGCGTCCTCTTCCATACGGACGCTACCCAAGCCGCGGGGCATCTCCATATCGATGTAGAAGAACAATGCATAGACATGCTCTCCCTGTCCGCCCATAAGTTCCACGGGCCGAAAGGCGTGGGCCTCTTCTACTGCCGCCGGACCGTCGCTCTATACAACATGATCTTTGGCGGCGGGCAGGAGCGGGGCAAGCGCCCCGGCACGGAGAGCCCGGCCCTCATCGTGGGCATGGCTACCGCGCTGAAGGACGCCTGCGACGCCATGGCTGAAGATATGCCAAAGGTGGCGGCCCTGAGGGACAAGCTCATCGCCGGATTATCCCTCATCCCCAGAAGCAGGCTGAACGGCCATCCCACGCGGCGCCTGCCGGGGAATGTGAATTTCGCTTTCGAGGGGGTCGAGGGGGAATCCCTGCTGCTTAACCTGGACATGAAGGGCATCGCCGCGTCCTCCGGCTCGGCCTGCACCTCCGGAAGCCTGGATCCCAGCCATGTGCTCTTGTCCATAGGCCTGCCCCATGAGGTGGCCCACGGTTCCCTGAGGTTATCGCTGTCCCACTACACAACGGAAGAAGACGTGGATTACATCCTTCAGGAGACGCCGCCCGTCGTGGCGTATCTCCGCGATATATCCCCCGTATGGGAACGGCTTATGCAAGAGGAACAGGCGTGAACGCACAGAAAACACCGATTATGACAGGAGTGATGAACAATGGCGTACAGTGAAAAAGTAATGGAGCATTTTGCCCATCCCCGCAACGTAGGGAAAATGGAAGACGCCGACGGGGTCGGCGAGGTGGGCAACGCCAAATGCGGCGACATCATGAAAATGTATATCAAGGTGACGGACGGGGTCATTACCGACGTTACATTTAATACATTCGGCTGCGCTTCCGCGATAGCGACCAGCTCCATGGCTACCGAGCTGATCAAAGGCAAACCCATCGACCAGGCCCTGACCCTGACGAATCAGGCGGTGGTGGAAGCCCTTGACGGTTTACCGCCGGCAAAGATCCACTGCTCCGTCCTGGCTGAGCAGGCGGTGAAAGCCGCCATAGCGGACTACTACGACAGAAACGGCATCGAGTACGACAGGGAAGGGTTCATCTCCTGCGAGGATTGCGAGCACTGCCAGGCCGACCCGGCGTAAGGCAAGAACGCCGGTAAACGTGGAGACAAACATCATGGATAGCATATATAACATTTCGATTCAGGCAAGGGCTGGGGCGGATTTTTATCTTCTGCTTGGCGACTTTTTGGACTGCTTTTACAGAGCGGATCCTGAGACGCAGGCAAGCATGATCGCCGTTCCGCCGGATGATATGGAAAGGCCCGAGTATGTGCCCTTCCTTGCGTCTACGGCGCACAAGCTGGCGATAGACCATCAGATACCGACGCCGGAATGGGCATTTGCGCCTCGTTGCTACCTGCCGGGGGGCGCGCCTCATTTTGCTTGCGGCGCCAAAGGAGATCTGCGATTGTTGTTCATGTATAAATCGCCTTCAGAGTTTAAGCACCGCAATCTCTTCGTGGATGAAAACGTTCTGTCGCGGATATGACGAACCAACTTTTTCGCTTAATGGAGAATAGATTATGCTGTCAAAAGCGTTGATTATTGATTGTCTTCGGCAACTGGGAGACGAACTTGTAGCGCGCGGCTTGCAAGGGGAGCTGCTGCTTACCGGCGGGGCGGCTATGTGCCTCGTCCATGAAGCGAGGGATATGACGAAAGACGTTGACGCGTTATATGAACCCAAGGCGGTCATCAATGATATCGCACGGCAAATCGCGGAACGAAACGGCCTCCCATCTGATTGGCTAAACGACGGCGTTAAAGGATTTATCGGTGACAACGCGCCTATCGAGGACTACCTGGTTCTAAACGGGCTTCGCGTTCAGGCGGTGTCTACAGAGTATCTGCTCGCGATGAAGCTCATGTCATCCCGATACGGCGAGATGGACTATCAGGATATACGCTTCCTGTTGCGTAAACTGGATATCACCTCGGTGGATCAGGCGCATCGGCTGTTGACGACTTTTTTTACCGCAAGCCGGATACTGCCGAAAACCATGTACGTTATTGAAGATATTCTGGCAGACGGATAAATAGTTTGTCCCATACGTCATGATGAACGGCTTCGCGGATGACCACATCCACGAAGTCCTTTTTGTGGGCGAAACCACGGGCATGGAAGCTTCGCCAAACGGCGGCGGCGGGAGCGGGTAACGCGGGCAAAAAGCCTGGTAGAGCCTGGGCCGCCTCGCCCAGGAGCCGTAGCAATTCGTTTTCGCCTTCGTTGACGATCTGGCTGCGAAATGCGTTAACTGCCGGGTCGGAAGGCAGGCACACATAAGTCCGGCAAACCATAGGGCGCAGGGGATACACGGTGCAGCGCCCTTCATCCGTATCGAGGAAAACGCAGCTGCCTTCCGGCGTCCGCCGGAGGGATACATCGGCAGCGTCCACGTCTACGACGGCATAGCCGCGGATGAAACGCAGCAAAGCCGCTTGCGAAGGGCTGTTGCTGGTGCTGCCGCTGCCACTGGAGCTGGCGCTACTGGCGCTACTGGCGCTACTGGCGCTGCTGTTGCCGCTGCTGGCGCCGCCGCCGCTGCTGCTGCTGCTGCTGCTGCTGCTGCTGCTGCTGCCGGCGAAGACGCCGGCGTCTGCCGCTGCGGCTAGGCGCAACGCATCCGGCGCCGTCAGGGGCGCCCTCTCCCAGCAGCAGTTCGTGCAGCCGTCGCAGGGGGTTATGCTTGCCGCCTGAAACCTTTCGAAAGCGTCCAGATAATCCTGCACCGTGGCGTCCGCAGCCCGTATCCGGGCGCCTATACTCAGTAAGCTGTTCCCGCCTGCGCTTAAGCTGAACCCGACTTTGGCACAGGGGGACGGTTCTTCTGTGCTAATATGCCGAGCACAAGAGAACCGTCCCCTTGTGTGTTCAGTACTCAAGAGATAACACGTCGCTTTCCTGCTCGTACCTGATCTTGCCGGGGTCGAAGCCCTCCATGTCGGCGATCCGCTCCAGGGGCTGCTTCATATATACCCCTGTAGCCGTGGCTGCCACCTCACCGTCCGGCAGTATCATCTCGCCGCTGCTATGGAAGAGCCGCCTGTTGTTGTCCGTCACCTTCGCCGTGATGATGAGCGGGACTTGAAGGGGGACGGGCTTCTTGTACCTTATAGTCAGCTCCGCCGTCACGGCCCAGGTGTCCGGCTCCAGGGGCAGTATAGCCCGGCCGAGCACCTCGTCCAGCATGGAAGCGGTGACGCCGCCGTGAAGCCGCTGGGGGTAGCCTTGAAAGACGTCACCCGGCTCAAATACCGCGGCTACCGACCCGTCGGCCAGGTTGTAGAACCTGCCGTGAAGCCCGCTGCCATTATCCATCCCGCAGCCGAAACACATCTCGGTGATAAACTGCTTACCGGTCACTTTATGCTCCATACTTCATTCCTCCTCTGCTATGCTCCCCGCGTAATCGCCCGGATCTGCGCCTTCGCCCCCGGCGTCGGCGCGGTCTTCGTCGCCCTGCCCCAGCAGCCGGTAAGCCTCGTCCTCGGGCATCGTCGACACGTCTTTCAGTCGGCGCTGTATCTGCCTGGTGCGGACGCCTACCAGCTTATCCAGCTCCCTGTTTGCCTGATCCAGCCTTTGCTGAGTGTTTTCCAACACCTCACGGAATTTATCAAATTCCGTCTTCACGGCGCCCAATATTTGCCATACCTCCCCGGAGCGTTTCTGTATGGCCAAGGTCTTGAAGCCCATTTGCAAGCTGTTTAGCAGCGCCGCCAGTGTGGTAGGCCCGGCGATATTGATCCGGTAGGCCCCTTGAAGGCTCTCCACCATGCCCCGGCGGACCACTTCGGCGTAAAGCCCCTCGAAGGGCAGAAACAAGATGGCGAAATCCGTCGTATGGGGCGGATCCACATATTTGTCATGGATATCCTTCGCGAAGCGCCGTATCCGCTGCTCCAGAGCTGAAGCGGCGGCGGCTACCTCCTGAGCGTCGCCGGTGTCATAAGCGTCCAGCAGTTGGCTGTAGCTTTCCGAGGGGAACTTGGCGTCGATGGGCAGCCAGACGACGTCGTCCCCGGCCCCGGGCAGCCGTATGGCGTACTCGACGTTCTCCCGGCTGTCTTTCTTCGTAGCGACGTTTGCCGCGTACTGCTCCGGTGACAATATCTGCTCCAGGATCGCCCCCAGCTGGTATTCCCCCAGCACGCCCCTGGTCTTAACGTTGGACAGGACCTTTTTCAGGTCGCCCACGCCGGCGGCCAGAGCCTGCATTTCCCCAAGCCCTTTATAGACCTGCTCCAGACGCTGGTTGACCAGCTGGAAGGACTGGCCGATACGCTCCTCTAAAGTTTTGTGGAGCTTTTCGTCGACAGTGGCTTGCATCAAGCCCAGGCGGTTGTCTATGCTGCCTGAGAGCTTCTCCAGCTGCTGGTCCACGGAAGCGCCCAGCTTATCCAGGCGCTGATCCACTGTGCCGCCGACTTTATCCAGGCGCTGATCCACTGAGCCGCTGACTTTCTCCAACCGCTGATCCAGCGTGGCGCCAACCTTCTCCAAGCGGCGGTCTACTGTCTCCCCGAGCCTGTCCAGCCTGCCCTCCTGGCTTTCCTGTATCTCCTGCAGCCTTGCCGTCATTTGTCGGCTGGTTGCCTCCATGGACTGCCGGTAGAGGTCCAGCATCCGGGACGTCTCGCCGCCCAGCTGGGCGATGGCGTTCTTCTGGCTTTCCTGGCTGGCCTGCAGGCTGGCGACCACGGTATCGGACAGCATTCTCTGCTGCTCGTTTTGCGCAAGTTGCGCTTCCGTCTGGCGTTCGGTCTGGCGCCGTTCACTTTCCAGCTTATCCGCGTTCAGCCGGGAAGACAAAGCCCGCAGCGTCAGCAGGGTGACGGCCAACAGGGCTATGGCGACCGTCAGCAGCAATGAGAAAACCACCATTAACTTATCCATAATGAACTCCCGCTTCTTCTGTGATATAATACCACTATTATCCCCACCGGGGCGTTGTTTCTATTATACATTCCTTTCGCACACTTTGAAAGGCTTCCGCTTATGGGCAAGCTTAGGGCCGCGGCGGCGCGGCTCCTGTGGATACTCGTTATACCGTTGATCATAACCGTTTCTACCGGGCCGCTCAGGGCCGATATCGACGGCGACATTCGGGCTGGGTCATACGTCCTGATGGACGCCGACACAGGTCAGGTCCTGCTGGAAAGGGAAATGCACGCCCGGCGCAAGCCCGCGAGCATCACCAAGATCATGACGGCTTTGCTAGCCTTAGAGAAGGGCCCTGCCGACGACCCTGTGACCGTGTCCTACGCCGCTGTGGCCGCCAATCCAAGAGACGGCTCCAGCGCGGGGCTGATGCCGGGAGAGGTCATCCCCCTGGACGAGATCCTCTACGCGGTCATGTTGGAATCCGCAAATGAAGCAGCCAACGCCGTAGCGGAATACGTGGGCGGTACCATGGAGGAATTCGCCCGGATGATGACGGAGCGGGCTGCCGGGTTGGGAGCGAAGAATACGCATTTTGCCAACGCAAACGGCTTGAACGACGACGATCATTACACCTCAGTCTACGACATGGCGCTGATCACCCGGGAAGCGATCAAAGAAGAGCGTTTCCTCACCATCTGGGGCGCTTACCAGCACTTCCTGGAGCCCACCAACCTCCAGGCGCAGAGACGGATTTTGAACAATAAAAACCGCATGCTAGCCCAGGGCGCGCTGCCATATAAGGGTTTACTGGGCGGCAAGACCGGTTATACTAACGCTTCCCAAAATACCCTTGTAGAAGCGGCCCGGCGGGATGGCAGGACATTGATCTGCGTACTGATGATGGGCCCCGGCGCCCTGGCGAATTTTCAGGACGCCGCGATGCTGCTGGATTACGGCTTCGAAGAGTTCCGGCAAGTTGGATATGAAAACGAGGAATATGAGGTATCGTATACATTTTTGCTGCACAACGACCTGAGCTACGACGATGTACGCGTTACCCTCGGGCCGCCTTCGGTGAACGGGGACGGCAGCAAGTCCGCGGCCGTCGCTATCGCCTTGCCGCCAAGCCGCGGGGATTTGATGTATACGGATATCGCCTCCATGGTGCTGACTACCCCTGTACCGCCGCCGGAGCCCGAAGAGGGCGACGCCCCGCTTGCCCCCTCTGTATGGGAGCGGGCGCCTCTACGCTGGTTAGCCGCCCTATTTACAGCCATCGCCGGCGTCTTTGGCGTGATCTTGAAGCTCATCGATCTGCTTCCGGGCTGGCTTGCCCTCATCGTGAAGGTCATCCTGGGCGCTTTCGCCGCTTTATTTACCGCAGCGTGCTTCTTCCGTACGCGGAGATGGATCCGTCGGCGGCGGCGGCGGTTGAGGCGGCAGCGTATAGAAGCCCGGCGAAGAGCATTTAACGCAGAACAGTCATATTGGAGTTGAAATGCTGGAAGTCAGGAAAGTTAGCAAAACCTATCAGCATAAGCCGATCCTGCGGGACGTGAGCTTCACCCTGGGGCCCGGGCAAAGCCTGGGCGTCGCCGGGCACAACGGTTCGGGGAAGTCCACGCTGCTCTCCATCGTAGCCCAGGTGCTTCCTCCCGATGAAGGCGAGATCCTCGTCGACGGAGCCCCGCTTCGGCGCGGGCGGGGCAAGGCCGGCGTATTATTTGGGTATGTCCCTCAGGAAAACAGCCTGCTGGAAGACCTCACCGTCAGGGAAACCCTGGCTTTCTGGCAAAAGGTCTACGGCTTGCCCGCTGCCGGGCTTTTCTCGCCGTCTTCGGTGCCGGTCATGCTTGGGCTGGATCAGATACGGAAAAAACGCGTCGCCCGGCTGTCCGGGGGCATGCAGAAAAGGGTCAGCATCGCCATAGCGCTGCTGCGGCAGCCCAGGTTCCTGCTTCTGGATGAGGCTTTGACCGCCCTGGACAGAGGCTACCGTATGGCTTTGGAGAACTATCTTGCCGCTTTCCTCAGCCAGGGGAACAGTATCCTGTACTCCAGCCATGAGATCGGCGAACTTGTCGGCTTCTGCAGCCATATCCTTGTACTGCGCCGGGGGGAGACGGCCTTCCACGGCGAGGCGGGGGCGTTTCCGGCGGAGGGGGATAATACTACCGAACTGGACGCGCTCCTCAACCCCTGACGCGTCTTTTTGCCTTCTGGCGGCGGCCGCACCCATATCCGAAAGGAGTATCCCGAATATGATGAATATACCTACTGAGCCTCAGCCGACGCCGGAGCCTAAGTCGACGCTACCGGAGACTGAGCAGCCGACGCCGGAGCCTCAGCCGCAGGCTGAGACTATGCTGCTGTTTGAGCAGCAGCCGGAACCGGAGCCGCCGCCTAAGCCCCGCCGGAAAGTGTGGATCGCCGTGATCGCGGTCACCGCCGTCCTGGTTGTCGTCGGTGTTGTACTCCTGCTGCGCCCCTCATCCCCGCCCGCTTCCGGCGACCCCCGGGAGTATATCCGCAGAGCCTTTAGCAACACATTGTCCACTCTGGCCATCGAGCAGGCAAAGCAGACGCCTTTGACGGATATATTGGCGATACTGTCCGACAGCTTCGCGCAGCGTACACAGCAGACCTTTTCCGTCAGGCTTAAGAATATTCCCCTTTTCGGCGACCTGGGTTTACGCGTCGAGACCCGCGCCGATCCCCAGGCCCGCCAGGCGGAAACCGGCGTTAACCTCACTATGTCCGGCTTCCCTTTGGGCGGCGTCACAATCTATATGAAGGATGACCTCGTCTCCTTCGCCTCGCCCTTATTCTTCGACGGCGCTTACGGCTTCCACCTTGAGACCCTGGGCAGGGATTTTAACGCCTCCGCCCTGAGCTCTTTAGTCGGCGTCACGCTGGACGGGGACTTGTCCATTCCTGTGTGGCAAGGGGAAACGATAGTCGTCGGGACGCCCGGATGGTTTGCGGAAGCCAACCGACAGCTTGCGGACTCGATAGCCATTGAGAAACGCGGCGAGCAGGAAACCTATGTGAACGGCTTTCCGCGAAACTGTGAAGTATACGAGATGACTGCCGGGGCGGAAGCGGCGCGGCGCTATATCTACGCTGTGTGGGACGGCTTGAGAAACGATGCGATTTTATCAAACGGCTTCTCAGCGGCTTCGCCGGGTATCGATCCCCAAGAGCTTATGGAGCAGGCGGAGTTATACCTGGACGCCATTGCCAACGCGTTGACCGGGAACTTGTCCATATTCGTGTTTATCCACGACAATCGCCTGGTCAGAGCCGACCTCATGCTGCCCTTCGACATAAATGAACCGGATGAGCTGACCGTATCCATACAGATCGGAGGCGGGCAGAATATCTCGGACGCCCTCTCCATAGACGCGGGCAGTAGCGAGGGGGGCTTCATTTTGAAATGGAACGGGCGGCACGCGCCTTCGGATGGGAGATACGACACGGCCCTGGCTCTATATAGCTTTAGCCATCATGACGACGAGCCTCAGGCTATGCTCAACCTAAGCGGCTGGTATGACGCGAATCTGAGGGAAAACAACTTCGCTTTCCTGCTGGATCTGGCGCCGGATCTCGATGGAGGAGTCCAGCTCAGCCTGAACGGCACACTGCGTTACGACAAGTCGCTGAGAACGCTGAACGCGGATTTCGACCAAGCCTTCTTCAGCTCCGAAAGTATGACCCAGGCTTTCACAGCGAGCTTTGAAAGCAAGCCTCTGGCGGACCCGTATTTTTCCGTGGGCAATCCTGTCCTTTTATTTGGCTTGTCGGCAGACCAGCTGGAAGCTCTCTTTGACGAAATCAAATCCAACGCAGGCGCCCTGCTGAGCTTCGGCAGCCTATTCTGATACACTTGTGCAGCGTCCACGAAATAACTAGACTAGACACGGGGCGAGGTGCCTATGTTTTTCTCCTTTTTCCGCGCATGCTTCCGGCTTCACTGGCCCAGAGTAAGAAAGCTACTGCCTCTATTCGTCGCTATGGCTTTGCTTTTGCTGCTTTTCTGCTTCGGCGCTGCGGCGGCGGGCAGCTTGCTCCTGGGGGGCAAAGGTTTCTCCCCCATCGTGCTTGCCGTGGCTGATGAGTCGGAGGAGTCCCCTATCGCCCAGATCATGGCGCGCCTGACGGAGATGGAAGATATCCGCGCCTATGTACGGCCGGTCATGGCCGCGCCGGAAGACGCGCGATCCATGGTCGCAGACGAGACGGCTGCGGCGGCGATCGTCTTTCCCGGAGGCTTCCTCGACAGCGTATACCACGGAGAAAACCTTTCCCCGCTGCTGATCCTGGATTCCGCCAGGCCCCTGGAAGTGTTCGGCTTGTCCGTGCTGGCGGAAAATGCCGGCTCCATGCTAGCCAACGCTCAGAAGGGCTCATACTTCATCCAGTCCGTATATGGCTATGTCCAGCCGGCTGAGCCGGATTTCAACAGGATGCTCTGGGAAGTCGATCTGAAGTACGCGTCCTGGGTGCTCTCCCGGGGGGAGATGTACCGAAGGGAACTTGTCACGCCTATCGGAGGCGCCCTAAGCCAGCCCCGGCATTATCTGCTCAGCGCCATGTTGTTTTTCTGCTTCCTTGCCCCCGCTGGGCTCCTATATCCGTTTTTCTCCTGGAGTCGGCAGCGCTCCTGGCTGCTGAGGCTCCGGGGCGGCGGCCAGCCGCTATCCGCTTATGCCTTGTCGCAGATAGTTTGGGGAGCGGCAGCAGTTTTTCTTCTGCTGGCCCTTCTGCTGGGCGGCTTTTCTGCTGCGGGCGCGATGGCGTCCGGGTCAGCCCTGAACGTATACGGCGGCGTATACGGTGGCTCGGGCAGCAGCGCGGGCAACAGCGCGGGCAGCAGCGCAGGCAACAGCGCGGACAGCGGCACAAGCAGCGGCGCTTCTCTTCTGAGCCCGGCTGCCGCCCGCCTCCTCGCGGATCTGAAGCCGGGTCTGTCGGCTTCCGCGCTTCCCGGCTTGCTTTTGATCGCCGTCTTTCTGTCCGTGTTTACTTTTCTTTGCTGCAGCACCGGTCATATATTTTCCGCCCTTAGCCTGGATTTCGTCCTGGCTGCCGTTTTCCTCGTCTTATCCGGCGGCTTAGTACCGGCGGCTCTCCTGCCGGGAAGCGTTCGGGCCCTAAGCCCGTACAGCCCGCTTACCTGGATGCGCGAGCTCATGGCCGCCCTATATCTGCCGGGCGCCGGCTCATGGGCCTCGGCCCCCTTTGCCAAGCTGGCTTCCGTGACCCTGCTGCTGATCGCCGCGGCGATGCTGGGCAACTCCCGCTTCGCGGCTGGAAGGGGGGCGGGCAGATGAGCTTCCCCTTCGCCTTGCTGCTGCAATGCAAGCGTATAGCCCGGCGGAAAGGCGCCCTTGCCTGCTTCCTGCTGCTGCCTTTGCTTGTGCTGCTGCCCGGGCTCTACCTGAACCGGGGCGGCGCGGAAGGCGGCGGTATACTAGTCGGCATATATCTGGCGGAAGGCGCCCCCGGCGCTGATGAGCTCTGGCCAGCCCTGCGCGAGCATTCCGGCGCCCAGGGCTACGCGCTGTCTTTCATCCCGGCGGAGTCCCCTGAGGAGCTGGCGGATCAGGTGGCGGCGGGGGTATGGGAGTGCGGCTACCTGTTTCCCGCGGACTTTCGCCAACGCTTACGGGACGGAGACTACGGCAGGCTGGTCGCCCGCATCGATTCACCGGCGACTTCTCTCGCTTCATTGATCAATGAAGCGGCGTCCGGCGCGATCCTCGACGTCTGCGCTCCGGATATCGCCATATCTTATATGAAGCAATCCGGTATCATACCCGAGTCGGATCCGGCTTACGATGCGCTTCTTGATGACTTGATCCCGCAGTTTTTCGACAGCTCTATCACGCTTAAAGCCGACATCGAATACTTGCGCGGGCCAGGCAGCAACGCCAGCGGCAACGGCGGCAGCAGCGCCAGCAGCAGCAACGGCGGCAGCGGCAGCACCAACGGCAGCAACGGCAGCAGCGCCAGCGAAGCATACTCCACAGCGCCTGCCCTGCTCAGAGGCCTCGTCGCCATATACCTCTTCCTCTTCAGCTGCCTCTGCTCACTCTGGTTCATCGAAGACCGCCGCTCGGGCTTCTACCGCCGCCTCGCCCCTTACCTGAACCCCGGCGCCTTATACCTGCCTTACTTCTGCGCGGCAGCTATCTTCGCCGCCGCCGAAGGCCTGCTGGCCCTGCTGCTCATGGGCGCTTTCTTCCCCGGCTCCGTCGCGGCATTTCCCGCCGAAGCCTTCGCGCTGCTTCTTTACCTCGCCTACTTATCTGTTGTATCGGGCTTCCTTGCCAGCCTGTGTAGGCGCCAGGAGCCATTAGCGGCGGCGTTGCCGTTTCTGCTTATCGCCTGTCTCCTGTTTTGCCCTATCCTGTTCGATCCGGGACGCTTCATCCCCTTCGCCGGGGAGCTGGCCGCGCTGCTGCCCCCCACCTTCTACATGCGGGCGGCTTCTACGGTAGGCGTCGCAAGCAGCCTTGCCCAATTGCCACCGACCCTGGGCGGCTTGGCTGGCTACCTGCCCGCCGCCGCCGCGCTTTACGGATTCTCATTATTCAGATATTCCCGGTAAATCGTTTGTTTTGAATCGCTTTTAAATAAGAACTTTTTAGGTTTCGTGCTGATGAGAAAAAAGACAATTCGGATTTTGAAAGCATTGCTTTTTCCTCAATCGCCTGACTCATCAATAAAAATACTCAATTCTTTCACAACAGCACACCTTAAATAAAAAAGAAGCGGGGAACTTCCCCGCCAATTGGTAGGACCCGGGTCTCACGACCAGCCCCAGCGAATGGCGCGTATTGCCTTTTCCCATAGGCAATGCTATACTTTCTTCAGATATGAAATCGCGGAGGTGTTATAGAATGGATGCCCCATTAACCATCCCACAGCTAAAAAGCGTATATGACCTGATGTCCCTCAAGGGGAGGACGGCATTTATCACCGGCGGCGGCGGCGGCTTCGGCAGCGCGGCGGCGGCGGGCCTGGCTGAAGTCGGCGCAAACGTCATGCTCATGGACCTTCCCGGCGCGGAAGACCGCGTCAGCCAGATCGCGCAGCAGATAAGGGACCGCTACGGCGCGAAGGCAAACTACGTGCTGGGCGATGTGTCGGACGAGAAACGCGTCAAGGAGATGATCGACCAGACGGCCAAGGAGTTCGGTTCCCTGGATATCTGCTTCTCCAATGGCGGCGTTGGCCTGAATCCCGACAATCCGTCCGATATGCCTCTTGAAGTCTGGAAGCGGGTGCTGGACGTGAACCTCACCGGCATGTTTCTCGTAGGGCGCACCGCCGCTCTCAAGATGATCGAGCTGGGCACGACGCACGGCTCTATGGTCTTCACAGCGTCTATGTCCGGTCACATCATCAATCAGAACCGTGATGGCAAGCCGGAGCACATGGTCGCGTACGCGTCCACGAAGGCCGCCACCATACACTTGGCGAAGTCCTTCGCCGTGAACTACGCCCACAAAAACATCCGCGCCAACAGTATTAGCCCCGGCCTCATGCACTCAGGCCTCCATAAGCGGATGGGCTGGGACGTGTCGGATCTCCCTGATACCGGTTATCCTTATATACCCCTCAACCGTTGGGGTACCCTGGATGAGATGATCGGGCTGCTCGTATTCCTGTCTTCCGACCTTTCTTCCTATATAACCGGCGCCGATATCGTCATCGACGGAGGTTATACGGTCTGGTAGCTCACCGGCGACGCACCGTTTCGATACGGGAAAGGAAGTCATGTTTATGCAGAATATTTTGACTATCCGTACGTTAGGCGTTTTCTCAGTCAGCATCGGCGATACCCCCATATCGGACAACTCCACGCGCTCCCAGAAGCTGTGGAAAGTATTCAAGTACCTTTTGACCAATCGCCACAAGATGGTTTCGGTGGAGACGCTCATCGGGGTGCTCTGGCCGGATGACGAACCGGACAATCCGCAAAAATCACTTCATACCCTGATGTCCAGGCTGCGCAAGCAGCTGAACCCCGGCGGCTCGGGGGATTCGTATATCCTTTTCCAGCATGGCTGCTATCAGTGGAACCCCAAGCTGCCCATCAATCTCGACGTAGCTGAGTTTGAACGGAAGATCACCCAGGCAGGAGATACTGACGACGACGAGGAGAAGAGGGTCTACCTGAAGCAGGCGGTGGAGATGTACCGGGGCGGGTATCTGTCGGAAGCCACATATGAGGCGTGGGTACTGCCCTCAAGCAACTATTACAAACGCTTGTACCTGCGCACGGTCGCCGACCTGGCGGAGACGTACAAACGCTCAGGGGAGTTTGAGGAAATCGTCCAGCTTTGCATTAAAGCCATCGACAACGAGCCTTATGAAGAGGCTCTGTATGAATATCTGATTCAAGCCCTGATGATCAATGGCGAGCTGACCAAGGCGAAGGAGCATTACCGGCAGTTTTCCGATCTCATGGAGAAAGCCTTTGGCGCCAAACCCTCCGAAGAGTTCCGCTCCCTTTCCCAAGGCATGTGGGAAGCGGAAGGGGAGGAGTTCAACCTCTTTGACATCAAGCGGCGGCTGGACGGGGAGACGATGCGCAAAGGCGCCTTCTTCTGCACCACCGACACGTTCAATCAGATCTACCAGTTGGATAAGCGCTCGGACGAACGCATGAAGTTTCCTGTGTTTCTGGGATTGATCACCCTGGCGAATAAGGACCGGGCTCCGGAAGATAAGATCATCAAAAGCTCCGTGATCTCCCTCCGCCAGTGCCTGATGCGTACGCTGCGGGCGGGGGATATCGTATCCCAGTACTCGAAGAACCAATTCCTGCTGCTTTTGTCCGCTTATGAAAACAAGGACGCCGAGGCGGCGCTGGTTCGCGTCAGGCGCTTATTTTCCCAGGAGCCGGAAGGCTCCCGCTTCGATCTCCGCGTCAACCTGTCTCAAATCGGCAACTGATGAATAGCACAGTGGGGACGGTTCTTTTGTGCTTTTGCGAAAACACAAAAGAACCGTCCCCACTGTGCGCCCACTGTGCGAAATTCTTCTTGCTTATCCGTCGTCGACTTTGGTATAATCCACTTGTGCGTCAACATATGTTAAAATATGTAAATCAGACGCAGTAAAATCAGGAGGGAATTTAATGAAGAAAGCTATCGCACTACTGATCGCCCTGACCCTGCTCATCGCCGCGGCGGGTTGCGGCGGGGGCAGCCAGCCTCAGCCGACCCAACCGGCCGAGACGCCGGCGATGATCGATCACACCCAGACCAACAACCAGTCGAGCCCCGGCGCCACGACTCCCGCCACGCCCGAGCCCCCGGCAGCCGGCGGCCCGAAGTATGGCGGCGTCGTGAAGATGATCACCACCGCCGACACGACCTACCCCTTCGGCTTATCCTGGAACTCGGCCCTCAACTTCGCTACCCAGCCCATCGTGCCCTTTGGCGAATGCCTCGTGCTTGAGTCTACCGGCGGGGACATCTTCCCCTGGCTGGCTACCGAATGGGAGACCGACGTGGAGAACGCGGAAGTCCGGCTGAAGCTGCGGGACGACGTCTACTTCAGCGACGGCTCCAAGATGACCGCCGACGTCATCGAGTGGAACTTCATCAAATCCAAGGAAGCCCGCGCCCTCAACCCGGCCATCGACCGGGTGGAAGCCCGGGGCGAATACGAAGTCGCGGCAGTGATGACCAACGGCGTCTTCGCGAATAATATTTTGAACCTTCTTGCTTCCCACAGCTTCGCCATCGTTTCTATGGAGAACTTCGAGAAAAACGGCGTGGACTACGCCGGCGAGCATCCCGTAGGGACAGGCCCCTTCGTCATGACGGAGAAGAACCCCGGCGTAAGCGTGAAGTACGCCAGGAACGATAGCTACTGGCAGCCCGAGAAGCCTTATCTGGACGGCTTCGAGTTCCATGCCATCACCGACGTCATGACTCAGAATGCCGCTTTGCTGTCCTCCGGCTCCGACCGGGTGGATGTGCTCAACGGCGGCAGCGCCGAGCAGCTGGCCATGCTGGGCGCGGATCCCGACCTCACGGTCTGGGCCTTCCCCAATGGCGTGACCTCTATCTACCCCAGCAGCAACAATCCGGACAGCCCCTTTGCCAAGCAGGAGGTCCGGGAAGCGGTATCTTACGCCATCGACCGTAAGATGTTTGCCGACGCCACAGGCTACGGCTACCTGGGGCCGGCCACTCAGTTTATCCCGGACGGCTACTATGGCCACTTCAACGACGGCAGAGACCTGTTCTCCTACGATCCCGCCAAGGCGAAAGAGCTCCTGGCGGCTGCCGGTTATCCTAACGGCTTCACCACGAACTGGTACGCTGTCAATACGATGTCCTCCGATTTGTCTGTCATCCTCACCGATATGCTGCAGGCCGTGGGCATCATTTGCGAGATGGAGTTCCCCGAGCCCGCCCGGGTCACCGAGCTGCGCAGCACGGGCTGGGAAGGCATGATCTATATGCCTTTCACGAGCCTTGCCGCCCTGCCCAGTACATTCCGGCTCCAGCTGGATCCCCCCGGCGTCTATAACGTGAGCACCTGGCGCCCGCCCGGATACGAGCTGGACTTCGCCGCCCTCCTGCAGACGCCTACCTACGATCAGGGCATCGCCGAGCGTATGCATCACTGGTTCTCCGACAATATGCTCATCGTACCCGTCATCGAGCAGATCAACTCCTATGTAGTGAGAAATTCCATCCAGGATGCCGAGTACGGCTTCTGGGCTGTAGGCACCCAATGGCTGCCTTCCGATATGTGGCTTGACAACTAAGTTAAGCGGCGACCTTAAGCTGAAACGGACGCAGCCTTAAGCAACCGGTCGGCGGTACCGCGGGCCGCGGGAGACGGAGCGATCCCCTCCCGCGGCTTTTTTCCTATTGCTCATGTATACATTCCTTTGATATAATCGTTATATCAGTTGTTAATATCTGGGGGATAATCAAGAATTTTTATCAGGAGGGAAAAGCATGAAAAGACTTATCGCATCGCTGATCGCACTGTCCATGCTCCTAACCGTCGCGGGCTGCGGAGGAGGCAGCCAGCCTCAGCCTGCCCAGCAACCGGAGTCCCCGGCCCTCATCGACCATACCCAGACCAACAATCAGTCCAGCCCCGGCACGGCGACGCCGGCCGCGCCCGCGGAGCCTCCCGCAGCAAGCGGCCCCAAGTACGGTGGGCTTGTGAGGATGATCACCACCGCCGAGACCGCGTACCCCTTCGGCCTGCCCTGGAATTCCGCCGCCAACTTCTCTACCCAGGTCATCGTGCCTTTTGGGGAATGCCTGGTGCTTGAGGCGACCAACGGCGATATATTCCCCTTCCTCGCCACCGAGTGGCAGACCGATATGGAGAAGGAAGAACTCGTACTCAAGCTGCGGGACGATATCTACTTCTCCGACGGCTCCAAGTTCAACGCCGACGTCGTGGAGTGGAACTTTGTCAAGTCAAAAGAAGCCCGCGCGCTGAACCCGGCCATCGACAGCGTGGTGAAGCGGGGCGAGTATGAAGTCGCCGTCATCATGGCGGGGGGCTATACCAACATGATCCTGAATCTTCTCGCATCCCATTCCTTCGCCATATGCTCTAAGGAGAATTTCGATAAAAACGGCGAGTACTTCGCGGGGGAAAACCCGGTTGGCACCGGCCCCTTCATCATGTCCGACAAGCAACCCGGCTCCAAGGTGACCTATGACAGGAACGAGAAGTACTGGCAGCCGGGCAAGCCTTACCTGGACAACTTCGAATTCGCCGCCATCACCGACGGCATGACCCAGAACGCCTCTATGCTTTCTAAAGGCAACGACAGGGTAGACGTATTAAATAATCCGCCTTCCCCGGAGCAGCTCAAGGTTCTCGACGCGGATCCGGATCTCACGGTCTGGGCCTTCCCCAGCGGCACCAACTGCATCTGGGTCAGCAGCATGAATGAGGATAGCCCCTTTGCCAAGCAGGAGGTGCGCGAAGCGGTATCCTACGCCATTGACCGCGAACTGGTATCCGACGCTTTGGGCTACGGGTATCAGAAAGCCGCCACCCAGTTTATCCCCGCCGGCTACTACGGCCACTATCCGGACAATAGGGATCTGTTCGGCTTTGACGTCGGCAAATCCAAGGAGCTCCTGGCGGCAGCCGGCTATCCCGACGGATTCACCACGACCTGGCACGCCTCCGCTTCCGCCAACCTTGATATCATCCAGGCCCTCATCGACATGCTTGAAGTCATTGGTATCAAGTGCGAGCTGGAGCTTTCGGAGCCGGCTCGTATCGTGGAGCTTCGCTCCGTCACCGGTTGGGAAGGCATCATCTACCAGGGCTTCCCGAACCTGGCCAGCCTGCCCAGTACGTTCCGCCTGTCATTTGACGTCAACCTGAATTACAACAAGAGCGCATGGCGTCCCCCCGGGTACACGGACGCCTTCGATATGCTCCGTATGACTCCGACTTTCGACCAGGGCGCCGCCGAGGCGGTTCACAACCTCCTCGCCGACTATATGTGCTTCATCCCCATCATGGAGACTGTCAACTCCTATGTGGTGCGAAACAGTATACGGGATGCGGAGTACGGCTACTGGGCCGTAGGCACCCAGTGGCTGGTGGCCGACATGTGGCTGGACGAGTAAGCCGAGCCGAAAATGCATTAGCGCAAACGATGTGACCGAGAGCCGCGTCGGCTGGGTAAACCCGCCGCGGCTCCGGCGCAAGGCTGCACAGGGGGGCGGCTCTTTTGTGTATCACGCCGACTTTGTAAAAAATATGCAAAAATACGATTTTTATAAACAATTTCCGGCCGTTTTACTGTATAATACCTCTGAATGTTCTGTATCGATTCGGATATTGGTATTGTGGAGACATGAATGGCTGAGGTTATCGAGAAAACCGCATTCATCGACGACCGCGCCGAAGCGGCTAAGCTGTCGGACGAAGGCATGGAGCTTCTCATCGAAGACTTCAAGCCCTTTTTGCGTTCCCGCGTGTCCAAGTATGCCATCAAGGGCTCGCCGGATCAGCAGGAGGATATGTTCAGCACGGCGATGATCGCGTTTTATGAGGCTGTTCGGGGTTATGAAAAGGAGAAAGGACATTTCTTCCCCTTCGCCAACCGGGTAGTCTGCGAGCGCCTCATCGACCATGTCCGGGGTATATACAGGCAAAGCGGGCGGACCGTGCCCCTGGAGGAAGAAGACGAAGAGCAGAAGCCCGCCTCCTCCTCAGCCATCGTCGAGCTGTCCATCCGCACATATGAGATAAAGCGTAAACAGGAGCAGCTGGCCGACGAGATCGAGCAATTCAAGTCGGAGCTGACCACGTGGGGGATCACCATGGAGACTCTCAGTAAGCAGTCCCCCAAGCACCAGAAAGTAAGGGATTCCTACCGGATGGTGGTGTCGGCCATCGCCCAGACGCCGGACATCGTCCAGACGATACAGCTCAAACGATATTTCCCTATAAAAGCAATTTCAGAAATTACAGGATTACCCCAAAAAAAGCTGGAGCGCGCACGAATATTTATACTAGCGTCTCTTATAATTAAAATGGGCGACTATGACTACCTGTCTGAATATGTGAGTTAGGGCGAATTTTTATGAAGGTTTGTTTCTTATGAAAGCGCTTATCATCAGCCACGAAAACGGCGGCTCCTATGTGATGGATCGCGACGGTGGCTTCAGGTTTGTGAAGGGCTTTGCTTTGCAGCCTATCGGCGCTGAGATCGAGCTGAAACCCCAGCCACGCGCCCAGCAGTATACGAAGCTGGCCGCTCTGGCGGCGTGCCTTGTCCTTGTGCTTACTTTAGGCAGCTTCACCTTCATGTGGAACGCGGAGAGCTATTCCGTATATGTGGATATCAACCCCAGCGTCGAGCTGGTATTCAATCGTCTTCATCGGCTGAAGACGGTAAACGCATTGAATGACGACGGCGCGGCGCTGCTGGGTGGTCTGAGCCTACGGGGCGGCCTGGAGGCTGTGCTGACCGGCTTGCTTGACGGCGCCCGGGAGCAGGGCTACCTGTACGCCGACGGCGACCTGCCCGCTGTGCTGATCACGGTAGCGGCCAGGGGGAGCCGGGATCCCGGCGTATACAAGTCGCGTATAGAAGCAGCCTTGGAGGCGAACCCGCCGGGCTGCGCGGTCAGCCTGGATGTATGCAATGAAGATACCCGGCGTATAGCCGGTACACTGGGCGTATCCCCCGGCAAGCTGCAGCTGGCCGAGCAGTTGCTCGCCGCCGGCCTGCCTGTGGAGCTGTCGGAGGTCGCCGCCCTGCCTGTCCGGGATTTGTTTGAGAGAGTCAGGGAGGCCACGTCTCAGGAAGCGGCTCCCGAGGATACAAGCGGCGGCGCGGGCGACCGCCCGGCTGGCTCGAGCGGCGCAGGCGGCTCCGGGGCAGGCGGCAGTGCCGGCGGGCAGGTCGGGCCGGGAAGCGGCGCCCCATCCGGCGACGACGGCGGAAGCGCGCCCCTCACCGCATACGCGGGCCCCGGCACAGGGGCGGGGCAAAGCAGCGGCGGCGGCAGCCAGAGCAGGCAGCCGGGTACCGGCACGGGCGACGGCAGCGGCGCAGGCGGCAGCAGCGCGGATGCGGGCGCAGGCAGCGGCACGGCCCAGGCGCCCAGCGACGGCAGCGACGCCTCGCAGCCGGCAGACGCAGACGCAGGCGCAGATGCAGGCGATGGCGGCAGCCAGCCGCCCGGCAGCGGCGCGGGTACAGGCGCGGCGCCCGGCAGCACCGGCGATGGCAGCGGCAGCTCAGGCAGCGGCGCCGGCGACCAGTCCGGCCAGCAGGGCGATCCCGGCAGCACGGGCGGCGGAAGCGTGCCCGATCCGAATCCCAACCCGAATCCCAATCCGAATCCCGGCCCGGACCCGGACGATCTGGAGCCCGGACCCGGACCGAAGCCGCCCAAGCCGCCCGTCACACGGTACTATGCCCAGTTGGGCCTTGTAGACAATGAACTGACGGTCATCGCCATGATAGAGACTACCGATCAAGAGCTGACCGGCGCCGCGTATGTGGAGCTGGATGCGGAGACCTTCCATGACCCGGCTAATGTAGGGCTGGGCTGGCGCTATATCGACGGGGCATGGGTACTGCCCAAGATGCCCGATCCGCCTGACCCACCGGATCCGCCTGACCCTCCCGACCCACCGGATCCTCCCGATCCGCCGGATCCCCCGGAGCCCGACCCGGAGCCCGATCTCTCCACACCCGGGGTCGCCTTCATCAAGTCTATCCGCTCGGACAGCATTAGTTCGGCTTACCCGGATCACGGCTTCGACCTCACGGACGGCCATTTCGCCAGCGGCGCCCCTGCCGAGGCCGGCAGCCTCACCGTACAGCAGAGCAGCAGCGGCAATCATCACGCCTGGTCCTTATGGGAAGGCGAAGACTATGTCGGCGCCATTGAAGTAGACGGCGGAAGCAGCGTTGCCTATGTCACCCTTGCTCCGGGCAGGGCTGTCAAGATCCGCGCCCAGGACGCGAATATGTACAGCTACTGGTATGTGGTGGGTGACGGCGAAAACACTTATGAAGTCCATGCGGGTTCCTCCAACTACTGGCTCATCATCGCGGACGCAGACCCTATCCCTAAGTAAGCATAAGGGTACTTATACGATCATGCATAAAAAAAGGGCTTGCCGGAATTGATTGCGAAATCAAGGAAGGCAGCTCTTTTTTGCTTGATGCAGAAACCCATGCTATTATCATCCATCATGCGGCGAACATCGCGTCGGTCAGCCGTTCATCGCGTCGGTTGGCCGTTCATCGCTTTGGTCAGCCGTTCATCGCGTCGGTCAGCCGTTCATCCCTGCGGTCATCGCGGGACTCTTCGGTCACCGCGACGCCCTACGCCGGAGGCTTCCTCAGCGACAGATCCGTTCTCCTGAGCAGGCTTCGGATGACGGCCAGCAATTCGTCGTTGTCGTAAGGCTCCGCGAGGCAATAGTCGCCGCCGGCGCGCAGCCCATCGACTTTGACGCTGACCTCCCCGCTATCCGTGACCAGCAGGATCGCCGCATCGGTGCTTTTGCTTAACTCCTCGCACAAGGGTAAAGCGGCGTTGTCCGGCAACCCCAGGTCCAGCATAAAAAGCGCGGGCTTGTGCTCGGCAGCCATCAGCCGCGCGTCGGCGGCAGTACTGGCGGCTAAGCTCGCGTAGCCGTATAGTTTCAAAAAACGCGTATAGAAACGCGCCATGTCCTCGTCGTCCAGTATGACCAGAATCAGTGGTGCTTCTTTCGCCATGTCTCCGGGCTCTCCAAACGTGAATTAGTAACGGGTATCATTATTATAATTCGACAGGGGGGCGCGGTTTTTTGGGGTGATTTTGTACGGCGCCAAACTTCACAATGAAAACGAGCTAAACTTCACAACGGTTCAAAGATATGCTATAATCACCCTAAATAAAGTTCATAGCATAAATAACACAAACTCTCTATATATATAAATTTGTAGTATGTATAATACAGAGGAGGCCTTCATGCAAAAAAACAATTCGCAGCTGCGCGACCGGGATGATTATCTAAATCGATTGATCGCCTTCCGGGATACCGAGCCGATTAAAATCATCACCGGGATCCGCCGGTGTGGTAAATCAAGCCTGATGAAGCTGATGATACGATATCTGCGTCAAAGCGGGATCATGGACGAACAAATCATGGAAATCAACTTTGAGTCCATGGAGTTCCTCCATATGGACGCGGCAGCTTTATATCAGTACGTGAAAGGGCGTCTCCCTTCGGATAAGCGCGCGTATTTATTCCTTGATGAGATACAACGGGTCAGACAGTGGCAAGACGCGGTCAACTCTTTCCGCGTCGATTTCGATTGCGATATCTATATAACCGGTTCGAACGCGCATTTGCTTTCGTCGGAGTACGCGACTTACCTCGCCGGAAGGAGCGTTGAGATCAAGATGCTCCCCCTTTCCTTCCGCGAGTTCCTTGACTTTCATGGATATGTGATCAAGGACGGCGGGGAGCCCGGCAAGGTGATGCGCAAGCGTATAACGGATGCCGAGGGGGGGAGTTATGACCCGAAGGAATTGTTGGAAGTCTACATGAAATTCGGCGGCATGCCGGGGATCGCCGACGTGGGGCTGGATACGGACAAGGCATTGACGCTCCTTGACGGTATATACTCCACTGTAGTTGTCCGCGACGTCATTGAACGCGAAAAGCGCAGAAAACAACGGCAAATCACTGACCCCGATCTTCTGAGGAGAATCGTTATGTTCCTCGCTGACAGCATTGGGAGCAATATGTCGATGACCTCTATCGGAAATACTCTGGTAAACGAGAAGCTTCTCGACAGCGGCAGACGAAAAGGCAAACCCGCTGTACAGACGATCCAGGCGTATGTAGGGGCTTTGCTGGAATCCTTTGTATTCTACGAAATCAAACGTTTCGATATCAAAGGAAAGGAGTACTTGCGGACCCTTGGCAAATATTACATAGTAGATATCGGCTTGCGAAACTATTTACTCGGCTTTCGGGATATGGACGTCGGGCATATCATCGAAAACATAGTATACTTTGAGCTGCTTCGGCGCGGTTACGACGTAGCCATTGGTAAAGTTGGCGATCAGGAGGTGGATTTTATCGCTTCCAACGCGAAAGAGAAACGATACATTCAGGTGACGGCTTCCATGATGACCAACGAAGCCAGGGAGCGGGAGCTGCGCCCGCTTCATGCCATCCGCGATCATTATGAGAAAGTCGTGATCTCTATGGATGAATCTCCGGCGAGCGATTATAGCGGGATCCGCAACGTAAATCTCATTGACTTTCTTTTGGATTCCAGCGGAATGTATCGGTAATCACACACATTCCGCTGGGAAAGTATTTTTCTGCCATGGAGGAGATTCGAGTTTGTTATTTGAAGCAAAGTCTTAAATTCGCGGGTTTACGCCTGCGCGTTGCCTGCTGAGGACACGGCATATACAGCCGCGTCTTCTTTTTTTTATCAATATCACCCTTGGAGTGATATACAGCCGGAGGGCTTACGTGCTATGCTATGCTGGCTTCTTTGTGACTGCGGAACGGCTCCGGGCAAAGGTT
>Ga0082212_10001122_pt1 | contig 39334 bp, 32 predicted proteins | sample TergutNt197P3_FD_71548 | JGI IMG/M metagenome (GOLD analysis project Ga0082212, IMG submission 71548) | Neocapritermes taracua P3 segment gut microbial communities from Petit-Saut dam, French Guiana - Nt197 P3 | ecosystem: Host-associated > Arthropoda: Insects > Digestive system > Gut ...
CAGCGATTTCATGAGTATCTTATACGATTCGTAGTCCGGAATCAAGAAAAAATGCCCGGACATTTCCTCTTTGTCCATATCGGTAAATTTCGTCTTCATAAAAAGGACCGAATCGCCAATCCTCCCGTATTCAATCGCCGCTATACTCATTATTGCCCCAAGCATATCTATCGCCGCTTGCGGTACCGAAGGCGTGATCTTTAGTCCCGTCATAACGCCGATGGACGACAGATACGAGCCTACCAGTATGTTCGCCACTTCGGTCAGAACGGAAAGCTCCATATCCCCGAAATTCTCGGCGCTCAGATTCTTAGGAACGGGTCTGTCCTCGTTCATCGCCATCGAAACCATGGTATACGCGTTGTGTATGTCCAAAACGAGCAGGACATAACCGGACAGTTCGCCCGACATGTCCACCAGCATTCCGGCCACCGTACTCTCCGGGCCGTTCATTACATTGACTATATCGTTGAAAGGGACTACCTCAGCTTCGGGAACGCTCATGTTAATGTCGCGGTTGAGAAGCCCGGCAAGCGCCGTGACAGCGTTTCCCGAACCGATTGTGCCGATTTCCTTAAGCACGTCCAACTGCGTATTATCAACGCCTTCAATTTTTTTCTCCAAAAAGAACCCTCCTTATCCCCGGAAAGCGTCTTCATTATTCGCCTGTATACACTTTATGCGAAACACTATACTACAAAACTTCACAAATTACCACAATATTTTTTAACGGATTTAACCGTTTATATTGCGGTATATAAAAATTTAGTTTATTATGTTATAAAGTAAACCCGGAAAATTCCGTAATAAGTAATATATGAATCTTAAAGAATAAGATTTCGGACTAATAATAATGAGGTGTTTAAAATGGCAATCAGCAGTATAGGCACGCCCAACCGCATAACCGGACTCTACTCCGGATTTGATACCGACGCTCTTATCAAGAGCATGCTGAAGATGGAACAGCTCAAGATCGACCGTCAGTTCCGCGCTTTGACCGCCCTGCAGTGGAAGCAGAACGCGTATTACGGCGTAAGGGACGACTTGCTGGCGTTCACGACGAGTTTCTTGGGCTCCGACTCAATGCTGAGCAAAGCGTCATACAACACGTTCAAAGCCACGTCGAGCTCGGCCGCCGTAACGGTGTCGGCCGGCAACGACGCTATCGCCGGCGCTATGAAGATCGACATAGAACAGTTGGCGACGGGAGCAAAGGCGACGAGCGCGGTCGGCATCTCCGTGCCCGGCGGGACTACCTCCGCCAAATTGGGAGACATAAAAAATCTTTTCTATAACTACACAAGCTACGACAACGGCTCGGTGGGCATGACCCCAACAGATACAATAAAATTTGAGATAAACGGCGTTGCGTTTTCTTTCGGGAAAAACGACACCCTGCAAAAAATGATCAACACCGTAAACAGCAGCGACGCGGGCGTCACAATGAGCTACAGCAACGCCAACGACGCTATCAGCATTACCTCAAACAACACGGGCGCATACAGCCGGCTCAGCATAAAAAACACAGCCGGCAACGCCTTCGGCAATCCCTCTATGACTCAGGTAAACGAAACATATATGGGGGCCAATATATACCGGGACAAAAACGGCAAAATCGTATACGATACGACCAATTTTGCTCAGGCCGAATACGGCGACGACGATCGCATCGTGTGGCGCGCCATAAGCGACGGAAGTATTTTATACGACACAGCAAATTCCACGGACGACGGTAACGGCGTGTACCGATACGCCGACGGCAGTATCGCTTATCTTAAGGACGGTTCGACCAAAGCCAACGCCGAGTACGACAAGGAAGGCAATATCGTATGGCGCGATGAAGCGTACCCCGATTTTACCGACGGCATGGTCGTCGGCGCGCCCGGCACCGGCGAGGTCACATTCGATGAAATCAACGGCTTTGAGAGCTTGCTCTTAGACCCTCGCGGCGCTTTCGGTATCAGCACGGACTCTTCGAAATATACCCCCGGACAAGACGCCAAATTCAAAATAAACGACGGCGAAACCATTACGTCCGCGTCGAATACGTTCACGGACAGCGGCGTTAAATTCACACTGAATTATATGCCCGTAAATAATGAGCCGATCATCGTCAGCGTCGCGAGAGACACGCAGCCGGTCGTTGACAACATAAAAAAATTCGTTGAGGGATACAACACCCTCGTTAAAAAGCTCAACGATATGCTCTCCGAGCGCAAGACAACGAAGGAGCGCGAATACGTCGCTTTGACCGATGAGGAAAAGGCCTCTATGACCGAAGAGCAAATAAAAAGCTGGGAAGAGATCGCGAAAAAGGGCCTTTTGTACAACGACTCCGGCATCAGGTCCATGCTCTCTGCGCTTCGCAGCGAGCTTTACACCAAGATCGAAGGTGTAGGACTGTCTCCCGCCGAAATAGGACTCGGGACATTCAATATAAATGATAAGGAAACTTACAGCGCTTGGCAAACGGGCGGTCAGATATTCCTGGACGAGGACAGGCTGATAAGCGCCTTGGAGCGGGATCCGGACGCAGTCATGAACCTGTTCATAGGCGAAAACGGCTACATGCACCGCATAAACGAAATAATGAGAAACTACAGAACAGGCAGCAACATAGACGCGACAAACTCACTGGACAGCCGTATAAACCGCGCGAGCGATCAAATAAACGCTCTTGAAAAAAAGATGCAGCAGCTCTCGGAGAAATACTATCTTCAATTCGCGGCTCTGGAGACGGCTCTGGCAAAACTTGAGGCACAGAGTTCTTGGCTTGCATCGATACTGTCGCCGGATTCTCAATCTCAATATTAAAAGCTCGGCGGAAGGATGTAATATATGCAGCCCATAACGCTTACAAACGCGCAGGACACATACAGGAAGCAGGCAGTGATGACGGCAAGCCCCGCGGAGCTTATCGTCATGCTGTACGACGGCTTAAAACGGAACATGCTCATAGCAAAGCGCGCCATAGGCAAAAACGATCCGAACGCCGCCCACAACGCCCTTATGAAAGCTGTTTCCATAGTGGAGGAATTGGTGCGCAGCCTCGACATGAGCGTGCCTATATCCGAGGATCTGCTGTCGGTATATGAATATATGATAGGCGCGATATGCGATATCAACATAAAAAAAGACTCCGCGCTCATAGACCCTGTGACGGAGATGATCCAAGACCTCAAGGAGGCCTGGGAGGCCGTGAGCACGGAATGCCACGGCTCCATGTCGATCGCCGAATAACGCTCTTGTTTTCGCCGTTTATTTCAAAATGATGAAAGGTCAGGCACATGGCTGATTTTTATCCGGAGTTGACAGAACTTCTTTTGCAAAGAAACCGGCTTGCCGAAAACTATCTGGAACTTACTGTCAAACAAAAAGCGCTTATCGAAGCAGAGGACACGGACGGGCTGAGTTTAAATCTGTCACAGCGTGACAATCTGATCGAGGCTTTTAACGAACTGCAAAAAAAACTTGAAAATCCTCTGCGGGACTTCCGCGAGGCAAAATCGAAGGACCGCGAGAATCAAAAGGCACTCGACGCCGCGGCCTTGATTTCCGAAACCGAGAGTTTACTTTTAAAGGTCAAAGACGCGGACGTCGAAAACACAGCCGCCGTTAAGGACCTTATGCGGCGTCTGGGTGATGAGTCAAAAAAACTCAACGCGGCAAGAAAAGGCATCAGTTCCTATTCCGCAGACGGCATTATCGGCTCGGCGGAATTCTTCGACCAAATGAGATGACCCCGGCCGGCATGACGCCGGAAACTTCAATCTGCGGGAGAACATAATGAATATAATATCCGAAATATCGGGAGCAAATCATCTTTTGTCAAATCCGGCCAAAGCTTCAATCTCGACTGAGCCGCAGCCCCCGGAGCAATTTGCCGATGTTTACCGTGAAGCTTTTAGCGGAGTTTCGGACGAAACGCCCGGCATCCCTCAAACGCAGACAGCGCCGGTTAACTCCCTAATTCCCGGCGAATACTTTTCCGAAACGTTAAGGGACGCCCTTGTCGGCGAAATGCTGTCCGCAGCGTCCAGCGTCAACTCTTCTTCGGAATACGCTCCTCTTTCCGGGCTCGGAATCGAAAGCATGCTGCTTTCCTCCGCCGCGTCCGGCGAAATAAATGACGCTCAGCTTGCGATGTTTATGCTCTGTATGATGATAAACATATCGGACGGGGATTCTGACAAAGCCATGCTGTACAACGCCATGTCGACGCTTTTGGCCCAAATGCCGGCAACAACCGCCGCCTCGTCTTCAACAAGTTCCGGATTTCATACCCCCTCCAAGGTGTTCAGACCCACCGGCTGGGACGGGCAAATCAGAGATATGTTTTTACCGACAGCCTCCCGAAGCGGCATGTCCATTGTGCCGAGCAGCGCGTGGATACCAACGATACCGGCAAAGATCTCAACACAGGAAACCCGCAGCCCCGAGCTTTTGCGCTCGGTCATAGACCAATTCAACGTTGAAAACTCACTGCGCTACAGGCCCTACCGAAACGGCCCCAATGACACCTATTGCAACATTTTTGTATGGGACGTCACAAGCGCCCTCGGGTGCGAGATACCTCATTTCGTCGATTACAAAACCGGAGAGCCCCGTATGTTTCCTGATATACAGGGAGCTTATGAGCTTGACGCGAACGGTATACAGGATTGGCTCAGAGACGTCGGTCCTTTATACGGGTGGCGCGAGGTCAGCCCGGAGACGGCTCAAATGTACGCAAACAACGGCCGGCCGGCCGTTACGAGCTGGCAAAGGCTCGGCGGGATAGGTCATGTGCAGATCGTCTGCCCGTCAGAGGACGGAGAATACGACCCCGTGCGCGGGCCTACTATCTCTCAGGCGGGCAGAAGGCGCTCAAATTACTCTTATCAGGTCGATTTTTACGGACCGGCTCAAATGCAAAAGGTTCGTTATTACGTCCACGACTGACAGCGGTTCTTTACGGACTGCGGGCCGTATATATTTCGAACTCGGAGGATCATATGGTCCGTACGGCGGATTTTTATAAAATTTTACAGGTCCAATACGGGGCGCGGAAATCCGAAATAGCGTCCTCTTATAAAAGGCTGTGCAAAATCTATCATCCGGACCTTAATTCTCATCCCGAAGCCGAAGAGATGATGAAGCGGATCAACATGGCCTACGACGCTCTTTGTAATGAAAGACCGGCGCCGAGGGCAGGTTTTCCTTTCGCCGGAACCGGTGAACAGAGTGGCTGCAGCAGTATTGACCTCGTCCAAGCTCAGGCTTGTATCCGTTCTTATTTTTCCGCGCTTTTGATCGGTGACTATGTCAAAGCTTATGATTACGTCAGCGATTACGATAAAAAATATGTTACTCTGCGAAGTTTTTGCGAATGGAGAAAGGCCGTGCAAAAACTCTACGCGATGCGCGATTTCTCGATAAAACCCGACGGGCAGATATCGACGATCGTACTTGAGAACAACCCCGGGCTTTTATCCGTTAAATATTACGTTTCCGTCACGGAAAGAAACACCGTAATGCAGACCGTCAGCAACTACAGCGTATCAAAGCTCGTTATTTCGGAATCCGGGATCTGGCATATTTTTTTGGGATACCGCGACCTCAATGAAATAGCGAAGATTTTCGAGGATCTCTCATCCAAGCAGGAATCCGGCGAAATGACAAAACACTGGGAGGAGTATTGCAAAAACACATGCCGCGACCTGAATATGTTCAGCTTGAGCGGACTTCTAAAGGAGGCAAAACGCGAACTGTACCGCTGCCGGCGCTATAAACAGCAGATGACCGTGGCGTGTTTCAGGGTAAGACCCGAACCCCCGACCGCGACGGAAGACCTCATCGCAGAGCTGGCGGAGGCGGCCTCCGGTATCCTCTCGGATGTTTTGAGAGAAACCGACATACCCGCTTATTTGGGCAACGGCGTCTTCGCAGTGCTTTTTGTCGAGCTCAGGAAAAAAAACGCGAAAATAATCACCGACAGGATCACCGACAGGATAAAAAACGATATCCTCGAAAAATCCGGGCAAAAAATATGCGCCTCAGCCGGCTTTACCGTCTATAACGGAGGAAACTTGTCGGATTATATAGATAAATGCGTAAAAAGCATATAAAGTTCTCATAAAATCTCTCGTTATATATAATAAGTACGGTATTGACCGAATTACAGACTCGGCTCTTGGCCAATGCCGATAACGAGCCGGAAAACAGGTGAAACAAATGAGCGGAATGAAAATCAACGGCCCCGGAAATATCCCGTACGCAGTTTCGGGATATCGTGTCGATAACAAGGCCGCGGGGTATCGCAAAAATGAGGCCGTATCGGGTCCTGATGAGCTCGCGCTTTCCGAAGCGGCCGTCAGCTTTTCAAAAATCTTGGCCGAAGTCAAAGAAGCCGTCGCCGGACAAAAGGCGGATAATTTCGCCCGAATCACGGAATTGAAAGCCAAAATAGAAGCCGGTACATACTCAATATCCGCAGAGGATGTGGCCGAGGGTATTTTGGGCGAGCTTTACGGCTGAGAAACGCGCGGCGGGCACAGCTGTAAGCCGGGTCCCGTGATTTGCGCGACGCTTGTTTTATCCGCAACAAAAACCAAATCGGGAGTGTTACGATGAGATCAACTTTCTTCGGGCTCGAAATAGGAAGGACCGGCCTCAATGTGAGCCAAAAGGGCCTCGACGTCACGGGCCATAACATAGCAAACGTCGATACGATCGGATACACGAGACAGCGCCTCATAACGACCGCGTATGATCCCTACGCCTATACCATGAGATTTCGCATGGCCGACGTGGGCGCGGTGGGCGGGGGCGCCCACGTTAAGATATTGGATCAAATAAGATCCTCTTTCCTCGACCGTCAGTACCGCACGCAGCAGACGGCATATTCCTATTGGGCGACCCGTGTTAACGGGCTGACTTATACGCAAAATATATTCGAAGGCAAGGAATCGATCCCTCTCGGCAACCAGATAATCGACCTCTTCAGCTCTTTTAATCTGCTCGCCACGGAAGCTGACGACGCCTTTCAGCGCGCCACCGTGCGTAACGCGTCCATAGCCCTGTGCGACGGCTTCCACCAACTTTACGAGCAGCTCTCCGAGCAGCAGCAGGAGCAAAATCTCTCGGTCTACGCGAATGTCATGAGAATAAACTCAATTGCCGAGAATATCACCGAGTTGAATAAAGCCATATACAGATATGAATACATGGGCGGACAGCCGGCAAACGATCTGCGCGATAAACGAAATCTCTTGCTCGACGAGCTTTCCTCGCTTGTCAACATCCAATACGGCTACCATGAAGATCCGGACGACACTTTAAACCTCGGCAAACTCTGGATCAAGATCGACGGAGAATATCTTGTAGATTACAAAAATTTCAACCAATTGGAATGCGTGGAAGTCGCCGGAGGCGGAGTGCTCACCGACAACGACCGCTATGATATTTATTGGATGGATCCCGATCCCGCCATTCCTTATCACAATCCCAATCAAGGCATACCAATGACCGGAACAGGCTCCGGCGGAGTTTACAACAACGGCGGCAGTTCTTTGGACGCCTTGGCCTTAGGCGGCGAACTGATGTCTCACATGGTACTGCGCGACAGCGTCGAATATTCGCCCGACAATCCGGCGGGCATACCGTATTTCATCAAACTGCTCAACGATTTGGCAAAAGCGCTGGTGCAATCGGTCAATGAGATACACAGAGAAGGATGGACCCAAGAGGTCGACGACGGCATGGGCGGCAAGATATCGCTCACCGGCGTCAACTTCTTTGAATTTATGACTTTTAACCCGGACGGAACTGTGGATAATTACGATAACTTGATATACTCCTCTTACTCCTCCGCGGTCCCCGACAATCTCGATATGGTAACCGCTAAAAACATCTCCATCAATTCCGATATTTTCTCCGATCCCATCAGGGGCCTCGCTTACATAGCCGCTTCCACAAAACAGATAATACTGACCGCCCCCGACTATCCGACCCAGGGAGACGACTATCTGCAGGAGGGAAACCAAATCAACGCACAAAGGCTGTATGAGCTGATAAACCGGCGCGACATCCCCATAGCCGGAGGGGAAAGCAGCTTATTCGGCTTTTTTGAAAGCATCATATTCGAGCTCGCATCCATTAAGAAACAGAGCGATGACTACGAATCCCTCCACAGAGTGAACCTTTTGGGAGTGGACACGCAAAGGGAATCGCTTTCCGGCGTGTCGCTTGACGAGGAAATGACAAACATGATCAGATATTCGCATGCGTATAACGGCGCGGCGCGTATCATAACCGCAATGGACGAGGCCTTGGACGTACTTATCAACAGAATGGGCCGCGTAGGTCTCTGAGCCTGACCCCGGCCGGCGCAAAAAACCGTGCCGTCCCGTAATAAATAACTTTAAGAAACGGCGGAGCGATTATGAGAATAACAAATTCCATGCTGGTCAGCAATTTTATGAACGATTTGTATACAAATATGACAAAGCTCTCGAAGCTGCAGTCTCAAATGGCTTCCGGCAAAAAATACGCGCACATAAGCGACGATCCCATAGCCGTTATTTTCAGTCAGCAGGCGCGCTATAAGCTGGCTCAGCTCGGACATTACCGGATGAATGTCAACAGAGCCGAGGAATGGCTTACAGAAGCCGAAGTCGGCTGTATGGAGATCAATAAGATGGTCGTGGCCGCGTATGAGGCATGCATAGACGCGAGGACCACCGTTAAGACCAACGCGGACAGATCAAATATCGCAAAATATGTAGGCCAGCTTCGCGACCATATATTGCAGTCGCTGAACATGACTTACGGCGATAAATACGTTTTCGCGGGATACAACACCACGGGATATTCCGAAGGCGGAAAAGTGACCGCCCCCTTTACGGTAGACGGCGACGGTAATTTGTGCTATAACGGACTCAATTTGAACGATCCTGAGTTTTTGCGTATTTTTAACAACCCCGATGCGAATCCTCCCGCAGGTCTTACACCCGCCGAAGAGGATGCTTGGAACACGGCGAAAGATCTTTTTAACAGTTTGCGCAACGACGTTATGGCATTTGACCTCGCTATAGGCACCTCGATGCCCGTTTCAGTGAACGGGATAGAATTGGTTTTTTACGGCGGCAGCGGCTCGGTCAACGTTCCGATCAAGGATGAATTCGGCAACCCGGTATTTGAACTGATTTCCGTGCCGGTCATGGAAGTCGTCTATGAAGACGTGACTGTTCCGATATTGGACAAGGACGGCTTTCCGATCTTGGACATATCGGGCAATCCGCAGTATGAAACTGTTCGAGTACCGGTATTGGACGCGAAAGGCGATCCCGTCATGCAGCAGGCCACAGACGCTCTCGGCGATCCGATTTTCAGGGACGCGCTCCAAGTACAAACCAAAACTGTTGAATACAACAATATCTATAACCTTGTCGACGCATTTTATCAGGTCATCAATACAGACTTTGTAAGAGATGATTTTCCCGCGGGCGATATGTATGATGAAGCTTTCAACCGTATGATGATCGAAATGTTCGGCGAAGACGGCGACGGATATTTGAGTACATTTATCGGCGAACTCCAAGACGCCCAACAACACACGCTCGCTTGGACGGCCGACATCGGCGGCAGGAGCAACCGCATAGAAATTCTTCAAAACCGTTACGACGCGGATTATGTCAATTATACTCAGATGCTCTCAGACGCAGAGGACATAGATTTAGCTGAAATCGTCATGCATTATAAAATGGCTGAGTCGGTGTACAGAGCCGCACTCGCTTCGGGCGCATCCATAATACAGCCGACCCTCATGGACTTTTTAAGAAGATAATATATAACATAGATATATATTATAAATACTAACCTTAAGAACGCTTTTACAGGTGGTGAATTATAATGGCAGGGATGCCGAATATTATAATCGACCAACAGTATTCGTCGCTCGGGATCGAAATCACTCAGGCTCAAATGAGAATAACCACGCCCAAACCGCAGATGCAGGTTATAAATGAGCCTCCGGAGATGACCGTTAAGACGCATACTCCGAAATTCAAGCTCAACTGGAAGAAGGTCCGGTCCGAGTCGGGAATGAAGCCGCCGCTTGATCTTGCGAGATCTATCGGAAGCACCGGAATGCAAAAAGCCGACGACGGCACAAAGCAAACGGTACAGGACGGCGACTTCCTGAAAAAAACGGAGATCGGAGGAAATCGGATCGCCCAACTGTCGCGCCGGAAAACGATAGAAACCGCACAAAAGGAAATCAACATTGGTCTGATGCCGAAAACAAGCCCTGAAGTGGAGTGGGAACCGGGATTTGTTGACGTCGTATGGTCGAGAGGGAATTTTAAAATCGAGTGGAGCGGCGAGTATATGCCAAACATCATCGTTGATCCGATGTTTTCCATTGAAATATATTTAAGAGAAAAACCTTACATCAAAATCACGGTCGAAGACGGGCTCAGCCCTTACGATTCCGGCGTGATCGTCGACAAACGGCTCTGAACACCGAAAAACCGATCCGCATAAGGAGAGAAATATGGAGATATCCACTTTACGTTTCGGCGATATTGAAGTTGATGAAAACAAGCTGATATATTTCAGAGACGGTTTGCCCGGGCTTGAAGAATACAAACATTTTGCCATATTGCAGTTCAGTGAGAGCTATCCCGTAAACTGGATACAATCGATCGATGACGGAGCTGTCTGCCTGCCCGTTATCGATTCTTTTTTGGCTGTTCCCGAATATACATTCCACATAAGCGACGAAGACGTGACCGAACTTGAAGTCAACAGCCCCGAAGACCTATATGTGCTGAGCGTCGTTGTGATACCGGAGGAACTCGAAGGGATGACGATGAATCAGGCGGCGCCGATCATTATCAACACGGAAACCGGTCAGGCAAAACAAATCATACTGAACGGCGGTGAATACAACGTTCGTTATCCTGTTTTCAAGGAGATATGCAGGCTGATCAAGGAGGGTGAAGCAGATGCTGGTTCTGTCAAGGAAGCTTAATGAAACTATCTTGATCGGCGATGATATCAGGGTAACTCTTTTGGGTATCGACGGGGATAAGATAAAAATAGGCATCGACGCGCCTCGGGCGATGAAAATTTTCCGTGAGGAATTGGTTGAAGCCACCAAAAATACAAATCTGCAAGCCCTTAAGGCTCCGATGGTCACTTTCGGAGCAATGCAAAAAAAATCGGAACCGGATAATAACGAAATCCCGGATACCCAATAACATCATAAAAAACAAAAGAGCGGCAGATTCGGATTTTTGCCGCTCTTTTGCTTTTTATGCCGCCGCTGCGGGCGGCTTATGTTTAAAACTATGATCTTCGGCGGCGCGACCCGTTTTTTTTGTCGGCATAGAGCCTGTTTCCCGATATTTTACTGTCCGACTCCTGCATAAACTGCTTCAGCTTATCTTCAAAGCTTGCGTCAACAGCATGCTCGGGATTCTTTTTGGCAGACCGGAAATTATTCTTGGGCGCGGCGGGCAGACTCTCACGAGGTCTGTCCTCGGCTTTTTTGATGGAGAGATTCATTTTCCCGTTATCACCCATGCTCAGAATCCTAACCTTGACAGTTTGCCCCTCGCATAAGTGTTCACGCACGTCATTAACAAATGTATCGGCAATTTCCGAAATATGTACGAGACCGCTCTTCCCTTCGGGAAGAGTCACAAAAGCGCCGAATTTGGTGATCCCCGCGATTTTGCCCTCAATAACCGACCCGATCTCAAGTTGCATACAGATTATTTTTCTCCCCCGGTAAATCGGAATGTGTCACGCCGGTAAAACCGTCAAACATCAATTACCTATATCATAGAATACTTTTTCGCCCGGCTTCACCAATCCCAGTTTGTTTCGCGCCGTATCCTCTTTGGCCTTTGGGTCTTCGCTGTGTTCCACGTCATATTTTAATTCGGCGTTCGCCCGGGCCAGATCGGCCGCTTGCGTTTCAAGCCGGTCCCTTGTGTCTTCGGCGTCCGCTACCCGAGCTTTCAGCGCGATCAAACTGATCCCCATATATCCGATAAGCGCTGAAATAAGTATTTTCGTAATAATACCCGCCCGCTTATATTTCATTGCCGTCTTCCCTCCCGCCTTACGCTCATATTCTGTCCGGGACATACACATCCGGCAGTTTTCCGTTTGATATTATTGTAAACCGGTTTTGTTAATATTGAAAGGATTTTTTAGCTGTTTATTGTTTTTTTTACCGGATACAGGAAGGTGCAGTATCTGACCGGCTCAAAAAAGTCTTTTTCCGCGGACATATTTTGCGCGTACATCGGCGCCGGATGACGAACAGATGAATTTTTCAAAACGCTCAATCAACGTTGCGTCGCCCGGAGGCAGACCGTCGACCGCCGCAACAGCGTCAAATTCAAAACCGGCTTCTATAGCTCCGACCTTTCCGAAAAACGCGCCTCCGCCGCGCGTGCCCATATAAAATGCTTCATTCATACTGAGGGGCCGCGCGTTTTTGTCTTCCGCCGCTCTGAGTTCGGACGCCGATATCGCCTCCCTGATGACGTCGGCCATATCAAGGGTGTGCCCTCCCGAGATGTCGGACCCGAGCCCGATATTCATCCCTTCGGCGAGGTATTCGCATACCGGCGCGACCCCGCTTTGCAGATTGCTGTTTGACGTCGGACAATGCGCGATAAAAGCCCCGCTTCGTTTGATCAGTTCCCGGTCGCCCTGTGTTAAATATACGCAATGAGCCATTACCGAGCCGGGTCCCAAAAGTCCGGATCTGTCATAAATCTCACCGTAGCATTTTGCTTCGGGGTGCAAATCGCCGACCCACGCGACCTCGTCTCGGGTTTCCGAAAGATGGCTCTGCACGGGAAGCTTATACAAATCCGCTGTTTTTCCCAGCCCTTCAAGCAACTCTCGCGAACAGGAAGGCACAAACCGCGGGGTGATGACAGGTGATACGTTTTGAAAACGGCCGTTTTGTGCGGCAAGCCACTCTTCAGTGTCGCGCAGCGAGGCGGCTGCGTCTTCTTCCCTAATAAAACCGGGACAGTTCCTGTCCATATTCACCTTGCCCGCCAAACACCTAAGGCCGGTCTTCTCCATAATGTCCGCAAGCAGCAGCGTTGCCGGTACGTGAACGGTGGCGAGTATACAGACGCGGGTCGTAAATCCGCTTCTCAATTCTTTCGCAAAACATTCGTAAACGCTCGACGCATATTCTTCCGACGCGAAAGCGGCTTCCTCGGGAAAAGTATATTTTTCGAGCCAATCCAAGAGCCGGCTCCCCATACCGAGCCCCAAATTGCGATACTGCGCGGCATGAGTGTGCAAATCGACATAACCGGGTATGATGAGCATATCTCCGAAATCATCTACCCTTATTCCGGCGTACTTTGCCGGAAGTTCCGGGAACACGCCGGAACATATCCCGTTTTCGCATACGGCATAATGTTTCGGAAGCATTTCCGTGCGATTCGGCGAAAGGGAAAAAACGATATTTCCGAAAACCGCAAACCCGTTCATGGCAAAACCGCGATCCTTTCCGTCCGCACGCCCCGAAGCGTCGAGCGGGCGGCGCGTATACACAGTGATTTTAACACATAATAAAGGTCATATCAACCGGAAACCTTGACTGCCGTTCGTTTTGCGTGTATATTTCCTTTGAGATGAAAATATATTTGCACGGTCATAACTACAAATACGAATGCGAACAGATACTGCTTTCGTTTTTTCCCGACCGGCGGCCGGAATACAGCGTCGGGACTCCTTCCGGAGAACGCTGTGAGATCAGCTTAAAAAGAGAAACGGATAAAGCCTCGGCTGTATGCCGTTTATATACGGAGCGCGGATACTTTTTCGGCCGGGCTTTCGCGTCGCAAAATAAAGCCGGCGGCCCCGCGGAAAAGGAAAGGCTCTTGAGGCGCATCGTTAAGCTCGCGTTTTACCGGGCGGCGCTGCGGGCAACGGGCGAAACACCCGTATGGGGTTCGATCACCGGAATACGCCCGGCGAAATTGATGGAACCTCTGCTTGATTCAGGTCTGTCGGACCGCGCCGCCATGTCGCTTTTTTGCCGACGTTTTGACGTCTCCCCCGAACGCGCGCGCCTTTGCCTGTCTGCCGCCAAAAAGGGCATATCCGTCAGATCGACCCTCGGCGCACGCGATGTCTGTCTCTACATAGGCATACCTTTTTGCCCGACGCGCTGCGATTACTGCAGCTTCGTAAGCCGCACGACGGAAAAAGACGCTTTTCTGATACAGCCGTTCTGCGACGTCTTGAAAAGAGAAGCTGACGCTTTGGCAAAAATCACATCAAGTCTCGGATTTAAAATAATCTCGGTATATATCGGAGGAGGAACGCCTACATCGCTGCCTTGCGACCTCTTGGACTCGCTTTGCTCGCATCTTGAATCCGTTTTTGATTTCTCCGGGCTGCGTGAATATACGCTCGAAGCCGGAAGACCGGATACGATAAGTCCCGAAAAACTGAGTATTCTGAAAAAACGAAATATAACAAGAATAAGCGTCAATCCCCAGACGATGCGCTCTGACGTCCTTTTTGCCATAGGCCGCAGGCACACGCCCGAAGATGTTGCCCGGGCCGTATTCGCGGCGCGCGATATCGGCGGCTTCACGATTAACACGGACCTCATCGCCGGATTGCCGACCGATACCGTCAGCGGTTTTTCAGACACTGTGGATCTGGTTTTGGCACTGGAGCCGGAAAATATAACGGTCCACACCCTCTGCCTGAAAAAAGGCTCGCGCATTTCACTCGAAAAAACAAAGCTCCCCTCCGCGGAAGATACCGGAGAAATGCTGCGCCTTGCCGCGGAAAAGCTTACGATCCGTGAATACCGTCCGTATTATCTGTACAGGCAGAAATTTATGTCCGGCGGTTTCGAAAACGTTGGCTGGAGCAAAAACGGCTGTGAAAATCTTTATAATGTGTGTATAATGGACGAGCTGACAACAATATTGGCGCTGGGCGCCGGAGCTTCCGCAAAACTCGTTTCGAAATCGGGACGTATTGAGCGAGTATTCTCTCCGAAGTATCCCCTCGAATACATTAACGGAGCGGAAAAAATAATAAGCAACAAAAAACGAATTGAGGAGTTTGACTATGGCATACTATCTTGACGAAATCAACGAACGGGCGAAAACAGACCCTGCGGGCTTTATCGAAGAATGCGATGACACGTATAACCAAAAAATTAGGTTAGCCGCGAATATGATAACGGAAAACCTCCCGAAAAGCCCTATCGTTTTGCTGTCGGGCCCGTCCGGGAGCGGAAAAACAACAACGGCGATGAAGATCGAGGAGGAACTGAAAAAACGAGGCGTGGGAGTTTATTCCGTTGCCATGGACAACTACTTCCGTCCCAAAATGATAGCGGAGGAAATGCCCCGCACTCCGGACGGCGCCATAGATTTCGAATCGCCGCTGATAATGGATATGGATCTTTTAAACACTCATTTTTCAATGCTGAGCCGCGGCGAAACCGTGCTGGTCCCAAAATTCGATTTTTCTCGTCAAATTCGCATCGTGGAACCTTCGAAAACGCTCAGGCTGAAAAAAGACGAGATCGCGATCTTTGAGGGCATACACGCTTTAAACGACGATATCACCGGTATGCACCCGGACGCCTTTAAGCTCTACATTAGCGCGCGCTCCGACGTAATGAACGGCGATGACCTGTGTTTCAAAGGAACTTGGATGCGGCTTGTGCGCCGCTGCGTCCGCGACAAACTGTTCCGCGGCATGGACGTCAATGTGACCTTGGGCATGTGGGCAAACGTTCGCCGCGGTGAAAAACTCTATATATCTCCGTATAAGGACAAGGCCAACATCAAATTTGATTCTTCTTTCCGATACGAAGTCCCTGTGTTCAAGTCTTTGGCGGCGGACCTTTTCGCCAATCTTCCCGACGGCATCGAACGTTTTGAGGAGTTGCGCAGCGTTATTCCCGCTTTCGAATTGTTTGAATCTGTCGACCCGGGATTGCTGAAGCCGGATTCTTTGCTGCGCGAGTTTGTCGGCGGCGGCATATATGAATATTGACAGGGTGAGCGAAATGTCAGTTTCCTTAAATTATTATTTCAAAAAACTTGAGCGCTTCCCTTTCCCGGATTATTTCGACGGTATATCGGAAGCCTGTGAGATTCTCTCAAAATCCGGGGCATATTTGAAAAAGCTTTTAACGGAACCCGGAATCTGCGAAAACAACGGTGAGCTGCGCGGCGCTCCTCCCACTCTGTACGGGAATTATTACATAGGCGAAGGCACGGTGATATATAACGGAGTTACTGTGATCGGCCCCGTATATATCGGCGAAAACTGCGAGATCATGCCGGGCGCCGTGATAAGGCCGAATACAGTGATATCCGACGGTTGCTTCGTCGGCCACGGCAGCGAGGTGAAGCACTGCGTCATGTTCGGCGGCGCAAAAGTGGCGAGTTTGGCTTTTGTGGGGGACTCTGTTTTGGGAGTTTCATCTCGCGTCGGCAGCGGAGTGATAACCGCCAACCGTAAATTTGACCAAACCAACGCCTCAATAAAGCTGTCCGGCATAAAAAAGGACCTGGGGACAGACTATTTCGGGTGCATACTGGGAGACAGCTCCCGTTTGGGGGCCAACAGCGTCACGCAGCCCGGCGCCCACATCGGCCCGTACAGCCGAATCTTTCCTCTGACCTGCGTTCGCGGCTTCATTCCCGAATGTACCGCCGTATACAACAAAAATGAAACCGTCTTTGAAAAAATCGAGATCACCGAACTTAAACCGTGATCTCAAAACCGTGCCGGCAGACGCTTATTCTGCTGAATCCCCTAAACTCGAATAAAACGCGGCCGCCCGGACCGAAAGCTCAAGTCCGGGCGGCTCTTTTTATTCTCGCAGGATCAAAGCGCGTTTCCTGTGTTCGCGTCGACGATAATTATTACGGGGTCGCTCGGAACTGCGTTCCCGGACGCCTTGACGCGCACATACAAAACAAGATCGGCTCCGGGTGCAAGAGATCCGAACAGAGGCTCAAGACTCCATCCCGATGTGTAGGTCGAATACTTATCCCCGTTCAGGCTCCATTCCAGATTGGACACGGCGGTCGATTTATTACCGCCGGCAGGGGTATAGCCTGTTATCTTAAAGCCTGCGACCGTGACATCCGGCGCCGAGGCCGGAACCGTGACCACCTTCTGTGACGCGATGTCGATCTGCTGTATCTTACCGGCGACCGAGGAACCCGCGGCTTTCAGCCTGAACTGCGCCGTTTGCGAAGAATTTGTCGGCGGGATGATTGTTCCGGGCACAAAGTCTTGCCAAGCGCCCGTCTTTCCCATTCTGTATTCATGCTCGGCGCCGGCGTTCAAAAACTCTCCGGTATCCGGGTCATAGATTATTTCCGGATCGGGCGCACCCTGTATGCCGACATCGAATTCAATGAAAGGATAAAGAGGCGTGTTGGGCGGGGCAGTGAAACGCAGCAGTATCTTAAAGGTCAAATCTCCCGCCGCAGCCGCGTTTTCGATCTGAGTGCTCAGGTTGATGCCGGCCGCAGCCGCTGTCAGCGTCGACCATGAAGCGCCGCTGTTGACGCTGAATTGAACAGCAGGTTCACCGGCAACGGGAATCGCCCTCAATATGTAAGTGCTGTAATTGAATTCAAAATCAACGCCTTCGACCGGCGGCGGCATATAGCTTGCCGCCGGTATCATCAGCTCTTTTGTATTTGACGCCAAGCCTGTGGCGACCGACGCTGTTTTTTCTCGGAACAAAACGACCTTGTCGACAGTATCCCGCGCCAGATCCCCCTCCATTTTTACAGACGTCGCGCCCGGCGGCACATCCGTCCAAACGCCGGTCGTATCAACCATGTACTCATATTTCTTGGCGGCCAAAAAACCTTTGAACAGTTCGTTTGCCCAATCCGCAGTGATATTCGGCGCGGTCGCGCGGGTCATGGTGATCTTAACGGGGACCGAGGACAGGCGCAATGTGCCGGAAGCGGCGTATCTGATGCGTACCTCTACGTAGTTTGTCACTTCTCCGTCAATCGCCGCCGGCACGACATAATACCCTGTGCCGGTACCGTTATAATCGTCGATGTTCAGAGCGATATCCGCCGTCCCCCATGCGCCGTAATCAAACGTCGACGGCATTTTTCTGCCGTAGGCGTCGTAATGAACAGTCTCAGTTACCGAGCGCAGTTCGGCATTGGCTGCCAGAGCCTTGACAAAACCGTCTTCTGTTTTGTAGTCACGGTTCACGGTTAGGGTACTCACCTTTGGCGCGGGTTGCCTTGAGGGTATGCTGATCTCTGCGGGGAACGACCTGGGGTCTGAGGCCGTAGCTGCTGTCGCGACATAGATTCTCTTGCCCGCGTTGGCGGATATCCACGCGGAGAGCTCTTCTTCATCCTCGGCGGCCGTACCGTTGTCTATGTATTTTTCAAGCTTGACGGCTGACAGCCCGAAAACCGAGTCTTTGATCGCGGCTCCCAAAAAAGCTCCGCCGGACAACAGCGTCTCGTTGGGGATATCGAGTGTATACACAGGTTTTGCGGCGCGCGCATTTAAGGTGAGCACTTCGATGTCGCCGGCAACCACAGCGGGGTTGCCGGCTTTGGCGGCCACAGATTTATATCGAACCTGTATATCGGTACTCGTAACGCCGGTCAGATTATTGAGTATCGCGGTCAGTTGGATATTGGATTTTCCGACCGCCCATCCCCCCGTCCCCACTCTGTATTCCATGGCGGCGGTGAGTCCCCCCAACAGCTCCTTCTTATAGTCTATCTCAATCATTCCCGTCGGCGCCGAGGGGCCCGTGGCGGGGACGGCGAGGTCTTTCGCGCCCGACGCAAGCTTTGGCGCTACCGTACTGCCCGCGGCCGCTCCGCCGGCAACCCTGATCTGAATGGTTTTACCGGGCGCCGCGGCCGGCAGGTCATACAGTCCCGCAGCCAATCCGACGGCCGGCGTCAGAAATGCCCACGGTTCGCTGTTGTCGGGGGTTTTTAATCTCCAATGATAACCGAGAACTCCGGCTATCGGGGTGATCTTTATTTTGTCGTTAACCTTGTCATATGACGCTGCAGGGACACTCCAAGTCCCGGGCTTGGTTACCGATAACGCAGGGGAGGCGGGCACAAACGGGTTTGCCTCGGTACCGGCCCCGCTCGCGACGGTTCGTACCTTGACGGCTTGGACGTCGATGGCTGCGCCGCCGCCGTTGATCCATGGATTTGTGTTCGCGCCGATTTGATACTGATATCCGCTCTTAACGCTCATCGTTGCGTTCGTGAAATCGACCTCACAGACGCTTATATCGTCTTTCGCGGGCGTTGCCGCTTTCGGAGCAATGTACAGCTTGGTGCTCGCGGCGTCATTTGAGGCAGTTTTTTCCCTGTACTCAAAAACCCGAATCTGCCCCGTAACCGTCGGGATGGTAAATTTGATGCTTCTTTCGGTCGTGCCGACCGTTATCCACTGAGGCACAGTGTCGGTCACATTCGTTGCGCTTGTGAGATACGTACGGTATTCCTGACCTGCGACCAGCGTGATGTACTCGTTTGCGGAGTCAACATCCCCGTTGGCCGCGAGGACCGTTACGGACATAAGACATATCAAGATAAATGTCACGGTGAGAACAAGGCTTACGGCGCGCGATGTTTTATTATGCAAGATTCGCACAGATCATCACTCCTTTGCAAAACAACTCCGACCGACCGACCGGGCCGCGCAGAGCCCGATCCTAAATGTTCGATAAGTCTTTGCGCCTGTCAGACCTCGTACAGCGCCTTGAGTCTGACAAGGTGTTCATAACGGGCTTTCGCGGCGGCTTCGTTTGACGCGAAAAGCTCTTTGGCGCGCTCGGGGAAAGCCAACGTAAGCGAACTGTATCTCGCCTCGTTCATAAGAAAATCATTATATCCGCCGGCAGGCTCTCCGCTGTCGAGAGTAAACGGATTCTTGCCCTCGGCCTTCAAGGACGGGTTGAAGCGGAACAAATTCCAATATCCGCACTCAACTGCTTTTTTCATTTCAGACTGGCAATTCACCATGCCGCCCTTGATGCTGTGCATCTCGCACGGAGAATAAGCGATCACAAGAGACGGGCCGTTATACGCCTCGGCCTCAAGTATGGCTTTTATGGTCTGGTTTTGAGACGCGCCCATCGCGATCTGAGCGACATACACATAACCGTATTGCATCGCTATCTCGGACAGGCTTTTTTTGGCAACTTCCTTGCCGGCGGCGGCAAATTGCGCGACCTGGCCTATATTCGACGATTTCGAAGCTTGTCCGCCCGTATTGGAATATACCTCGGTATCAAACACGAAAATGTTGACGTCCTCGCCGGACGCTATGACATGGTCCAAGCCTCCGTATCCGATATCATAGGCCCAGCCGTCTCCGCCGAACACCCAGACAGATTTTTTGACAAGGAATTCCTTATCCGCAAGAACTTCTTTTGAGAGCGGGCAGCCTTTTTCCGCGTTTTTCGCCAATTCCTCGATGAGGGTCTTAACGGCCGCTTTGTTTTCTTCCCCCTTATCATAGGTGTTGAAGAATTCCGCCGCCGCCTTTTTCAATCCTTCAACCGATCGGCTGTCCTCCGCTATGGTCTTGATTTTTTCCGCAAGTCTGTCGCGAACGGCTTTTTGGCCCAAATACATACCGAAGCCGTGTTCCGCGTTATCTTCAAACAGAGAATTCGCCCATGTCGGGCCGCGCCCGTCGCGATCTTTGGTAAACGGCGACGTCGCCGCGGGGCCTCCCCATATAGACGAGCAGCCTGTCGCGTTTGAAATATACATCCTGTCACCGAAAAGCTGGGTGATGAGCCGCGCGTACGCGGTTTCGGCGCAGCCCGCGCAGGAACCGGAGAACTCGAGCAGCGGCGTTTTGAACTGGCTGCCTTTGACGGTGTTGTCCGTAAGCTCGGGTTTTTCGGTCACTTTCGCAACGGTATAGCCGAATACTTCCTGTTGTGCCGTTTGAGATTCCTGCGGCTCCATATCAAGCGACTTTGTCGGGCAAACGTTGGCGCATACGCCGCATCCCATGCAGTCGAGCGGCGAGATCGACAGAGTATATTCATACAGTCCCTTGCCTTTGCCGGCCTTCACCGGCGCATGCTTCATTGCGGCCGGTCCGGCGGAGGTCTCCTCCGCGGTCATTCCGAAGGGGCGTATCGCGGCGTGCGGGCAAACATAGGCGCATTGGTTGCACTGTATGCATTTTTCAGTATTCCACGCCGGAGTGTTAACGGCAACGCCGCGTTTCTCAAAAGCTGAGGCCCCCTGTTCAAAAGCTCCGTCCGCGTGGTCGTAAAAAGCCGAAACCGGCAAGCTGTCTCCGTCCATACGCGCGACAGGCTCCATGATGCCTGCGACCATTTTGCCGAGCTTTGTGGTCGCGGCCTCCGCCGTCGTTTTCTTGTCCGCGGCGTCGGCCCAACCGGCAGGCACTTCGATCTCGACATAAGCGGCGGCGCCGGCGTCTATGGCCTTGTGGTTGCGTTCGACCACTTCCCCGCCCTTGCTCTGATAGGATTTGGTCGCTGCGTCTTTCATATGGCCTATCGCTTCCTCCGACGGCATCACCTTTGCCAGCGCGAAGAAAGCCGACTGAAGAATAGTGTTCGTGCGCTTGCCCATGCCTATGTCCGCTGCGAGGTCTATGGCGTTAATGGTGTACAGCCTGACTTTATTTTTGGCTATGTAACGTTTTGTCTCCGCGTCCAAGTGTTCGGAGAGTTCGGAAACCGACCACCGGCAGTTTATCAGGAAAACGCCTCCCGGCTTCACATCCTGCACCATTTTAAAGCCCTTGACTATATAAGAAGGGTTATGGCAGGCCACAAAGTCGGCCTTGTTGATGTAGTAAGGACTCTTAATGGGCTTGTCCCCGAAGCGCAGATGAGAGATCGTGACTCCGCCTGTCTTTTTGGAATCGTACTGAAAATAAGCCTGAACATACTTTTCCGTGTAGTCACCGATGATCTTGATGGAGTTTTTGTTCGCTCCGACCGTTCCGTCTCCGCCCAAGCCCCAGAATTTGCATTCTATCGTTCCTTCCGCGGCGGTGTTGGGCGACGGCTCCTCAGCAAGAGACAGACCGGTAACGTCGTCCTTGATCCCGAGCGTGAAAACGCGCTTGGGCTCATTTTTTTCGAGTTCTTTGAATACGGCGAAAACGGAAGAAGGCGGCGTATCTTTACTGCCCAATCCGTAGCGCCCGCCGGTCACGCAGGCGCTCAACCCCGCTGAGACAAGCGCCGCTGTGACGTCAAGATAAAGCGGTTCGCCGAGCGAGCCGGGTTCTTTTGTCCTGTCAAGCACCGCTATCTTTTTCACGGTTTTCGGCAAGGCCTCAATAAACCGCGAGGCGGCAAACGGGCGGTACAGCCTGACCTTCACCAAACCGACCTTTTCTCCGCGCGCGTTCAAATAGTCAATAACTTCTTCGCTCACATCGCATATCGAGCCCATCGCGATTATGACGCGCTCGGCGTCCGGCGCTCCGTAATAGTTGAAGAGTTTATAATCCGTTTTAAGTTTGGCGTTGATCTTATCAAAGTATTCTTCAACTATCCCCGGGACCGCGTCATAGTACTTATTGCAGGCTTCGCGATGCTGGAAGAATATGTCTCCGTTCTCATGGCTGCCGCGCATGATCGGATGTTCGGGGTTGAGCGCTCTTTTGCGGAAAGCGGCGACCGCGTCGGCATCGCACATCTCGGCAAGATCGTCGTAATCCCATACCCGGATCTTTTGGATCTCGTGCGACGTGCGGAAACCGTCGAAAAAGTTGATAAAAGGAACACGGCTTTTTACGGTCGCCAAATGGGCCGCGGCGCCGATGTCCATGACCTCCTGAGTGTTTGTCGCGGCCAACATCGCAAACCCTGTCTGGCGGCAAGCCATTACGTCCGAATGATCGCCGAATATATTAAGCGCGTGTGAAGCTACCGTCCTCGCCGACACATGGAAAACACAGGGCAAAAGCTCTCCCGCTATTTTGTACATATTTGGGATCATAAGCAGCAGTCCCTGCGAAGCCGTGTATGTTGTGGTCATCGCTCCCGCGGCAAGCGAACCGTGCACGGTACCGGCGGCTCCGGCTTCGGACTGCATTTCCACGACCTTAGCAGTTGTTCCGAAAATGTTTTTCTTGCCCTGCGCCGCCCATTGATCCACATGATCCGCCATAGGGCTTGAAGGGGTTATCGGATATATCCCCGCTACTTCCGTAAAAGCGTAGGAAACATACGCGGCGGCGTTGTTGCCGTCCATGGACTTGAGTTTACTCATGAATTTTCATCTCCCGTTACTAATTTTCCGTTTTTCCGTAATACCGGTCTCCCGGTGAAATCACTCAGGGCGGGTTTATGACCGCCGTGTTCCGAAAACACTACGATCGGCCGCTATCCGTATATCAGGGTGGGAAGCAGCGTCGCTATCTCCGGCACCAAAACAAGAAGAAGCATCATAACCAATCCGGCAAAAATAAAAGGCACGACGCCTTTAAATATCATTTTCAATTCAACCTCACGTTTTGCGACTCCGTGCATGACATAGGTCAAAAGCGCCACCGGAGGCGTCAGTCCTCCGATGCCGACGACAACAACCGTATAGGCTCCGAACCATATTCCGTCAAATCCCAAGTCTTTGACTATCGGGTAGAAAACGGGTATCGTAAGCAGCACAAGCGCCTGTATATCCACAACAAAACCCAATATCCAATAAGCTAAAGTTATTATGAGCATGACCGTAAAAGGCGTGAAGCCCGATTCGGTAAGCCACTTGCCTAAGGTCATGGGTATTTGCGATAATGAGAAAAAATTCCCGTACAGAGTGGCGGCGGCTATCAGAAAATAGATAAACGTCGTCATCCGCATCGTTTCCTTGAGCGATGTGACAAAACGTTTAAAATCAAATTTCTTGGCTATAATCACAACAATAAGCATTCCGAAAGTACCCACGGCGCCCGCCTCTGTCGGTGTGAACCAACCCGCGAAAAGCCCGCCTATAGAGATCGCAAAGACGACGACGATCTCAATTATCCCCCCGGACTTGACGGCGACCCAGCGTTCTTTCCACGTTGCTTTTTGACTTTTCGGAGCAATGGACGGATCGATCTTGCACCATATCGCGACCGTGATGATATATATCAGCATCAGCACCACTCCCGTGCCTATGCCTGAGGCGAACAGTTTCCCTATCGAAACCGTCGCCGCTATGCCGTAGAGGATAAATGTAAGACTCGGCGGAATCAAAACGGCAAGAGTTGAACCGGCGCATATGCAGCCGGTAGACAGCCTGTCGTCATATCCCAGTTTTCTCATTTCCGGGAAAGCGATGGTGCCGATGGTGGCTATCGTAGCCGGCATCGAACCGCACACCGCGCCGAACGCGGCGCAAACGACCTGCACCGCGCTCGCAAGCCCGCCGCGATAATGCCCTATGAATTTATTGGCCGTATTTATCAGGCTTGCGCCTATTCCCGAATATCCCGCCACAATGCCCATCATGATGAACATGGGCGCGACCGACATGGTAAAGGACGAAAATGTTTTCGTTATGCTTTCCGCCGCCATGGAAAACGCGGCGTCGGGCGAACGTATAAGAGAGATGCCGATTATACCGGCAAGAAACATGGAAAAACTTACCGGAAGTCCGGTAAATAAAATCGCCAAAAAGAATACAACACCCAGGATGCCCAACATTGTCAGCGACATATAAATACTCCTTTCACCAAAAAGCACCCGGGCCGTTTATTCGGCCGTTTTGTCCGCCGGCACGCCGCTCGGCTCATCTTTCAGCCGGATAAACTCACAAACCATACAATAAATCAAAACGAGCACCATCAATATCAAGCCCGCTATGATCGCGTAGTATACGAATTGATACGGGACCTTAAAAACTTCCGTCGTCCTCCCGTTTTTCAAAACAGAGGCCACCGAACCGAACAGCTTATATGAGATCACGGAAAAAAGAGCTATGCTGACAACGTCGACCGCGGCGCTTAAAACAGCTTTCGCGGTTCTCGGAAGCGCGTCCGCGACAAGCGTGACCCTTGCGTGTCCGCCGTGCATGGTGCAGCTCGGCAATCCGAAGCAGACCGCAAGCAAAACGCCGTACTGTATCATCTCCACGGCGCCGTAAACAGGCGATCTGAAAACAAGGCGCATGACAACATTGGCAAGCGTAATAAGAGCGCACACCGCCAGCAGAGCGCAGGCAATGTACTCCAAAAAAGCGGCGGGCCTCTCGAAAATATTTTTGAAAAGCTTCATCATAACCTCCGATTCCCGGCAGTCCGGCGCTAAAGCGCCGGACTGCCGGCTGCTGTCATTGCCGTTACGCGTATTTTCCGTTGTTGCGGGCGGCGCATTCCTTTATCCAGTTCATTATACCGGTACCGTCGTAACCTTGTGAATCGAGGCTGTCGGCATACTGACCGAAAAGCGGGGCAAGAGTCTCCGTGACCTTCGCCAAGTCCGCGGCGCTCATATTGATTATTTCGAGTTTGGGGTTGTCCGACTGCGCCTTTGCCAGAGAGTTTTCCCTGTTGCCGTCTATTTGTCCGAGCAGGACTTCCTCATAGATCCTGACGCAGGCGTCGTCGATGACCTTCTGCAGATCAGCGGGCAGCGAATCGAATGTGTCTTGCTTTATCGTGCAGAAGATGATGGAGTGGTTAAACGGCCATATCGTACAATAGTCCGCCACCTCCTGAAGGCTGAAAGACAGCATGGCGTCGGCGACGAACCAGCCGGCGTCAAGTAAATTGGTGGAAAAGGCTTCATAGACTTCGCTCATGTTCATTATAACGGGCGTTCCCCCCAGAGCGTCGATCGCGGTATTGTATACGGCGTTGGTGCGAATCTGCTTGCCCTTGATATCGTCGATCGTACGCAAAGGTTTCGTACCTGTGAGCGTCGCGGGTCCCGCGTCCGTTATCCAGAGTACCTTCATGCCTTCATATTCCGCGATATTGGGTATGTATGTATTTTTGAATTCATAGGAAACGGCCGCGCCGACGGTGGCGTTCAGGGAACCGGCGCCCGCCTGCTCAAGAAGCGAGGTCACCGGGAATTGCCCCGCTATGTTAGCGGGCATATCAAAGCCCATATCCACCGAGCCGTCCATAATACCGTTGTAAACGGCGCCGGAGCCGAGAAGCGAACCGCCCAAATACTCGACAAACTCAAGTCTGCCGCCGGAGTCCGATATGAGCATATCGAGGAAAGGTTTTTCAATGGTAAGCCAAGTTGGCGATTCTCCGGAGTTCGGTGTAGCGTAGGTAAAAGAGAACTTTGTTTCTTCGGCCGGAGGGGGCGCAGCGGTCGTGCCGCCGCCGGTTGTACCGCCGCCTGTCGTGCCGCCGCCTGTCGAGCCGCTCGATGATCCGGAACCCGGCTGCTGAGCCGGTTGGCTGCCTCCGCAGGCCGCAAAGGCGAATACCATTACAAGAGCCAATAATAACGCTGTTATTCTTTTCACTGTCATTTTCTTTTTCTCCTCCTGAATTATATTTGTTTTTAGGTATTTCGCTGATGTAACGCTGTTTTTCGCTCCGCTCATCACCTCCTTTTTTCGGATAAACGATACACAGACCGCATATTTTGCCGGTCGGCGCCGTTATATCTCCATCGCGCGGTTAAAGGCCGAGTGTACGGCGTTTCCGATATCCGCAACGCCTGCGCAGTCGCCTGTTAAAAAGGTTTCGGGTACGACTGCCGCAAGCTCGGCCAATCGGCCGTCATTTATTTTCATCCCGAAAGCCGCGATCACTGTATCCGCTTTCAGGAGCTCCGTGTTCCACTGCTGATCCTGTACCTCAACGCCTTCTTCCGTAAAACGCAGGACTTTTCTCTTGCCGAGAAATTTCACGCCGTGTCCTTTTAAAAGGTCAATGAGCATCATTCTTGTTATTATGACCATATCCGACGCAAATTCTTCCGCGGGTATCATGTCGACCACAGCAACTTCTTTTCCTTCCATGGCAAGCGCAAGCGCGCATTCCATGCCGGAGAGCCCCCCGCCGCAGACAACGATCTTTTGTCCCGTCGAAACTCTTTGCGAGTCGACGTCGATAACGGACAGAACGTTTTTGTTGTCGATACCGGGAATAGGGGGCTTTATCGGTTCCGAGCCTGTTGCAACGATCACCGCGTCGGGATTTTCTTTTTTTACGATTTCAGCCGTCGCTTCGACGCCCAATCGTATCTGCGCCCCGCAGCTTAAGGTCGTTTTCTCCGCCCACAGCAGATACCGACGCATATCTTCTTTAAAAGGGAGGACGCTGATATCGTGCAGTTTTCCGCCCAAGCGATCGCTTTTTTCAAATAAGACCACTTCATGCCCGCGCTGTATCAGCGTTTGCGCGGCTTGCATACCGGAGGGACCGCCGCCTATGACAACGACTTTTTTCCGTGATTTCGCAAACGGGATCTCCTCGTATCGGGCTTCGCGTCCCAGCACCGGATTTACGACGCAGCGGATGGGCTTGCCTTTGTTGGTCTTGCCGACGCAGTATTGGTAACAGCGCAGACAGGGGCGGGTTTTTTCCTGTTCTCCGACGTAAGCGTTTTTCAGAAGTTTCTCATCGGTCAAAAGCGCTCTGGCCATAGCGACGATATCTGCCTTGCCTGAAGCAATGATATCCTCGGCTTCTTCGGCGGTAGTGATGCTGCCGACGACCATTACCGGAATCCTGATGCGTTTGTCCTTTTTCACAGCTTCGGAGTACTTAACGTTGTGGCAGTGCGGATGATAGTACGGCGGCATCGTGTAGTACGCTTTTTCTATCGGCATAACAAGGCCCTGAGACACGTGCACAAGGTCGATATACTCCTGAGCGACGTTTATGAATTCAATGACCTCGTCTATCCTCATGCCGCCATCCACAAGCTCGTCACCGCTGATACGCAGTTCTATACCTATTTTATTACCCAGCTTGGCCCTGATCTCTTTGAGAATCTCAAGCGGAAATCTCATGCGGTTCTCAAGCGTTCCCCCGTACCAGTCCGACCGTTTATTGGTAAACGGCGAGAGGAAAGCTCCCAAAAGATTCCCGTGAGCGCAGTGGATGAGCACCATGTCAAAGTCGGATTTATACAGGCGTTCGGCGCATTCCGCGTAACGCGTTATTATATGGTCGACGTCGTGCTGATCCATTTCCTTAATGTATCTGGCGCTGTGAGCCGTTGGTATGACCGACGGGGCCAATACATACGGAGCCGGGTTCAGTTTCGGGTCGGCGCCGCGCCCGGGATGACATAGCTCGACCGAAATCTTTGCCCCGTATCGATGAGCTTCTTCCGCAAGCAGCGACAGGCCCGGGATATGTTCGTCTTTGAGCGCGTTGAGCTCTCCCGCAAAAGCTATGCCGGTCTCGGCGTCAACGGCGGTCTCTCCTATGGTGACCAAGCCCGCTTTTGTCCGCGCCTGCATGCCGATAAACCGGATATAATCGTTCGTTACCTCTCCCGAAGGGCCGGACAGGCAGGAAACCATCGGCGCGAAAGCGATCCTGCTCTGAAGCACATGCGGGCCCACTTTGATCGGCTCAAAGAGATTTCGGAATCTTCCGTTATTAAAATCTGACACCTGATATATCTCCTCCTGTTTTAAGGGTTTATTCTCCGCCCGGCATTATCATTTATCCGGCTCCAAAAGGTCCGCCAGATCGTTTATGTCGTCGAGCTCTTCCAATCGCTCAACAGTATCGATTATTTTTTCGATTCGGCTCTCGCTGAAATACTCCCGTCCGTTGACCGCCAAACGCTGTCTTACTCCTTCGTCGCTCTGTGGGACGGTGTCTTCCTGATAATCTGTCAGCACAGTGCCGTCATTTTTCTCAACGGTCAAGCGGCCGCCGCTCTTTTCGTGACCGGCTGCCGTGACTTCATCGTCGACCTCAACAAAAATCCTTTCGGCCAAGGCGTTGATCTCGGGATCGGCGAATCTTTTTATCGCGGCTATATCGACATTTCCCGTGACGATCGCGGAGGCCGCCATAAATTGGTGGCTCATCATGGCTGATATGGTCCCCGCGAAGGGTCCTTTATTGTCGCATCCCGGGAATGCCTTTCCTCCCGGTTTTGTACCTACGACGACGCGCTTGACGTCTTCGGCTTTGATCTTATGTTTTTTGACCAAAGCGACCGCCGCTTGAGCCGTCGGAAGCACATGTCCGCAGCCGGGATAGATTTTTATAAAAGTATCGTCGATCACATAATCGTCGTCGTCGGCAAGCGAACTCCAATCGCACCGGACGTCGTTCAGCGCAATGCCGAGGCCGAATCTGCCTTCCAATATCGACGGCGCCCCTCTTAAACCGTGTTTGGCTTCGATAGCTGCCATCATACCGTTTTTCGCGCTGTAACAGTTTTGAATGCAGATGTCCTCCGTGCCGGAAATCGAGAACTCCATAACTCCCGCAGCGGTGTTCCCCGCGACAGAAACGGCGTCGCGTATGCCCGCGGCGTCAAGGCCGAGCATCTTCGCCGCCGCAGAGGCCGCTCCGAAAGGTCCGACAAAACTCGCGGGACGCAGGCCGTTTTGAGGAAATCCGGGGCGGATGAGCCCTATGCCTATTCGCCCTTGACCTTCATAGCCGGCAACAACGGCTTCAATAAATTTCCGGCCGGAAGCGCGCATCGCCTGCCCCAACGCCAGCGCGACCGGTATAACGATAACGCCCGGGTGACTGAGCGTTTTTTCATGGCAGTCCTCCTGAAGGAAGACCTGCCCCATGGCCGCGTTGACCGCGGCGGCCGCCGGCGCCGACGTCCTGTATCTGTGGCCTATGACCACACAGCTGCCGGTCGTGCAAAAACTCTCCCACATCGCTTTTTCGGCCGCCGTAACCCCGGCGTCCGCCCCGGGCAGGCTGCCTCCGATATAGTTCATGATTGCGATCTTTGTTTTTTTCGCCGTTTTTTTATCAAGCTTGTCAAAAGTGATCTTTTCCAGCCGCTCGGCTAATTGTAAGAGCATTGTTACCGACCTTCTTTACCGAAACGTTATTCGGGTCCCGTCAATTTTTTCCTCTCGCCTTATCCGCTCCGCAGTCGACCAGCACGGAAACGCCCGTCATGCTGCGGGATTCGTCGCTCGCGAAAAACAATGCGCAGTTTGCGATATCCTCAGGCTCAACCGTGCGCTTGAGCAGCGTGGCGGCGGCAATGTCCTCTGCCACCTGCTGAGTGAAGTTTTGGACAAAAGTAGGCAGCATCGGGGTGTTGGTCGGGCCGGGGTTTATAAGGTTGCATCTGGCTTCGGGCGCAAGCTCCGCCGCAAGCCCTATGGTCAGCGTATTGTTCGCGGCCTTCGCGGCCCCGTACAGCCCCTGTGTGGCCCTCGGGCGCAAGGCTCCGGTCGACCCTATGAGGATGAGCGAACCGTGGTTCTTCTTGAGTTCCAGCGCCGTATATTTCGCCACGATCCAAGCGCTCTTGAAATTGATGTTGACGACTTTGTCAAATTCCTCGTCGGGGAGTTCCCAAATCATCTTCGGCTGCTGTGCTATACCCGCGCAGCAGAACACAACGTCGATCTTTCCGTATGAGGAGACAGCGGCGTCGACGGCTTTTTTGCAGCTCGGGCCGGAGGTGGCGTCAACATGGACAAACACAGCCTCGCCGCCCTGCGCTTTAAGCTCTCCCACGGTTTTTTTGCCGTTTTCTTCGTTCAGATCGGCCACGACTATCTTAGCGCCCTCTTTTGAAAAAAGCAGGGCGGCCGCGCGGCCCATTCCGGAACCGGCGCCGACGATAAATGCAACTTTGTTTGCGAGTCTCATGATGATACTTCCTTTCAAATATGTTATTTTTAAATTATTGACAGTTTTCGCACGGTTTCGCCCTCAGAACGCCGCCTCCCGGTCATAAAACAACATTTTCAAAAGCGGAATAGACTGTGACGCTTTTTTCGCCTACGTATCCGATCAGCGTCAATCCGCAGCGCCGGGCCGAATCCACCGCCCTTAAAGTCGGGGTAGTCAAAGACGCCACTGCGAAAATCCCCATTTTCACAGCTTTAATGACCATTTCGGATGACATTCGGCCTGTGGTCATCATGATATCCGGCCGGTCCCGGCGCTTCGACAGGAGATATTCTCCGCATATCTTATCCATTGTGTTGTGTCTGCCTATATCCTCTGCGTGAAAAACGACGCCCTCATTCGTGCAAAGAGCCGAAGAGTGTATCCCTCCGGAGCGTTTGTACAAAAGCCCCGATCCCTTCATTTCTTCCATGAGTCTTATTATCGTTTCCCGGCTGAGCGTACCGGACGGCGCTGAGTTTTTCACGGGCATCTCGTCATCAGATATTACGCCGCCGCCGAAACCCGAAGTATATATCCTTTTTCGCGGTTCTATGCCGGACAAGCCCGGCGCCGTAACGCGAATCTCTTTTTTTCCCGTGTCAACGTCTATCGCGGTAATTTCATCCGCGGAGTCTATATATCCGTCGTTATAGAGATGACCCGCCGCCAAAAAGTCCAGTTTTTGAGGAGTACACAGCAGCGTGACAAGCGTATCTCCGTTGACGAGAATACGAAATGAAAACTCCTCGGGAGGAAAAACCGCCGTTTTCTCCCGACCGGTCTCACCGTAAATGTAAGCGACCCGCTCATTAAAGGATCTGTCCATAACCCGTCCCGTGGCTATTTCGGCAGTTTTCCCAAAGCTTCAAGCTCATCTGCGACCTCGGGCAACCCGCAGCGCTCCCAAGTTTCCCTTGTCGGCCAGCCGGTCTTTTTGTCCCAGCCCCGCAGATCGTAATACATATCGACCAAGTCGTTGAACTCATCCTTGGTGAAAGTCCTTCCGTCGGCGTCGGGAAATTGGAGCGGAGGGTATGTCATATCGACTTCCTGCTCGCGGCAGCGTCCGTGATTGCGCATCAATACGGCGCGAAACAGGTTCTTGGAACGCTCGCAATAATTCATGATCTCACCCGAGTCGAAGTCCATACCCGTCGCCGCGTAAAGCATCTCGCATTCCATTTCCTCCCAGTTGACATCCGGACCCTGCCAATCACAGCACGGAAGCGATTCCTTCAGTTCGGCGTGATTTTCCCCGTGTATTGCCCATGCCGCTATTTCCGGGCTGTGACACGGGTCGTCGGCGCATCTTTTGAACATATCCACGGTGCTGTGGACATGGGTATTGGTCTGAGCGTCGCGGGTATTCGTCATAAGCATCAATGTTGCCTGAAGATAGGCTTGCGGATAGCCAATACCCTGAAATCCGCGGCCCTGCCAGTGAAAACAGTGCCCCCACGCGGAGTGCCAGCTCACCGGTATATCGAGCTCAAGGCCCGGGACCGTGTTCGAGATCGGATGGAATACGGCGTCGGCGTATTTTTCCTCCCCTAAGGTTTTCAGAGCACGGTACATCCCTTCGGCAAAAAGGTTGCCCCAATAGCCCTTGCGGTATGTGACCATATCGAGAAAATATGCCATGAATTCCTCAGAGGACGGGTCGATCTCCATGCCCAGATCGATATCGTCAAGCAAACCCGTCTTTTTCCCCATGGCAAACCAAGTCATATACCATATCATCAGGTCCCATTTATCAACGCCGTATTGCGTACACAAATCGCTTATGACATTGCCGCGGTCGTAGTCCCCGTCCCAGAAATCAAGCTTGTTTCCGGTGCGGTAATTATTCATGATCTCCAAGTCTTCCGGCGCGTCCGTCGGATCCTGCGGCTTCGGCGTGGCAGCCATCCACAGACAGGCGGGATTATAGTTCAGCTTGGTGTGGAAGCACGCGCCCGTTCCCTGCCCCGAGTCGTTCATCATTTTGAACGCGTATATCCCCACGCATTTGTGTACCTGATTTGTGCGCTTGCGTTTTCTCGGGAACGCCGATTTCGTGTCCAACACAAATATGTTGCATCGCTGGTTGCAGCCGAAGCTGCACGCCACGCGGGCTTCTTTCACGCCCTGCGGCACATCGAAGGTTATATGCGGCCGGAAAGTACATTGGTTTTTATACTGAACGGGATTTAGTCTGCGCTGAGGATAACCCATCTTTTTTCGAAGCTCAAGCACTTTTTCGACACTGAACGGCTTAACGGTCCCCGAGCCGCGTATGCTGACGGATTTCAGGTTTTTCGATCCCCATACCGCTCCGAAACCGGCTTTAGCGTATACGTTGTCGTTGCAGGTCGTTATGCTCGCGTTGCGTACAAGATTCTCGCCGGCGGGGCCGATGACAAGGCTGGCTACGCCTTTTCCGAATTTTTTTTCCAATTTTTCCTGACACTCATGCGTAAGCGTCCCCCAAAGCGGCCCCGCCTCGTGGAAGCTTATCTCTCCGTCTTCGATCAGCAGACAAGTCGGCGTGTCCGCTCTGCCTTCCAAAATCACGCCGTCAAAGCCGGCGAATTTCAGATAAGGGCCGACCCAGCCGCCGATATTGCCCCAACAGTACTGTTCGGGATAATTATTGGGCGCTATCGCGCACATATTGGTGCGCCCTCCGGTCGGCACCCCCGTGCCGCAGCCGGGCCCCGTCATCATGATGCACTTGTTCTCCGGGTCAAAAGCTTTTACGCCCGGGCCGACCTCGTCCCAAAATATTTTATTGCAGATACCGCGCCCGCCGATGAACTTCGGCGCGTAGTCGCTCGTTTTGACCGGCGTGACTTTTTTCTCCGTGAGATTGATCCGGGCTATCGTTCCGATATAGCCGAAAGAAGGATATCCTCTTTCTCTGTATTCCCCGTATGCCGGAAATTCTCTTGTTTTATTCATGCCGCTTCCTCCTCAGCTTTCCGGGAGCGGGTCGTCGCTCATTCGGATGCACATGACCTGACAATCCTCAATACACGCGGGTCCGGCCGGTCTCGTTCTGCAAAGGTCGCACTTGACGGCAACTCCCTTTTTGGGTTTTGTCAGTTGGATGCGCTTGGGTATTTGAGGGCAGGCCTTCACACAAAGCCCGCATCCGGTACACTCTTCGGCATTAATATAAACGACGGCCTTTTCTTCATCCTCGCACATCGCCGTGCCTTTTCTCGGGCAGGCTTCAAAGCAGGGACGATCCGCGCAATGCAGGCAAGCGTAAACCTTATGTATAAGCTGCGTATCGTCTTTTTCTACAAATATCCTTCGCACGCTCAGGCCGGAAACTCCATCGTGGACAAGCCCGCACACGATCTCGCAACCGCTGCATCCTGCGCAAAGGGAAATATCGCCGCTGAGCTGCACGATATGTCTTCCGTATTTCTTTTCCGGGACATTTGTTCCCATACGAGATTTCCTTTCTTTTCACGGGTTTTTCGTCCGGTCAAAGCGCCCGGAAAACCGCGTTCTTCGCAGAGCGGTCCTTAATTTAAAATATAACCGTCCGGCGGAAAAAAGTCAATAACGGCAAAACTCCGGGCCTTGTGTTTTTCACCGGTTTCAGGCCCCGATCAAAACAGTTTCCCGTCTTGCACCGTCGATGTGCAGTAGAGGGGTTCTTTATCCCGCCATTCTTTCATGCCCATTGTCATGAACAGTTCACGGCTGTCATGCGCATCGGGAACACAGTCCCAGCTGTGGCCGGTCTCTATGATCTTGTCGCAGGCCCTGCGGAACATCACACTCGCGCAAAACGGCATGACGTCGGGGAAAATGATAATCTTATAGCCCATTTCTTCGGCTTCTTTTACGGTCAGCCGCGGAGTTTTTCCTCCGATCACCTGGTTCGTGAGCAGCGGAACGCCTTTAAAGGTTTCGGTTATCCTTCTTATCTCCTCCATGGTCTGCGGAGCCTCGATAAAAAGAACGTCCGCGCCGGCTTTAAGGTACATTTCGGCGCGGCGCAGCGCCTCGTCGAGGTCGTAAACCGCGCGCGCGTCCGTTCGCGCGATGATAACGGTCTCTTTATATATCCTCTCATCCGCGGCGGCGCGAACTTTCGCGGCAAAATCCTCCGCAGGGATACATTCTTTCCCGTTCAGATGACCGCAGCGCTTGGGCGCGACTTGATCTTCAAGCTGGACTCCCGCAGAGCCCGCCATTTCAAGATCCCAAACAGTGCGGACCGTATTCAGCGGATTCCCGTAGCCCGTGTCGATGTCGGTAACAAACGGGATATTCATTTTGACCGCGATACGCCGCGATACGTCCGCCACATCGGAACCGTTGACAAGACCGATATCGGGTTCTCCCAGATATCCTGTTGCGATCCCCGCGCCGGACAAATATCCCGCCTTGAAGCCGGCTTGCTCGCAAATGCGCGCCGAAATGCCGTCATATATGCCGGGCGCCGAAACAATGCCCGGCCCCGCCAGCAGATCTCTGAAAACTTTTCCGGGATTCTTAAGCATTTTTTTCCCCTCCGGTATCTTAATTCTTCGGTATATAGCCTTTTGCCGTAAGCACGGCCTCAATGCCGCCGGCCTCAATGATCTCCGTCATTTCTCCGGAAAGCTTGTTGCCGCGACGGGTCTCGCCCGTGCGCAGGTTTTTGACGGCGCCTTCCGAATAATCCACCTCGGCGATATCTCCTTCCTCAAACATCCCGGCGACGCCGGGCACAGAGAGCGCCGCAAAACCGTAGCCTATGCAATTTCTGTAGAAAAGGCCGTTGCAGCTCTCGGCGACCATGCCGGCTAAGCCCAGACGCTTAAGCACAGCCGCGCCGGGACGGGAAGAACCGGTCCCGAAGTTCGCGCCCGCTATGAGTATGTCGCCCGGTTCGACCAAAGCGGCCCAACCGGGCCGGTTATCGCTCATGCACAGTTTGCATTGCTCGTCCGGAGACGCCCGAAACGCGCTGTGAGGAAAAATCAGATCGGTATTGATCTCATCTCCGAACTTCCATACTTTGCCTTTTATTTTCACTTCGATATACCCCCTGTCATATTTTCCGAGGGTCGGTGATAACGCCCTTGAGTGCGGAAGCGGCAGCTGTGGCGGGGCCGCAGAGCATAACTTCACTGTCGGGAGAACCGAGGCGGCCTTTGAAATTTCTCGTGGTGGTAGCCAAACAGCGCTCGCCTGAGCCTATCAGTCCCATATGTCCTCCGTAGCAGCAGCCGCAAGAGGCGTTTGTGACAACGCAGCCCGCTTCGGCGAGGGTCTCGACGATTCCGTTTTTAACGGCTTCAAGATATATGCGCTGCGACGCCGGCGTCACAATGACTCTGACCCCGGGAGCGATATGTTTGCCCTTGAGTATGTCGGCGACCGTCTGCAGGTCTTCGATTCGGCCGTTCGAGCAGGAACCGACCACGATCTGCTGTATCGGCAATCCTTCCGCTTCTTTCACCGGGACGCAGTTTTTCGGGATGAAGTGCGGCTTCGCGACGTAGGGTTCAAGCTTGGAGAGGTCCACTTCCCTGACGTCGTAGTATTCGGCGTTTTGATCGGGCTCGACCGGGATTATCTCTTTGTCGCCGCGCGCTTTCAAAAATCCGGTCGCGCGGTCGTCGCACGGGAATACGGCGAATTCCGCGTTGATCTCGGCGCACATGGTCGCGATGCTCTGACGCTGAGATATGGTCAGCCCCGCGACTCCTTCCCCGCCGAATTCGACCGTCATGCCGGTGACGTCGCCGTAAACGCCCGCGATATAGAGGAAAACATCCTTGCCGGAGCAGCCTTCGGGCAGTTTGCCGGTCAATTTGTACAGTATCGTCGGGACCACTTGGTACCAAGTTTCGCCCGTGCACAGCACATAGGTCATGTCAGCCGGCCCGAACCCGCGCGCCGCGCAATTCAAGGCCCCCGCCGCGCAGGTGTGCGAATCCCCTCCGGCGATCAGCTTGCCGGGAGCGGCAAAAGAGCGTTCGACCAGCAGCTGGTGTATGACCGCGTGGTCGCCCACGTCGAAAAAGTTCACTATATTGTGTTTTTTGCAAAACTCCCTCGCGTAAACGGCGCCCTGCGCGTCGCGAGTTGTGGGAGCCAAAACCGCGTGGTCAATCATTATCACGCATTTCTCCGGATGATCCAAATGCGTCACGTTTTTATATATATCCTGCCCGTCCACATTAAAAAACATATCGTGGCAGACGCCCCAATCCACCTTGCAGGTGACGGTATCCCCCGGCTTGACCGACGGCTGCCCGGCGTGTGCGGCAAGAATCTTTTCGGACATTGTCATACCCAAATCCAACACCTCGATTTTAAAATTCGCTCCGTTACGACCGGCGCGGCCGGGATCTCAAGCGCGGTCTTTTATTTCATGAAAAGCTTATTCGGGACATAGCAGTAACCGTCCATGATACGGCGGGCTGTGCGGCCGTATGTCGCGCGGGTCAGAACGGGTCCTCCGTTTTTGTCCGTTTCGCAGACTGCTTCAATGTCGATAACGCCGCCGGGATGCCCCAAAAGCACTTCCGGCGAAGCCTTTTTGCCTCTTATTTCATACACGACCGTGCCGGGGATCACGGCGGCGGCCCCTGTGCAGCAGGACATGCTGCCGGGAAAAGTTTGGTGTATGGCTCCCAAGAAGAAAGCTCTGGCGAGGAAATCAACGTCGGAAGCTTTGATTTGATCCCCGGTCAGATGGTCAACATAGTCCATGGGCTCGGCGACATAAACGAGGAAAGGAATGGCGTCCTTTTCGACATAAGCTTTCCCTATCGCCTTAAACGCCGCCTCACGGCGCACGGTCTCAAGCAATTCGAGCTTCCCGTCCTCAAAATCGGACTTCTTGACCTCGTTGCCTTTGAGTCCCAAATCTTTAGCCCTCAGGAAAAGGCAGGGGTTGACCGTATCTATGAGCGACCCTTCTATCTTGCCGAAACCCGGAACGTCGAAAACATCTTTGGCTTTTCCGGTGGGCAGAAGGCCCTTGCCGTATGAGCCGACCGTGCCGACCATGTCTATGTTCAGCTTCGCGCCCGTTCCGGGCACTCCGGGCACGACATAATCTCCCGAAATAAGAGGTCTCCCGTTTTTGACCGGGACTTCGGTGACATATATCTGATCCGTATTCTTGCTGTACACCCTGACCTTTGTTACCGGCTCAACGGCGCGGACCAGACCTTCTTCTATCGCGAAAGGAGCTATCCCTGAGGATATGTTTCCGCAAAGGCCCGAATAGGAAATAAAAGCCGTTTCGATATCCACCTGGCCGAAAGTATAGTCAACATCGGCGTCCGGGACGCTCGGAGGCCCGATAAGCGCCAATTTGCTCGTTAAAACGTCCGCGCCGCCGAGTCCGTCGATCTGGCGCGGATCGGGGCTTCCGAAAATTGCCATTATCACTTTGTCCCGCGTTTCGGGGTCCTGCGGCAGATCGTTTTCATGCAGGAATATCCCCTTGCTGGTGCCGCAGCGGTAAACAACGGTGCGAAACGGCGTTACTTCTCTCTGATACATAAATAAAACCCTCCCGAATTCTTTTATGCCGGATCAAACGCGGGATCTGCCCGTATGACTTTCCGGTCAATAAACAGGGGAGCGGATCATACCCCGGCCCGGGCCGCGGGAACGACGGCTCCCCGATAACGCTGAACTCACTTTATCAATGCATGCATTCCGTGAGTTCCTTGATATCTTTGAGATTTTCGATGTTTTCGACCAGTTTGGCAAGCTTGTCGGCTTTTTCTTTACTGATCACATTTAAGGCGTTGTTGTAATATTTTTCAACGACTTCTTCTTTTGTGGCGGGATATTCGGGGTCTCCTTTCGGATATTCGACATAGCCGATATATTTTTTCCCGTCTTCCATGGTTACCGTCACGCGCGCCGGATACTTCTCGGGATATACGGCCTCAAACTCCTCGTTTATCTCCCATGTGATCAGGTCGGACAGTTTATAGATGCGCTCGTCCTTGATCGCTTCCTCGGTAAACGACTCGGGCAGGACGCGTCCCTTTACCAGACCACACGCGATTTCGTAAAAGGTGCTGAACTGGGCGTTGACAACATTGATCGGATGACGCTTTATCTCCTCGGGACGGCAGAGTTTCGTGTCCGTGAAGCGGTTGCACTCGGCGTGTATGGCCTTGACCTTCGTCCAGTCGAAGCCCGGCTGATTGTGAATGTCGATCGCGCAGTCGCAGAAGTTGTTGGTAAAGCGGCAGCAGGCGTGCAGTTTTATGGAGTTGTCCGCCATTTCCCATTTTTTTCCGAAATTCACGGTCATTTTTTCCGGATTTGAGTAGCCGTAAGGCAGTTGCGGGTCGTAGCCGAAAGCGCCGCCCTTGAACGAGAAGCAGTTTAAGAAGCCCTCTTTGCCCTCGATCACGGTGGGGGGGGCAAAATATCCCTCCTTGCCCATGAAAGCGCAAAGCACGCCGTTCATCGCGGACTGTCCGGCGTGAAAGCGCTTGGTCCAAGCGCCGCAGAAGTTGAACTCGCCGAGCCC
>Ga0082212_10001123_pt1 | contig 39328 bp, 46 predicted proteins | sample TergutNt197P3_FD_71548 | JGI IMG/M metagenome (GOLD analysis project Ga0082212, IMG submission 71548) | Neocapritermes taracua P3 segment gut microbial communities from Petit-Saut dam, French Guiana - Nt197 P3 | ecosystem: Host-associated > Arthropoda: Insects > Digestive system > Gut ...
TGAGACGAACGATGTATTTTTCCGTATTCATGATTTTCCCTCCATGATTCAAAGTGTAAAAAACCTGAAACAATATAGAGAAAATCACGTTTTTAGTCAACATGTAATTTTGGGCTTGACACAACAGTAGCACAGACACATAGAAATCAATCAAGTGAAATTCGACCGACAATCCTATTTTGACATCATTTCCGGCAAGCGAACGGACGTTTTTGCCCGTTTGGCGAAGGTTTTTCTGTCCGTGCTTGAGTTCCCCTATGGATTGGTTGTTCGGATTCGCAATTTTATGTATGACAAAGGCTTGCGTAAAATCAAGAAACTCTCGGTCGAAGTTGTCAGTGTCGGCAACCTGACCGTCGGCGGGACAGGCAAAACGCCTTTTGTTGCTTGGCTGGCACAAAAATATCTCGATGAGGGAAAATTTCCGGCAATTATTAGTCGCGGTTATCACGCCGACGAAACCGGCTGGAATGACGAGGCCAAAGAGCTGAAATTGCTGTTACCCGACGTGCCGCAAGCCTTTTCAAAAGATAGGTTTACGGCAGCACAGCAACTTTTGGCCAAACACGCGGGAGAAAATGGTACACGGAAAATTGATGTCATTATATTAGATGACGGTTTCCAGCATCGGAAACTTTTTTGCAATAAAAGTATTTTAATGATTGACGCGACCAATCCCTTTGGTTATCATCGAATGTTACCAAGAGGTTTGCTTCGGGAACCGATTATCGGGATGAAACGTGCAAATGAGATCGTTTTGTCCAGGGCAGATATGGTTGATGCAGCGGAAAAAAACAGGTTGCGCGATATTGTGCGGTGCTTTACACCTGACGCAACTTGTGCAGAGATGGTCAACACTCCAACACATTTATTGTTTTTGTCAGGAAAAACGCAGAATATCGATGCCCTTGCCGGAAAAAAAGTTTTGGCGTTTTGTGGTTTGGGAAATCCAGATGCATTTTTTCGCACATTAACTGAGTGTGGTGCCGAGTTAATGAAAACACTGGTGTTCCCGGATCATTATCGTTACACAAGTGACGACTATACAAAGATTTGTGATGTAGCACGTCAAATGGGATCGTTGTCCATTGTTTGTTCGTTAAAAGACTTTGTCAAGATCAAGCACTGGCCAGTGGCAGAAATTAATTTTTCTGCAATTGTTATGGCCACGCAAGTGTTTCCTTGTTTGTCGATGAGTTAAATTTCCTATGGTTATTTTAGCGTTTGGCAAAGTTTTTGCTGAAACCCTTTCCAAAGAAATTTGTGATAATGTTTAGAAACAAATAATTAATTTGGGTTTTATGGGTTGACGATTACAATTCGGCTGACTACAATGTATCGGGTTGGCTGGTTAAAAAAGTGAAACTTATTTTCAACTTCTCTTTTAGTTTGAAAGGTACAACTATGCGTAACTTTACCTTATGTACTGTTCTGTTTGCTATCGTATTAGTTTTGACACAGTTTGCTTATGCACAAAGTGCTGACTATACAGAATTTAATGTTGTGTATGAGCAAATACAATACCATGATTACCATTATGGTGTCGTTGTTGATTCAACAGGATCGGTTCCGGGCGTACTCCTGCGCGATGTGAATGGTGTCGGCATCCCGATGCCTGGCGAAAAATTGATTTTTGTTGGCGGTGATGATTTTGGCGTTGTCGTTGAGACTGATGAGAATGGCCAATTTAAGTTCGATCAAGCCGAAGTCGGTACTTACACAGTGATTTATGAGAACGATGATATTTTGAGCAGTTTAGATGTCAAAGTGACTGCTTATGCCCCTGATGTTTCGTCTCTTTATCCCGACACCGGAATTTCGAATTCCAGAATGATTTTGGTTCTTGAAGAAAACAACATGCTTCGTTTCGCTGCAACCAACGGAACATCAATCCTGCCTCTTGCCCCGGTCGGTGCGGCTGCTACTCCTGTTTCCGGACAAGTTGCGACTGGTGTAGCTGGTGCGGCAGGAGGCGGAATCCTTGGTGGCGGTGGTCAATTTGGAATGCTTGCCGGTGCCCTCGGTGTGGCTGGACTTGTGACCGGTGCTGTTGCTCTTGGCAACAATAATAACAATAGACAAGGTGACAATGGCTTTATACCACCTCCACCACCTGCATCAGTCGGTGCAACAACAAGACCCGGACAAGGTCGATAATAGTCCTAAGTTGTCAAAGATTCTTGATTGATCGTCATTGATACTCAATGAACAGTCGGATGGTTTACAGCGGATGCTGAAAGCCATCCGATTTGTTCAGTTTCAATGTCTTGAAAATTTTTACCTTGGCGGAATTTCCCGTCAAGGTTTTCTTTTCGCTCGAAAGTTTTAGCCATAACAATTGAATCGATTTCCGCTGCCGCCTGACTGATGGGACAGTCCATAGCTATTCGTATAAGTCTTATTGGCAGATTGCTGAACTCGTGTGGGCTGCGGAGCCGTTGACGACCGCAGGTAATTTGTCGGACATGTAAACGGTGTGTTGGATGTTTTCTTTGATGCCGGTGAATTCATCGGCCGATTGGATGATGTCCACCGTGCTGTCGTGGGATTGATCACCGGTGGCTTTTGTGATTTTTCGGTCGTAATTTTCTTGGCGTTACTTGGGTCGGCAACTTTGGTCGTGCCATAACTCATCGTTGTACAAGGAATACAGTAAGAGGAGGGCATGACTTAATCGCTTTCTATTCTTGAACTTTGTCAAAACCACATACACTCAACGGAACAACAACCGTTTGGCCTGCTGTACTAGACAATAGTACACAAAACATTGACAAAAAAATAATCGGCATTCAGAAATGCAGAAGTTGAGCAGAAGCGGGAAAACAAAATATTTTATCTGTTTATACTAAACTAAGGTTAAGATAGCCGGTAAAGTATAGAAACTTTCTACGCGCGAATTCGATTGGCCTCATCAACAAGTACAACATTCGGTTTTCGGGTGTGGGCTTCCGATTCATCATAATTTGCGTAAGAAATGACAACGACTATATCCCCCGGCAATCCGCATCGTGCTGCCGGCCCATTGAGCATCATTGTCCCGGAACCGGCAGGTGCTTCGATGGCGTAAGTAACTAACCTGTTGCCGTTATTGATGTTGAGAACGTGTACCTGCTCGCCGGAAAGAATATCTGCGGCATCGAGCAGGTTTTTGTCAACGCTGATACTGCCTTCATAGTGAAGATCGATCGCCGTCAGTGTGGCGCGATGTATTTTGGATTTCAACATAACTCGTTGCATATCAATACCTCTTTTTGCGTCTCCGAAAAAGAAACCGGAAGACATTATACCGCTGAAACGCGATTTGTGAATATGGCATGGGACATACAAGCCTAGCAAAAATTGCCTCCATCATTTTTTCAGAAATTTATGAGGCGTGACGCTTGACAACTTGGCTTGCCCAGCTAAAATCTCCTCTTTCACTTGTCATGGCAAGGTTTAAAGGGTCTTTGGCAATCAGGAATCGGAAATAACAGCGGAGATAAACACCGTGTCTGTCGCAAATAAAGAAATCATACGCATTCGTATGGAAGCTTATGACAACAGCATTCTCGACCAAAGTGCGGCAGAAATTGTCGATACGGCGAAACGCACCGGTTCGGTTGTACGAGGCCCGATTCCATTACCGACGCGAATCGAACGTTATACGGTCAATTCAAGTCCTCATGTTGACAAGAAAGCTCGTCAGCAATTTGAAATTCGGACTCATAAGCGTGTGATTGATATCGTTCAGGCAACAGCCAAAACGATTGATTCGTTGAACAAGCTGAATCTCCCTGCCGGCGTTGATATTAAAATCAAAGCAACCAGCGGCAGGTAAACCGGTTTTCGCAAAGCAACCAAAAATCACCGATAAAAAATATATAAATTGATTGGATGTCAATGGGTAATCCATCGTGTTACGGTGCGATCCCAACGACGAGTTGAAAGGTAAGGCAAACAAAATGGCGATTGGACTACTCGGCCATAAGGTCGGGATGACACAGCTCTACACAGAGAACGGCGAGGTCATTCCGGTAACGGTCATCCAAGCGGGACCGTGCCATGTTCTGCAATTAAAAAATATTGCAAAGGACGGCTACGAAGCGGTGCAAATCGGCTTTGGCGAGAAAAAACGCAGTCGGGCTTCCCGTAGTGAACGTGGTCACGTTGCCAAACTCGACAGCAAACGCCAAAAAGCCCTCTCCGCCGCCGGCATCGAAGCCTTACCCAAGGCCGACTGTGAACCGCTCAAAACAATCCGCGAATTTCGCACTTCTATCGAACCTTTTAACGTCGGCCAAGTTCTCACCGTTGACATTTTTGATGATGTTCTTTCTGTTGACGTTTCTGCCAAAACTAAAGGACGCGGCTACTCGGGTGCCATGAAACGCCACAATTTCGCCGGCCAACGTGCGACACACGGTGTCAAGAAATGTCACCGCCACTTGGGAAGCACGGGTTGCAGTGCCTATCCGAGTCGTACCCCAAAAGGCAAGCGAATGCCGGGGCAGTACGGGAATACCAAAGTTACAGTGCGCAACCAAAAAGTGGTTTTCATTGATAAGAAAAAGAACCTGATCGTGTTGCGCGGTGCGGTACCGGGACCGAACGGAGCTTGCGTGTCGATTACTCCGACCAACTATATGCCGGCCCCGAAAGCCAATAAGTGGAAGTTATCGCCAAAACCAAAAACGGATGCCGCAGCAGCAACGGTCGCAGAAGAATAATTCGCAACCCACGGGCGGAACACAATACACATACGATTTAATTGTAAGAAATTGAGATGGTGCCGGAATGGTTTCAATACCTGTTTACAATATGAGCGGCGCACAAGTCGAAACCTTTGATTTCGACGAACGCGAACTTGCCGAATACATCAATATCAAATTGTTGCACGAAGCGGTTGTGATGTATCAGGCCAACTTGCGACAGGGTTCGGCCAAAACCAAAACTCGCGCCGAAGTGACAGGGGCAAAGAAAAAGATGTATCGTCAGAAAGGCACGGGCAACGCACGTGCCGGTCATCGACGCAGTGGTGTGCGTCGCGGCGGCGGTCATATTTTTGCGAAAGCACCCCGTGATTTTTCGTATCGTCTGCCACGAAAAGCCTTGCAAACGGCGACGCGTATGGCCCTGTTAAGCAAAATTGACGGCAGCGACCTGATTTTGCTTGACGAATTGACCATAAAAGAGATTAAGACCAAAAATATGGTCGAACTGTTGGGAAATTTGAAAGTTGATAGCAGTGTGCTGGTTGCGACGGATGCGTATGACATCATTACGTACAAAAGTGGGCGGAACATTCCGCGTACAACTGTGTTGCCCGCCGCCGAAATCAACGCCTATCAGGTTTTGAAACCGCAAAAAGTTGTGATGACCAAAAAGGCATTGGAAACCTTCCGCAGACCGGTCAAGGAAATAACTGAAGAAATAAGAAGTGATTCATCAGAGCCCGTAGCGTAAGCAAGGGGATAATTTGATGTAAACCTTCCCAGAATAAAGATAAGCAGTCATGCCACGTTCAAAAGACATCACGGATTGCAAATTGAAATTGAAGCCGCATCAGGTGATTTTGCGTCCGATTGTGACGGAAAAAGGCTTGCACCGCTCCGAACAGCTTGACATGTACACGTTTGAAGTGAACAAGATGGCCGGAAAACAGCAGATCAAGGAAGCTATTGAAGAGTTGTTCAACGTCAAGGTGCTTTTTGTCAATACACAGAACCGCAAAGGCAAACCGCGTCGAAGCCGTTCCCGAAAGGAAGGGCATACCCGAAGCTGGAAAAAGGCGTATGTCAAACTGGATTCGGAATCACGCATCGATTTCTTCTAATCCGCATGTTTAACCGAGCGTCTTAGACGCCGGAGAAAGATAAAGAGTCATGGGCATTCGCAAATACAAACCAAACAACGCCGGTCGTCGAAACATGAGCGTCAGTGATTTTAAGGAACTGACACCCAAATCGAAGCCGCTCAAGTCCCTGCTCAAACCGAAAAAGCGAACAGGCGGTCGCAATAACCAAGGCGTTATTACCGCGCGTCACCGGGGAGGCGGTCATAAACGTCAGTTTCGCCAAATTGACTTCCGTCGTAATAAAGACGGTGTTCCCGCCAAAGTCGTTGCGATTCAGTATGACCCGAACCGGTCGGCACGCATTGCCCTGTTGTATTACGCCGACGGCGAAAAACGCTATATTATCGCCCCTGAAGGCTTGGTTGTCGGCACGACACTGATGAGCGGTGCCGCTGCTCCTCCGATAGTAGGAAACTGCCTGCCTATGGCGAATATCCCGCTCGGAAGCGAAATCCATAATATTGAACTTAGCCCCGGTCGCGGCGGTGTGATGTGTCGCTCGGCGGGTTCGAAGGCAACGCTTGTCGCACGTGACTCCGGTTGGGCACAGATCAATATGCCAAGCGGCGAAATCCGACGTGTTCCGGTGACCTGCCGCGCAACGATCGGCGTTGTCGGAAACTCGGACCACATGAACATCGTCATCGGTAAAGCAGGCCGCAAACGCTGGCTCGGTCGCAGACCTCATGTTCGCGGAACGGCGATGAACCCGATTGACCACCCACACGGTGGTGGTGAAGGTCGCACCAAAGGCGGTCGTCACCCGGTCACCCCAACCGGCAAACCGACCAAAGGGACATCAACGCGAAAACATCGCAAGCCCTCGAACAAATCCATCGTTCGCCGCCGCCGCAGCCGGCGTTATGGTATCCTGAAATTGCGTTAATCATCAATAGACCGTTTAACCACCGATCTTAGACCGGTGCTGAAAATTCATCATGACTCGATCACTGAAAAAAGGCCCTTACGTTGACGCAAAATTGTTTGCGAAGGTGGAAAAACTCGACGCAACGGGAAAAAAAGAGCCGATCAAAACTTGGGCCAGAACCTGTACTATTGTCCCGGAATTTGTCGGCCATACGTTTATGGTGCATAACGGCAAGAACTTTTTGAAAGTTTTCGTAACGGAAGAAATGGTCGGCCACAAGTTGGGGGAATTTTCGCAAACGCGAATCTTCCGAGGTCACAGCGGCAAAGGCGGCAAGAAATAAACGTCAAATCAGAGCTGCGACGGTAACGGAGCGGTCGAAGCGGTGCAGAGTTGAAATTCAATTTCATATCTCTGAACAGAATGGACAAGGTGAAATATCATGTACGTTGCAAAGCATAAATATGCACGAATGAGTGCCCGAAAGGTGCGTCCTTTCGCCGATCTCATTCGCGGCGAAACGGCGGACTCGGCTTTGAATATCTTGCGTTATCACCCCAATCGTGGGGCGCGAATGATTGAGAAAGTGCTTAGAAGTGCAATGGCCAACGCAAGAGACCGACGGGCACACAACGCCAATAACCTGACTGTGATTGATGTTCGCGTCGATGGCGGGCCTTCGCAAAGACGTTGGCGACCAAAGGCTCGCGGCTCATCGATGACCATCATCAAACGGACATCTCATATTACCGTCGAACTTGGTTGAATTATTAGTTAAAAACCACAGGACCGAGTAAAGTTATGGGTCAAAAAGTCAATCCGGTTGCCTTCCGTACAGGCATAATGGAAGATTGGAAGAGCCGTTGGTATGCTTCCAAAAAAGAGTTTGCGGAACTCCTTGTCGAAGACAAGCGGATTCGTGATTACGTCAAAAAGCAAAAGCCGAAAGACGGTGATCGCGGCCGCGAAATGAATCCGGAGATTTCGAAAATCGTGATCGAACGGACCCGCGACGAAGTTCGAGTGGTTTTGCATTCAGCCAAGTCGGGCGTGCTTATCGGCCAAGGCGGGAAGCGAGTGGAAGAACTGCAAAATCGTCTGCAAGAAATGACGGGACGCAGAATTAACCTCACCGTTATTGCAGAACCGCGTCCTGAACTGGTCGCCCAGGTGGTGGCGGAACGCATCGCAGAGCAACTCGTGCGGCGATCGGGTTTTCGTCGTACCATGAAAAAAGCGACCGAAGATACAATAGCCGCCGGTGCCAAAGGAATCAAAATCCGTTTGGCCGGACGACTGGGTGGTGCGGAAATGGCACGCTGTGAAAAGTCGATCGAAGGTTCCATGCCCCTTTCGACTTTACGTGCAAAAATCGACTACGGCTTTGCAGAAGCGTTAATCGCCCAAGGCCACATCGGAGTTCAAGTTTGGATCAATCAAGGCGAATATGACAGCGAGGGGATGAACGATGGCTCGAATGCCCAAAAGAGTCAAGCACCGAAAAGTGCAAAGAGGTCGTATAAAAGGTAACGCCACCCGTGGTGAAACCGTTGCATTTGGTGACTTTGGCCTTCAAAGCGTTGAAGGCGGGTGGGTCAGTGCGCAAACAATCGAAGCAGGTCGTATTGCTGTTCAGCAATACCTCCGCACGGAAGGGCGTTTGTACATACGCATTTTTCCGCACCGCTCCGTGACCTCCATTCCGCTTGAAACCCGCATGGGAAAAGGAAAAGGTGAACCCGATTTTTGGGCCGCCGTCGTCAAGCCGGGAACCGTCATGTATGAAATCGGCGGTGTGCCGGAAGAAACGGCAAAAATGTGCTTTAACCGTTTGGCCCATAAATTGCCAATTAAATGCCGCATGGTCAAACGCAAGTCCATTTAGTTTTTTTCATAAAGAATAGGGCGGTCAGATAATAGCGGTTGCGATAAGGTAGGGCGGTCACGCCGTGACCGCCGCAACGATACGAGGGTAGATCATCATGAAAGCAAGTGAACTTCGACAAATGAGCGGCGAACAACTGGCCGAGATGCTTACGGCAACGGAGGAACATTTTTTCCGTTTGCAGATGCAAGCCCGGATGGAACGGCTCGACGTACCGAGCGAACTGAAAAAAAATCGCAAACTCATCGCGCGAATTTTAACCGTTCAACGGCAACGGGAATTGGCAACGGGGAATGTTTAATCTCATACGTTTAGCCCCAGTCCTTTAGGGGCGGGGATGCAGGATAGTATCATGCCGAAAATGGTTGCAGTTGGTATTGTGACAAGCGACAAAATGTCGAAAACCCGACGCGTGGAAATTCCACGCACGGTCAAGTCGCGGAAGTACGGCAAGTATATCCGCCAAAAGACGGTCTGCCACGTTCACGATGAGAATAACGAGTCGGCCCTTGGCGATACGGTCGAAATCATTGAGAGTCGCCCGCTTTCCAAGACCAAACGCTGGGTACTCACCCGGGTTGTCAGCAAAGGAAATGTGATCGACATCGCCGCCCTGCGTCAAAGTGCCCAAGAGGCTGGTGCGCAAGCGAAAGCCGATTGAAAGCCGAACGTCAGATTGCAGTTTTTATCGAATAGTTTTCCGAAAATCAGTAAGATAAAATAAACGGGTTTTGCCATGATTCAAATGCAAACCAGACTCGAAGTGGCGGATAACACAGGAGCCAAAGAGCTGATGTGTATCAAGGTGCCTGGCGGCTCGAAACGACGATTTGCCGGCATTGGCGATATTATTATCTGCTCCGTCAAGTCCGTCATTCCCGGCAGTAATATTAAAAAAGGTTCGGTGGTCAAGGCGGTCGTCGTTCGCGTCAAGAAAAGCACGCGGAGAGAAGACGGCAGTTACGTCAAGTTTGATTCCAATGCCGTTGTCGTACTCGGCAATGAGAAGGAGCCGAGAGGTTCGCGTATTTTCGGTGCCGTCGGCCGCGAATTGCGGGATAAAGGCTTTGCCAAAATTATCAGTCTTGCGAGCGAGGTGGTTTAGATGAAACTGAGAAAGAATGATATTGTCGAAGTGATGATCGGCACGCAGGCGGGTAAACGCGGACGTATTCTTTCCATTAATCGGGAAACGAATCGTGTTGTTGTCGAAGGTGCCAACGTCATGAAAAAGCACGTTCGCCGGAGTCAACGCAACCCCCAGGGTGGAATTCTCTCCCGGGAGATGCCGATTCCCGCGTCGAATGTCATGTTGGTCTGTCCCAGTTGCCAGCGTGCAACCCGAACGGGTATCAAAATCAAACCCGAAGGCGGAAAGCAGCGAATCTGCAAAAAATGTGGTGCGATTGTCAGCGAAATTTCCACCGCGAGTAAAACCGCCGAAAGATAACACGATACAAAGATCAACGCAACTGAGATCATTGAAATTTCAATACAAATAAAGGTTTTCCGAAATGACGCCCCGACTTCAGGACAAATACAAAAACGAAATCCTGCCGAAACTGGTTGATGTGTGCGGACGGAAAAACGTGAATTCACTTCCCCGGTTGAACGCCATCATCATCAACATGGGCGTAGGCAGTGCCAATCAGGACAAGAAGTACATGGACGAAGCACTTGATGCTTTGACACAAATCGCCGGACAAAAGCCGGTGGTCACGAAAGCACGCAAGTCAATCGCCGGTTTCCGTCTGCGAGAAGGTTCGAACATTGGTTGCAAGGTGACATTGCGTGGCACGCGGATGTATGAGTTCCTTGATCGGCTGATTTCGATTGCCCTGCCCCGTGTTCGTGACTTTCGCGGGATCAATCCCATTAGTTTCGACGGGCACGGTAATTACAACCTGGGAATTACGGAATTTCTCGTGTTCCCTGAAATCAATCCCGACCGTTTTTCAAAACCCCAAGGCATGAACGTCACCTTTGTCACAAGTGCTCGCAGCGATGACGAAGGTCGCGAGTTGCTGAAACTGTTTGGAATGCCGTTCCGTGCAACGGCCCAACAGACCTGATTTTTGGTATCATTTATTGTTTCATCCTTCCTTTTTATGACCAAGAAGGTAAAGCTAAATGGCAAGTAAATCGAAAATAGCCAAGGCCAAGAGAATTCCCAAGTTCTCTTCCCGTCGCGAAAACCGATGCAAACTCTGCGGTCGCCCCCGAGCCGTTTATCGTAAGTTTGGTATCTGTCGTATTTGTTTCCGCAACCTCGCGGAGCAAGGTTTGATTCCCGGTGTTAAAAAGGCAAGCTGGTAGAGGGTAAATGCTGTTATGATGACCGACACAATTGCCGATATGTTGACTCGCATTCGAAACGCCGTTCGAGTTGAACATTCATTCGTTGAAGTCCCGCATTCCAAACTCAAGTTCGGCATCGCCGACGTTTTGAAACGGGAAGGCTATATTTGGGATTTTGAAGTGGTCAATCCCGAAGAGGCCAAAGCCAAGTCACCCATTATCCGAATCCAACTCAAGTACGGACCGAACGGCGAGCATGTGATTCAACATGTCAAACGCGTCAGCAAACCGGGACGCCGCGTTTACCAAAGTGCAACCCTGCTCAAACCGGTGCTCAACGGCTTGGGTATCAATATCCTGAGTACGAACCGCGGTGTCATCAGCGACAGGGAAGCCCGGCGGAGCAATGTCGGCGGCGAAGTGATTTGCGAAATCTGGTAATGCAAATCCAATAAGGTATTCAACAAAATCAGATTGATCCAGGAACTTCATTATGTCTCGTATCGGTAAAAAACCAATACCCATTCCCGACAAGGTCAAAGTTAATATCGACGGTCAGCGAGTCGAAGCCGAAGGGCCTTTGGGTAAACTCGAAATGACGGCGCGACCTGAGATTTCCGTCGAAAACAAAGACGGTCAAATCGTTGTCACTCCGATAACGGCAACACGACAGGCACGTGCGTTTCATGGTTTGACCCGCGCTTTGATTAATAATATGGTTGTCGGCGTCAGTCGGGGTTACGAGAAAAAACTCGAAATTTTCGGAACCGGTTACTTGGCATCGATTCCAGAAGGTAAAAAAGTTTTGCAATTGCGGGTCGGTTTCGCCAACGAAATTCAGTGCCCCATTCCCGATGGCATCGAAGTCAAATGCCGCGATCAACAGCACGTTGAAATCAAAGGCATCGACAAACAAAAGGTCTCGCAGTTTGCCGCGTCGGTACGTGCCATTCGTGCGGCAGAACCGTACCTCGGAAAAGGAATCAAGTACGAAGGGGAAGTCATTCGCCGCAAGGAAAGCAAAGCCCAGAAGAAATAGTTTGTCCGTGCGTCATGTTATTGTCGGAAGTTTAGCCGAGCGTCTTAGACGCCGGATTAATAAGGTGTCGAAGTGAAAAAGCAAATTAAACTGAACAAGAGTCGAAGGACACGCAAATTCCGTGTCAGCAATGCGATCAAACGATACTCGACACGTCCGCGATTGGTGGTGTTTCGTAGTCACAAGCATATTTCCGCCCAGGTGATCGACGACGAAAACGGTGTCACCGTTGCGTCTGCCGGTACGATGGACAAGGATTTGCGAAGCGGCATCGTTTATGGCGGCAACTGCGACGCCGCAGCGAAAGTCGGTGAAGCGATTGCGAAAAAAGCTGTTGCGGCAGGCGTCACGCAAGTGGCGTTTGATCGACGCGGTTACAAATATCACGGTCGCGTCCAATCACTGGCTGACGCAGCCCGCGACAACGGCCTCGACATCGGCGGCAAAGGAAAATCGGAAGAGTAAAGGTAGGGTGGCCACGCCGTGACCGCCGCAATCACTACGACGAATGAAAGCAAATAGAACAAGAGAACTCTTTCATGTCAAATGATTCAACACGCGAAGGAATTATTGATAAGGTCGTCAAGATCAGACGTTGTGCCGCTGTGGTCAAGGGTGGACGCCGTTTCAGCTTTACGGCACTGGTCGTGGTCGGCGACGGAAAAGGCAAAGTGGCCGTCGGTTACGGAAAGGCCAACGAGGTACCGCCCGCCGTTGAAAAGGCGATCAAAGACGGTTCAAAAAACATGAAGCCGGTCAATTTGGACGGGACGACGATCCCGCATGAAGTGCATGGTCATTACGGTGCGGCGAGAGTCGTCCTCGTGCCGGCCAGTCAAGGGACGGGCGTAATCGCCGGTTCAGCCGTACGTGCCGTTTGCGAAGCTTGCGGCATTCACGATATTTTGACCAAGTGCATGGGCACAAACAATCCAACCAATGTCGTCAAAGCAACGCTTGACGCTCTCATGAAACTGCGAGAAAAATCCGAGGTCGAGCGACTTCGAGGAGTGGTGTTGACATGAACCTAACAGACCTTACCAGAGCAAGTGAACCTAAAAGAGCCAGAAAACGTCTCGGACGCGGCACGGGGTCGGGACAAGGCAAGACTGCGGGACGCGGTCACAAAGGCCAGGGTTCGCGGGCTGGGTTTTCGATGAACCCCTTGTTTGAAGGCGGTCAAATGCCATTGGCCCGTCGCGTACCCAAACGCGGCTTCACCAACAGCTTCGCAACCAAAGTCGCCACAATCAATGTCGGTGATTTGGAACTGCTGTTTGAAGCCAATGAAACTGTTTCGCCGGCTGTTCTCAAAGAAACGGGGATCATCAAGGAAAACTTTGAAGAGTTGAAAATTCTCGGACATGGGGAATTGACCAAAATCCTCACTGTCGAGTCACACCGTTTCAGCAAAACGGCTGTCGAGGCGATCAAAAAGGCGGGAGGCCAAGTCACCGTCATTCCCGGCAAGAAAAAACTCGTCCGCAACAAAATGGGAACAAGGATAACCCGGAAAAATTTCGACCAGAAGAAATAATCGATTTGGGTATCTGTTGACACCCTTTTTTGTGTTCTTGGTGCGTGTTAAATAATAGCAATAGGATGTCCCGGAAATGCTCCAAAAAATACGAACCATTTTTTCGATTCCCGAACTGCGGCAGAAAATTCTCTTGACGCTGGCACTGTTGGCGATTTATCGCATCGGTTGGGCTATCCCGCTCCCGATTGTCGATTCGTCCAAGTTGGACATCATGCTCTCTTCCAATCAGGGAATCGGAAAACTGATTGACCAAATGTCCATGTTCAGTGGCAGCCAGCTCAAACAAATCACGATTTTTGGGCTTGGCATCATGCCGTATATTTCGGCGTCCATCATTTTTCAACTCTTGGGAACAGTGATCCCAAAACTCGCCGAACTGCAAAAAGAAGGCGAAAGCGGACGACGCAAAATCAACGAATACACCCGTTACGCCACCATTCCCATTTGTTTGATACAAAGTTGGGCGATGCTCGGTATGCTACAGTCACGCGAATTGCTTAACCAAAATCTGGCACCTGACGGCTTGACGCTGGATTGGAAGATCGCCATGGTTCTTGTCATGACCACCGGTACGGCCTTTCTTATGTGGCTCGGTGAACAGATTGACGAATACGGAATCGGCAACGGCATCAGCTTGTTGATCATGGCGGGAATTCTTGCCAGTATGCCGCAGGCGGTGGGGGAAATTTTCAATTCGGTTATCAGCTCGGGCGGTTTGCAACTCGGCGGCGATATGGGCGTTGACCGTATTTTGCTTTTGGCGGCGATGTTTGTCGGTGTGGTTGTCGGCGTTGTTTTTATCACGAAAGGCCAGCGACGAATCCCGACGCAAAGTGCCAAGCACTTCCGCGGCAACCGCATGTACGGCGGTGGCAATCGCCAGTACCTGCCTTTGAAAATCAATCAGGCCGGCGTTATGCCAATCATTTTTGCGAGCAGTTTGTTATTGTTCCCGAATGTGTTTTTTGTTTATCTCGCCGGATATTTGCCGGGTACGCTTTGGGGACTCCTTGATTTCAATCTTTGGTTGTCTTTGCAGCACATGTTTGAACGGGGACAATCCTACATTTACCTTATGCTCTATGTGGGGTTGATTTACTTTTTCTGTTATTTTTGGACGGCCATCACGTTCAACCCCAAGGACATGTCGGAGAATCTTAAAAATCACGGAACGTTTATCCCCGGCTATCGCCCCGGCCGTCGCACAGCGGACTTCCTCGAAAAGGTGATGATTCACATTACTTATGTCGGTGCGTCATTCCTTGCGATCATCGCCATTATCCCGAACGTCGTCTCGGAAACGATGGGCGTGAGTTTCGCCGTGTCCAGCTTTTTCGGCGGCACCGGTTTGCTCATCGCAGTCAGCGTGGCCATTGACCTGATTGACAAAATCGACAGCCACCTCGTCATGCGGAATTACAAAGGTTTGATTGACAAACGCGGTTAGTTTTTTAGTACGGTAGCAAGCAATCAGAGCCGCGCACAAAGTAAGCGGATGAATTGTTTGAGTGTCACCTCAATTTTTAATATTAACAAAGCAGTAGTGTGGTCACGCCGTGACCGCCGTCATGAGAGATATTTCGTTCAACACAGGATGCAATCATCATGCGAATCGTTTTTATCGGCCCCCCGGGAGCCGGCAAGGGAACGCAAGCGGAAAAAATCATCGCAAAATACGCAACGGCACACCTTTCGACCGGTGACATGTTGCGTGCCGCGCGGGATGCCAAAACCGAAGTCGGTATCAAGGCGGAAAAATACATGTCGAGCGGCCAGCTTGTCCCGGACGACATTTTGATCGCTATGATTTCCGAGCGATTGCAGCAAGCCGATTGCCAAGCCGGTTATCTGCTTGACGGTTTTCCGCGAACGATTGCCCAAGCCGAAGCTCTTGACAAAATGCTTGAGCAAAACAACACGCCACTTGATGTCGTACTCGAACTGCAAGTGCCTGAAGACGAACTGTTCAAGCGTCTTGCCGGGCGGGGTCGCGCCGATGACAAACCGGAAGTCATCCGCGAACGTTTGGCTGCCTATACGAATCAGACCAGCCCCTTGCTCAAATACTATGGCGGCAAAGGCTTGCTCAAGTCCGTCAACGGCTTGGGAAGCGTCGAAGAAATTTTTGCACAAATTGAAACCATACTCGACCGTTACAAATAACTTATGATGGTATGACGGCTTACAGGTACTTCCGTGATTACGCTGAAGTCAAAACGTGAAATTGCCAAAATGCGCAAAGCCGGGCTTTTGGTCTGGCACGCGCAACAGATTGGTACGGCGTTGATACGCCCGGGTATTTCGACCCGCGAAATTGACGAAAGGATGGAACGTTTTTTTTTGGACCACGGAGCTCAGCCGCTTTTCAAAGGCGTACCGGGACGTGTCCCCTTTCCTGCGACCTGTTGCATTTCGATCAACGAAGAGGTTGTGCATGGAATTCCCGGCAGACGAGTTCTCAAAAGCGGCGACATTGTCGGCATTGACACAGGTTGCCGATTTGAAGGCTGGTGCGGTGATGCCGCCGTAACGCACGCGGTAGGAAAAATTTCCGCCGATGTGCAAAAGTTGCTTGATGTGACTCTTCGGGTGTTGAAAATCGCTATTGAAACGATTCCTGAGTGTGAATATTGGAGTCAAGTGGCAAAACAGATGGAGGAAGAAGTCACCCAAAACGGTTTTTCCGTTGTCGAAAGTCTGGTCGGTCATGGAATTGGACGCGAAATGCACGAGGAACCACAGGTTCCGAATTATTATAGTTCGGATATGAACAATCGGGGGGGGGATTTTAAGTTGCAGCCCGGATTGGTCATCGCAGTAGAACCGATGGTCAATATGGGCACAAAACGGGTTGCAGTCCAAAAAGATCATTGGACTATGTCAACGGTTGATCGAAAGCCGAGTGCCCATTTTGAGCATACCCTTGCTCTCACGGAGAAAGGTGTTCAGGTTTTGACTGGCGATCCCGAAAATGGAGAAGATCGCTACGATATTCAAAAATATTTGTTTTAAACTATATTCCTAGTTACGATCATGACTGACCATCGAGAAAAATCAATCATTCCTGCCGTTTTTTCTGAAGAATTACCGGTGGGGGGCTTGCCAAAACCCCCTCTGGGATATAACTTATTATCTTCCACTGTAGTATGATTCGTGTGCATGTATTTTAGGCGGCACCACAGTGGTATTACGCCCGGTTGTTGCAATCATTTTGTTGGCCGAAGTGCCTTGGTGACCTGAGCTTCGCTGTCATGGTTTCTTTCAACAGTGAAGGAGTTGATGATGAAAATAAGATCAAGTGTAAAAAGAATTTGTGAAAATTGTAAGGTTGTCCGTCGGCGCGGCAAGGTTTATGTCATTTGTATTAATCCTCGCCATAAACAACGGCAGGGATGATGATTTAGTCTGTCGCCGGTAAGTTTCATACTCAAGGCAGTCACAATGTGACCGCCGTAATGTTTGAGTGGATATTACTTTCTGGTGAAAGCCTTAGTCTGACTATAAATTATCGTTTTGATTGGAGTTGGAGAGAGTATCAATGCCCCGTTTGCTTGGTGTGGACATCCCAAATAATCGTTCGGCTGTTGTTTCGTTGACGTACCTATACGGTGTCGGTCCGCATACAGCTCGAGAACTTTGTCGCAAGGCTAATATTAATCCGACAGTCAAAGCGAAAGACCTACGTGAAGACGAAGTGGCGCGTTTGGCCGTTTTGCTGGATAACGAATATATCGTCGAAGGCCAACTTCGCCGTCAGACAAATCAGAATATTGCCCGGTTACGCGAAATTGCCTGTTACCGTGGATTGCGCCACCGTAAAGGTTTGCCGGTTCGCGGGCAACGAACCAAAACGAACGCCCGAACACGTAAAGGCCCGAAAAAGACGGTTGCCGGGAAAAAAGGCGTCAAAGACCTCCGCTAATTTTCGTGTTGAAGAAATTTTTCCCGACATTGGGTTATAAACAAAATATCGAGATCATGTATCTTATTTGGAGTAAAGTTTCAAGTGGCTAAAGTAGCAAAAAGACGCAAGACAAAACGTAATGTGACATCTGGAATAGCGCACATTAAAGCAACATTCAACAACACAATTGTCACGATTACGGATACAAAAGGTGATGTTCTGTGTTGGGCGACTTCTGGAACCAGCGGATTCAAGGGAAGTCGCAAGAGCACGCCGTTTGCCGGAATGCAGGCTGCGCAACAGGTCGCGGAAAAGGCGATCAAATTCGGCATGAAAGAAGTCGAAGTTCAAGTCAAAGGTCCGGGAAGCGGACGGGAAAACGCAATTACCGGTCTGCAACAGGGCGGTCTTGTGATCAAATCCATTGAAGACGTAACCCCGTTGCCACATAATGGTTGCAGACCGGCAAAACGCAGACGCGTTTAAGAAATTTCAGGAATTTCACTTTTTACACAATATTTCGTCCGTTTATCAGTTGGAGAAAGAAACGTAATGGCCCGTATCTTAGGTGCTGTTTGCCGAAAATGTCGAAGGGAAGGAATGCAACTCTTCCTAAAAGGTTCGCGATGCAATTCAGATCGTTGTGCGTATAATCGGCGTCCGAATCCGCCCGGTATGCATGGAGTGCAGGCTCGCCGCAGCAAAATGACCGATTACGGCATTCACCTCCGCGAAAAACAAAAAGTCAAGACTTTTTATGGTGTCCTTGAAAAGCAGTTCCGTAAATATTTTGACATGGCAGATCGGGCCAAGGGCAATACCGGAACTAACTTGATGACCCTTCTGGAATGTCGGCTCGACAATATCGTTTATCGTTTGGGTTTCGGGTCTTCGCGAGCCCAGTCGCGGCAGTTGATTTCGCATGGTCATATCTTGCTCAATGGTCGCCGGGTCAATATTGCCAGTTATCTCGTCAAGCCGGGAGACACAATCACGCTCAAAAACAAGAAAAATATCATAGAAATGGTGAAAGCAATCATGCAGTATACAGGCTCCCTTGTTCCCGAATTTCTCGTCCGCACGGAAGGAGATATTCCGCAAGGCGTCATGCTCAGAAAACCAGTTTCGGAAGATGTTTCCATCACTGTTCAGCCGCAGCTCATCGTCGAGCTTTGTTCGAAATAGTTCCTCGGGACGGTTCCGGCTTCCGTGTATCGCCGTCGTTGGGAATTTGGATTGCGAATGGGAACCGGGAGTTTCGAAGGTACTGTTGTTACAAAATTGGTTGGTGGTTTTGTCTCACCACAGTGGCTGTAAAATCGGAGGTCGATTATTATGCGTATTCGTTGGCGCGGTTTGGAACTGCCAAGCAAAGTTGTCTGTGACAAAGATACTTTGAGCCTGTTTTATGGCAAATTTATCGTGGAACCATTCGAACGCGGTTTCGGGATTTCCATCGGGAACAGTTTGCGTCGAGTCTTGCTCTCGAGTTTGGAAGGCAGTGCCGTCACACGCATGAAGCTGAAAGGTGCCTTGCACGAATTTACTTCATTACCCGGCGTTAAAGAAGATGTTACCGAAATTGTTTTGAACGTCAAATCTCTTGTTGTGCGTTGTGCCGATGACAACAAGCCGAGGTTGATTCGAATCGAAAAGAACACAGCCGGTGTCGTGACAGCCAAGGACATCGTTTCCGACCACCAAGTCGAAATCATTGACCGTAACCATTATATCGCAACCTTGACTGCTGACGTCCCTTTTGAACTGGAAATGGTCGTCGAAAACGGCCGGGGGTATCTGCCTGCGTCCGAACAAATGAGTTTCATTCGCGAACGCGGCGACAATTTTGGCTTTATCCCGTTGGACGCAGCCTTTAGTCCGGTGACGCGAGTGCAGTACGATGTTGAGGAAACCCGAGTCGGCCAAAAAACCAATTACGACAAATTGACTTTGCAAATCTGGACTGACGGATCAACACATCCCGAGCTGGCGTTGGTCGAAGCGACGAAGATTCTTCGCAAACATCTCAATCCTTTTATTCAGTATGATCGGCTGGATACCATCGTTTATTCCAAGGCCAAGCCATCAACTGCGACGGGAATTGATCCGGCCTTGGAAGCAAAACTTGCCATGCCGCTTTCGGAGTTGCAGCTTTCCGTGCGTGCCATGAACTGTTTGGAGGCAGAAAACATCACCTTTGTGCGCGACTTGGTGGGGCGAACCGAAGATGCCTTGCTCGAAGTGCGAAACTTTGGTGAAACCACATTAAACGAAGTCAAAGACAAGGTGACTTCCATTGGCTTGCGGTTGGGAATGCGATTGCCTCCCTCCCAAACCGCGTCTGTTCCGCAACCACAAATGCCATTTTTTTCATAACGGTCAATTTCAATTTGTTTTTTCTGGTAGTTTGAAATATCATGCGTCATCGAAGAACCGGTCGTAAACTTGGTCGTAACCCGAATCATCAGCGGGCTTTGTTGAAAAGTCTCGCGACGGCACTTTTCCTCACGGAATTGCCGGACGAAATGTATGCCGACAAGGACCCTCGCCCCAAAAAGCCGGGGCGAATTGTGACCACGCTTCCCAAGGCGAAGGAAGTGCGACCGCTTGTGGAAAAGTGTATCACCATTGCACGTAAAGCACAAAAGCATCTCCGTGAAGCCGAGTCCCTCAAAACCAATGCCGTAAAAGGGACGGATCAGTGGCGGAAGTGGCGAAATAGCGACCAATGGCAACAGTGGAACAAAGCCATTGCACCTGCGGTCGCCATGAGACGGCATCTTATTCAATTGACCGGCAGTAAAAACGCAGCAATGGTCTTGCTGGATATTATCGGCCCAAGATTTGAGAATCGAAACGGCGGCTATACTCGTATTTTGAAATTGGCCACTCCAAGACTTGGCGATGCAGGGGCAAGGGCTATCCTTGAGTTTGTTGGCCAAAATGATCGTGTAAAAGAAAAAGCGGTCGCGTTGCCAAAAAACAATGATTAATGTCCGAATACAACGCATCATAAGCGATGATTTATTAAGGGTTTATGCAATTTGCACAAACCCTTTTTTTATTTTTTTTCTTCTTTCATTCCTAAAAAATATCACTCTCATTATAGTAGAAAGTAAGGATTTCAACGTCCGTTTGGACCCTGACTACGTAATACAGGTATCGATGGGCTGTGAGTGATAGTGCAGGCATTTCATGTCTTGCTTGACATATTTTTTAGGTGAGTAAGAATGGCAAAAAATCCGAGGCAAAAACGAGTGAATCGCACCGTGGCCGCTGGTTTTGATTTTACAACGGCGGTGAGAGCTGTGTGCGAAGATATATGTTTCCGTATTCCGGAACTGGCGCATATTGACATGGATCGTGTAGCGGTCAGTTTCAGCCAAACGCGGCACTCACGGGAATATGGCGTTTTCGCGTCGCTCACACCGTTGCGTTTCCTTGACGGCAGAGCTTCGATGGAACACCGGGGCAAACGTTGGGCCATTCAGCGTTATCGTTCGATTGATGGTTTTGAGTATTACTATATCCTCTATTTTTACTTGCCTCGCTTCCTTAACATGAAATTGAGCGATAAGCTGGAAACCATCATCCACGAGCTATACCATATCAGCCCGGCGTTCAACGGCGATATTCGGCGTTTTGATGGCCGGTGTTACGCTCACGGAAGTTCGCAAAAAGAATATGACGCGGTGGTTCACCGGCTGATGAAAAAATGGATGTCACAGAATCCCGCACCGGAAATCTGGGAATTTTTGCGTTTCGACCATGATGAGCTGACGGAAAAATTCGGAACTGTTTTTGGCACAAAAATCCCGCCGCCGAAAATTCTTCCCGTTGTTGAAAAAGCAACACGGAAAACAACACGATTTCATAAAATTGACCAGTGATCCGAATTCTCACGATAGAAACCACTTGCGACGAAACGGCAGCAGCGGTTGTCACCGACCGGCTTGAGGTGTTGGGGACAATGGTCGCGTCGCAAGACGAATTTCATCGGCGATTTGGCGGTGTTGTGCCGGAAATTGCGTCACGGGCTCATTTGGAGCGAATTTTGCCGATTATCGACGCAACTCTCAAGCAGACAGGGATTTCGCTCGATGATCTGGACGCCGTGTCCGTAGCCAATCGACCGGGTTTGGCCGGGGCATTACTGGTCGGTGTGGCAACGGCCAAAGCGATTTGCCTGGCCATCAACAAACCGCTCATTGCCGTCAACCACTTGCAGGGACATATTTATGCCTGCCGTGTTGCTTTAGCAGGGGCGAGCGGCAATGATTCTTGCGATATTTTTCCCTGTATTGGTTTAATCGTTAGCGGTGGTCATACGAGTTTGTACCGCTGTGCCGGGCCGATTGATTTTGAGCTACTCGGCGCAACGACGGACGACGCAGCAGGTGAAGCTTTCGATAAAGTCGCGTCCATGCTGGGGTTGCCATATCCTGGTGGTCCGGCAATTCAACGAGCGGCAGCGGAAGGTAACCCTAGTGCCTACCGTTTTCCCCGAGCATTGCTCGACGATCCTGAGCGGCTGGATTTCAGTTTCAGCGGTCTGAAAACGGCGGTGCGGTACAAAATCGCCGGACCGGGGCGGGCGGATTTTTCGCAAATTCGATTACCGCAACAGGAAATCGCCGACATCGCCGCGTCATTTCAGGAAGCGGCGGTCGATGTGCTAATCGGCAAGGCGGTTCAGGCACTGCAAAAAACCGGCATGTCAACGCTGTGCATCGGCGGCGGAGTGGCGGCCAACGTCCGATTTCGTGAAAAAATGACACAAGCCGCTGAAAAACACGGTTTCCGACTACACATCGCACCGCTGAACCTCTGCACGGATAACGCCGTCATGGGAGCCATCGCCGTCGAACGTTACCGCGTCGGGCTGTTCGAACCGCTTGACCTCGATGCCTTTCCGACGTAATATGGGATGTTGAATGTTGTACTTTCCCATTGATTTTCAGCACGCTGATGACGCCAGATGCTCAGGATTTGCGCAGATGATTTTCTTACAAAAAATATCTCACACAAAGGCACGGAGTCACAGAGAGAATTGATCTTCGGGCCTCTGTGGCTTTGTTGTTGCGATGGTGGCAACAGTGTGAAAAATACAATTTGTTGCCGTTTGGAGTATACTAACCTTGAAGTATTGGCGGAAATACCGCACGATGGAGCACATCATGGAAAACGATTCCGCCCACGACGACCTCGAAATGATGAGCCGCGACGAACTGATCGCAGAGGTCAAACGGTTGCGGCAACGCAAACATGGTGCTGTTTCCAAGTGTATTCGCAAACAATCGAAGACGACGCTATTGGGGTTGCCGCTCGTTTCCATCGCCATGGGATCCGATCCCGAAAAAGGCGAAAGCCACGGTCATGCCAAGGGAATTATCGCCGTCGGAGACATCGCCACGGGGGTGCTTGCCATTGGCGGAGTCGCTTTCGGAGGAATCACCATCGGCGGTTGTGCGATCGGCCTGATTGCTTTTGGCGGTTTTGCACTATCGATTCTCCTTGCTATGGGAGGTGTTGCTCTCGGCATGGTCGCTCTCGGCGGTTGTGCAGTGGGATGGGTGGCCGTCGGTGGTACCGCCATTGGGTATTACGCTGTCGGCGGCGTGGCAATCGGCGTCTATGTCATTGACGGTATGAGACAAAGCCCCGAAGCAGTGCAATTCTTTGAGCAGTTCTTCCCCGGTTTGGTTGAGATGCTAAAGCCGAAATAAACCAATTCAATCACTATGCCAACCCAAAACAACAACGTCGCCCGACGGCTGGTCGAAATGGCGGGGCGGTTTCCCGACCGCATTGCGATTGCCGTGCCGCGCGAGTATGGTTCCGACGGCAAGCGACGTTACGAGACAATCACGTTTCGCGAGTTGGACGAATACACGGACAAGATCGCGCAGGCACTCATCGACAACGGCGTGCAACCGGGAATGCGACTGGCCCTCATGACGCGGCACGGGATTGATTTCATCGCGCTGGTCTATGCGATTTTCAAGTCCGGTGCGGCCATTGTCATGGTCGATCCCGGCATGGGAATGCGGCGTATGCTTCGCTGTCTCGCCGAGGCCGAGCCGGACGGTTTCGCGGCCATTCCGCCGGTACATGCGGTACGATGTCTCTTACGACGACGTTTCCCGAAAGCAAAACACAACCTAACCGTCGGACGGCGTTGGGGTTGGGGCGGGCTTTCGCTTGCGGACATCAAGCGGCAAACGCATCGCGGTACGGTGTTGGTCGAAGTCGAGCCGGACGCACCGACGGCGATCATTTTTACCAGCGGTAGCACCGGCGTGCCGAAAGGCGTGCTTTACACGCACCGCATCGTCGATACGCAAGTGGCCGAAATCGCGGGGCGGCTTGACATTCAGCCGGGCATCGCCGACGTGGCGGGCTTTCCGTTTTTCGGGTTGTTCGACGCCGCAATGGGCGTCACGATGGTCATTCCCGACATGGACCCGACACGTCCTGCTTTGGTCAAACCGGGGAGTATTCTCGAAGCCGCCGCCGATTGGAACGCCGTGCAATCGTTCGGCTCGCCCGCACTTTGGCATCGCGTGGCCGATCATTGCATCGAACACGGTATCGTCATTGAATCGCTGAAACGGGCGGTGTTGGCCGGGGCACCGATCTCCGTGCATTTGCTGGCGAAACTCAAACGCTGTCTGCCCGATGACGCGAAAATTTATACGCCTTACGGTGCGACCGAATCGTTGCCCATCGCGGTCATCGAAGCGAATGAAGTGCTTGGCGAAACGGCTGCGTTGACGAATCTCGGCCAGGGTATATGCGTCGGCAAGCGGTTTTCGCAAATCGACTGGCGCGTCATCAAAATCACCGACGAGCCGATTATGCGGCTTGAAGACGCGGAAATTTTACCCGTCAGCGAAATCGGTGAGTTGGCAGTGACCGGACCCCAAGTGACGCAGCGTTACGTCACGCGAGTCGAAGCGAACGCATTCGCTAAAATGACCGATTCGCAAGGCCGCATCTGGCACCGCGTCGGCGATGTCGGCCGGCTCGACGCACAAGAACGCTTTTGGTTTTGCGGTCGCAAAGCACACCGCGTCGAAATGGCAAAAGGTCCGATGTTTACCATTCCCTGTGAGGCGGTTTTCAATATGCACCCAAGTGTGTATCGTTCGGCATTGGTCGGTGTCGGAGCATTCGGCGAACAAACACCGGTCATGTACGTTGAGCCGAAACCGGACTGCTTTCCTGAAACTGATGCCGCGAAGTTGCATTTGACGCAAGAACTGCTCACACTCGGCAAGGCCAACCCGCTGACCGAAAACATTGACACGATCCGCTTTCTGAAGGCATTTCCTGTCGATGTGCGTCACAACGCCAAAATCAACCGCGAACTCATCGCCGAATGGGAAGGGAAAGAGAAAAGATAAGTGTCGCGAATTTCATAAAACTGGGGTTGCATCAGGCTGATGAATTGAGTAAACTACGCGAGTTTATCACACTCTTTTTCAGAATCGTTTTTTCCGGCATTCTTGTCATGAATAAATCACGGATGATTTTTGTAGCGGCGTGTTTTGTTGCGACTTTGACACTCTATTCACTTTATGCGCATGTACTTGTCCCCGTGGTTTTGCCGGCGAAAGAACGCACCAAACTGCCAATTCCTGAGATCGGGGAACAGTTCGAGGACCGCGAATTGCTGAAAATTCTGTTTCCCGACGAAGACACCTGGGTCTTTGATGCCCCGAATATGATTTCGTTTTCCGATCGTGCCGGTATGATCCTTTTTAAAAACCACGACTTTTTGGAAGACGGCCAAATTCGAGTGAGTCCTTGTGTCGTGCTATGGTTTCCCGACAATCGTGAAGTGTTGTCCCCGGAGGAAAAGTATGAAAAGTACCGTCAGGCCGTCGTTCTCGAAGCGGCAAATTATGCTTTGTTGGAATTTGACGGCAGCATCGATTTTCTAAGTAACCGTCCGCAACTCAAAAGCGGTCAATTGAAGGGCAACGTTACCATCCGCAGCGATATGAAAAAACCAGACACGTCGGATGACGTCGAGTTGATCACAAGTGACGTGTTGTTCGACTTCAACCACATCCAAACACGGCAACGGGTCGATTTTAAATTCGGCCCGAATCGCGGTTACGGCCATGATTTGACGATTGAAATGACCAATACAGACGAGTCGAAAAAGGGCGAGGCTCCCAATACGGTCAAACGGGTCGAATTGCGAGAGCTTGGCGAATTACATCTGTTTGTTGAAAGCAATTCGCTGAATTATTTGCCCGATTCCGGTCACACGGTGACGGCTGCGCCACTCCGGCAATCCCCGGTTCCCGCCGAGGTCGAGGTGATGCCTTACCGTCATGTTGCGGCTTATCCGCAGCAGACGTCGCAGAGTAATACGTTTCAATTAAGCCCGGAATCGTCAGGGAACACTTTGAGCCAAATCCCTGTCGGAAACTTACCGCAAGAGTCGCAATTACGCCCATCGGCTGCGGCAACGCCATCCGATTTGACTGAGGTGCAAGTTTACTGTAAGGGAATCGTCGATTTAGCCGCCGATCTTGATGTCATGGGGCAATGGTTGTTGACCTTCCGCAATCAGGTGAACGTATTGCGAGTGAATCCGCAAGGTGCGTCCGATCAACTCAATTGTCATGAATTCATTGTGACATTCGGACAGAAAGACGGGTTACCAAAACCGACGGCGGACAATCATCCGCTTGCAGATTTCGGGGCGATGTCGCCATTGCGTGTCAAAGCGATTGGGAATGCCGGATCGCAGGTTATTGCCAGGTCACCGGAAAACAAAGGCTTTCAGGCCATCGGGCAGGAAATGGTACTCGACCTCGTGCGTAAGGAACTCTCATTGACGAAGGGCGATGAGGTTTCCGTGAATTACGATCAATACAAAATCAAGGGCAATTCGCTCTATTACGCCTACGGCGATGCCAGCGGTCTCGGCAAGCTCGACATGCCGAAAGGCGGAACGCTCGAAGGCATCATCGGAACCGACGCAAGTAAGCATTTCGAGCTGACGTGGAATGGTGAACTCAAGGTTTTGCCGGACAAAAGCGACCCAAACCTGACACTGGTTCAAATCAACGGAAAACCCAAAGTAAAGATTGCCGGCATGGGGACGGCAATCGGCGATGAAATTCTCATCTGGTGCGATACGTCGAAAAAAACACCTGCCGCAACGGGAACGACATCCATTATCGCTGCCGGCAGTGGGAGTATGGATGCCGATCTCAAAAAAATCCTGATGCGAAAAAATGTCATACTCACAACGGACAACGGCGAAATTGAGACCAACGAGCTTGAAATTGAATTCCAACCGTCGAATTTGACGGCCCAGGCAACACGGTCGATCAGTCGTTACCCCAATCCGCAGGTTGGAAACCAGGCAAATCGACCCTCTTCGACAACAACACAATCGGGCACCAATGTTTCCGGAGGCAGTCTGTCCCAATTATCGATCTTCGGCAATCAAGACGGAAATAAGTCGTCTTTTAAAGTCAGGGCGGACAAAGTCGATGTTTTGGCATTGATTGTCGGTGGGGAAACGATCGTCGATCAAATCCTGTTGACAAAAAACGTCATACTAAATGAAAAAATGTCCGTTTCCGGCCAGGAAGCGATACACATCTCAGGGCAGAAAGTGCATATCGACAAACCGCAATCCGAGCAGATGACCATCCGCATTGAGGGGGACAGCACGATTTCCGGCGGTCACGCGGTGTTTCAGGGACGTGGCGTCACGTTGATGGGAGCCAATATCAACATCGACCAAGAGCGAAACCTTTTCAAGGTCGATGGTCGCGGCCAATTACGCATTTCGCAACAGGCCATCGGTTCCGCAACGACCGGTGGCAATAGCGGCAGTTTCAACAAGCTGTTTGCTTCGCCGGGTAGTGCCGCTTCCGCGAGCCAAGGCGTCATCATCGACTGGGGCGGCAGTATGAGATTCGACGGCCAAGAGCTCTTGTTTATCAAAGATGTTGATATCAACTATTCGATGATGGCCATCAATAAAAGCGACAAAGTTGCAGTTTATCTAACCAAACCGTTTCGGTTTTTTGAGAAAAACAGCACAAACGAGATTGAACCGGAGCGAGTTGTGATTTACGGGAACATCGACCTGGAACGCGACACTTACGCCGAAAACAACGGCGGTCAGACATCGCATGACTACATCCGGCTGACGGCCATCGAAATCTTCCCGATCTCCGGCACGTTCAAAGGGCTTGGCCCGGGTTATATTTCGTCGATTTTTATGTACACCGACGATGGTGCCGCCGGTTTGCTCTCGAATGGTTTGACGGCACCCCGCGTCACGCCAACGTCAACAAGTGCGACCGCTTCCGAACAGTCGGGATTGTTCGGCAAGGGACTGAAGTTCATCCAGTGCAATTTTGCCGACTCGGTCACGGGGAACTTCAATACAAATCAATACACGTTTTACGACCGCGTCGTGACGATGATTTGTCCGGCACAATCGTTTCGTGATAACATCGACACAAACAATTTGCGAAAAATTGTGGCCAACGGCATGTTGCTCGAATGTAACAAGCTCGAAATCGCGCAACCTCCGAACGCGACCGGCAGCAATAAGTCCGTTGACCTGAAAGCGGAAGGCAATACGCGAATCGAAATGACGTACAATGACCGCTATTACATTGCCAATGCGAACAAGATAAAATATGAACAATTCAAAAATTTGATCACATTGGAAAGCAACCAATACTCCAAGGTCGAGCTTTACGAAGGGGCTAATATGAATGCCCAAACACAACTGCGAGCCGATGGCGAGCGTATCTATTTGAATCCCGTGACAAAGGAAGTGCGGGTTACCGGCTTTAGCACGCAGACATCCATCCCATAGTTGGCGCAAACTTATGTCAGTCGCGTTCCTGATACGGTCTTGTGAGAATGGCACGCGAAAGGACGGCAAAGCTTGCCGAGAGTTTCACTTGTTCGCAAGCGATGTGTTCCGGCAGTTCAAGTAGGATGGGGGTGTAGTTCCAAATCCCCTTGACACCGACATCGACGAGCATGTTGGCGATCTCCTGCGCCGCTTGGGCGGGAACGGTCAGGATGCCGATATCAATGTGCAATTTGCGTCCCATGCCGGGCATTTTGTCGATGTGGTGAACCGGACAGTTGTGGATATGGTGACCTATTTTATCACCGGCTATGTCAAAAGCAGCGATGATTTCAAGGCCGAAGGATGCAAACCCTTTATAACCGAGAATCGCGCTGCCGAGACTACCCGCTCCAACGAGAAACGCTCGCGTGGGCTGATTCCAGCCAAGAAAATTTTCAATCGCATCGATCAGGTCATCAATCTGATAACCAACCTTCGGTCGTCCGGAAATACCGGTGATGGCGAGGTCTTTGCGAACCTGAACGCTTAATTGACCCAATTCGTCTGCAATTTGCGTACAGGAAACGCCCGTTTCACCCTTGTAACGTTGTTCTTTGAGGAAACGCAGATAGACCGGCAAACGCTGGATACTGGGTATGGGATAATTTTTGACTCTTTCCGACATAGCTCACTTTCTATTCGCCACGCAATTATAAATAAAAATATAGCGATTGAAAACGGCTAAATCAAAAAAATAATCAAAAATTGTGATAATTAAGCGTCAGGTAGGGCGGCCACGCCGTGACCGCCGAATCGTCACGCTCTATATTTACTGCCGGACGCTGACCTTGTCGGCAGCCGGGTAATCATCAGGGCAGGCGATGGTCACTTCGTTTGTGGCAGCCCATTCGGTGCCGCGCAGGAGCGTCGTCTGAAATCCGACACACTTGCATTGTTCTGCGGCGTGACCGAGCATCGTGTGAAACACTCGTCCCTTGCCGTAATCAATCACCAGCAACATCGGCTCATCGTAGCCGCTTCCGCCCTCGTCGGTTTTCGACAGTGCGGTGGCAAGAATGGTTACGTTTTTGGCCGGGCCTCGCATTTTGCAGTACAATTCGTCCTTGCAATGCAGGAACGCTTCCGGCAAACCTTTCATAATCGGGTGTTCCGGCGTGTAAGTTTCGACGCGAAACTCGACTTGCGGGCCGTGACTGCCGCCGCCACCCGGCCTTGTGTCACGAACAATTTCACCGTCTTTGACATAAAGATACGGCCCGTCCGTTTCGTTGCGGCCACCCCAACCGCCGACGGCAATCATCTCATTGAATTCCTTCCAGTCGCGAAAGGCATTATCAGCTGCATGGAAAATAACCAACCCGCCGCCTTCGCGAACGTACTTTTCAAAAGCATCGTCCGTTTCCTTTAGCCAGCGGTCACCGGTGTAATTCATCGTAATGACATCGTACTTGGAAAAATCCGGCTTGAAACCGCTGTTGTCTTGTCCCTGTCCGGGTGTTGTTACGACATCAACGGTAAATCGCCCCGACTTTTCATAAATGGCCTTTAATTCCGGTGTGGTTCCCTTCCAATCGTGGTTGTTTTGGCCGTCAATGATTAGTACCTTGATTTTTTCCGGCTCGTCGGCCATAAGCCGCGTGATACCGCCGACCAAACACGCGGCGGCCAATAATACTACAAGAATCGCTTTTTTCATAATGGTTTTGTCCTTATTGACAGAGTGGATTGACCCTCAAATCATACATTTCCCCATATTTTACGTAAATCTACGGGGTAATTCAAGAGGCAGGAAATATTTTACAGAAATTTTGTGCGATAAATAAACGAGGATCAGACTTGAAGTGTTTTTCTTTCATATTGCAACATCACATGTTTTCACCTTGTTTTCTTGATAAAACAACCTCTGTGGCTTTTTCTGGTCACTAGCCGTGAAAAAAATCATCAATTAAACTGTCAATGGACTTCATTTCCAATTGCTTTGTGATAAGCAAATGGAGGTTATTCAATCCTCTTGGCATTTCTTTCCAGTTAAATAACAATTCCTCTTGCGATTCACCGTCTTTTTGAAAAAATAAGGAATCACGATAAGGGTGAAGGAGAAACAAATCCGGAAAAATTCCGACACTGTATCATAAAAATGGTTGAATTGGTATTGACACCTTTGGTTGCACTCGGGATACTTCGCTCTTTGATGACTCATTCAAGGAGGAGAAGTTCATGTACGGATCTGGTGAATACGTGGCCGATGCGACGGAGGGGATCGCTCATCCGGACGATCTGTCCAAGCCGAAGATCAAAAAACGCCCGTGTCCCGATTGCGGATATTCCGCAAGACGGCACGATCTGCGAACACGCATTCTGCATCATCTCGGCGATTCCGGTTCAGGCCGCCAGGTCGATGTCCATCTTGTTTCTTCCGTTCATTATTGTTGCCAATATTGTTGCCAATGACAAGTTGTTGCCCTCGCGGTCGAACGCGGCAACAGGCGTCACCGCAAGATGCAAAAAAGCGTGTACCGTGTCCGAACTTGGAATCATATTCAACATCGAATTGCCCGCGATATGTTCCGCAACATGCGTTTGACCCGTCGAAACATCACAAATGACACCTTGCACTACGCAAAATGGGACTGGTTTAACACCATTTTTATGATACAGTGTTGGTTTTGCGTTGACAAATCGGTTACCAACATCGCCCACCAAAAATATAATCATATTGATTTTTTCTCACGATTCAAGGTGTCTCAACTTGAGTCGGATAAAAAGTCCCGCTCAATACACAAAAAGCAAAAACGTTTGAGGCAAAACATTGTTTTTTAACGCTAAATACGCGAAAAAACGAAACACGCAAAAGGTTTTAAAATGTTTGCGTCGTTTGCGAAATTTCGTGTGGTTCGCGTCATAAAAAATATTGAGAGTAAAATGAATCCCACAACCCTGAAACAATCACTTTTGACCCACTTATCCCCGTTTGGTCAGGAGCATCTGCTTATGCACTGGGATGCATTAACCGAGTTGCAGCAGCAAGAACTCGCCGCGCAGATTGACGACATCGACTTCGGGTTATTGGCAACGCTGTATGATAACCACGATGATTTGATCGACGTGGCGGCATTGGTTGATCGGGCAAAAGAACCTCCGGCGTTTCGTTTGGGTGATAACGCAAACGCGATTGCACGTTCCGATGCCGTGCAAGCAGGCCGCGACGCACTTGCCGCAGGTAAGGTGGCCGCGATGGTTGTCGCCGGTGGTCAGGGAACGCGACTTGGTTTCAATCACCCGAAAGGCATGTACCCCATCGGACCGGTCGGCGACACGACGCTGTTCCAGATTCACGTCGAAAAAGTGGTTGCACGCAGTCGGCAATACGGTATGCCGATTCCGTTCTGTGTTATGACCAGTCCCGCAACGCATGACGAAACGGTCGAGTTTTTTGCACAACACGAGCGTTTCGGCCTGGCTGAGTCCGATCTGCTCATTTTTTGCCAGGGAACGATGCCCGTCGTGTCGATTGCCGACGGCAAAGTCCTGCTTGCAGCACCGGACACAATCGCCATGTCGCCCGACGGTCACGGCGGAATGCTTACGGCGTTCAACAAAAGCGGTTGCCTTGACCGACTGCGCGAGTGCGGCATCGAAATGCTGTGCTTCTTTCAGGTCGATAACCCGCTCGTTGACATCGCCAATGAGGAATTTCTCGGTTATCACATTCTCAGCCGTTCGGAATTAACATCGCAAGTCGTGCGGAAGCAATCGTCGCAAGAACGCGTCGGCAACATCGTCAGCATCGACGGACGGTTGCACGTTATCGAATACAGCGACCTGCCCGATGCTTATGCCGAACGGCGCAAGCCGGACGGTTCGCTTGAAATTTGGGCCGGAAGTATCGCCGTGCATATCATGGGGCTTGATTTCCTCAAACGTCAGGCCGAATGCGAAACGTCACTACCGTTTCACATTGCCAAAAAGAAGGTGCCGTACCTTGACGCAAACGGTCGCCTGGTACAACCGTCTGAGCCGAATGCGATCAAGTTCGAGCGGTTTATTTTCGACCTGCTCCCGGCGGCGGACAACGCGGTCGTTGTCGAAGTCGATCCGCGTTACCACTTCGCACCGTTGAAAAACGCAAGCGGTTCGCCGACTGATTCACCGGAAAGCGTCCGCAAGCAACTGTTGGTTCTACAGTGCAATTCATCAGGTATGGCGGTCACGCCGTGACCGCCATAACGATGGTTTGGATAGTTATTTTCCGGCGAAAACCTAAACGCTCAATGATCCATAATTCCCAAATATTTTTATCTGGGCGACAATCCATTCATTAACCACAAGGGGCCTCGCAGGATCAGGAAAAGGAGCAACACAATGGCAGCATAGACCAGAGCCACCAAAAAGCCTTGTTTGATTCCAATCGCCCGTCCTTCCGGAGATTTAATCATCACTCCCCAAAGGATGCCGGCAAGACAAAATCCAACACCGAGGGACAAAGTATTCGCTACGATCAGAAATAGAGACCAATCTTTCTCCGTCATTCCCAGTGCCACTCCCAAAATACCGACGGCCATTCCGATTCCGAATCCGATGGCGAAGTTCAAAACAATCACCACAATGCCGTAACCCAGTGCTCTCCCGAACGAAATTTCGAATTTGCAAATGAATTTCACGGCGGCACGCAAGACAACGCCGATGATTAAGCAGGCGAGTGACAGGCCAATCGCAATACCAATAAGATGAGCTGTAGTAATAGCATTCCAGTCCATAAAATCTCCAAAAAATTGAATGTGAGTTAAATTTGATTGCCTCGAAGCACAACATCGTACTCCGACCGATCATTCTGTTTCCTCTCAGCATCCTCTGCGAGAAACATGCGACGTTTTTATAAGTTATTGTAATTAAACAGCGTAAATAATCGCAATAAAAATGGTGGCACAAAAACGACAATTGCAAAGAAACCTTTTTACATTACGGTATTTACGTTGTCAAGGCAAAAATGAAAAGATAGAAAAAATTTCTAAAAAAATACAACACACCACAACGGTAGTCACGGCGTGACCGCCTTACCACATTGCACTGGATGACTAATCCCGGGAATTCTTACTTTCTCTGTGCCGCGATGTTTTTTGCAAGGTACGTTTGCCAAAAATACTGTGTGTTTTTCCCGATGTGGCAAAAAAGCAACATACGTGACCTTGCCTAAGATAAGAAAGGTATAAACTATGCTATCAAAACGGACGTTTCCTGAATTGTATCCGAGTCGGACGAAAATCGTTGCGACAGTCGGGCCGGCCAGTGAGAGTGAAGAAAAATTGGCCGCACTCATTCGTGCCGGTGTCGATGTGTTCCGCATCAACATGGCACACAGCACGCCGGAACAGGCGCAACCGGTCTACGATCGTATCCGAAAGACGGCGCAGGAAGTCGGTTTTCCCGTTGCGATACTGGCTGATTTGGGCGGCCCGAAAATGCGGCTCGGCCCGATTCCCGGCGACAGTTACCAGTGTGTTGACGATTCGTTTGTGCGATTTGTACGCGGTGAAACGACAACCGAACCGGATACGTTCACCTCGACCTACGCGCGGCTGATCGACGAATTACAGGTGAACGACCGCGTCATGCTGACCGACGGAACCGTTGCACTGACGGTCGTCGCGAAGGAAAACGACGTGGTCACCTGCAAGGTCGTGCAAGGTGGAACCGTTCGCAGTCGTCAGGGCATCAACCTGCCGGGCGTCAAGTTGAGCATCAAAACGCTGCAACCCCGTGATATTGTCAATGCGAAATGGGCGGTGCAGGCCGGCGTCGATTTCGTCGGCATGAGTTTCGTGCGAAGCGTGTCCGATGTGGTGGAACTGCGGCAAATTCTGCTCGACAACCGTCCCGAAGGTCGCGATGCGTCCGACATTCCGCACATCATTTCGAAAATCGAAAAGCCGGAAGCCGTCGAAAGCATTGAGGACATCGTCACCGCATCTGACGGCATCATGGTCGCACGCGGCGATCTCGGCGTTGAGGTTGACATCGCACAAATCGCGGTCATTCAGAAAAAGATCATCAAAGTTTGTCAGCGGCGTTGCAAGCCGGTGATTGTTGCAACTCAGATGCTCGAAAGTATGCATCATCAGACACTGCCGACCCGTGCCGAAGCGACCGACGTGGCCAACGCGATTCTTGACGGTGCCGATGCCTGTATGTTGTCGGGCGAGTCGGCGGTCGGCGAGTATCCCGTACAGGCTGTGCAGATGATGCACCGCATTGCCGTCGAAGCCGAAAAACATCTCAAAACGCAGATCAAACACGATATCTACGAAGCGGTCGTCATGCCGGTGTTGCAGGATTTGCACGAATCGCATCAACTGGTGGAGGTCGATATGTTTTACCATCACGTCGATGCGGTCACCAACGCGATGTGCGATTCGGCGGTTCAACTGGCCGACGATATTGACGCAGCCTTAGTGTTGGTCGCCTCACTGTCGGGCAAGACGACGCGGAACCTCTCGAAAAAGCGGCACTTCACCATGACGCTGGGCACCAGCACCAACGAGTTCGCGCTAAGGAAGATGAATTTGTACTGGGGTGTCATTCCCGTCGCCGATTTGCCAGATGACCCGAAAGAGCGTCTCGCACACGTCGTCGAGTCCGGCAAACGCGAATCGTATCTCAAACCCGGCGACCACATCGTCATGATCGACAGCATCATCCCCGACAGCAGCACCCGCAACGTGCTGTATGTGCATAAGGTGGTGTAACATTCAGAACCGCAATCGTAAGATTGCGATTTTTGTGATTCCTGCTCCAATATCCCCCGGCAATCTTCCTTTTCAAAGGACCTTGGTTAACAGAGTTTCAAGCCCCCAAGCCATCCAGGAATCCATCGACTGTTTTAATAGGGTAAAAGTCGCATGTCCCCGATCTTTACATGAGAGATGCTGACCGCGATACCCCTTCTCGACATTCGCCTCCGCGATGTCAACTTTCGTGATCGTTTCCGCACCGACAAGCAACGCCGAAAACGTGTGACCGTCGTCGGAGAGGTGGTACGTGTATTTGAGGTACTCCAGTGCGACCATGAGTCGTGTTGGGAGTGTAGGTGCGTCGTTGTCTTCACAATAGAGCGGGGCGTAGGCATCGTCGAAGCGTTCCCAATCGATGCGTTCGGCGAGTTGGCAAAGCGGATGATCGAGGTTGATTTGCGAATCGAGCCGGGATTGAAAGAGTTGCAGTGGCCTGGCCTCGGCTTGCGGCGGATTTTTCGGTTTCATGGTGGCGAATTTGCAAGGCTTGAGAGTGGAAACGCCGGATTTTCAGAAAATACCCGGCAAATGATAATGCCATGTGAACTGCACGCAAGCCGTATTTGTAAGGTGCAAAGCCGTTTTTCTGACTCGATTAGATACTATTGGCGATAACGCAGCGGATACTAAAAAAAACGCACACATTGCGGAGAATGTGTGCGTTCGGAGGGTTCGGCATGAAGCAGGGAGTCAAACTGCCTTGGCCAAAACATATTGGAGTTTTTTTATTGCGATATTCAAACGGCTTTTGATTGTTCCGAAGGGGATACCGAGTGTTTCAGCGGCCTCGCGGTATTTCATCCCTTGAAAATACACAAGGTATAGAACTTGGCGCAAGGCTTCCGGCAACTGCTCGACTGCTTCGCGGACTTGAGTGCCGCGTTCCGAATCAGCCGCCGAATCGCCGGGGTCGGTTTCGTCGCTTGCCAATTGAGCACCGTAAAGGTTCCATTGACTTTCATTGTGTTGTGTTTGGTCGTCGAGACTGATTGCCGAGAAACGCTTATTCCGGCGTTTGGCATCAATGGCCTGATTGGTGGCGATTCGATAAAGCCAAGGACGAAATGCACGGTCTTCATCATACAGGTCGCGTTTTTGATGAACTTGGAAAAATGTTGCCTGAAAGACATCGTCTGCCATATCCGCATCACCGAGATAATGACGCAAATAGTTGTAAAGCCGGCCTTCATAACGCTTGACGAGTTCCTCAAATGCACTGCGGTCATCTTCCGAGCGATAGGCCATCAAGAGTTCTTCGTCCGTCAAGACATCATCATTCGGATCAACCTGACACGAATAGTCGTACACTTTTTGTTCGATGAGAGCATTCATGGTAATCCTATCCCTTCTTGATTCCTTGGCGAGCATTCACTAATATCATTAAACAGTTTTGTGTATATGCAGTCACTTTAAATATCGTCTTTTTTCCAATCCTCTGCGACTCAAGCTCAACCAAAGGTTTCATGCTTGTTGTAAAGACAATTTAGCAATCACTGTGCCAAAAAGTGAGTTTTCATGGCAGTGAATTGCGAAAAAATTTTATTGCCTTTGTAACATATTGTTATTGTTGACGTTACAGCGAATAATTAAGATGGGTGTAAAAATTACAGACAGAATTTTTCTTGTTGGAAACCTGCCAAATCTGGAAAAAATTACAAAGACTGCCAAGCAATTGTCAAATTGGGTAGTCTAGGAAAAATAGTTGTGAAATGCGACCGTTTTCAAAAACAGACACAAAATTTTTACACGTAGATAGGAAACCCAATGGTGCAGGAAGCTTCTTTTGACGGTCTTTCGACCAAAATTCCCACCACAACCCAAGGCATCAAATACGCCGGTTCGAAGTTGAAACTGTTGCCGCGTATTTTGCAGTTGGTTGGCAGGGTGGGTGCCGTGTCGGTTTTGGACGGGTTTTCCGGTTCGACACGGGTTTCACAAGCTTTGGCACAGTCTGGTTATCGCGTCACGGCAAATGACGTAGCGGTTTGGTCGAAAGTGCTGGCAACATGTTATTTGAAAAACGAAAAGGAGTCGAAAGAATACCAAGCATTGATCGACCACTTGAATGCCGTGCCACCACAGGACGGTTGGTTTTCGGAACATTACGGCGGCTTGCCAAACGGCGGTTCGTCAATCCAACCCGACGGGTTGAAAAAACCGTGGCAATTGCACAACACGCGAAAGCTCGACGGAATACGCGAAGAAATCGACTGCTTGCGTTTGAGCGAGGTCGAACATTGCGTGGCACTGACCAGTTTGATGCTTGCGTTGGACGAGGTGGACAGCACGCTGGGGCATTTCGTGTCATATCTGGCCGATTGGTCGCTACGGTCGTACAAATCGATGAAATTGAAAGTGCCGCAGCTTTGGATCAACCGGGAACACCACACGGTTTTGCATGAGGATATTTTTGACGCGGTCCGCAACCGGACGTTTGATTTGGCGTATTTCGACCCACCTTACGGTTCAAACAACGAAAAGATGCCTCCGTCTCGGGTGCGTTACCTTTCGTATTATCACGTTTGGACAAGCGTTTGCCTGAATGACAAACCGGAATTGTTCGGCAAGGCGAAACGTCGTGCAGACACGTCGGACCTTGACGCGGCTTCGATTTTCGAGGAGTTTCGGCGAGGTGAGAACGGACGGTTCCTGGCCATGGACGCCATCGACCGATTGATCGCAGCCGTCGATGCTAAGTACGTGCTGGTTTCATACAGCAGCGGCGGCAGAGCAACGGCTCAAGAACTCGCCGAATCACTAGAACGTCACGGGCATCTTGTGGAAACGGTCGAAATCGATTATAAAAAGAATGTCATGGCCAAAATGAAATGGACCGGCGAATGGCTCCGAGACGCCGAAATACCGAATCGCGAGTTTTTGTTTTTACTGGAAAAAAACCTGCCCTCTTTGTGATGATGTGGCCGATTGCTTTGATTAATTTTCTCCCGCTGGAGCGGGGTCATTTCGTGCAAAACAAAATCCTACAGTATGTTGATGAGATCAACCTCCAGTTCCAAACGGGCATTGCGAGGGAGCATACGTACCGTCCCACGCTACAGCAACTCGTTGCGACAATGTTGCCTCACCTCATCGTGTCTAACGATCCGGCACGTCAGGAATGCGGTGCGCCGGATTTCATTCTGCAACGCAAAAAAGATCAAATTCCCATTGCATACATCGAAACGAAAGACATCAACGACCTTGATCTCATCGGGCGTAAGGCAAACAAGGAACAATTCGACCGCTACAAGCACTCGCTCGACAATATCATTTTCACCGACTACCTCGACTTCCTGCTCTGCGAAAACGGCGAAGTTGTCGAACGGATTCGCATCGCCGAACTGAAGGGCGAAAAGATCAAGCCGGTCGGGGAGAATTTTGAGAAATTTGCGAATCTTATCAGGCACTTCGGTAACGCCGTACCGCAAACAATCGTTTCGTCCACCCGGCTTGCCGAAGTCATGGCGGGCAAGGCTCGCTTGATGTCGCAAGTCATTGAAAGCTTGATTTCCAAAGGCAACGGAAGCAAACTCGCAGGTCAAATGGAGGCGTTTCAGGATGTGCTTCTCCACGACATTTTGCCGAAAGATTTTTCCGATGTTTATGCGCAAACGATCGCTTATGGCATGTTCGCCGCACGGTTGCACGGCAACCCCGATCATTTCAGCCGCGAGGAAGCGTCCAAACTCATCCCCAAAAACAATCCCTTCTTGCGAGAACTTTTTCAAAATATCGCCGGTTACGATCTTGACGAAAGTTTCCGCTGGATCGTCGATGACCTTGCCGAATTCTTCCGTGTCGCGGATATGCGGGCTGTGATGCTCGACTTCGGCACACGCACCCGGCAAACCGATCCGATGATTCAATTCTACGAGAATTTTCTTTCCGCATACAATCCGGCATTGCGGAAAAGTCGCGGCGTGTGGTACACCCCCCAACCCGTCGTGAGTTTTATCGTCCGGGCGGCGGACGAAATTCTCCAAACGGAGTTCGGCCTGCCGATGGGATTGGCCGACACATCGAAAACAAAAATCACCGTCGAAAATGATTCGCATCGCAAGGCAAGCCGGCAAAGTCCAACGGGTTCGGGCGAAATCGAAGTCCACAAGGTGCAAATCCTTGACCCCGCCGTCGGAACGGGAACCTTCCTTGCCGAAACGATCAGTCATATCCACGAACAACTTCAAGGGCAACACGGCTTATGGCAGAGCTATGTGGAAGAGCACCTCATCCCGCGTCTCAACGGGTTTGAGTTGTTGATGGCTCCCTACACCATGGCGCATATTAATCTTGCCTGGCTGTT
>Ga0082212_10001124_pt1 | contig 39327 bp, 40 predicted proteins | sample TergutNt197P3_FD_71548 | JGI IMG/M metagenome (GOLD analysis project Ga0082212, IMG submission 71548) | Neocapritermes taracua P3 segment gut microbial communities from Petit-Saut dam, French Guiana - Nt197 P3 | ecosystem: Host-associated > Arthropoda: Insects > Digestive system > Gut ...
TATGATCTGATGCAAGAGACAACTTATTAAGAAGCGCCTGGTAAGTAGCATCACGCATATCGATGTCGGCAAGCGGATATTCTTTTATCACGGGTTCTTTTGGTTTATTTGTTCTCGTTTTACCATTCTGGTTGGTATCACATGTACAGAGTTTTACCATTATTGCAGCCTTTGCCTCATCGCGGCTTATATTTGCGTAATATGCATATAAATCCAATACGCCGCCCGAAAAATTACATCGCGGACAACGGAAAACATTTTTTACCAGATTAATATTCAGATGACTATCATATTTTTTATCTCCGTCACAGCATGGACACGGGACATTATATGAAGTTCTGTTGCCATTAGGCTGTTGTATCGGCAATAGCGGAAGAATATCCGACATATGCAATTTTATCATAGCTGCCCCTTTCCGGGGGATGCGTTAAAACATCCCCCTAATAAAATCATATATCATCACGCTGTTTTCATTAACGAATCATCACATATGAGTTTGGCATAATCAGCAATTTCCTGTCCATATTTGCCGCCGTGTCCGGCGATGTATGGCAGAGTATTGGGATCAATACGTATCATTTCTCCTAATGTCTTGCCAGTATATTTTCCAATCGGGCACATAGCCTTCATCGCTTTTTCAATCGGTGTAAGTTCCGGCTGTGGCTGTTCCTGTGGTGATTCTCCAGCTTGAATTTCCGGCTGTGTATTATCTGAAAAGGAAATTTGTTCGCTTGCTTCAGTCGTAATGGTTTCAGGTATTGATTCACTGGTTTCAGCAACAGGCGGTTTGTGGTCGTTTAAAAAATCAAATTCATTTAACGTATTTTCTTCGTAGCTTTCGCCTGCAATATCAGCCTGTAAGCCGAAACCGGCATTTCTTAAAGCCATGCCGATAGCAGCGGTTTGCGCCCATTCGCGAGGGGAAACCGTAGGATTTTCTTTAGTATAGCCTCTCGAAGCCGACCCTTCTGCCAAATAATGATTGTCCGGATTCGAAAAATGGGTATAGATACGCGCTTTAGCGATAAAATAATCTCTTTCCGGCTTTACTTCTACTGCAATTTTACTTTCAGGGTATCTTAACCTAAGCCAAGCCATTTGTATTTTAACAGGCAGATGCTTACGCTCGGAATCATCGTTCATATTACCGAATTTAAGCGCAAGCGACATTGGATCAAACCCTTCAACCGAGTTTATGGATTCTATTTTTGCTATGGTTTCTTTTTTTCCCTGTTCATTATTTCCGGTATTATTCATGCTATTATACCTCCGTTAATTTTATATCATTTATTGTGTTTCGGTATTGTATCCAAGCCGGCAGGACTGTACCGATGGTATGCCCTATATCTCTTGAATATTGTTCGGGACTTTGGGGAGCATAACTTCCATAACGTTTCCTGTAATCATCAATAACCGAGCAAAAACTTATAAAAGCAGTATCGCGTTGTTTTTTTATATCGGTATTTTGAGCTGCAGGCAAATCCCGTTCCTTTTTAATATTTTCCACATAAGCGTCCACTACCTTATAATGCAGTGAAAGGACTTTCATATCGGTTGAAAGCGGCACAGCGGCAGCGAACTGCCGGAATATTTCCAATACTTCTATACGATACAGAAGTTCCTGAAAGTTCCATAGCTGTGCGGGCGTTGGCATTGTTTCGACATGGGAATCCTGAAAATCCAACCGGATTTTCCAGTATTGTTCAAGTAATGTAGGTTTATTGCTCATTTTTAATACCTCCTCAAGTATTAACCGCAATTGCGGCATATTTGTTATTTTCAATACGCGAATTATTATCCGCATATAAATCATTGATTCGGGCGGCAAGCATCGTGCCGCGTTTTTCTGTATCGACTGTATTGATGGTGATACAGAGCGCTTTCCGGTCGCCGACAATAGTTACGCGTTGTTTAGCTCTTGTAATTGCCGTATAAATCAAAGGTCTTTTAAGCATGATATAGTGGCCGTTCTGAATATTGATGATAACGGATGTGTATTCGCTGCCCTGCGATTTATGAACGGTACTGGCGTAAGCCAATTCAAGCAAATCAAGGTCGGCGTCTTCATATTCGGATACCCGTCCGTCTCCGTAATCGACCGTAACGCAAATATCGTTGCCCTGTTTTGATATATCGGTGATATATCCTACATCTCCGTTATTTACATCATTATGATTTTTTATCTGCATCACTTTGTCGCCAAGACGAAAAACATGTCTGCCGCGCACAGTTTCGGGTTTGTCCGGAGCAGCTGGGTTTATCATTTCACGTAACCTGCTGTTAAGGGCATTAACACCGGTTTCGGTTTTGCTGCGGAACGGCGTAAGCAGCGCCACATTATCCAATCCATCGCGTTTTACCTCAGACTGAAAAAGCCGCTCAATTATATTTGCTGATTCAGTGTAATCATGTGAGTCGATAAACTGAAAATCGTCGCCGTATTCTAACGAAAGATTATTATACCGTATCAGTTTGGCATTGACAGCAATCCTGCTACCCTCGTTTTGCCTGAATACTTTATCCAGTTTAACTACAGGGATACGCCCGCAGGATATTAATTCGCTGAGTACCGCTCCCGGTCCAACCGAAGGAAGCTGTTCTGCGTCTCCTACAAGCACAACCTGCGCGCCGCCTGATATAGAATCGAAAAGATACCGCGCAAGATATATGTCAATCATGCTGCTTTCGTCGATTAAAACAAGGTCGGCGTCCAAAGTTTCAGGATCGTTCCATTCGTCGTCTTCACCTGCCATTAAACCAAGCGTTTTATGAATGGTTGCTGACGGAAACCCCGTGCATTGTTCCATACGCCGCGCTGCTCGTCCCGTTGGAGCGCAGCAGACTATTTTGGCGTCAGGATTGAACTTATTGAATATGCTCAATAAAACACGCTGTATAAGCGTTTTGCCAGTGCCCGGTCCTCCGGTTATGATACATATACGCGAGGTCAAACAACTCTTGACTGCCTGACGCTGTTCATAAGCCAGTTTCAATCCGAGTTTCCGTTCTTCTGAATTTATTTCAATATCCAAATCTTTTTTATATCTGACCGGACCGTATGAAATAATGCTGTTTATACTGTCAGAAACAATAGTTTCGGCTCGCGCCGCAGGCAATCGGTAAATATAATTATTGTAAATAACAATTTTATTGTTCTTTAGCATATTAAATGCCTGTTCGCCTGCCATTCTGTAATCCAAACCGTCAGTATTCAAAAGTTTTACGCATTCTTTTATGAAATGCGTTTTCTCCATACATATATGCCCGCAGGATTCCGCTTCTTTGAGAGTGTGCAGAAGCCCTGCCTCAATACGGAAAGCGGACGTCGGGCTGAGTCCTATGTCAACGGCGATTTTATCAGCTGTCAAAAATCCTATGCCGGCTATATCGCACAGCTTATATGGATTTTCACGTATGATGTTTATAGTGTTTGCTCCGAATTCCCGGAATATTTTAACTGCCCGGTTCGGAGTGACGCCGTGAGGCGCAAGAAACGCAACGACATCGCGGGCTGCTCGTGAAGCAAGATACGAATCGCTTATACGTTTCAATTTGTTTTTGCTTATACCCGGTATGCTTTTTAATTCTTCCGGGTGGTTGTCGAGTATATCAAGCGTCCGGTCGCCGAACTTATCGTATATTTTTTCAGCCGTTTTCGGTCCGATACCTTTTATAAGCCCGGACGACAAATAAGCTACTATACCGTTTCGGTCTGCCTGTATGACTTCCTGATATGTTTCCATTTCAAACTGGGTGCCGTGTTTGTCGTTTTTAGTCCAATGCCCGGTCATATTAACCTTGATGTTATCAACAACAGGCAAATAATAACCAACGACTTTCACTTCGGTTATGTTGTTCCCTTTACTGTCAAGCAGTTTTTCATGGACATGATATATGCCGATCATAAAACCGCCCGGATTAGATTCGGGATTTTTAGGATAAATAAGGCGCTTGAAACTGCATAACATTTTTTCAATCCTCCTTATATACCGGCGAGTATTCATAGATTTCAACAACGCTCTTGTCAATACCGCTGTTATCTTTGTCATATATGACCATAGCGTTCTGAAGATAATAATTCATACGTTTTATGGTTTTGAATTTCCTGCCGGTTATTTCCAACATGAAATCCTGGAGTTCTTTGAAATTATTAAAACGGTATATTTCATCAAAAAACTCCTGCGGTGTTATTTTATTAGTAAAATATTCCGCCGGAAACTCATCATACGAAGAATCTGACATATAAGCGTATATTATATATTTTTCGGGAAAACAAACTCCTTCGCTATCATTATTGATATATATGCCGCTACAGGTTTCATCCGAAATATATACATACCGTATACCGGTATATTGTTTTATTATGGCATCCCACAATTCAAGCGTTGGCCTCCAATGGGTTTCGGCAGCAATAATGAAATGCGTTGCGCTTTCAGCTAAATCGCCGATATCGAGTATTTCGCCTTTACACGGGATTGTATCTAAATCCAATCCGTGTTCAAGCGCAACCCTGCCGAGCCATGCGTCGCCGAATCCGTATTTACAGTGGTATGGCGTAGTAAATATATTATACAATAAGTCGTATAGCTTTTTTAATTCGCCGGTATTGGCTTCATCGCATATGAAACCGATTTTGTTATCGCAATAATTTGGCATAATTTTTTCTCCTTTCATATTCTTTCATAACGGGCATATCCGATTGGATCAAGAATTTTTAATTTTTCTTTATCGAATTCAAAAACCGGTAATAAAACATATTCGTTCATAATATCCGGACCTATCAGCTTACCGAAATTATTATCAGTCAAAAAATTAACAGCCTGCTCATTTTCGGAATAATTTTTTATAGCCGCCGTATATGGCGGCATATATATTTCAGTATTGACGGTTATATGAGCGAAAGGTTCACCGGCGTCATCTTCATTTGCGGAAATAAGCCCCACATATAGATTTCCATTATCAGCATACCCGTTCACTTTGACGGTTACGGGGTATTCGGATTCAGCAATTTTAAAATAAAATATTTCATTCATAAAATTTCTACTCTTTTAATTAACTTTTAAAATATATTTTGATTTATATTGTTTTAATTAAATCGGCTCAATTTTAACTTTTACCTTGCGGCTCTCCGATGGTTTCAGACATTCCTGATAAACATCCGGATGGTTTTTCTTGAGTATATCGCTGTTCACCCTGCGGGTTGTTTTAGTTACAAAATCAATGAGCAGTTTATCGGTAGTTGTTTCCAATATTCCATGTTCATGTTTTTCCATTAATTCAGCAATTCTTACGCTATGCGACTCTATCTCTTTTTCATTTTTATTAATTGAATTTTGATATTCCGAATTTTCGTTCTGAAGCAAAGCGATACGTCTCAATGCGCGTTCGTGTTTCTTTGGAAATTCAATGGTAGGCATCTCTGATTTACTTGCGCCGTAAATCCGCGCAAGCGATGCTAATGCCAGTTTAGGATCAACATCAGCCATTGTAGGCGGTTTGTCGTTCTTCAAACTCCATATCCATTCGTTGAGTTTTTCGAAAATAATATTTTCTTTGAATTTATCACGCGTGATACGGGGATTGACAAAATCATTATCAGGATTATTACCCCACAAACAGGCAAAATCACCGATTTCCACATCAGCTACGGCAAGATAATACCGGAGTTGAAACTCGTAATATACGGGAATCGCTTCGTCATGCCATTCGGAAGCTTTGTGAAATGTTGTGCTTTTGCATTCCAGAATACCATTTTTGCCGGAAGGTTCCGTAAAACGCCGGTCGAAATTAGCTAATGCGTAAGGATAATCAGCGTGCTGGTAAAGTCCGGTATCATCAGTAACAATATTTCCGGTTTTTTCTCCGTACCAGTAAGCTGCTATAGGTTCAAGCATGTGACCCATTTTTTTTTGTTTTTCATTAAAATTAGTTGGTTTCATGCGTCCTTTCTTGATAAGCCATAAATCAAGCGGCGTCAGCCATGGGCTTACCCCGAAAATAGTAGCAATATCGCTGCCTCCGACTGTATATTCAATATTTGCATCAGGACCATGTTCACGGCATTCAAGCCAACGGTCGTAATCCATGCCTTTTGTATCGCAAAGCAAAATCGGCTTAGCCATTAATAACTCACCGCCTTTGCATAGTCATAATCATTCCAATTAAGCGTCAAAGCACGAGCAAGATTCTCTTCGGTGACAAGCAGTTTACCCTCCGGCGTTCCCTCGATTCGCAGAATGAAGATAATCTCCTGCATAGCGATGAAAACATCATGGGCTGTAACTGCGGTACTGCCAAGCGAGCCTTCAAACATTGCGATAGCCTCTAAAGCCGCTTTTTTCGGCATAGAGAGTTTTTTGCATATTGCCGTCATCGCGTTTACCGGATAGCTCAGATATATAGTATTCAGTTTTTCAAGCATTGCAATGGCGTTTCCGAACTGAGTGAACATCATGTCAAGATTTTTAGCGAAGTCTTCGGGTTTCGACTGCCCGCGGTGTTCGACGGCCAGTATTCCTCCGATATGTATGGGATAAGTCAATCCAAGCAGCAAAGCTGCAGTTTTAGCCGAAGCCATACCAGTGTCGGAAGTACAGAATCTTATGCCCGGCATAATTTTCGCCGCCATTGAGGATTTACCCTGCGAATTCAATACTTTCACGTAAGTGTCAAGAAGTTCATCGCGTTGTTTCGGCAACGACCAGGAGGCGCTTGTAAGACTGTGGTCGGTATACCCGGAATTGAAAACGTGTTCCGGAAACCGTTCGTTCAGTTTATCCGATATGCTTTCCAGTAATTTGTTAATTTCGAGAACGGAATAATCTTTTTCGTCCCCCGAATGAGTAGCCGCTACTTTTTCGTCACGGATCAACAATAGCGCAGATGCATTGTGTAATCCAAGACAGGAATTTAACACATTTGCAAGATCGGATTTTTTCAATTTGGGAAGTGCCGAACCACTGATTTTGGCTCTATCGGCAAGGCTCTTAAACGCTGTGTCACGCAATGGATAATAATGATCAAGTTTAATTGCCAGACCGAGATTATCGGCGGTATCATTCACAGCGTCTTCGCTGATGCCGGGTGCGAATAACGAAAGGTCGCCATAAAGGGATGATGTTTTATCCAGCGGGGCAACACGCAGGTTTTTAATTTCCGTGCGTTCCCATCTGGAGTTTTCATTTTGAAGTTTGTGATAGTCGAACATAGTTCCAAAATCCGTGAAACTGGTGTAGTAATTGTCGAGACATTTTAGCATAAATAATGCTCCTTCCTTTTTACGGCTGTGCCGTTATGATAAATAATAAATAAAAGAACGACGCCTTATTCAGGGACGCCGTTATGCTTAAGTTTTTAAGCCGGAAAACAAAAAATGCCATTAATACACATTATATTAATGTATATTAATGGCACTATGGTTACTCTGATAAACTCTGCTCGTTAAAACGGCTTGAAACTTATGATATTATTATATCACATTTCAATGATTTAGTCAAGTCCGTGAAAGAAATTAAATTTAAAATGAGGTTTATGTCGGTAATCCTCTTCTAATATGGAACAGGGCTAGATTCGATAGAGCATCATGTTATCACGACAAATAATGGTGAATTGATTGTTAAAAATCGAATAGGATAACTAAAGGCTGCCATGCTCGGCGTTCGTTCCTCGTGAAAGAGGTAGCTCACGAAACCGCCTTTGTTCACTTGAACACCGTAATATTCGGCGGCGTTGGGTAAATGAATTTGCGTTTTTACGTTTGTGAAAATATTCATCACGATATATTTTCTAAAAATCTAACCAGAGCATTTTCGTTGATGAGATATTTTTTGCCAGCTTTGAAACATGGAAGTTTTCCTGACAGACAAAGTTGCCTGACACGGTACTCGGTCAAGCCGTCAACAACCTGTGCGGCTTCTTTTATTGTCAACAGTTTTACTTTCGCTTCGTTATTATTTTTATTCATTGAAATCCCCTTTCTTCTTTGATATTTTGGTGTGTTTAGAAGCTTCTGTAACTATTTTATAATTAAATGAAGCCCTGTGCCGTATGTCCCAAATCTGGGAATGGCGATGTGTTGTTCTTTACATATTCAAATTTTCGTGATATAATAGAAAAAAATTTATATAATATTATATATGGATTATGAGGAGAAATAAGGTATGAATGAATATCATATACATTCGTGGCAGGAGTTAGAAAATAACGGATATTATGGATCGTAAGAAATAAACTAAATATAGCAAAAATTTTATACTAAGCGTATGAATATAATGAATTTTATTTTTTTTGGAGGTTTAAATGAGTAATATTTTATTTATGATTGGGAATGGTTTTGATATAAATCTCGGACTTAAAACTACATATGCAATTTTTTTGATGTATATCGTGAAAAGAGTGGCGAAAATAAATTAAAAAAACTTTTGGAAAGAGATGTTAAAAGAAATGCAGAAAAATGTCAGTATAATGGCGGCGTAATTCCGTTGGGTTATTATATAGATGAAAACAAAAAGTATCAGATTGATAATGATACCGCACCCATTGTAGGTAAAATATTTGAAATGTACGCAGGCGGTTCTACTGTCAAACAAATATCAGACGAATTAAACGAAAAGCGTATAAAAACGTCAAGAGGCGCGGAGTTCAATAAAAATTCGCTTCATACAATGCTTGAGAATAAAAAGTATATCGGAATTTATACATACAATGACATAGAAATCCCAAATGGAATGCCGCGCATAATCTCCGATGAATTATTCGATAAAGTGCAGGAAATACTGGTGAAAAACAAAAAAGCTCCCGCGAGATCGAAAGCGACGATTGAATATATACTGACGACAAAATTATTTTGCGGGCATTGCCGAGCGATGATGACGGGGGTAAGCGGCACGAGCAGAACCGGAGTTATCCACTATTATTACACCTGTAATAATTACAAGAAAAAGGCCTGTAAAAAGAAAAACGTGACGAAAGCCTATATAGAAAATCTTGTTTTGAAGATGGCGCGAGACGAATTGACAAACGACAACATAGATAAAATATCGCGTGAAGTTGAGGCTTTCTGCGAAAAAGAGAAAGGCAAGTCGAATTTAAAACGATTGAACAAGGAATTGGCTGAAATAAACAAAGCGATTGAGAATCTGATAAAGAAGCCTATTCATTATGAGCAAATTTTATTATGGAGTAATACGGGGTTTGCGGTTCATCTTTTACTTAACGAAAAAAAATTCCATTAAATAAAATTATTCATTCGTGAAAAGAAGTAGTCCATGCCGTGCTTGACGAGTCAATCTCATTGTATTTTTTTCGACATAACGATCTGTCATAGTTGCAATAGAATCCGCAATCACATGGGCTTTTGCAACATGTTTACAAAATTCAAAAATTTTATCTTGTCGTTAGTAAACAGCTTTTGGTTTTTTTTCATCCAGCTCTTTATATAATGCATCCAATAATTTTTTATCATATTTATCTTCGTAACACATGAAATTAAATTTCACGCAAAGTTTAATTATATCTTTCAGAGGAAAAGATTTGTTATCATAATTCTAATAGTTCATTTTTCGATAATTCACTTATTTTATCTTGTTTGTCTTTTTCTTGCAAATGTTCAAAAAGTAGTTCATAATTAATAATGGCTTTAACTTTTCGTCATCCGTGCAATCCCAATTTATTGGATTGGATTCATCCCAAGTCTTTACAAATAATTTTTGTGCATCAAATTCAATACACTGCTTGTATTCTGACGGTAACATATCCTCATGCCCCATAAAGAAATCGAAAATCCTTTTAATGATTTTATGTGCCTTATTCTTCATGATACGAACACGTTCACTGTTCGTGGCATTTTTCTTTTCCCTGCGCGGATAAACGCGGCGATTGAGGCGTACCGGTAGGAGTCCGATATTATCGGCGTATTCCTCGCGGAGGAAAAAGGCTGGTTGTACATGTCGCTGCTTTACTCCCACTATGCAACGTGGGCGAAGTATAACGGCTACCGTTCGCTCAGCAACCGCCCGTTTGTCGGGGATTTACGGCGGCGGCCAGTTTTATGTGTCTGATGTATCATATCTATCATGTTTGCACCGAGTAAAACCGGTGCGGGTATGATGATACATATATACATATGAGAGATATGATATGTTGTCGGGGGGTTACCGATTGATTTGACCAGTGAGTATGGGGAGATATTTATTTGAAAGTTACAACTCAGCAAACTATGACGATCTCCCCTTGTCGGCTTTCACCGACATTCCCCTCAGGAGGGAGCCAACGTCCGTGGGCAGCTGAGGGAGAAAATCATAAAAGTAACTGAGTTGTAACATTTGAAAGAATTTATTTGAAATAATTGTCGAAATCTCTTGCATTTGCGCAATAAATACGTTATACTATCATGGAATAGTATTTATTTTCGGGAAATTTGCTTTATACCAATGGCTTAATTTATACATCCATAATGAAAGAGGGGATTTTCTTGCTTTGTGGCAACCGTTCGCATATTAATTGCAAAAAATGTTACGGTCAACTTCTCTATATAATATTTGAAAAATACAGCATCAGCAGGACGGAATTTGCAGAGGAAATCACTATTGACGAAGCCACACTAACTAATTACTTGAATGGGAAAAGATTCCCCAATAAGCGTATTGCACAAAAGCTATATCCGCATTTGCGGGATATAATAACAGCAAATGACAATGATGATATTGATAACGAAACAATGGCGATTGCAAGAGAGAAATGTTCAGAGCTTTCATATGTCAGTGATAAGAATGATCCGTGCGATATGCTGGTGAATGTATTAACTGATATCGTTGCTTGCTCAAAAGGGTTACCAACAGTACCGCCTGCTAAATATGAACCATCAGGTAGAACACGAGCTATTGTATTCGATTTTGATGGCACTTTGGCAAAAAGTTATACCAACGGAACAACATGGGAGTCAATTTGGGAAGAGATTGGATATGAAGTTCGTTTATGTCGAGAGTTGCATAGGCAGTTTGATGATAAAAAAATCAGCCATGCAGAATGGTGTGAAGAGACCGCCAAATATTTTAAGGCGAAAAAGTTGCACAAGATCGTTTTACAAAAGTTAGCTGTTAATATTCACTTGCTTGACGGTGTTAAAGATACTTTTCAACAATTGCAAAATAGCAATATAAAAATATACATTGTGTCCGGTTCTATAAAAACGATCATACAAATAGTATTAAATGGTATCGGAAAATTCGTTGAGGAGATTAATGCTAATGAATTTTTATTTGACGGTGAAGGATATCTCGCAGAAATAATTGGAACACCGTTTGATTTTAGAGGGAAAGCCACATTTGTTATTAATTTAGCTCAACGATTGCGGATTTCCGTTAAAGATATTTTGTTTGTAGGAAATTCACATAATGACCGTTTTGTTCATAGTGCTGGTTGTAGGACTTTATGTGTGAATCCAAGGCAAACTGACCATGCAGATAAAAGTAAATGGGACGACTATATTGTAGAATGCAACTCGCTTACCGAGATACTGCCGTATCTCGAAGGGTGTGTTTTTTGCAACTTAGAAAATTGTCACTAAATGTCATCTTAATTGAAACTTATTGCAATTTAAAATGTAGTATCTTGAGACGAGTAGAGTAACTGCTCGTCTTTTTTGTTGAAATTATTTATAACGCAATTTGAAACTCAATGAATACGATTTGCTGTAACTATTTGTTTTTGATTATAATACGCTATTCTATTATAATATATGTATGTAACCGAGAAATTGCTATATCAAAAAGGAGGATTTGCTCTATGATTACCGTAATCAAGCTACTACCGGGAAAATTGAAAATAAAAAGCCTTGCGCTGATTGCGATGGCTATTGCGAGTGCATACATTGCATCATTACTGCCAGGGCAGCTTGGCGCAATTTTGGATAGCTTCGTGAGCGATCCTTCAAGTGTCAAAGCCCTCATTATCCCATTCGGCGTATTATTCTTGTTGGTAGAGCTTGTTGCTATTGTACGCCGTGTCTTGTCGGACAGGCTTGCTGCACAATATGGTGAGGTACTCACTAACCTAAGCCTTAAAATTCTGCTCTGGCTGCCAAAACAAACTCTTGAAGGTGGTGGCACAAGCGGAGATATTACGAAAAAAACAAACGACGCTGTTGAAGGCGCAACTCAGCTTTTGAAACTGGCAACGAACGATATTGTTCCCACGGTGTTTTTAGGCGGATTTACGATTTATCAGTGTTTCATACAATCCACTTCAGTGTTTGGATATTTGATGTTGGGCTATATTATTTGCTCGATTGTGGCTTCCACTTTTCAAATCTTATCCCAGAAAGGAATTCGCGTAGAGATTTTCAACAGCAGAGGACATCTTCATGGAGAAATCGTCCAGTCTGTGAACGGCATTGAACAAATTCGTGCCTTGGGCGCCGAAACAGCAGAGTGTGAACGACTTGCTCCGCAGATAAACAGAATTCGCACGCAAGGGAGCAAACACCATACATACATGGGAATGTTTGATACGCTCAAACAAACATTGAAAGCCGGATTTATCGCAGTAATCTTCTTTGTAGGTGTATCAAACGTGGTAAGTGAAGTTTTAACGGGTGGAGCAGTAATTGCAGTCTATATGCTTTTTCAGCAATTATTAAAGCCCGTAGACGAAATATACCGCTTTCTTGATGATATTTCGGCATCATCAGTAAAAGTTGGTGAACTGAAAAAAAAGATGGCCTTGCCGATTGATGAAGTGTTCACCACAGCAGACGATGGTGCCGACTTTACAGAGGATTCGATCAACATTGAGTCGTATCAGATGCTATCTACACACGGCGATTCAAGGGTGATATCGAAAGGCGAAAACATCATTCTGAAACAGGGTAAGTCAACGGCGATAATCGCCAAGACTGGTGGCGGTAAGTCTTCCTTGCTGCGGGGGTTGATGCGTATTTATCCTATAGAAGGTACGATACGCCTGTTCGGAAAAAACAATAAAAAGGTGTCTCATAGACAACTGGTAGAATCAATTCACTATGTTCCGCAAAACCCGTTTTTCTTTGCTGGTACGCTCCGTGACAATCTATCTTATGGGTTACCGGGATTAACAGATGATGACATGAACAACGCATTGAAAAAGGCAACTTTATATGATGAATTAGCCGTTGACGGGAATCCGTTAGACAAACTTCTTCAAGAAGGTGGCAAGCCGCTTTCTGGGGGGCAAATAAAGCGGCTTGCCATTGCCAGAGCGTTTCTTAGAAAACCGAGAATTTATCTATTTGATGAAGCATTTACAGGAATTGATGTCAACACGTTGTCCAACATATTTAATAATCTTGATGTCTACGCCAAAGAGATCAATGCCGGAATTGTTCATATATCACATGAGAAAGCAGTGAAAGACAGATGTTCTGAACAATTCAATTTAGATGTTTAACCGTAAACAATAAAAACTATTGAAAGGATGCTGAGCTATGAAAGACTTACGTCAACCGTTCGGGGATAAGCCCGGGCAAGAGAATCCCAGAAAGGGAGTTCCCAACCCATTTACCAGTCCACTCGGAGGTCATGGAGTAGTGCCTCCAATCCCTCCGCCTCCGCATGCCAACGGCGGCATTCCTCCATTGCCTCCCGAAATCAGAAGTGGCATTGCCAAAGTTCTACATAACGATACTACGACAGCAATGCTTGATTCCACGTATGGGGATGCACTAGACTATGTGCAAAACATCATCGACTGTTCTCCTGTGGAGATAAAGCTTACGCTTGCGATGCTATTGGGTTTCCCCGTTGATCTGAGTGGATGCACATTATATGCAGAAACGTATAACGTTCCTGATTTTCCTCTTTTCAACAGTGTGGCAAAAAAAGCCTTGTCGAACCTGTTTGGAGAAGAAAATTTGGCAAATGTACTATTCGGGTATAACACCAGTCCGAAAGAGCAGGCGCTTATCGCGATTACGGTGGCGATGCTCCAAAACCCCGAGCTTAATTATTCTGACAGTGACGTTGTTGATGATTTGTATCAGAACATAGATTACCCTGCTCCTCCTGTACACCCACATCACGCTCCTCCTGCACACGGTATTCATACACCTCACCATGGAGATGTCCTGCCGCCTCATGTAAGGGATACAATCGTTAAAGCACTGTTTGATGCAACAATGCAGGAGAAGCTCGAAGGCACCTATGGCAATGCCCTCGACTTTGTGTTCGACATAATTGATCGCGCACCAGCTGAGATAAAGCTCACATTATCGATGCTTTTGGGATTTAAGGTCGATCTCACTGAATGTACCCAATATGTTAGCAAGCCAGTGAAGTTCACTTCGGCGTTGTTCAACAAACTGGCAAAGGAAGCGATGGGCAATATTATTGGTGAGGCTAACTTAAAGAATGCGTTATTCATCTATAACACTTGTCCGGCAGAGCAAGCCTTAATAGCAGTAACGGTTGCGCTGATGATGCAAAGGCGTAAATTATCATCAAACAATGATGAAGTCATTAAACAGGAAGGAGAATCTGACAATGGATCTGCAGAAAACGATAGCTGAGATTGGTTTGATGGAAATCGGCCGTGTTGTTGCCCGTTTCACCGAGAGGGGTGTCAAATCACCTTTTTTGCCAATTATGATGCCGGAAGCGATGGACAGACAAATCGAACGGTTGGCGAGCGAAATTCTGGAGTTGAAGAAGGACAACCTTTTTCTAATGACTCCAGAGATTGCGCTGATTGAGGCGTTGGTCGACAACGACTGGAAAGGAACCGTTATGATTGCAATTCCGCGAGATTCTGATCAAGAAAGTTCTGACAGAATACGTGCCAACGTCCCCAAAGGTATTCATGTCAGTTTCTTGATGGAGGGTGAATTCCCCGAAGACTTTATCCCCGAGAATGGTGCTGTGCTATGTGCCGGATTTACTCTTCCGGGCATGCAGAACAAAATCTTGCCGTCCAGTTACCGAATGATGTGCTTATACAAGCAATTTGCAGGACGCAGAGTACTTGTCTCAGCTTTTCCCGAGGAGGCCGATATCCCTGAACTCGGCTGGATAAACGCAGACCTTGACTTTTTTACATCTAAAATCGGTGCGTAGAGAATTGTAATTATCTCTGCATCTTTTATCTACTGGGAGGATGTAGAGACATATAACCTCAAATAAAAGGATGGTGGCTATGAGCACTAAAAAAGAATCGTTTTTCGGCGGCAATCTATTCTCGTTTTTGTTAATAGCGGGCGTATTTGTGTTGGCCGCTGGCATCGCCATCACCATGAATATCCCAATCCAGACTGTTATGAAAGATTATCAGTACAATGTGCTTGTGATTCTGATTATCATGGAGCTATTTACCAACCTTATTGTTGACACAGGGGTAATGCAATATATTGCTACAAAGCTGGCAAAGAAATCTAAGGGGAACAAACGTCAAATAACAATTCTATTTGGAACATTGATGTTCTTTATCTCGGCGTTCCTCAACAATATAACGGCAGTTATGGTGATTCTGCCCGTAATATTTGTTCTGTTAAAAGCCATAGACATTGACAAAAGATTTGTATATATTTTTTTCTCTGTGATACTCGCAATATCGAACACAGGCGGGGCAAGTAGCCCGATTGGTGATTTTCCCGCAATCGTTATTATGACGAGTGGCATTACCGATTTTATTAATTATCTATTTCGTGCAATGCCGGTATTTATAATTACATCGGTTGCCTTAGTTGCGTTTTGGGTATTTAGGATTAAAGAAAAGAAGTCGGATGCAACGCAGGAGCTGGCCGTCGAGTTACTTCACTCGCAGCATAAGCACATACGCATTGATGCCGGTACACTTATTCCATTATGCGTCATCTTACTGTCAATGTTCCTGGCGTGGTCATTTGTTCCGCAGGAAGTAGTTCCTCCCGAAATTGTAGCTACTCTTGGATATGTAATTGCAACTTGCGTGAGCGCAAAACGCGGTAAAAATATAAAGCAAACGATGGACTTCAAGGCAGTTCTTACCATTGCAGCGTTCTTATTCCTTGCTTGCGTAGTGAGTTCAACTAGTTTTTTAGGTAATATCGCTGCTATCTTGCAATCTAATATTACCGACCCCAAGACGCTTTTAATAGTTATTATGCTCATAACTTCTGTTATGTCCGGCCTATTTAGTGCGGGACCTGCTGCGGCAGCTATGATGCCAATCATCGTTAACTTGTGCCAGAATTCACTTGCCGGGCAAACTCACTGGGTTGCAATAGCCTATGCTGCGGCTATTTGTGCAGGTAGCTCGTTGTTCATGTGGAGTGCTACTGCTGGGTTCATCTTGTCGAGTAAGGTTATCAATGCCGAAATAGGTCACAAATGGGGTATTGGTGAATATTTCAAATATGGTATTATTAATTATTTTATTCAGATGGTTATTGCCATCTGCATTATCCTCATCGTTGTATAAGGCTAATTACACATTCTTTTAGGAGGTGAATGTGATGGGAGATTTTTTAAAATACATCGAAGACAATTTCCCCGTTCTTTTTGGCGGCACTGGAACACAAGTTCTCCTATGGGGACTCGGAACAATTGTTACAATAACCTCGACCATACTGGGCATTGTTTTTCATAAAAAGAAGAAAAACAAAGCGCTTCGTGTTAGTCGCATCCAAAAACAGCCCGAAATAAACAAGGGAAATACACCTTCTTCAACTGTTGTTGAATCGACTGCTCCAACACAATTGCCCGAACCTAACTTGCACTTTTTTAATCGTGATGAGTACAATAATCAAATAGTCGAAGCATTCAAAAGTCCAGTGCCTGGTAGCTACAAGCAGATACTCTCCGGAATGGGCGGCGTTGGAAAAACTCAAATCGCACTTGGTTTTGCACACAAATCGATGTCTAATGGGAAATACAAAGACGGCGTATTTTGGGTTAGTGCTGAATCAAAGGATACTGTAAAACGTGGTTTTTTGTCTATTGCCGAAGAATTGGGGATTGCCGACAGAGCAGCAAAAAGCCTCGACATGCTCCAAATTTTCCATGATTTAAAATCATGGTTTACTGCAAAAAAGGATTGGCTGCTGATAATTGATAATGTAAAAAAGGAGGATGTATACAAATCATTCTTGCCTAACAACACAAATGGACATATATTAATTGTTACGCAAGTAAAGCGATTAGGGAAACAGCTACATATTCCCGTAGATGTTTTTTCATTGCATGATGCAAAATCTTTTATTCGTATCAGATTGGGAACAAGTTTTGGTTCCAATGAAGCCCTCGAACCTCTTGTTAAACGCTTGGGGATGTTTCCGTTAGCGATGGAGCAAGCGATAACGTATATGCTTAATACGGGTATGTCATTCAAAGAATACCTTTCATTGCTTGAGAAATACGGTTTACGAGCATTTAACGAAAGAGATGCACAGTTGAACGATTATCGACATATCGTCACTACAACGTGGCAAATCTCATTTGCAATGATGAAAAAGAGAGCAACAAGACAGTTATTTTATTTGTGCTCGTATATGGCACCGGAAGATATCCCCGTCGACCTATTCAAACGTCAAAAGGATTTATTGCCATACCCACTGAAGAAGCTAATCGAGGACGAGCTCTCTGTTGGCAAAATACTTTCAGATTTGCAGTCCTATTCACTTGTAAATAACCAAGCTGGGTATCTTTATATACACGGTTTGGTTCAAGAGTCGATGAGAATGAGATTGGAACAAAAATGGAAACTGCCAATCCGATGGTTATGGCAAGTAAGGACGTTGAAAATTATTGCAAAGGATAAAAGAGATTATGATGCAAAAGTAGAAACACAAGAGATTTCGCTAAAAGATCGATTTAATTGGTGCACCCAAATGGCAACACATATTTCAGCAGTAAAATTTTTGGCAGAGCGAAAAGCGATTACGAGTGTAAAAGCCAATAATATTCTCGAAAACGTAGATTTTACAACATATATCGTACTTTAAATAGAAATAATTTGAATAACTAAAACAACAATTATTCGGGTTTTGTTTAAATGTTCATAGTGTTGACGGTACAACGAAGTGATAAGGATTTGAACTCCATATCGCGCTACCGAAAAATTCTCCTTGATAAATCAAGCCTAATCTGTAAATTTTTTTACAGTCCATTTACTGTTTTTATTTGATCCAACTCGCTCTATCAACCCGTTCTTTTTTAATGCTCTGATATTAGCTTCTGCATTTTTTATGTCAATACCCAAATTACGCGCTATCATCTGTGCTGTAATAGCCGAATTATTTTTCATTAAATCAATTATTTTTTGACGTGTTTCATTTATTCCGCTTTTTATTCCGCTAACATTAGCGGAATAATTTTTTTGTGAAACGAAAACCGCCCGCTAAGCGGGTGGTTCAAAAAAGGCTTATGCCGTTGAACAAGAAAAACCTCCGGTGTATAATAAAAGCAGGTCTGACCAACCGCGATAAGATACACAGGAGGAAATAAAAGTGAAAAATGATACCAATAGTTTAGCACATACAAAATGGAATTGCAAGTACCATATCGTATTCGCGCCGAAATATCGTAGGCGGGTAATATATGGTAAGATAAGAACAGACATAGGGAAGATAATCAGGAAGCTATGTGAATGGAAACAGGTAGAACTGATAGAAGCGACAGCGTGTCCAGACCATATACATATGCTGGTAATGATACCGCCGAAACTCAGCGTATCGAGTTTCATGGGGTATCTGAAAGGCAAGAGCAGCTTGATGATATTCGACCAGCACGCGAACCTAAAATACAAATATGGCAACAGAGAATTTTGGTGCCGTGGGTACTATGTAGATACGGCGGGCAAAAATACAAATGCGATAGCGGCATATATACGAAACCAGTTACAAGAGGATTTATCCTACGAACAGATGACGATAAAGGAGTTAGTTGACCCGTTTACGGGTGAGCCAACAAAAGTGAGCAACAAATAAAGAGCCGCTTTAGCGGCGGCTCGTAAATATTTGCGGTTGGTAGACCTTTCGTGGACTTTCAGTCCAGCCAGTTCCATGCCCTTACAGGGCTGTGCAAGCCACCGGCTTAGCCGGTGGTCTTGACTGTTCTTCCATCACTTTATTATTATCTCGAATACGGAAGCAAATCGAAAACATCGTAGGCGTAACCTCGAACTCAGGTTCAGACAGGTTATCATCAACACAGCCTTTTTTCATCTTTTCAATACCGCGTCCCCATGCCTCTATAGGTTGTTTTCCCATTCGATTGCCGCTTGTTTTGTCACTTCCGAGCCGTCTAAAAAGTTTTTAAAACTATAAATAATATGTGAATACTTTTCAATCGTCGCAGAAACACGTTCTTCGTCTCTGAGATGCGAAATATATTCGTTTATATTATCTTCCGTTATATAAAATAAATTGTTTACATTAAAAACCCCTCCAAAAAATAATAAAATGTATATAAATTTTAACAAATATGATTTAAAATAAAATTAATGCTTAATGAAAATAGATAATGAGGTTAGCAATGAAAATTTATCTCACAAAAAAACTTGCGGACAAAATAAAAATAAACCCTCCGCGCGAAGATGAAAATCCTGACGGACTATATTCGTGGAGAGCCAATATCGTGGAATCCGGTTCAACCGTTCTTACGGTTTTTATGAATGAGGCAAGCCGTTATATTATCGTTCTGAAAAACTTAAAAAATAAAGATTATTCTATACTCCCGGAATTATTTACGAAGATTTTGCGCGATGTTATGGCCGCAGACCAGTTTAATCCTGAAGTTATCGACTTCTACATCAAAGAAGCAGGTAAAATAACATATATACGCAATGCAGGAAAGCAACAGACCGCATATCTGAACAAAGCCTGTGATAATGCGTGTTTAGTTCTTTATACGGCTAATGATAATATTGGTATCAGTTATACAGCAAGTCATTGGGGTATTAGCATGGACGATATTTATACGCTTTCAAATCCGTCGAAAAAATTCAAAGCATTACTTTCAGTTTACGAATTGCCCGTAAACAAATTCAAAGCATTTGATTTGTCCGTAAAACTTGACCTCAACGGCGGCGTTGCCGAACGCAGTATTAGTGTTCCCGCAGATATAACTTTTAGGCAACTTCATAAAATCCTTCAGAGGGCATATAAATGGCATGATTATCATCTATATAAATTTTGTTTTTCCCCAAAAGACAAATTTGATGAAATGGAATCAGAATTCGACCTCGTAACTGGCGGCGAAGAACTATTTGAAAATAAAAAAGCAAAATTAATCGACGACGTAAAATTATCTGATTACTTGCCGGAGTATATGAATATCCTGTATATTTACGATTACGGCGACTACTGGCATCATTATATTAAAATAAATAAAATAATAGACGATTGCGGCGATGAATTACCGTGGTTGTTATCGGGCAAAGGCGATTCACCTCCCGAAGATGTCGGCGGTAAAAACGGTTATGAGAATTTCATTAAAATTATTAATGACCCGAATAACAAAAATTATGTAAACACGATAAAATGGGCGGATAACCAGGACTGGAAAAGATATGATTATGAAAATGTATGGCGAGGCGTTCATTTTGCGTTGGATCATTAAAATCAAGTTATTTTCCATTTGAATAGTTTTTTTAAAACTGGCGGTGAGTTATATAAAAATATTGATAGATTAAATTTAAAAGAAGCAAGCCGATATGTCCATTCGATTTTCGAGAGTGGGAGCATTACCGAAATAAAAATGGCGATAACATCGTTTGTCGCATTCGTTGAAAATTTAGAAGGTATACCCTTTTGTGTTGCGAACAAATGGAAGGAGCGGAGCAAGTAATATGAATAAAAATATTGATGTAGAAATCTTAATCGAAATAATATAACGCCAGCTTCGACGATAAGTTAAAATTTTATAAAATAAAAAATAGTATTTATCTTGAATTGATAAAAAATTTGAAAGGATAATGAGTAAAATAATATGAAAATTTTTATTGGAAGTTCAAAAGAATCTATAGATTACATGCGACAAGTTGCTGCAATAATAGAGAGCGAAGGGCATGAACCATTAAAATGGAATAAACCGGGTCTATTTATTGCGGGACAATATACTTTTGAATCATTGGAAAATATAGCTCAAAAAGTTGACGCTGCTTTATTTATCTTTAATTCGGATGATAAAATATGGTATCGAGATCAGGATATTGTGGGTAGCGTTAGAGATAATGTATTAATTGAATACGGTTTGTTTTGCGGAAATGTATCCATAATGAAATCGTGTATTTGTTGTGCTAATAATCCGCGAATAGCATCTGATTTAAATGGAATCACATATATTGATTTGACGAATATGTCTCAGGCGGAAATAGAAATTATCGAATGGCTAAAATATATAAATAATCAACCAATAAATAAAAATTTTGAATCTGCTAATATACAAAAATCAGAAATTCTTCAGGTATATGAGAGCGAAAGATTGGCAGCAAATGATATATGTGCTGATGCGAAAGATTCAAAAATAATGTATGTTTATACGTTTACCGGAAATATATTTTTTGATTTTAGGGCTAACGAAATTCCGCAATTATTAAGGACAAAACAAGGGGATATAAGATTCATATTGTTACATCCAGATTCTCCAGATGTAGAAAAAAGAGCAAGAGAAATCAATCAAAATGCAGAAGAATTCGTTGCGCAATTAAATTCAGCGATTAGCACAATTAATAATTTTCAAAATAACAATATTAAATTAGCATTGACCGATGAATTGATGCGTATCAAATTCCACATATTTGATAATGTTATTTATTTGGGGTTTAGAATAATAGGAAAAGTGAGCGCACAAACTCAAATGTACAGGATTGGTAAAGATAGTTATTTATACAAAGCACTTCTTGAACAATTTAATGATCTATGGGAAAAGTATTATAAATGTACATAATAATTTAATTCGAAGTTTTCAATTTTTATTACGAATTAATACGAAAGTTAATCGTCCGAAAACCCGCATTTTACCGTAATGTTCGTTCTTGGTTATGCCGCAGAAAATGGCAGACCGACGATTTCAGAAGGGTTAGGAAATACGGGAAAGCATATCAAAAAGGTCAGAATAAAAAGAGAGCCGGAAACGCTTCGCTCATGTCACAGTTTCCGGCGTTTCAAAAAGTCGGAATAATATTTTGAGGAATCTCTTTAAGCCGTACAGACGTTTCAAAGTTTCTTCATCACTGACAATAAATCTCGCAGGATTTAGTTTGTCGTACATCGGGTCGTTCGGCGTTGTAGCGTTCGCTATTGCCCTGCGTTTATGCTCTGTATCAGCATGAGCATAATATATGAGCGTAGTTTCAAGATGAGAATGACCAAGCCATTGCGAAACTACTCCTGCTTCGATAATAAAAATTCTTCGACAACGCTCCGGGGACACAGGCGTAGCCTTTAACTAATTCGCCTTCTTTTGTTTTGTCAGGATTTTCGGCGTAATCAATACGGGCAATAGGCGTTTGTAAGATATATTTCCCTTTATTTTTGTGGAGCGATTTTATCCACGTTATAGCCATACAGACTTCCAAACATAAAAAAATGAGATAATTCCCATCATAAGAATTACCCCTGTTTATATATAATATTTATTTTCCATTTATAAATTCTACTGCACTGCGGTATGCTGTCAGATAACGTCGGTTTATAATTTTACCGGACAAGTCGCAGTCAAGTTTATATAAAGCGTCGCCGTTTCGTCCATATAAATCTTCTAAACAATACACACCCAAAACCGCAAAACGTTTCTTTGTAGCATTACCGACTTTCGGCGCTTTTCGTAAGTCTGTAACTTTCCGTGTTTCCAGTCTCGGTTTGCGAATGAGTTGTTCTATCGCTTCGTTAGAGCCTGTTTTCGCCTGTAACTTTATGTTTTTCTTGATTTTTTTACGCAGGAATTGAACCTCCGGGGCAAGATTTATTCGTTTGTCATATATGTAACTAAATGCAAATTTTAAAGTTGATTAACTATAATATTAAAACAACAATGTATTCAGCCTTATTTTTTCTTTATCATTTTCGTCCAATAATGCCATAAACTTATTTTTGAAATTTTCGTTAAAAAGCCTTTCTTCAAATGGAATATACCACGATTTCCGTTCATGGTCATCAAGACCGAAGGCGTTTAAAATGTCTTTGGTCTTTTCGTTTTTTAACGCAATAAGATAAGAATGAAATATCTCATCGTTAAAAACTTTATTGGCGTAATAAATACAATAATATATATATTCGGTAACATTAAGCTTTTCGAAAACATCTTTCAATTCTGTAATTTCCAAATTATTGTTTCTTAAATAAAAATATATATCGCAAAACAGGCCAAGTTTCAGGCTTCTTTCGGCAAGCAAATAAACGGAGTTCATATCTTTGTAATGGTGCAGGCACAACGAGATAAATTCAACAACAGGCGTAAGTTTTTGTACCGAAACACCGCATATATCTATATTTTCGGTTTGAGATAACACGAATTCCATATCCGACTGACGCTTACTTTCACCCCATAATATATCCATATTCACATCAACATTTATATACGGACATACAGAATTGCTGCCTTTTCGTATAAACGGAGCCGCCTGATGGCTCAATCCCGTTTGGAAAATCAATTCCTGCCTGGTAAACGGAACAAGCCCGGCATCGGTCACGCGCCCTTGTATAAATCCGTTTTGCAACATAAGCTTTTTAACAGAGTCAATATCATCACGCCGTATAAGCAAATCAATATCGCCGGATTTTCGTACATTTATATCTCCATACGCCGTTTTGGACAATACCGCGCCCTTTATAACCGCATAAGACACAGACATATTTTCAAGCATTTCAAAAACCGGTCTGCATGATATGTACCGTTCTTTTATACAAATCTGATTGAGTTGTAATTCTGTTTTCGATTTCTGTGTGTATTCGTCCTGTTCCCTGATTTTTGAAAGAAAATAAAAACAATTATGTTCATATAAAAGTTTAGATATATTGAGGTCAGGTTGCTTGCCTTGCGCAAGCGCACGGATACTTTTAATTATTTCGGTATAATCATTCATAATATTTAATCCCATTTTCCTTATAAAATTCCCCGTATCTTTGATTTTTCTCATTATGGACATATATTCCGTATAGATCCTTGCCGCATGATAATTCCTTTATTTTATCAAGCATGATATATTCAAAATTTCTGCCAAATACCCGGCATGAAATCATAAAACTGTCTATAACCGCTATTGTTTCCATATTTCTTAATACTGCCGCACCTACGATACCCATATCGCCGTATCTATCCGTAATTGAAAGCGTTATAACAGAATAATTATCACTATCAATTATTTGCTTTATTTCATCGGCGTTATAACGTCTGCATGAAAGATTGAATTGATTGGTCCGTTGTGAGAGCTCGGCGATCCGTTCAATTTGTTCTTCGGAAACTGAGGCGCAAATATATTTTGTTTCAAGCGATTTGTTATATTCGTCAACCGTTTTAAAATTAAGTTTTTCTTTTTCACGTTCTTTTTGTTCTTTATATAATTGGGTTCGGTTTATATCCTGATCCGGCGCATACCCGAAAAATGATTTTACTGTCTCTATGAATCTTAAATCCGAATAATCTACTTTAACCGTGTCTATATCGGGAAGTAATGCGTTCACAAGCCCAAGTTCGTAATCGCTGTCGTCGGCGAACACAAAACTATCAATCAACAAATTTAATTTTACGGCAATATCCTGTATATTTTGCGCCTTGTCGTTTAAATTGATTTTAGCGCAGGTAATATGCTCCCATTTGAGAATCATTCCAGGCATATTGAAAGCGTCCTCAATGTTTTGCGGTTCATTTTTACTGCATAGGCAAAGCAAAACGCCCTGTTCGTATAATTTAATCAATTCTTTTTGAAATCGTATGTTAATATCGCCTAAACTTATTATTTCTTCTCCTGAAATACCGCTCCATAATACATTATCGCAATCTATAATAAAAACTTTTTTTAATGGAGCCGGCGTATTGAAATATTTTCCCATCGTCTTAAAAATCACACCGACAGTTTTAAAATTTTCCATACGCAAATCACTGTCGTTGACTAAAATATTGAATTCTTCTTCCATATTTACAACAAGCGCGATAAAATTCATAGAATCAAGCCCGATTTCAGCCAAATCGGTTTCTTCATTTATATTACGGATTTCCGCAACATTTTTTTGTAATATTTCGGCAAGCAGTTCTATTATCCTGTCTTTGTTCATACGAATAAATCCTTTATATATATTAAAAATATGAAAAATAATTGTAGAAAAATTTACAAATATATAGTATAATGACTATATATTTTTTTTCGAGGTTTAAATATGAGCCTATATATAAAACGAACGTTTCATCAACCGGATTTTGTAATAACCGGCAATGATGAAAAAATACTTGATTTTTTGCGGCTTCAATACAATCCTTTTATATATGATTATTTGCCTGCCGATACATACGGCATTGAAATAATAAAACAAACTGATAATTACATAATAAAAAACAATGGTATGGAAATAATCACGCAAACTCCGTTATATGATATTGACGGCATAATTTTTGAAAACACAATTTATGATGATTCTGTTTTCGCCCTGCATGGCTCCGCTGTGGAATGCAACGGAAAGGCATATTTGTTTATTGCGGGTACCGGAAGCGGTAAAACTACTCTTGCGAGCTATCTGGCTTGTTCCGGTTTCGGTTATATCACGGATGATTGTATATTGCTTGACCGTGACAATTTTTACGTTTACCCATATAATTGTCCGGTTCAACTACGGGACGGCGGACTTAAAATTCTTGAAAAACTGGAAAAAGTCCCGGATAATCTGCAATTCCTTGACGATGAAGTGATACGGAGGTATATTTACACTCCGGGAAACTGCATAACGAAACCTTTGCCGTTGGGCGGCGTTTATTTCATTGAACGCAACGAGACTGAAAATATGATTGTCAATATTTCTACCAACGAAAAAATGACAGAACTCATGAAAGCTCCTATTACAAATTATACAATCACGCCGGATTATTTGCGGCTCATTGCGCGTTTGTCCCGGACAGTATGTCAAAAGTTGATATATAGAGATATGGAATATGTCGTTAAAATCATCAGAGAGGCAGGCGAGCTGAATGGATGAACCTCTGTTAAAAAAACTGCTTCAAGCCCAAAAATTACGCGGCAAACCTTTTGAAATTACCGTTGTCGGCGATAGTATGAATCCATTATTATTTGAAGGCGACTCTGTAACCATACAGCCATGTAAAAATTATTACGTCGGGGATATTTTAGTTTTTACCTACAAAAACGACGAATTGCTTATCCACCGCCTGCTGTTAAAAAAGGACGGAAGATATTTTTGCAAAGGAGATAATTCATTCCGCCTTGAAGATATGACGCCGGAACAAGTTATTGGAAAAGTTATTTTGATAAATGGCAGAGAAACACCGTTATGCTCCGAAAAACATATATCGTTATCGTACGCTATTAACCACCGATTCCGAAAGTTGGCGTATGATATTGAAAAAACAAAACAAACAAAAATATATAGATTATATAAAAAAATTATCTTAGAAAAAATGGAGGATACTATGGTTTATCAGAAAAATAAGGAAATGGAATACATACCGGTTGATGAAACGTCGCTCACAATATTTGACCCCAAAACCGGCGACGCCCATTTATTCAATGAAACCGGCATTGATATTTTAAATGCGTTGGATGAACCGCGTGATTTAGATAGTCTGCTTGAAAAGTTGTGCGAGGAATATAATGTTACAGCGGAAAATATAAAGACTGATATTGAACAGTTTTTAAAAGAAACTGTTGAAAAAAAGGTTATTTTGATATTATGAAAGTGAAAGTTGCTTATTTTGAAATAACCAATATCTGCAATTTAAACTGTCAAACTTGTTATAACCGTTCGGGGCTTAACCAACAGCGGCAGGAAATATCCGTAAAACAATTACGGTACAGTATAGACACATTACTTTCGTTAGGACTGCAAAGGGTCTTATTTTCGGGCGGAGAACCGACGCTGCATACCGAATTTAATGATATTTTAGATTTGATAACCGAATATAATCAGATTTCATTCGGCATTGTCACGAACGGTACTGTCCATAATCAAAAATTGATTGATATGCTCAATAAAACAAACCGATTAACTGCACAAATCAGTCTGGACGGTTCATGCGAGGAACAAAACGCGAAAACAAGAGGCGCAGGGAATTTTGAAAAAACAATCTATTTTGCGAAAAATATAAATAAGGATAAACCCAAGCCGATTTTGAAAATGGTGTTATCTCAAAATAATATAGAAGACGCGGAACCGTTCTACCGATTAGCGGTTTCTTTAGGATTTATACCCGAATTTGCTTTTATCTATAAGTCCGGCAACGGTTGCGATGATTGGGAAAATAAGGCGTTGACGGCACAGCAAAAATTAAAAATCTTAAAAATGACAGACAGACTAAATAAAGAATACCAAACAGACGCTTTATTACCTCTTTGTACCGACAAATGCCCTTATGTAAAAGACGCTGAGGGAATGTCAGTCTGCATTAAAGTTGACGGCTCGATACAACCCTGTCAAATGTTATATGATAATAATTACGCTTTAAGCAATATCTATAATTTTGATTTGCTACGTTTTGAAAAAAAAGTTGATGATTTTATGTCTCTCTCAAACCAAAGAACGCAATGCGATTTTGGCTGTCATAAATGTATGCTTCAGGACACCTGCGGTAAAGGCTGCCTTGCGGCGGCTGTCAATCTGTGCGGGGATAAATTCGGGAACGACGGCGGGTGCGAGTTCAGAAAGTTACAATTTTTCGGATATGATTTAATAAGACAAAGATTATAATTACAGAAAAAGAGAACAACCGATTATGTTATATTATTTTTTATTCTCTTTTATCTTGATAAATTTATCCAATACTTCTGCGGCGTGTTTCAATTTTTCCATATCCGAAAAATCAACCAACGCCTCAAATACTTCCGTATCTGTGGCGACATTCCCATGTATATCTTCATTCCCGAAAATCATATAATCAATCGAGATTTTAAGATTTTTTGAAATATTGATTAAGGTATTCAACGCCGGATTCTGAAAAGCGTTTTCGATTCTCGTATATGAGCTTGCCGATATTCCCAGCAATTCCGCGAATTGTTCCTGTGTAAAGTTCAAAGACTTTCTGCGTTTCTTAATCCTGTTCGCCATTGCTTTTTGTTCTTCTTTGGTCATGCTTTATATTCCACCATCCTTCTGATATTAAATATACCATTTCGCGTAATATTTTTGAATTGCGTATTAACAAAGGTTTTAATGTTATGTATAATGTATTAAAAATACATTCTGTCCTGCGTAATACAAAATACCCATAAATAAAATCAGAAATTCGGCGGATTTTATATTGACATAATAATAATTATAATGTATAATTATTATGAATACATATCAATTATATCAAATTCGATTGGGGGCGGTCTATGTAGAGTAAAAACTATACTTATCGTATAGGAGGGGCGGCGTATGATATACAACGAAAATGCAGGAATAATATATGACACGATATATTACGGAGTAATTTACTTCAATAAACAATCGGTTATTAAAAAATTTAAAGAAAATGAATATAATATTGATAGCGCATTTACATATTTTGACGAAGTAAAAAATAGTTGCCCTCCATTAGACGATTGCCTTTTTCCATTCTTCTATTACGACGCAATTACCTTGTGTTATTTAACTAATCATTTCATAACAAAATTTGATTTTCAAAAGCATAAATTTAAAGACTTTATTATTGATACAGAGAATATATTTAAAATGGATGTAATTGATTATTTATTTGCAAATTTGACTAAAAATGAAAAAGACTTAATAATAAAAAAAGACAGCGCAACTGTAAAAAAAGCCTTTAAAAACTTATCATATCCATTAGAAATGATAAATCAAACTATGTTTTTAATTTATAATTTTCAATATGTATGTGGTTTATTAGTTAAAACTTTAATGGAAGTACATAAACATATAATCGTATTACATGAAAAATATAGATATAAGATTACACAAGAAATTGATGAAACGCATTCAAAAGAAAATTTAATATCTTTCAAAAAATTGTATTGCATAAATGAAAATCAATTAAATAAACAATTTTTTTCTATTAGTTTTATGAATCCGTTTTTTGTTTTTTTTGACAAAAAAGAAGGATATAACGAGGCGTCATTCCTTTTAGGTTATCATTACAAAGGAATATTAGAATCGCATTGCGGCAAGAAAGATATATCTTTGGAAACAGCTTTATCTGTATTAGGCGAACCCATACGTTTTAATATGGTAAAAAATTTAAAAAAGCATCAAATTCTTACAATTAGTGATATGAGCAGACTTCTCAATATATCTACGTCAACAGCGTTTAAAAATGTTGCCATATTGGTAAATGAAAGAATAATAATTAAAAGCCATATAGACGGAATTAAAATCTATTATAAAATAAATAAAGATTATTTAACAACAATGGAAAATCTTTTTAATGAATTTATCAATGAAATAAAAGGAGTACATAAATGAAAAAAATGCAAGAAAAGAAAAATTGGATAAAACCTGTATTTAATACAATTTCAAGTGAAGAATTAAAGAATTATATTAAAGCCGCTGCAAGGTCAGCAGAATGTCTTGGTTCATTTGGAAGATAATTTTTATATATCTTTCGAGTTTTACATAAATTAAATTATAGGCATTTTTCTGCGGAAAAATGCCTGTTTTTGTTGTTCAGATAATAAAAAAAGAAGTCCGAAACGGCGAGTTTTCGGGCTTCCCTTTTGCTATTTACGCAAACGGCTTCTTTTAAAATATATTATAATATATAAAATAAGTTGAATGAAATTTTAAGGATATATTATGGTGACGTTAGATGAAAACGAACTTTTGCCTAAATTGGACAAGTTGCTCTGCATAGAAGTCCGCGAACTTCAGAAATATTCAGCAACGCCGTCTTGCAGCGAGGCAAAAGCGGGAATGGAAAAAGAATATGAGCAATTAAAGAAAAAAGTCCGGTTACTTACAGATGTAAAGAACTATATTTTCTTTTCCGTTGCGTTTCCGCGTTTTTAATATGCTGTATTGCGTAATATCAAAGTATTACGTGTTGACAAAGGTTTTTCTATTGTGTATAATGGAATAGTAGAATTTCGTTGCGGCATAATATAATCGTTAAAAAATGATGAGGTAGAAAATTAATGGAAAAAAGCAATGTCAATGGTTTGGATTGCACGAATAAGTATGTACAAGGTACTGTTTGGAAATGGTCGAGAAAGGAATACTCGGATAATACGGCAGGCGTGCAATCGAGCGAACGACCTGTTTTAATCATATCTAACGATACTTATAATGCTTTCAGCCAAAGCGTTAATTGTGTTTCGATAACGAGCGTATTGAAAGAAAGTCCCGTGCATGTTCCTATATACATCAATATGGATTCGCATATTCAATGTGAGCAAATCCATACAGTCTCAAAATCGGAATTAACCGAATTTAAGGGAGTAGTGCAACCTATTGTCATGTCAAACGTAAAAGCGAAAATCAGAATGCAGTTTGATATGAGCGAAGACAGGGGCGTTGATTTACTTAATATTATAAAGAAAAGCATAGACGAATTAATCGTTAAATCAAACAGACCTCTCCCAACCAAAAATATCGAGCTTTTAAATATCATAAAAGATAATTTACACGAATTGAACAAAAAGGCAAACAAGGGGTTTGGACTCCCCGAAATAGAAAATGATTTTATAAAATATCTTACAAACATTAATGATACTTATGAAACAATAAATAAAGAAATTAGTACGATAAAATCGTTATTAGATAACAAAAATACAGTTAATATAAATCCGCCCGTAAAACCTATTGTTGAAACAAAAATATCAGATAACTCAGGCGATCTGATAAATATTGTTGGCAAGGATAAAAAAAGCCAAACAATACGCGATGAAAAAATCGAACCGAAAAGCGTTAGCAGACGCGGCAGAGGAAATCAACGGAAATATACCGACGAAGATAAGAAATTCATAGCGGACGTAAATAATCCCATTGAAGAATTGATGAAAAAATACGGATACAAAAAAATATACGCGCAAAAAATGAGAAAATATTTTCAAGAACGTCTTAAAGATGATAATAAAAAAGAAAAAGCAATTAATAATATAGAAGAAACCGACACGCATCAAAAACATATGAGATATAGCGACGAAGATATAAGATTTATAACAGACAAAAAGAATTCTATTGCCGCAGTAGTTAAAAAGTATGGTTTTGATAATAAAAGTGCGGCATATAGAGCGAGAAATTATTTGAAAAGAGCATATTTGAAAAAATAAAGAATACTATGAAAGACGTTCTCGCTGTGGGAGCGTCTTTATTGCGAATAGTTTCGTTAAAAATTGTTAAAGATAATATAAATTTAACATGGGAGAGAAATAATATGGATATTTTTGAAAAGTACCCGGAAGTGAAAAAACAATTTGAAAAATTACTACAGACGAGACGTAATGAAATTTTAGATCATATATTGGAAACAGATGAGGAATACAAAAAACTCGTTCGGGAACGAATGCAAGCAAGTATGTCATTAAAAAATATTATGCTTGTTGATTCCGAGGCAAATATACTATTTGAAAAATATTCAGACACAATATATGCTCAGGAAATTTACGAACTTGAAGTTATTTATAAGCAGGCTTTTATTGATGCTATTATTGTTTGCCAGAACCAAGAGTTATTATAAATTTAATCAAATAAATTTTGTTGTGTAATTTATAGCAACCGCTTGATTTTTGACATTTTTTGTTGTATGATATAAATACAAAAAAATGAAATGAGAAACGAATATCATGAATAGGCGGCTTGATTTTAAATATTTTTCAAAAACCGACGATGAATACAATGTAACCGGTATATTGGACTGTTATAACCATGCAATCGCAAACGGAATAAAAAGTAAATTTGGCAATGAGGTTAATATATATAACATACTGGCGCAGGACATAACTTTATATATGGAAACAGACGATAAAATGAATATTGAAGATTTGTACACAAATTATTTTCCCAACCAATATATTAATTCGACTGTATATGAAAACTCATCGCTTGAAATGCTTGAACGGTTTCTGGACGAAGATAAAATTGTTATAATCAATACGCTCCATCATGAATTAGAATTTTTTACATATTATAAAACTCCGTATGATACCACAAACGGAATGCCTGTACACCCGTTATCAATAATCCATCATGATAACGAAAATATATATTATGTCGAAAATCTCGATTTAATAAATAAAGATAACTATAGTTATTATAAAGATAATAAATCAGTAGGCTTGGTTAGAAAAGAATATATGAAGCCAATCTTCGACAGATATCTTGTATGTATAACGATAGATATTGATTTCAATAAATTGGATTTATTTACTGAGCGTTTTTTTGCGATGTTGAAAAATTATGTTGATTTATCAGAAAAAGAAGAAACCATAAAGGGAATTAATTATTTTTATGGAATATCGGTTCTTGAAAAACTGAGAGAATTATGTTACGCAAACAATGATTTGTATGGAGCGGAAGATTACTATAAATTCAATAAAAAACTTATAGATGGAATAAAATACATTTTTCGCATGAGAATTTTTATGAAAGAATGTCTGATGAAATTAGCGGAAAATAAATCATTTATAATTAAAAACGAGATTTTAGATATTTTTGAACCTTTGATAGAAATTTGGGTTAATTTTACGAACACACTAATTAAGAAAAATATGAAAAAACAACTTTTATTAGAAAAAAGTTTGGTTGAATATTTCGATAATTTAATAAAACATGAAAAAAAATTGATTGATTTCATATCAAAATTATACATTAGACAATTTTAAAAAATAATATAAGATAATGAATTTTATATAAAGCGGTATTAACTCGTTGAAGAAATCATTAAAATTAGTGATTTCTTTTATCGTATATAATAATATATTAAAAGCGAATCTTCTTTTTATCTGGTTCTTTTATATTTATTAAACAGTATAAAAAATAAAAATACAATGATTTGACTTTTATTTTAAACTTCAATAAAAATTTTGCGAATATGTAATTTCTAATTATTATAATATTTCGAAAAAAATTTCATGCAAATCATATTAAAATGTTGAAATTTTTATTTTATTATGATATAATCCAATACAGGATAACTATTTATTATCCTGTTTATATTTTGAAGTGAGGTAGAATAAATGGGACGAATAACTTATAAAAAAAAGCGCATGTACTTTATAAAGCGATTTTTAAATATAAGCATTAATATTTTATTTGGACTTTTATGTGTTACAATAATAGGTATCATTTATATATGTTTTCGGTCATTATTCGTCTATGTATTTACAATGGATAATTACATCGGTGATATTATTGCAATTATATTTTCTGTGATAATGTTTTTGTTACCACTTATTTCAAAAATTAGAAACTTTGTTTTTATTTGTTTAAACAAAGTCAAACAAAATCTATATATTTATCTTTGTACACATAAAATCACCTTATTATCAAAAGGAATATTAAATTATAATGTAAATAAACTAGGGTATAGCCCTATCCAAATGTCAATTATTACAAAAGCAATTGATATTTTAAAAAATAAAAAACAAGGTATATTTGCAATAGAAAGTTTACCTTATCGTGGAAAAACAACGGCGGCCATGTTATTGCTTGATTTTATCGGCAGGGATAATAAATTAATTGATTTATTTACTTCTCTTCAAAATAAAATTTTGTATTTTGATGGGGCTATAAATATTGAAGATACTTTGGATTTTTTAGATAATTCGGATTTATTATCTGATTCTATTATAATTATTGATAATATACATAAAATTACTTCTTCAAAACTTCCCGAATTAATAAATAGAACTATTATGTGTATAAATTATTTGATAAGTGTAAATAAAAGCTGCTTAATACTTTTAATGTATCAATTATCTCAAACAAATAAGTCGCTTATGTCAGAGATAAACAGGATCCGAAATCAAAATCAATACAATATACAGTTTTTATTGCAAGAAGATATCAAAAGCATACATAAAAACGTTTTAAACGAAAAAATTAAAATAAATATACAAAATATATGTAATATTATAAGTGAAGATTCCCATATTTTAAAACAACACCTTTTATTTCTCGTAAAAATTCAAGAAAACAATACTCTTTTTTCAATTATTGATAATTATATTTTAAATAAAAAAAGCATTCTGAGTGGGAAAAAATTGCAAAAAAAGATCAATATAATAATTGCTTCTGTACTTATAGCATCTTTTTACGGATATATACATAAAAAGTATCTTATATTAATTGGTTCGATATTTAATTACCGAAAAATAACTACTAAAAAAATATTGACATTTCTTAAAAAAGAAGGTTTTTTAATTGACTTCCCTTTAATTCCTTCTACTTATCTATTTAACGAAAAATTAGCAAATCAATATAAACAAATACTTTTGTCAAATATAATTTTTAAGAAAATATATTTCCAATGTGCAGAAGCCCTTTTTAAATATGAAAATATCAATTCAACCACCGCATGGATGTATTTTATAGCTTGTAGCGCAAAATATTGCAGAGAATTAAATATTGAAGAAAGAAATCAATTATTTTATAGATGCTGTGACGAATATAGTGTGATTTATTTAATTGATACGCTTGAAATTGAATTTTTAATTGAACCAGAAAAAATCATGATATTCAGCAAGGAAATTGGAACGCTCTATATTCAAAACGGGCAATGGGCAAAAGCCAGAGAAATTTTGAAACCATTAATAGAAGACAAGAATAATCAAGAAGAAACTTGGGCGTTGCAATTACAGATTATTGAAGCCGATCATGGCGTGGATGATGCAAAAAACTATCTTTTGTTAAATCAAATTATTGAAAAAAGTACGGTTGCATATACTGTATTTCAAGCAAAATATTGGAAATATCATATTTCCATGGAGCAAGGTAATTTTGTTTTGAATAAATTAATGGAACTTTGCGAAGATATAAAACAATATCCTGACTGGGAAAAACACGAAAATTATTGGCATATTATTAGAAGACTTAACTCTGATTGCGCAAGAACTTACTTTTTGAATGGCATAATTGACTTTGATATATTTCAAAATATAATATCATTAATGAATAATTATAATGTTGAAAAAGAAACTTATGACTATTCATGCCAAAAAATTATATTATCTAAAGCGCATTATATTCATTATGATATTATATATCAATTAGGGTTATGGGGCTATTACCGATATAGTAAAATTGATCCACAAATCGATGAAAAAAATATTTCAATTTTGGTGGAAAATGCCATGAATATTTATGATGAATGTATAAATATTTATAAAGCTGAAGGAGATAAAAAATGGCGTACACTTCAAGTACGCCGTGATGAGCTATCGTTATGTTTGGATACATGTGATTATATAGAAATATTAAAGAATCTAGATAACTTCCAAGAATATGCTGAAAAAAACAAAATCAACGTTTTTGAAGGTTATTGTGAAACATTAAGAGGAAAAACATTTGCTCTATATGCGATATCAGTTCTCACACAAGGAGATGTGGTGAAATATGATAAATATATTTTAAATTCACTTGAACAACTGAAAAAAGCTCAGAATCATTATAAAAACTACGGAAACGAATATGGTCTTATGCGTGCTGAATTATTATATACTTTTGTCAGTATGTTGGAAAAACGATCGAATAATACTGTAATAAAAACAGTTTCATTTCAAAAAAATTATACGACAATTTTAATTGGTTTTTTAAATAAATATAGTATCAATAACAGATATAATAGAGAAAATGATATAATAGAATTTTTATTAAGTAATATTAAAGAATTGTCTTCTGTCATATGCACTTTAAAATATTATCCTGTTGTTCTTCAATAATTAACCTTAAATATTATTATTTAATCAATTTATATAATAGATTTCTGCCCTGAATTATACTCAATTAAAAAAGAAGTAATAATAATCCATTCCCATGTCCACGTAAAAACCGGATAAATATTTATTAATAATTGTAAATCTAAATAACAATTCTCATTTAAAACATTTTCGATGTGTTTAATATATATATTCCATTTTGAAGATTCTAATATAAAGGGAGGATTTTTTAATTGTTTGTTTATTATACTAATCAAATTTATCGGATCTGTGCTTCCTATATACGGTGTAACATCAGTGCCCATATTAATGATTTCTGTATATGGTATATCCCTATTAATTAACATAGTATGATATATGTTTATTAGTTCATCACTATTATATAGAATTCCAAGCTCTCTTATCACATCAGCCGGTTCGTCTGCAGTATGTATATAATTTAAAATAATATTTAATGGCATCAGTACTGTTCTGAAATGATTTGAATTTCTCAAATTGTCATATGCCGAACCTTTTTGGGCAGATAAATGCGAAGATAAAGGCTCAGACGATATTTCACGGATTTTTGCATTTTTCAATAAAATAATTATACTGTCGTTAAATTCCATCAAGTGTTCATTTACAATAATTCGATCTAAAGTAGCACTTGACCATTGATATTTCCATAATTCTGTGGTCTGAACACGGGAAATTCTTTTCTTTGTAATATTAATGATTTCATAATAATTTGAGTGAAGCAAATTAACAATACTATCAATTTTCCCCATATAAAAGGCATCTGGCTTTATAATTAATAATGCTATATTATTGATTATATCATTAAAATGCTTTTTTAACACTTGTTGGGCTATCATATTTGACAATTCGAAATAGAAATCATGTTGATATATATTGTTCTTAATATCAGATTTACTTAATGTACTGTCAATTATATTATTATAGTATATCGGAAAGAACATAAGTTACCTCCTGACAATTATTGCTTGATATTCTTTATCATTTCCTCTGCCGATTTTTTCAAATTATTGTCGATAATATCATTTTCCCATGTTTTTGCCAATACTTTTGCCAGTTGTAATGTACCTGACGGGGTTAACCCTTGTCTTGTTGCTGCCGCAGTTCCTAATCTTAAACCAAATCCGAGTCCATATGGCAAAAGACGATAATTAGTTAATATTTTCAAATTCTCAAGATTACGGAAATATTTATATGCTTTCTCTTTGTTATGTGTTTCAATCCAAATATGTTGCGTAATCGGAACATATTTGTTTCGTTTTACAACAGGTACTTTCATCGCCAATAAATTTTCTTCCAATGCTTCGGCATTTTTTAATACGGTTTCAGAATATTCTGAAATCACAGATAAAGGCGGGGTAGCGAGCAATACGTCAAAAATATCTTTAGGATGCGTATTTGAGATATATGTTTTTAATCCAAATTCAATTTTATCCCAAATATATTGATTGTTTTTTACGAAAACTGCAGCTTTCTGTGTTCCTGGATAATTTTTATGAAGAGTTGAAACAACAATATCAAATCCCATGTCAAAAGGATTTTGATAGTGATTAGAAATAATATGAGATAAATATTGCGAAGCATCAAACACTTTGCATATTTTGCTATATTGTTTAAGCCAAGAAAAATCTTCATAATTCAAACCCTCACTACGGTCAACAAAAATATAGTCTGGTTTCCATTCATTAATTAATTTTTTCGATTGTTCAATGTCTATACATAGTTTTGGTTTGTTTACAATAAATTCTTTTATTACAAGCCCAAGTCTTGTTAAAATTTCATATGTAGAAAAATGTCCTCCAGCCAATTCGGGTAACAATAAGACTTTATCACCTATTTTTGATATGGACATAAACAATATTATATGAGCATCTAATCCGGAATGATATTTCATACTCACATGCTGAACTCCGATAAGTTTTTGCCACATTTCATAAAGGTTATCCCCCGGAGTATTTATTGCTTCCCGTCCTGCAAAAATTACTTTATCTTCATTGGTTCTCATGTTTTCCGGCAGATACATTCCTTGCAAAAAATTTGTGTCAATTCCTGATATCCACGGAATATTTTCTGTTGGATTAAGGATTAAACTGTTTTTATAAAGCAATTGAATTGATTTTATACGTTCTTCTATATTGACTTTCATTATTATTACCCCAATTATTTTTATGATAAACTTCCAAAATATATCGTTGTGTTCAAGCTTATTTTAATTAAATTATCGACATTATGCTTCTGAAAAATTTCTCGCAATGCAATTACATAATTTTTATATTGCACATCATGTTCTGTAAGTGAATAAGACGCTGATAAAGTTCTTCCGATAAACATATTTTCATCAAGAAATTCTGAATAATCATCTTTAAAATATAAAAAATCATATATTCCATCTTTAAAAAAATCTTCATATGTGTATGGGGTAAGTTTTGGAGCATTTAATTCTCTGTTATAATCAGAACAATATCTATGTAACACCTCCTCTGTATCTTTGAATAGAAGTGTATCATGAGACTTGCTGTTCCAAGTAAGAACTACTTTCCCTCTCTGTTTTAAAATTCGTTGAAATTCTATTTTACATTTATGCTGATCCAACATATGGAATGCTTGTGCAATCATTACATAATCTAAGCAATTATCAGGTAAAAGGGTATTTTCGCCTGTAGAATTATAAATTTCTATATTGGGAAATTCCAGTTTCAAACTAGAACATTCTGCCGCCATTTCTTCATTGGGTTCTACACAATATACTTTTTGAGCTATATTTGCAAGTAATTTTGAATGAATTCCAGTTCCAGCCCCTATATCAGCTATAATCGAAGATTTATCAATTCCCATTAATGATAAATAATAAATATATTTTTCAGAATATGATGGTCGATATTTTGCATATAACTTAGCTTTATTGCTAAAATTTTCAAAAGATAGTTGGCTTTTTTTCATATATATGACCATTCCTCTCTGCGAGAGGCACAAAACGATAATGAAACCGAAGAACCTCCGCTAAAACTTTTAATAAATATTTGATACAATAGTGCTTGAAGAAACAGGCACACTACAAAGTACGTGGGGGTGAGTGCGTTCAGCGTCTTGCTGTTCCGAATATATATGTGTACCGGAAGCTCTTTCAAGCACAAATAAATGTGGGCTGCGAACCCCGTAACCTTATCTTTGTAAAGACAGATTACTCGTTTTTTAAGTGTGAGCGTTCAGTCCCTGCCTGCTCTTTCTCAAATATATTATTGAGGAGAAAATATGCCAAAAATCGTATACCCAATCTGCTGCGGAATCGACGTTCACAAATCTTTTGTAATGGCGTGTATCGCAAGCACTAAC
>Ga0082212_10001125_pt1 | contig 39325 bp, 34 predicted proteins | sample TergutNt197P3_FD_71548 | JGI IMG/M metagenome (GOLD analysis project Ga0082212, IMG submission 71548) | Neocapritermes taracua P3 segment gut microbial communities from Petit-Saut dam, French Guiana - Nt197 P3 | ecosystem: Host-associated > Arthropoda: Insects > Digestive system > Gut ...
GTCGTTATGGTCTTTTATAGCGCTTTCATGGGCATCCACGGCGTCGTTATAGACTTTCTCGGCCTGGTCATAGTCCGTCAGGGCGTCGTTATGGTCTTTTATGGCGCTTTCATGGGCATCCACGGCGTCGTTATAGGCTTTCTCGGCGTCGTCATAGGCTGCCAGGGCGGCTTCCCGGGTTTCCATGGCTGCTTCATAGGCTTGCATGGCAGCGGCATAGGCTTGCATGGCAGCGGCATAGTCCGCATCGCTCACGCTCAAGTCCAAAGCTGCCGCCATGGCGGTTTCATAGGCTGCCTGGGCGGCTTCATAGGCTTGCACGGCGGCTTCATGGGCTGCCTGGGCTTCGTTATAAGCTGCCTCAACGACTCCAAAGGCTGCCTCGGCGGCATCATAGGTGGCCTGGGCGGCTGCCTCGATGCCCTGGGCCTTTCCTAAGGCTTCCTGGGCGGCTTTCAAGGCGTCAGCGACGGCTTCAGCGGCTTCATTAACGGCCGTAAGGTCCTGGGCCTTTCCTAAGGCTTCCTGGGCGGCTTCCAAGGCTGTTTGGACGGCTTCAGCGGCTTCATTAACGGCCGTAAGGTCCTGGGCCTTTCCTAAGGCTTCCTGGGCGGCTTCCAAGGCTGTTTGGACGGCTTCAGCGGCTTCATTAACGGCCGTAAGGTCCTGGGCCTTTCCTAAGGCTTCCTGGGCGGCTTCCAAGGCTGTTTGGACGGCTTCAGCGGCTTCATTAACGGCCGTAAGGTCCTGGGCCTTTCCTAAGGCTTCCTGGGCGGCTTTCAAGGCGTCAGTGACGGCTTTAGCGGCTTCATCGACGGCCGTAAGGTCCTGGGCGGCTTTCAAGGCTTCCTTGGCGTCTTCAATGGCTTTATCGACGGCTTCAACGGCGGCCTTCTTGTCTTCATAGGCGACCAGGGCGGCTTCATAGAGTACTATGAGATCGCCATGGTTTTCCAAGTCTTCCAGGTACTTCACGTATAGGTCGTCATATGCGTCCTTGTCGGGCAGGTACTGCGCATATTCTTCGTCATATGTGTCCTTGTCGAGCAGGTACTGCGCGTATAGCTCGTCATAGGCTGCTTTTTCTTCCAAATAGCCCGCATAGTCATCATATCCTACAGCATCAAGTCCTGTTACTCTAAAGGCAGTGTTGCCTCCGCCCATGCTTACAGATTTGATTATCCAACCGTCTTCCGCAGTGACAACTATCTTGTTGTTCTCAAACTTCATCTCCGATGATGGCAGCGTAACTGTACGCTCATTCCCGTCTGCATCGATAAGTATCGCTGAACCTTTAACGTTGCTTGCGGTAAGACCAACAGTATTAAAGCTCAGGGAAGTCATTGACGGCAGGGCCGGGGTGACGCCTGGGGCTGTGTAGGCAACTTCAAAGACAAGCGTACCCGCGCCACTACCACTATTACTGTTTGGGGCCACGAATCCATTGTTGCCGCCAAAAGGTTGCTGCTTGCCATCCGGATCATAACCTTTAATTATGAATGCAGGAATACCACCAAAACTGTTACCACTACCATCGCCGTTCTTTCTACCGAAAATCCCATTAAGGTAGTTAAATTGGTACGTCTGGATATTTCCACCCGCCAGACCAAGAGAGGCAAACGGTGTTACTACGTCAAGTTCCGGCTCTCTCGGCTCTCTCGGCTCTCTCGGCTCTTTCGGCTCTTTCGGGGGCGTCGGCTCTTCAAATGGCGGGGTCGGCGGCTCCAGCGCTTCCACTGGATCACCTTTGAAGTCCAGCTCTTTCGGCTCACCCAGTGGACGCTCGTCGAACTTCCGCTCTTCCGTCCCACCCAGTGGACGCTCTACGAGCTCCCGCTCACCCGTCCCACCCAGTGGACGCTCTACGAGCTCCCGCTCACCCGTTTCACCCAGTGGACGCTCTACGAGCTCCCGCTCACCCGTCCCACCCAGTGGACGCTCTACGAGCTCCCGCTCACCCGTTTCACCCAGTGGACGCTCGTCGAACTTCCGCTCTTCCGTCCCACCCAGTGGACGCTCTACGAGCTCACGCTCACCCGTTTCACCCAGTGGACGCTCTACGAAAGGCGGCAGAGGAGTCGGCGGTTGAAGCCCGAAAGCCGGCTGTGTCAGCAGCGGCGCATTCGGCGCCTCCGGCGCTATCGGAAGCTCCCTCGGAGCGGTGACGGCACCCACAACCGCAGGCCCTTCAGCCTGTTCGGGCACTTCCGTTCCTCTTGCCCAGTAGTCCGTGCCGAGCTGGCCGAATTTATCCACGCCGCCCATGAGGTTGCCCGCGTCATCGGCATAGTTGGTGCCGCCGCCCGGAGGAGGCCCGGCGGCGGGACCGGCCGCGGTGGTCATATCCAGATCGCTGCCCGAAAAGAAGTCGGCGCTGGCAACGACCGTGCCGTCGGGCAGAGTGAGGTTCGGCAGGCTTTGGTCACCCACCACGAAAAAATCGGTAACGGTTACTTTACCGCCGCCGTCCACTTCAAATACCAGGCTGTTGCCTTCCCGGCTGGTGGTGGCGGTGGAGGGGTCAAAATTCAGTTGCAGTGTGCCGTTTGGCGAGGAGGCAACAGCAACGTTGGCTCCAGTATCCGGTTTGGGCACGGCAACGGTCTGGCCTGAAACATTGGCATTAGTGATGACTTGAGTCATGGTATCCCCCTGTGACTGATTGTGGTTGCAGAATGAACATTACCCGCCACCCGTTCCGCAAAGCGGATTTACCCCTACGGAGTGGACGATGTTCCTCTGATCTTTAGTGGGATACTAGCGCAAACGAAGCTGAAAAGTATGTCAACAAAATTTTAAAGTATTACATTTTACTACAAGTGCAACATTAGTCCATCGCTTATGATATACATGCAAAAAATATGAGATGCAACCCTCTATCTTTAACGATGTATCGCGGAGGGCGTTCTGTAATGTCTATTGAAAAGCTTCCTGTTGAAAAACCCCCTGTTCATACTCTGGTCATTGACGATGATGCACGTCTGCAGGATGGCGTGCGTGACTATCTTGAGCCCTACGGGTACAAGATCAGCGCCTTGCCCGGCGGTGAAAATATCGAAGCCGGGTTGAAAGCGCTGCAGCCGGACATCATTCTGCTGGATGTGATGCTTCCCGGTGAGGACGGATTTTCCGTTCTCAGGCGTCTGCGAAACCTGTCCCAGGTGCCCGTGATCATGGTTTCGGCCCGCAGCGAAGACATTGACAGGATTCTCGGCCTTGAACTGGGTGCTGACGACTATATTGCCAAACCTTTTAACCCGCGTGAACTTTTGGCCAGGATGAAGGCCGTATTGCGCAGGGCGCCGACCGAGAAGGAGGCGCGGAAGGAACCCGTGCCCGACAAGCCCGCGGGCCTTATTACCACCGGCAGCGTAACGCTTGATTGTACCTGCCAGACCTTGAAAATCCGGGACAGGGAAAAGGCGCTCTCCACAGCCGAGTTTGCGATTATCCGCGTCTTCATGGAACACGCGGGCGAAGTGCTCAGCCGTGACGATATCATCAATCTGGCTTTCGGCAACGACTACCATGTCAACGACCGCAGTATTGATGTGCACATTACCCGGCTGCGCAAGCTGCTGCGCAGCCTCGGCGATGATGGCGTCCGGATCCTCACCGTCTGGGGAAGAGGCTACCGCTGGATTGCGAAGGGCTGACGCGCCGCGCCGGGTATCGGCGCTCAGGCGGCATAGCCTCGATTCCGCCCGCCCAAGGTCAGAACGCCGGATACCACCAGACCGGCATAGCTCCAGAGCGGATTGCCGGCAAGCGCGGCCGTCAGCCCGAGCAGGCCGCCCAAGGCAACGGCAACGCGGGCAAAACGCGGATCAATGCTTCTTTTCCCATGCAGGAGCAGGCCGATGCCTACCGGCATCACCACACCGCAGGCGAACACGTCATAGGCCATGAGCAGGAAGCCCAGAATACTCTTGCCCCACAGGCTCACCGCCGCTCCGGCCAGGCCGAGCAGCATGACGCAGGCCTGTTCCCGCCGCACCGAACGGGACGGGATCGCGGGCCGTGAAACCGTTCCGAGCAGGTCAAAGCTGAGCACTGTGGCCGCTGTGACCAGGCAGGAATCGGCTGAGGACACAATGGCGCTGATCAGGGCAAAGGATACCACCAGATGCATCCAGTAGGGCATGACCGTGCCCAGCACTGAGGTCAGCACTTCGTCCTGCGGGGTCTGGGCCGGAATAAGCCCCTTGCAGGCAAGGCCCACGGCCACGATGAGGGCCGCGCACAGGGCAATGCCCGCCGCGCCGATCAGGCCGCCGATCCGGGCGCTCCGTTCATCCCTGGCCGAAAGCATGCGCCCGAACAGCATGGGGCAGACAACATAGTTCGCGCCCACAATCACCAGAAAATACAGCAGCTTGTCCGTCGGAAAAGCCGCATTCACAGCCTCCAGCCGCACGGCTCCGGTCCAGGCGGGATTATGCCGCGTCAGCCAGATCAGCATGATTACCAGGGAGGAAAGAATGAGCAGGGCCTGAATACGGTCCGTGCGCATGATGGCTGACTGCCCGCCAAGCGTGTGGCCGCAAACCAGCGCCAGACCGATCAGCAGGCAGGGCAAGGGGGAGAAGCCGGTCAAGGATCCGAGCACACGGCCCAGGGCTGAAAACTGCGCCGCCAGAATAGCTACCCAGGCCACCACAATAACCGCGGATATAACCGGCCGCACTGACGGACCGAGAAAGGCCTCCACCATGTGCGGCAGGGTATAGGCCCCGCTGGCGCGCACTTTGCGGGCCAGGGCCAAGGAAAGCAACACCAGTCCGGCCGCTCCCGCTCCCAGCCACCAGAAGGCCGGAGTGCCCACGGCAAAGGCCATGCCGATCACGCCTATGGTCGCGGACGCGCCCACGCAGGAAACAAAGATCGAAAAGCCCACGCTCCAGGCTCCGCTCTCCCTGTTGTTCACATAAAAACTGTCGGGCGTGCGGCGCGCGGTAACGAAGCCCACCCAGAAAATGACCAGAGCGTAAAGAAAAAGAAGCGCGAATGCCATGCGTGTTCCTACAGTCTATCGCCACATGCCCTGATCCAGGGCACGATACACGGCGGTGCAAAGAGCGGCGATATCATCATCCGTGGCCACGTAGGGCGGCATGAGATAGATCAGCTTGCCGAAAGGACGTATCCACACGCCCTGGTCCACAAAAAAGCTTTGCAGCCGCTCCATGTTCACTGCCCGCCGCATCTCCACCACGCCGATGGCGCCGAGAACGCGCACGTCCGCCACATCCGGTTGTCGGGCGCAGGGCGCAAGGCCCTGGCGCAAGCCTGTTTCCAGACGGGCCACATCCGCCTGCCAGGTTCCGCCCGCAATCAGTTCCAGGCTGGCTTCGGCCACGGCGCAGGCCAGCGGATTGGCCATAAAGGTCGGGCCGTGCATGAACACTCCGCCGTCCCGCGAAATGCCTTCGGCAACCTCGCGCGTGGCCAGAGTCGCGGCCAGGGTCAGCACCCCGCCGCTCAATCCTTTGCCCAGGCAGAGAATATCCGGCTCGACCTCCGCATGTTCACAGGCGAACAACCTGCCCGTGCGGCCGAAGCCCGTGGCAATCTCGTCCAGGATGAGCAGGCAGCCGTGCTGTTTGCACAGGCCATGCACAGCGCGCAGAAAATCCGGGTGATAGAACCACATGCCGCCCGCGCCCTGCACAATGGGTTCCAGGATGACCGCGGCCACGGAATCCGCATGCGCGGCTAGCACTTCGGCAAAAGCCCGCTCCGAAGCGGGGTCATAGGGCGCGTCAAAACGGCACTCGGGCCGGGGAGCGAAAATCTGCCGGGGCAGGATGCCGGAAAAAAGCGCGTGCATGCCGTTTTCCGGGTCACAAACGCTCATGGCCCCAAGGGTGTCGCCGTGGTAGCCGCCCCGGACCGTCAGTATACGGGTACGCCGCGTGTCGCCCGTTGCCTGCCAATATTGCAGAGCCATCTTGAGGGCCGCCTCCACGGCCACGGACCCGGAATCGGCGAAAAAGACGTGCTCCAGCGTTGCCGGAACCATATCCAGAAGCCTTTGGCCCAGACGCACGGCAGGCGCGTGGGTCAGGCCCCCGAACATGACGTGCGGCAGTGTTTCCGCCTGGGTTTGCAGCGCCCGCATGAGCGCGGGATGCCGATACCCGTGGATGGCGCACCACCAGGAAGCCATGCCGTCGATAAGTTCGCGGCCGTCCCTGAGCCGGATGCGCGACCCGTGGCTGCCCGTGGCTTCCCAGACCCGGAGGGGGCGCAGGGCCGAGGTATAGGGATGCCAGAGGTGCTCCCGGTCAAAGCGCAGCAGATCAGCGTTGTCGAAGTTGTCAGGCTGTATTGGGGCTCCGCCCCTCCATTCCAGAGCTTCCAACACCGGGGCCAGGCTGCGCGCGGCCTGGTCCCAGGCTGTTTGCCGCTCTGACGAACACGGCGCGTTCAAGCCCGGCATATAGGGCAGTTCGGCCAGGCAAGGCTTTTTGCCGAGGCCGGCTATGATCAGCGGGTTATCCCGACGAATGGTCCGCTCCAGTTCGCTCCGCGCCTCCTGCCCTTCTGCCATGATAAAACCGGGACAGGCCAGATCACGGGAACGGAGCGCCTCCAGGCTCAGCAAAGCATGGTTAACCGCCCCGAGCCGGTTGGCGGCCACAAGCAGGACAGGCCAGTTAAGCAGCGCGAACAGATCGCCCAAGGTTTCCGACTCGCTGATGGGGGTAAGCAGGCCGCCCGCGCCTTCCAGCAGGACCAGATTGCGGCAGGGGCCGGGCGCAATCCATTCCCGCACCGTCCTGGTGACCTCTTCGGCCAGCTCCCGCGCCGCCAGCGGTCTGTCTTCAATCCGGGCCGCAAGGTGGGGCGAACAGGCGGCCGCGAACAGGAACAAGGCTCGCGTGTCCGCGCCGGGCGCGGCTTCGCGGCACACGGCAAGATCAGGCGCCTGGGGCTTGTTCTGAGCATCCGGGACACTGCCGGTCTGTACCGGTTTGATCACCAGGGTACGCAAGCCCGCGGCCATTGCCGCGCGGGCCAGCGCGGCCGTAACCACGGTTTTTCCGGCATCCGTGTCGGTTCCGGCAATACACAGACACAGCGTGTTATCCGGCCGCATGCGTCCCTCGATCCAAAGCGGCAAGGTCGCGGGTCAAAGCCAGATCGCGCTCAAAAGGACTGCCTTTTTCAGTCAGGTAATCGCCGACCATCATGCCGTTGGCGCAGGACAACAGGCCGAGGCGATCCCATGCGCCGAGCGTGCTTGCGCGTCCGCCACAGATGACAATATCCCGTTCCGGGTGCATCAGGCGCAGCAAGGCCAGAATGCCCAGGCCCTCGGCCGCGTCCAGCGGCTTGGCCGACTCCGTGCCTGTTCCCGGAATGGGCATGAGAAAATTGACCGGGATGGAGTCCACCTGCATCTCTTGCAGGGTTTGCGCCAGTTCGATGCGCTGAGCCCAGCTTTCTCCAAGGCCGAAAAGCCCGCCGGAGCAGACGCGCAAACCCGCTTCCCTGGCCCGCAGCACAGTGTCGCAACGCACCTGGTAGTCATGCGTGCCGCAAATGGACGGATAAAAACTGCGCGCGGTTTCAAGGTTATGATGATAGCTGCTGAACCCGGCTTCCTTGAGTTGTTGGGCCTTGTCCGGCGAGAGCGCGCCCAGGGAAGCGCACAGTTCAATGTCCACTTCCTGCCGGATCTGGCGGGCCGCCGCGCAGATCCGGGCAAAATCCTCTCGGCTCGGGCCTGCTCCGCTGGTAACGATGCCCATGCGCGTGACGCCGCGTCCGGCCAGTTCGCGGGCGCGGCCGAGCAGCGCCTCCCGCGTGACCAGAGGATAGACCGGGGTATTGGTCTTGTGATAGCGTGACTGAGCGCAAAAGGCGCAGTCTTCAGTGCAGCGGCCGGACTTGGCGTTGATTATGCCGCAGGTGAAACGCTCCGGCCCGGCAATAAGCCCGGCGGCGGCCATGAGCGCCGGGAGACGCGAAGACAGCAAAGGAGTAAGCTCCAGAGCTTCCACGGCCGAGAGCGCGCGCCCGGCCAGGGCCGCGTCGCATATCTTGAGTATCGGATCAGGCATGGTGTTTCCTTGTTTTGCGCGGCCAATCATGGAGAATCCGCACTCTCTTGTCAACCACACTCGCGTATTAAAGGTTTACAATTGAAATCTCCTCTCCGCGACCTGATTCTTACTACGCTCGAGGAAAGCGGCGCCTGGTGTTCCGGGGAAGATCTCGCGGCCCGGCTGGGCGTCAGCCGGGCTGCCGTGAGCAAGCATGTGAACGGGCTGCGGGCCGGCGGCCACGCCATTGAAGCCGCCACCCGGCGCGGGTACAGGCTTTTGGCCAGACGCGACGAATTGAATGGCGCATTCCTTGCCGCGAGCCTGCGCACGCGGATTTTCGGTAAAAACGATTGGCATATTCTGGAAGAAACGACCTCCACCAGCCACGACGCCGTGCGTCTGGCCAATCAGGGAGCCGCCGAAGGCTGCGTGATCCTGGCCGAGCGCCAGACCCAGGGGCGGGGCCGTAAAGGGCATGCCTGGATCTCGCTGCCTCGGGGGTTGCAGTTTTCAGTGCTGCTGCGGCCACAAGCCCGCACCTGGGACGCCGGACTGCTGACCGGTCTCGGCGCTTTGGCTGTGGCCAGAGCGGTGGAAAAGCACACGGGCCTTGCGCCGTACTTCAAGCCGCCCAACGATGTGCATATCAACGGACGCAAGCTGGCCGGGGTACTCGTGGAAACCGGGTTGCGCGGCGAGGAGCCGGACTGGGCCGTGATCGGCATCGGCTGCAACGTCAATGCCCTGCCTGAGGATTTCCCCGCCGATGAACGCCTGGAAGACGGCCGATGCCGGTTCACGTCCATACTGGCGGAATCGGGCCGTGGTGTGTCCCGCGTTCTGCTTCTGGCCTCTATCCTCGAGTGCCTGGAGGATTTTTACCAACGCATGCAGCGGGGTGAGATTCGTAGTAAATGACTATTCGGTGGGCATCCTGTGACGCGCTTTTTCATAAACCTTCAGGCGGTCGCGTTTGCCAACGGCGATAACGGTAACAAAGATGATGTCGTCCTCAACGCGATACACCAAGCGATAGCCTGCCATGCGCAGTTTGATTTTGTAGCAATCGGGCAGGCCTGAAAGCGCCGCTGAAGGTATGCGCGGCTCCTCCAAACGCTCGACGAGTTTCTTTTTGAACTGTTCGCGCAGCACGGAATCCAGCTTATGCCATTCCTTGAGCGCAAGCTCGTGAAAACGCAGCCTATAGCTCATCAAGCGCTACCTCAACAAAGGGGCCGGTACGCCGTTCTTCCACAAGCAACTTATCTTCCATATCCTCAAGGGCATTGAGGATGCTCTCGTAATGTTTGGCGGAAAGCAGATACGCTTCCGGCTTATTATGGTTGAGAACAGCCACCGGAGCATCATTGGCCGAAGCCAGCACACTCGCGAAATTGCGTTTAAGCTCGGTCACGCTGACGGTGAGATCCGCATGAATAGTCTCCATATCTGGCTCCCTTTTTAATACGCTAATTGATGCTTAAAATAGCATCTCTACAGGTGGCGTCAAGATGCTCCATTTTGGGATACTTCGGTGGTGGCTCAGTTTGTCGTTAGACGAGGAAGGCGAGTTTTTTGCGACGGAAGTGTACTCTTATGGTACTCGACCGGAGCAAAAAACGACGCCTGACGAAGTATCACGGCAAACTGAGCCACTACCGCCCTTGACAGCCACGAACGCGGCATTATATAGGACTCAACTTGCCGCTTACGCCGGAGGGATGGTTGCGTCCTGTGTCCTGGCGGCGGGCGGCCGCAGCATAAACTCTTACCCCGGCATACCCGGAGGCATTCATGGCCCGTATTACCGTTGAAGACTGCCAGGAACGCGTAGACAACCGTTTCCTTCTTGTCCAGATGGCGATTAAACGCGTACATCAATATAGAGAAGGATACCCCGCTCTCGTGGAATCCCGCAACAAGGAAGTCGTGACCGCCCTGCGTGAAATCGCTGCCGCGAAAATCATGCCGGACGACATGAGCTACTACAAGGCCCCTGAGACCCCCATTGACGAATCCACCATCGATTAGTTTCTGCCATGACCACGATCCGGCGCTGTTACTATGAAGTCCTGAGTGTGGAGCGTACAGCCACACACGAGGAAATCAAAAAGTCGTACCGCAGACTTGCCATGGAATACCACCCGGACAGAAATCCGGGCGATGCCAAAGCCGAGACCAAATTTAAGGAAGCGGCTGAAGCCTATGATATTCTGCGTGATCAGGAAAAACGCGCCCGCTATGACCGCTTTGGCCACGATGGCGTGAACGGGCAGGGCGGCTTTCGTACCAGCGAAGATATCTTTTCCCACTTCGGGGATATTTTCGGCGACCTGTTCGGTTTCAGCATGGGCGGCGCTGCCAGAGGCGGCCGGAACCGCCCCAGATCCGGCGCGGATTTGCGCTATAACCTGGGCATCTCATTCCGCCAGGCGGCCAAAGGCGCGGAAATTCCCATCAAGATCCCGCGCATGGCCGTGTGCCCTGAATGCAGCGGCAAGCGCGCCGCGCCCGGAACCAGTCCCGAGACCTGCCGCCAGTGTAACGGCGTCGGCCAGGTACGGCACAATCAGGGGTTTTTCCAACTCAGCGTGCCCTGCCCTGTCTGTCGCGGGGCCGGGGAAATTATTCCCAACCCTTGCCCGCGCTGCAGGGGTGAAGGTCAAATCCAGGAAACCCGTGAACTGTCCGTGCGCATTCCCGCCGGCGTTGACACCGGCAACCGCCTGCGCATACGCGGCGAAGGCGAAGGCGGCGCTAACGGCGGTCCCAACGGCGATCTTTATGTGGTCGTGCATGTCGACAATGACGATACCTTCACCCGCGACGGCCAGAATCTTTTTGTAAGCAGCGAAATTTCCTTTGTGCAAGCCTCGCTTGGCGACAAAATCCAGGTGCCCACCCTGGACGAGCCCATTACCGTGGATGTGCCCAGGGGCACCCAGAGCGGCGAACTTTTCCGCATTCCCGGCCAGGGTCTGCCCTTCCCCAATCGGGGCGGCAGCGGCGATCTGCTGGTGGAAGTAAGGGTGCTCACGCCCACTCGGCTCTCCACCCGGCAGGAAGAGATTCTGCGTGAATTCGCCGAACTGGACGGGAAAAAGCCCCTGAACAAGGCCAAGAAGATTATGGAAAAGGTCGGCAAGGCCATGGGCATCGATTAGAGCGGGTTACGCCTGAAATGCTCACTGTTCAAAGAATAAAAACATCGGATATTATTGGCTTGATACGGCGCTTGAGACCATGCAAAAAGAGAACGCCGGGCTTCTTGCCTTTAATGACGGCTGTTTTTTCGGGAGTCTGGCCGCTTTCGGCCTTGTGGACAGGCAATGGACCGACTCTTTTTACGGCGGCAAGACGCTGTTTTATCCCCATTATAAAAAAACGTACTGCGACACGGAGTTGACGGACATCGCCCGGAAACTGGTCGGACGTCCCATTCCATAGTAAGTGTCCGGTGCCGACGGGCGAAATCCTTTAGCCCGAAATCCTTTTCCCGGTATCAGCGGAATCATAGCCGGGGAGTGAGCCAAGTTCTCTTCTTATGCCCGACGACTGCAAAACGTCCAGAAGCACCGCGATACCGGGATGGTCACGCAAGTCCGACGGGATGACCAAGTCACAGCGTGTTACGGCCAGCGGAACGAAAGCCAGGCCAAAAGATTCCGCAACAATACGTAAGCCTAACGCCGCATCGGCGTTTCCGCTTGCCACCCGCATTGCTCCTTCACTGTGAGAGTATACTTCTTCCGTGTAACCCTTGACCTCGGAGCTTGGCATGCCACGCTGCGATAGTTGCGTATCCAGCAACTTTTTCAGCGCCGCACCTTCTTCGCGGTTGACAAAGCGCGTCCTTCCATTGGCAATATCTTCCACAGTACGGATGCTCAACGGATTTCCCGAGGCAACCATAAAGCCTTCCTCCTGCACGGAAAAGGCGATGAGCAGACAGTCCAGGTCCGGCGACAGGGAACGGACAGCCTCAATATTGCCTCCCGAAGGCCCGAAGCTATGATAGTGAATTCCCGCCACGTGCGCGTTTCCCGCATTTACGGAAAGCAAAGCCTGGCGACTTGAGGCAAAAACGGTATGGGCACGGATTCCTGGGGCGACGCGGGGTATAAGGCCGCTCAGCACGCTTAAAGCCGGATCGCAGCCCAAAACAAGAAGCGTCCTGGCCAGTTGAGCGCGTGGGATCTGACAGTCAAAAGTCTTGTCCGCCAGTAAAAAGCCATCAGCGGCATCCAGCTTGAAAGGCATTGTGCGAACGCCTTGCAGAGGAACCCCGACAATCTTTTCGCGTACTTGCGCCAGAGAGAGCCTTGCCGCCGCTTCAGCTTCGTTCAGCAGGTGGACGCCTCCAATCTCCGCCGCTGGGGCCTCTTCGGCAAAAAGCCTTTCCACAGTGCAGCCAAGCACGCGGGCCAGCCGGAGAGCCACGGCGGTATTGGGCAGGTACCGCCCTGACTCCATATCATATACCGCCTGGCGTCTGACGCCGATCAATTCCGCCAGCTCATCCTGCGACAGTCCTTTCCGTCGGCGATACTCCTTGATTGCGCATCGTATGGATCCATCACGGCTCGTCATAAAACTCTCCAATCTCTCCGGACAGGGCGTCGCCTTGACAATATATAGCACAGAACATAAAAGCAGCCAATGACGTGTATACACGTCAAAAAATATTTTTCCCGGAGGTATTTATGGCTCGCGTGCTCAAATCGTTCGGCATGGCGCTCGGCATATTTCTGTGTATCAGCTTTTCTCAGGTAAAGGCGGCGGCAACCGATATAACCGTGTTTGCCGCCGCCTCCACGACAAATGCCCTCACTGAAATCGCCAAAAGCTATGAAGCGGAGGGAAACGGCAAAGTAACGCTTTCCTTCGCGTCATCGTCCACCCTGGCCAAGCAGATAGAAAACGGTGCGCCTGCTGATGTATTTATTTCGGCGGACACGGAATGGATGAAGTACCTTGAAGAGAAAAAACTGCTGGAACCGGAGAGCCGGTCGGATCTTTTGGGCAACCGGATAGTTTTTATTGTTCCTGCGTCAAGCGCCGTGCAATCCATCACTGTATCGCCGCATCTTGATCTGGCCGCCATGCTTGGCAAGGACGGGCTGCTGGCGGTTGGCGACCCGGCGCATGTGCCGGTGGGCAAATATGCCAAAGCGGCCTTGGAATATTTGAAACTTTGGCCGCAAGTGGAAAACAAAATTGCTGCCGCAAAAGACGTCCGGGCGGGATTGGCTCTTGTGGAACGCATGGAGTCGCCTCTGGGCATCGTGTACGCCACTGACGCGGCCATTTCGGACAAAGTGCGCGTTGTGGGCGCGTTTCCCGCGGACAGTCACCCCAATATAGACTACCCGGCGGCGGCGATAAAATCACCCAACAGCGCCGCAGCGTTGCATTTCATCAAATTCCTGAGTATGCCTCAAGCAAAACAAATCTGGGCAAGGTACGGATTTGAGGTAAAATAATGCTGTCACCGTTAAGTCCGGCGGAGGTGGACGCACTTCTGCTCAGCCTTAAGGTCGCTTTTTGGGCGGTATTGTGCAGCCTTCCTGTTGGAGTGATTCTGGCTTGGGTACTTTCCCGCCTGGATTTTCCCGGCAAAAGCCTCCTGGATGGCTTGCTGCACCTGCCGTTGGTCCTGCCGCCGGTCGTCATAGGCTACCTTTTATTGGTGGCATTGGGGCGTAACGGCGTTATCGGAAAAGCACTCTACATGCACTTTGGCATAAGTATTGCCTTTACCTGGAAAGGGGCCGTGGCAGCCTCGGCTGTCATGGCCTTTCCCTTGCTCGTGCGTGCGGTGCGGCTTTCTTTTGATGCTGTGGACACAAAGTTGGAAATGGCCGCACGCACCCTTGGGGCTGGCCCGTGGCGCGTTTTTTTCACGGTTACACTGCCGTTATCCATACCGGGCCTTGTCGCCGGGATGGTACTGGCTTTTGCTCGAAGCCTGGGAGAATTCGGCGCGACCATCACCTTTGTCTCCAATATTCCAGGTCAAACACAGACGCTTCCCCTTGCCCTGTATACCATGACGCAGGTACCCGACGGTGAAGCCGCTGCCATGCGTTTATGCTTCATAGCTATCGTCGTCGCTCTGCTTGCCCTGATCGGGGCTAACTGGCTGGAAAAACGCTTTGCGCGGCACTTTGAGGGCTGAGATATGCGTGTCAGCGTACAGCGCCGGCTGGGAAACTGTTGTATTGATGTGTCGTTTCAAAGCGATGAAAGCGGCATCACCGCCTTGTTCGGCCCGTCCGGGGCCGGAAAGAGTTCCATAATCAATATGGTGGCCGGACTGCAAAAGCCGGATAGCGGTACGATCTTCATACGGGGGCGCTGCCTGTTTGATTCCGCGCGGAGCGTCAATGTGCCGCCTGAAAAGAGAAATACCGGGTATGTGTTTCAGGAGGGCTTGTTGTTTCCGCATATATCCGTCAGGGGCAATCTGCTCTATGGGCAACGCCGTAAGCAATCCGACGATAGGGGCATTGATTTTGACCAGGTTGTCAGTCTGTTGGGCATACAGCACCTTCTGTCAAGAATGCCGAAAACCTTATCCGGCGGAGAAAAGCAACGGGTAGCTTTTGGGAGGGCTGTGCTGTCAAACCCGGATGTCCTCCTCATGGATGAGCCGCTTGCATCGTTGGATGCCGCCCGGAAAGAAGAAATGCTGCCTTTCATCGGAGACTTGAACGCGCGCTTCAAGATCCCCATTCTGTATGTAAGCCACTCTCTTGAAGAAATACAAGCATTGACCGGCAACGTTATCACATTGGCAAACGGCAAAATCGTCGACATGCCTTGAGCTTCAATCTAATACTTTTTGCGTTGCGAAAACCCCTTCCCCAATACCAGATGCGTGTTCTCGATAATCAGAAACGCCCTGGGATCTTCGTTGTACACCAGCTCTTCCAGCCGCTTTAACTGGATATTATGCACCACCGTGAGCAGTATTTCCCGCTCCTGCCGGGTAAAGGCCCCTTGCCCGTGCAGCACGGTACAGCCGCGTCCGAGGTTGCGCATGATGCTTTGGGCAATGTTCTGGTATTGTTCGGAGATGATGAACACCAGCTTGCGTTCGTCGAACATGCCCACAAAGTAATTGGTCAGGGTGGAGGTAAGATAGGCGATGAGCATGGAATACAGAACATTATCCACCCTGATCACGGGCAGCGCCACCAGAAACAGCATAAAGTTGAAGACAACGGTGAAAGTGCCGACGTTGAGGTTGTATTTCTGATTAAGAATCAGGGAAATGATGTTCAGGCCGCCGTCACTGCCCAGGGAGCGCATGGCAATGCCGGATCCCGCGCCGCACAGCGTACCCGTCGCTATGGCCGCCAGGGTCTTGTCGGTGATCCCGGCGTCAATGGTCAGGAATTGCGTGGCCACGGCCGTTACCGCAATACAGTAAATGGTATAGAGCATGAACCGGCGGCTGAGGAAAAACCAGCCGGCCAGCAGGACCGGAATGTTGAACAGGGTATACCAGGCGGCTATGCCGATGGAGCTTGTGGCATACTCGATCAGCATGGCCGTGCCGTAGAGGCCGCCGCCCACGAATTCATGCGGCTTGGCTATGCATTTGAGAGCAAAGGCCGAGAGCAGCGCACCCACGGTGAGCAAAAAAATATTCCAAGGCACGCTGTTCGTGATAGCGATGCGTTGTTCCTGTGACAGCATGATAACTCCGGGACAGCCGGGGCAGGGGGTAACCTCTTGCCCCGGCTGTCCGCGTTTTTTTTATTCATCCGCTCTATTCACCCCGGCCCGGGCCGCAAGGATATCCGCCTTTACAGCGGGAAAGCGCCGCGCGGCCTCATCAAGAGAAGGGTGGTAAAACAGTATCAGCAAATTCCCTTCCGGGCTTTCCCTGCCCACGCCCACGCCCTGATCCGGGCCTATATTGCGTAAAGAGAAGAGCAGTTCTCTTTCGCCCGTGCAGTGCAGCACACCGCGCACCCGGCCCTTTTGCGTGGGCGGGTTGTCAATTTTCGCCGTACAAACAAATGATGCACCGCTGTCCACAGCTTCAAGATGCATGGAACCATACCCGGCCATACAGGTACGGTCCATGCTTCCGGTAAGGCGTAACCCCTCGTATTCTCCTGCCAAAGCCAGCCTCGGCCCGTCCACGGCCAGGGCCACGGCGGGCGCCGGAACCTTTCCGGCGCAAGCGAACAGGCTGAGGCAGAGCAGCAGGAGCGCCCCGGACAGGCTCAGGCGGCGCAGCGGCACTCTCTATTTTCCTTCAAGGCGGGCAGCGGCCTTTTCCACGCCGACGACAAACTCGGCGCGAGCCTGCCGCAGACGTTCCGCAAGCCCGGCGTCATTCAAGGCCAGAATCTGGGCCGCGTACCAGGCCGCATTACGCGCGCCGGGTTCGTCCAGGGCGACGGTGCCCACGGGAAAGCCCGGAGGCATCATCACCGTGGAGAGCAAGGCATCCAGACCCCCGAGGGCCGACGCGGTCACCGGAATGCCGATCACCGGCTTGATGGTGCGCGCGGCCACCGCGCCCGCAAGGTGGGCGGCCACGCCTGCCGCGCAGATGAAGACTTGGCAGCCGTCCTTTTCCAGAGAGTCTATCAAGGCCTCGGTGCGTTGCGGCGTTCTGTGGGCGCTGGACACCGTAAAAAAATACGTGATGCCGAGTTTGTCCAGCACTTCCGCGCAGGGGCGGATTTTTTCCTCGTCCGAGATGCTTCCCATAAAAATAGCGACTTGAGGCATTGATTTTTCCTTTTGTTTACACTCGGTTGATTACATTCTTGTGTCAGTCACACGGCGCGATTTGCCAAAGGAGCGGGGCAGCGCGCCGGGATTGGCGATTTCCACTCCGGCGCTGATCAGCACCTTGGAGTGCAGCCGCTTGGCCACGGCCTTAGCCAGATCATCATCCAGATCCGAAGCACCCCGATCCCCGCGTTCTATTTGCAGGCGCATGGAGTCCCGTCCGTCCTCGCGGCTGAGGTGGATATGATATTCGGAACCCAATTCCTTGAACTCCTGCAGCACGTCCGCTATCTGGCCGGGATAGACATTCACCCCGCGGAAAATGATCATGTCGTCGGAACGCCCGAGTATATGATCATGCCGGGGCATGGTACAACCACACAGGCAAGGTTTTGGGATAAAACGCGAAAGATCCCGGGTACGGTAGCGGATCAACGGTGCGGCCTCCTTGCAAAGACTGGTGACCACCATTTCACCGATTTCTCCCGGAGCCACAGGCTGGAGAGTCCGCGGGTCCAGAATCTCGATGATGAAGAGATCAGCCCAGTAATGAAGCCCCTCGTGGGCGCGGCACTCAAGGGCCGTGCCCGGACCATACATCTCGGTCATGCCGCCGATGTCAAAGCTTTCGTCAATGCCGAGGGCACGCTCAAAGGCGCGGCGCATTTTGGCGTTATGCCCCTCCGCACCGAAAATGACGGTGCGTAACTTGATGCTGTCGGCAAACCCGTGCCGCTGCACCTCCTCGCCCATGAGCAAAGCCATGGAAGCGGTGCTGCACAGGCAAGTGGTGCCGAGGTCCGTCAGCATCTGCAAATGGATTTCCAGATTGCCCGCGCCCACCGGCACGGTCATGGCTCCAAAGCGTTCGCAGCCGAGTTGGAATCCCGCTCCGGCGGTCCACAAGCCGTAACCCACGGCAATTTGCACCCGATCCTGCGGGGTCAGGGCGGCCAGTTCAAAGCAGCGGGCCATCTGCAGAGCAAAGGTGTCCACGTCCTTCTGAGTATAGGCAAGGATTTTGCGCTTGCCCGTGGTTCCGCTGGAGGCGTGCACGCGCACCACATCGGCCTCGGGCACGGAAAGCAACGGCAGGGGATAGCCTTCGCGCAGGTCATCCGTGGTGGTAAAGGGCAGGTGCCGCAGATCGTCCAGGCCGTGGACAGCCGCAGGGTCAATGCCCGCGTCCCGGAATTTTTTCCGGTACTGGGCGCTGCGTGCATAGGCATGCAGCACGGTCCAGCGCAGACCGTCCTCCTGCAGCGCGCGCAGGTGTTCCGGGGTATACTGGGGGATAAAGCGGTACATGGACTCTCCTTGCGACGACTAGAGCCGCTTCGCTTTCAAATAGTTGTTTAACGGTCGGCAAAGCCGCCCTACAACTATTTGGCGGCAAGGATTTGAGAACAAATCCTTGCCGAGCGGATAAACTTTTTCAAAGTTAATCCGCTCTATAAAAATGCGGCACTGCCGCCCTTTTCTATTTTCGCGGATTGCGTTACTGTCGCCCACTCATTTAGCATTAAAGACCATACTGGGGAAGCCCTTGAGGCAACACAAAGCCGCCGAGCGAACGCCTTTGGATTTCCCGGCAAAAGGCATGCAATATCAACTTTACCACAGGAGCTTACTGTGCGCATTCTGATTATCGGTTCCGGCGGGCGTGAACACGCCCTGGCCTGGAAGCTGAAGCAAAGCCCCGAAAAACCGGAAGTTTTCATTGCTCCCGGCAACGGCGGCACCGCGTCCCTGGGCGAAAACATTCCGGTTTCCGACAGCGATATTCCCGGCCTGATGCGGCTGATTGCTGAGAAAAAAATCGATTTCGTAATACCAGGCCCAGAACTGCCGCTCGTCAACGGCATTGTGGACGCCTGCGATAAAGCCGGAGTGCTGTGTTTCGGTCCACGGGCCTATGCGGCCGGGCTTGAAGGTTCCAAGTCTTTCGCCAAAACCGTGATGCGGGAATCCGGCGTGCCCACGGCCGATTTTGCCGTGTTCACCAGCTATGAGGATGCTGAACACTACGTGCGGACCAGAAATTGCCCCCTGGTGGTCAAGGCGGACGGCCTTGCCGCCGGCAAGGGCGTGGTTGTGGCCAAAAACACTGAAGAAGCCCTCGCCGCTCTGCGCGGCATGATGGTCGACAAGATTTTCGGCGCGGCCGGAGAAACCGTGGTGGTGGAAGATACCCTGGTCGGCGAGGAGGCCTCTTTTCTGGCTTTCTGCCAGGGCGACACCGTAATCCCCCTGCCCTCGGCCCAGGACCATAAGGCCGTGTTCGACGGCGACACCGGGCCGAACACCGGCGGCATGGGCGCATACAGTCCCGCGCCGGTGCTGCCCGAAGAGCGCTATGCTGAAATAGTGGATCTGGTCTTCCGCCCCGTGCTGAAAACCATGGAAAAACGCGGCTGTCCCTTTACCGGCATCCTTTACGCCGGTCTGATGATGACCCCCCAAGGCCCCATGGTGATTGAATTTAACGTGCGCTTCGGCGATCCGGAATGCCAGCCCCTGCTGATGCGCCTTGAAAGCGACCTGCTTGCGGTTATGCTCGCCTGCGCCAAAGGACGGTTACATGAAGTCTCCATGACCTACTCCAGGGAAACCGCTCTGTGCGTGGTTATTACCGCCAAAGGCTATCCCGGCGCTTATGCCAAGGGCATGGACATCAGTGGCCTGGAGGAAGCCGAGGCGGTCCGCCCCGGTAAGGTCAAGGTATTTCAGGCAGGAACGCGAAGCGAAAACGGCAGGACCATCTCTTCCGGCGGCCGCGTGCTCGGCGTCACCGCCTTGGGCGAAACTCTGGCCGAGGCCCAGAAAACAGCTTATGAGGCCGTGGCTAAAGTACGCATGATCGACAGCCACTTCCGCCGCGACATCGGCAGCAAAGGCTTGCGTTCTTGTTGGGCGTGCGGCGAAAAATAACGGCAAACTGAGACACTACCGGCGTTGCTTAAAATGAGGGGTGCAGTGGAAATCATTTCCCCTGCCGGGGTTTGGGGCGGAGCCCCAAGATTAATAAGACCTGACCCTAATAGATACGGGCGTGCCGCCTGCCCGCAACAAATTTGCCGCGCCAGTACTTACTGTTCATATCATCCACGCGCACCCTTTTGCCGGTGCTCGGGCTGTGCACGAACCGTCCCTTGCCGGTATAAATGCCGGTGTGCAGCCCGCTGCTGATCTGAAAAACCACCAGATCGCCCGGCTGAAGCGCGCTTTTGGACACGGAAGAGCCGAGAATGCTCTGTTCTTTGGCTGTTCGCGGCACCTTGACCCCGTGTCTTTCATAAGCCCAGGCAACCAGCCCTGAGCAGTCAAAGCCTTTTGCCGGGGTGGAACCGCCATAGCTATAGGGAGTACCTACGGTGGTGAGTGCGGTTTTACTGATAGCCATGCCCGGCACTTTGGGGCCGTGATCAACGGCTTGTGGCGTGGAACGCAGCGAGCAGCCGGAAGCGAACAGCGCCAGACACAAGAGGGCAAGTATAAGGACCGGCAGCGTGGCCGAGGGCAAAAAAGCGGACAGCCGCGCCTCCTCGGGCCAAGGGGGGCACACCGTTCCTTTTCTCTGCGCAAAGGAACGCCCGGAAACCCGGTCAGCGTCAGCCCGCTCAAAACGGGCGGCGTTCCGCTTCACCCCTTTCTCCGCAAGCGTCTCTTCCACCATACATCCCCCTTCCTGTTCCGGCAACAGCCTGAAGAAACAGGATAGTTGTGCACTATAATTTTGCCATAATAAAAAGTCTAGAAAAAATCAAGTATATTTTTAATATGTATAATGAGCCGCTACCCTTTTCATTCAGGCCGCGACAGGGTATACATTTGGGTCATAACTACGTAAGCCTCTATACCGCATGCGCTCTTCCCCCACGAAAAGCCATGCGTTCCATAGAACCATCTTTGTTTAAACAAAGGCCGCCGAATGGATCTTGAATCTTTTGCGCTTCAGGAAAAAACCCTGGGCGCATTGCTGGATGAAACCATTGCCCGCTTCCCTCAGCATGACGCTGTCATCCACTATGAGCGCGATCTGCGCCAAAGCTGGAGCGAGTTCGGCGCTGACGTGGACCGTCTGGCCAAGGGCCTTATGGCAATGGGCGTACAAAAAGGAGACAGGGTCGCCATATGGGCCACGAACGTGCCCCACTGGGTTACCCTCATGTTCGCCACGGCGCGCATTGGCGCCGTACTGGTTACCGTGAACACCAGCTACCGGGACAAGGAACTGGAGTATCTGCTGCGGCAAAGCGAATGCCAGACCCTGTTCATGACTGATGTTTACCGGGATCATGACTTTATCGATATTCTCGAGTCCGTGCTTCCCGAGGTGCACGCCCAGGCTTCCGACCGGATCGAGGCCGCTCATCTGCCCTGGCTGCGCCGGGTCATCCTGATGGGCATCGAGCGCAGGCGCGGCCTTTTGTGCCTCGAGGACGTGTTCGCCCTGGCGGATTCCATGCCGGACGACGAATACGAGGCCCGCAAAGCCTCTGTCGACCCCCATGATGTCGTAAACATGCAGTACACTTCCGGCACTACCGGCTTTCCCAAAGGGGTCATGCTCACCCACGTCAACATTGCCAATAACGGGCACTGGATCGGGCGGCATCAGAACCTCGGCTGTCATGACCGCATCTGCCTGCCCGTACCTCTGTTTCACTGTTTCGGCTGCGTGCTCGGGGTCATGGCCTTTGTCAGCCACGGCGCCGCCATGGTGATCATAGACGCCTTTAATCCGTTGCAAGTGCTCGGAGCCATTGAACAGGAACGCTGCACAGGCGTTTACGGCGTGCCCTCCATGTACCTTTCGATCATGGAGCACCGGAACTTCCCCCGCTACGACCTTTCCACCCTGCGCACGGGCATCATGGCCGGTTCGGTCTGCCCCGTGCCTCTCATGCGCCGGGCAGTGCGGGAAATGCACCTCACCGAGCTGACTGTCTGCTATGGCCTTACCGAAGGTTCGCCCGTTATGACTCAGACCCATGCGGACGAGGATTTTGAACACAAAACTACCACCGTGGGCCGCGCCATGCCCGGCATTGAGGTGTGCATCGCCGACCCGTCAGCCATGCCGGACAAACTCGTGGAAATGCCCGCGGGCATTCCCGGCGAAGTGGTTTGCAAGGGCTACAATGTGATGAAAGGGTATTACAACATGCCCGAGGCCACGGCCGAGGCCGTCACCCCTTCAGGCTGGCTGCGCACCGGAGATCTCGGCATCAAGGACAAGGACGGTTATCTGGTCATCACCGGGCGGATCAAAGACATGATCATCCGGGGTGGGGAAAATATCTACCCCAGGGAAATCGAGGAATTCATCTCAGGCATGGAAGGCCTCCGCGACATCCAGGTCGTGGGCGTGCCCAGCCGCAGATACGGCGAGGAAGTCGCGGCTTTCATCATCCTCAAGGAAGGCTACACGCTTACCGCGGGCGACGTGCGCGCCTTTTGCAAGGGCAAGATCGCCTGGCATAAGGTTCCCCGTTACATCGCCTTTGTCGATACCTATCCCATGACCGGCAGCGGCAAAGTCCAGAAGTTCAAACTGCGCGAAATGGCCGCGCGGATGTTTGCCGAGGCTGCCAAACGGTAAGGCCGTAACCGGTCCCGGCTATCCTTGATCCTTATTTTCTGGCTCCTGGTCCTCAGCATCATGCCGCTCCCGGCGGCAGGCGGACGGGCCTCAGCCGCCGCTTTTAATGCGGACCGCGATAAGCGCGGCTACCGCAACCAGAGCCAACAGTCCGAATATGCTTTGCATTTCCATACGTTCTCTCCCTCCATGTCAATTTGCTCTGAATATACACCTTTTCGCAAAAGAAGCGACGGCAAAAGCGGCTACAAGCCGTATTTTTCAATCTTGGCCAGCAGGGTCGGGCGGGACAGCCCCAACATGCGCGCGGTTTGGGAACGATTGCCGGAATACAGGTCCAGCGCCTCACGAATGATGGCCGCGCCCATCTCGTCCATCAGGTTGTCAAAACCCTTTTCGCCCGGATGTCGGCGCAGCATGCGGGAAACATAAACCGTGAGGGGCGATTGTCCGATATCCTGAACAACGGCTTCTCCTCCGGCCGCATGCGCGGGAGTAAGCGCGGCCGAGACCTCCGCGCCGGTGATGGGGCCGCCCTGGTTAAAGATGAGCAGTTTCTGCGTCAGGTTGGCCAGTTCGCGCACATTGCCGGGCCAATCATACGCGCTAAGGCGTTCAAGCGCTTCAGCATTGATTGCCGGGGCGGGAATTTCCATTTCTTCGGCCAAACGCCGGATGAAATGGCGCACCAGGTGGGGAGTGTCTTCCTTGCGTTCGCGCAGAGGCGGCAGGCGCAAGGTGACCACATTCAAGCGGTAGTATAAATCATCGCGGAAACGCCCTGCGCTGACCGCTGCCTCAAGATCCCGGTTGGTTGCGGCAATAATACGCACGTTCACCTTCACCGGTTCGCGCCCGCCGAGCCGCTCAATCTGTTTTTCCTGCAACAGCCGCAAAAGCTTGGCCTGCACGTTCAGGGGAATATCGCCAATCTCATCCAGAAAAACCGTGCCGCCTTCGGCTTGTTCGATCTTGCCGATACGGCGGGAAGACGCTCCGGTGAAAGCCCCGCGCTCATACCCGAACAATTCGCTTTCCAGCAAGGTGTCGGGAATGGCCACACAGTTGATGATCAAAAAGGGCTGCGTACTGCGGACGCTGTGCTGGTACAAGGCCCTGGCCACAAGCTCCTTGCCCGTGCCCGATTCCCCCCGCAGCAGGACCAGCGCATCCGTGGGCGCGGCGCGGCCTATGGCCTTGTATATCTCATGCATGGCCCGGCTGACGCCCACCAAGGCCTCGACATGCTCCCCCCCGGCTCCGGCCGGGGCAAGGCGGACCTCGGCCCGCATCACCCGCCCGGCCTCAAGAGCCCGATCCAGAAGGGCCAGTATATCGGGAATTTCAAACGGCTTGAGAATATAGTCAAAGGCCCCGAGCTTGGTGGCTTCAATGGCCGCATCAGTGGTGCTGTAGGCAGTCATGATGATGACCGGAAAGCGGCGCTCCCGTTCGCGCAACAGGCGCAACGTGGCCAGACCGTCCAGGCCGGGCATGCGCATGTCCATGATCACCGCGTCCGGCATGGCTTCGTCAACAAGCAGCAGGGCCGCCTCGCCGGAAGCGGCGGCGCGTACCTCGTGCCCTTCCTGCTCAAGCAACTGTTTAAAGCTGCCGCGCAGTTGGTCGTCATCATCCACGAGAAGAATCTTTCCCATAGCAAGCCCGCTTCCAGCTTGAAGGTGGTGGAGCGCAAGTGGTGTCTCAGCTTGTCGTCAGACGAGGAAGGCAAGTTTTTTGCGACGGGAGTGTACTCTTATGGTACTCGACCGGAGCAAAAAACGACGCCTGACAAAGTATCACGGCAAGCTGAGACACTACCCGGCACACTGAACCCTGTACAGCGCCCCGCCTCTGTGGCAAACAGATGCTTTGTGCATACCAATATCAGGCCGCAAAGGCAATTTACGCAAAGGACGCTCCCCCCAATGTTTGAAGTCACGGAACAAATCCCTCTTGAAGAACTGACCCTGCGCCGCGAGCGCTGCCTGAGGCGCCTTGCCGCCCAGCACCCGGAAGCGGGAGGCCTGCTGGTGTTCAGCCGTCCGGCCATTTATTATTTTACCGGCCTCATGATCGCGGGCGTGCTCTGGCTGCCCCGCGAAGGACAGCCCCTGCTCATGGTGCGCAAAGGCCTGGAACGGGCCGCCCTGGACTCTCCGCATACTGCAACGGTGCTCTACCGTTCCTATACGGAGCTCGTCTCTCTGGCCTCGGAACACGGCGCACCTTTCACACCCGTTATTGCCGCCGAGCAGAACTCCTTGCCCTGGAGCCTTGCCGACACCCTGCAACGCCGTCTGCCGGGTGTCTCCTTTGTATCCGGGGACACGGCCCTTTCCCGTGCCAGGGCCGTCAAAACCCCCTTTGAACTGGATATCATGCGTGAAGGGGGCAGACGGCACGCCAAAGGCATGGAGGAGATGCTGCCTCAACGCATTTCCCCGGGCATGACCGAACTGGAAGTCGCTCTTGAGGCCATGGCCGTGTTTTTTTCTTTGGGCAGTCTCGGCATCAGCCGCCTCAACGCCTTTGGCGAAGAGCTTTACCTGGGCAAGGTCAGTATCGGCAATGACGGAAACTACCCCAGCGCCTTTAACGGCCCTCTCGGCGGTAAGGGCGCGCACCCATCCTTGCCCAACCTCGGCTCGCCGGACACAGTCTGGAAAGAAGGCAGCACGCTGATCGCCGACGTAGGCTTCAACCATAAGGGCTATCTGTCTGACAAGACGCTTTGCTATTTTGCCGGAAACAAGGGAGACATCCCGCCCAAAGTCCAAAAGGCCCACGATGTCTGCATGGCTATCGAGCAGGCCGTGGCCGAGCGCCTGAAGCCGGGCGTCCTCCCCCATGAGCTTTACTCCCTGGCCGTTGACATGGCCGGAAAAGCCGGATTTGCCGACGGTTTCATGGGTGCGGGCGCGAACCAGGTCTCCTTTCTGGGGCACGGCATCGGTCTGTGCGTGGATGAATGGCCGGTTTTGGCTCCCCGCTTCGCCAACCCGCTGGAAACAGGCATGGTCGTTGCCGTGGAACCCAAAATCGGCCTGCACGGCATCGCCATGATCGGCAGCGAAAATATCTGGGAAGTCACGGAATCCGGCGGATGCTGCCTGTCCGGTGGTATCCGGGACATCATCTGCATTGAATAGAGTCATTTCGCCTCTCGCCTGTCGGTTTCTTTTCCAGGTATAAAGAAAACCGACAGGCGAGATTCATTCCTTTCTTTCAAGATCCTCCCAAACATACTGTGCTGCCGGAGAAATAAAGCGGTGCTCTTATTGGCCCGACTTTTGCTCTATTGGAAAAAATTCACAAGCACTCCACAGATAGAACATTTTACCATTGACTTTTTTCATACAGTAAAATGCTCTTGGCCTTGTGAAGCGAAGCGTAACAAGGCCCGCGAGATTGGCGTAGGCGGGCTTTGCCCGCCGTCAAGCGACAATCTCAAGCGTAAACTACTATAGAGGAGCATTCATGAGCGCATTTCGACAGGCTTACGAATTCATGCAGACAGCGGCCAAGGCGCACGCCCAATGGGACTATGAGGTCTCCATGAGCATCATCCGGAGCAGAAAACGCCTGCTCATTCTTGGGCTGATGGCCTTGCCCGCGCTGCTGGTCACAGTGGCCCAGGCTACCGGGATGGATATGCTGGGCGGCAAGCTGGCCTATGCCCCTGCCTTTTACGCCACCGATATCTTTATCGTGTCCATTTTTATCGGTCTTATCGCCGGCTTAATCACGGGCTGCATCGGCGCGGGCGGCGGCTTCATCATCACCCCGGCACTCATGGCCGCGGGCATCAAAGGCATCCTGGCCGTGGGCACGGACCTGTTCCACATTTTCGCCAAAGCCATCATGGGCACTGTGGTGCATAAGAAGCTGGGCAACGTCTCCGGCACTCTGGCCGCAGCCTTTCTGGTCGGCTCGATCATCGGCGCCACTGTGGGGGGCTGGATCAATATGGCCCTGTTCCGGGCCAATCCTCTTTTGTCGGAAATGTTCATCAGTACCATATACGCTGTATTGTTGGGCTTCCTCGGTTTTTACGCTCTGTTTGACTTCCTCAAGTCCAGCCGTAGCGCCGCCGACAGCGGGGGCGATGCCCACGGCGGCCCGGCCGGAACCACCGGCATTGCCGTCAGGCTGCAAAGTCTGAACCTCCCTCCCATGATTGCCTTTGACCACGACCTGGTGCCTGGCGGCCGCCGGCTTTCCGGCTGGATTATCGCCTGCGGCGGCATGATCGTGGGGCTGCTCGCGGCCATCATGGGCGTGGGCGGCGGTTTTGTGACCTTCCCCATGTTCGTGTACGTTTTCGGTGTGTCTTCCATGACCACCGTAGGTACGGATATTCTGCAAATTATCTTCACCGCCGGGTACGCGTCCTCCAGCTACGTGGCTAACGGCTATGTTTTCTACACCCTGGCTATGGGCATGCTGCTCGGCTCCCTGGTCGGCATCCAGGTCGGCGCGCTGACCACCAAGGTGGTCAAGGGCATCCATATCCGCGGGTTCTACGCTGTCTCCATCCTGGCCGGATTTGTCAACCGCGCCACCACCCTGCCCAAGAAGCTGGTGGAACTGGAATACCTGAATATATCCAGGGACGTGGTGGGCACCATCGAATTTGTGGGCGGCATCGTCTTCTGGGTGGTGGTGGTCATCTTCGGGGCCTGGGTCATAAGCAAGTTCCTGTTAAACATGGGAAAACTGAGAGCGGAGGCCTGATATGCTGATACGTAACAGAAAAGCCTTTATACGCGGGCTTCTGCTCCTGCTTTCTTTTGCCGTTGTTCTGGTGATCTTCTTCATGCCGGTGTTCCCCGCTCAGGAAGAAGGCGGAAACAAGACCAACGGGCTGGTATTCGCCGACCACTTGTTCAACACCTTGTCCAAGGGCTCCTCTCTCTTTCTCGATCCCTCCATGCAGGCCAGGGGAAACATCAACAGGCCCACCAGGGAACGGACCGAAGGCAAAAGCGTGGACCTGACAGTGCCCTTTAAAACAGTCACGGGCACATTTATGGACACCACAGGGGTCAGCAGAGAACTGAACATATTGGAAACCGCGCTTACCCTGCTCAAAGCACACAACTTTGAGGTCACGGCCGCCGACAAGAGCCTGATCATCAAGGGCGAGCTTTATCCCCTGCTCCAGAGTGTGCTGGCGGACGCTCTTTCCATTTACCACAACAATCCCGAGGAAGTATCGGCCCGTCACAACGGCCTGGACGGCCGCGCGGTCATGAAAACCTGGTGGCATCTGCTCAGTTCCATGATCCAGCCCATGCAGCGCGCCGGGCAAGTGGATGAAGCATCCGCCGTGGCCACAGTGATCAGCAAGGGTATTGAGCCAAGCTACAACTTCTTCGGCATCACCCCCATGCGCGTGACGGACAACATCCCCCTGGTGGCGGGATTTCTCATTTTTTACGTCCTCTATACCATGTGGTACGGCTTCGCTATTTTCGAACTCTTCGAAGGCGTCGGCCTGAGCATGAAAAAGGGCGTCAAGCAGGAGCAGTAAAAGTTATATTTGGAGGGACGCTGTCCCTCCAAACCTCCCTGCAAGGGGGTTAAACCCCCTTGACCCCGCATTCCCCGGAAAACGGCAGAGCCGTTTTCCGGTATGGGGGTGCAGGGGGCAACCTGTTACGATAAAGGTTCACGTTGTTCACATCGTGGGTATCGTTAGAAGTAAACCGGCGTGTTGCTGCGTCCCCTGCCGGGGTTTGGGGCGGAGCCCCAATTGTACAAACATCACAGCCCCGCCTTCCTGTAACAGGAGGGCGGGGCTGTTTTTTCGGCAGAGAACGCTGCCGCCGTTTTACTGGCACCTTATGGCATTTTACGCTCGAGATGCTTGTTTAACGACTGGCAAAGCCAGTCTACAAGCATCCCGCGGCAAGGATTTATCTATAAATCCTTGCAGAGCAGTTACACTTTTTCAAAGTTAAACTGCTCTTACTTCACTTCAGTGAAGTCCGCGTCCACCACGTCGTCGTCATCCTTTTTGGCTCCCGCGGCCTCAGCTCCGGCATCCGCTCCCGCATGAGCGGCCCCGCCTTCCTGAGACTTTTGCGCGTAGAGTTGTTCGGCCAGTTTATGAGAAGCCTTGGAAAGGTCTTCCATGGCCGACTTGATGGCTTCGACATTGTCGCCTTCCATCGCGGATTTGAGAGTGGAGGATTTACCCTCTATATCGGACTTCAGGCTTGCGTCCACCTTGTCGCCCAGATCAGACAGGGATTTCTCCGTGGCATAGATCAGCGAGTCGGCATGGTTGCGCGCTTCTATCAGTTCCAGCTTTTTCTTGTCGTCATCGGCATGGGACTCAGCTTCCTTGATCAGACGCTGAATTTCCGTTTCGGACAGACCCGAGGAGGCCGTGATCTGGATGGTCTGTTCCTTGCCCGTGCCAAGATCCTTGGCAGACACATTCACAATGCCGTTGGCGTCGATGTCGAAAGACACCTCAACCTGCGGCAGGCCGCGTGGCGCGGGCGGAATGCCGGTCAGTTCAAAACGGCCGAGGGTCATGTTGTCCGAGGCCATGTTCCGTTCGCCCTGCAGCACGTGGATGGACACCGAGGGCTGATTGTCCGCGGCCGTGGTGAACACCTGGCTTTTGCGGGTCGGAATGGTGGTGTTCCGGTCAATGAGCCTGGTCATGACGCCGCCCAGAGTTTCAATACCCAGGGAGAGCGGGGTCACGTCGAGCAGGAGCACATCCTTCACATCGCCGGCCAGGATACCGCCCTGAATGGCCGCGCCCATAGCCACCACTTCGTCCGGGTTCACGGACCGGTTGGGCTCCTTGCCGAAGAAGTCCTGCACGGTCTTTTGCACCAGAGGCATACGGGTCATACCGCCTACCAGCACGACTTCATTAATTTCCTTGGCCGCTATCCCTGCGTCGGCCAGCGCCTTTTTGCAGGGCTCCACGGTTCTCTGCACCAGATCAGCCACCAAGGATTCCAGCTTGGCCCTGGATAACTTCATTAAGAGGTGCTTGGGACCGGTCTGGTCAGCGGTGATAAAGGGCAGGTTGATCTCGGACTCCATCGCGGTGGAAAGGTCTTTCTTGGCTTTTTCAGCGCCTTCTTTCAAACGCTGCAAAGCCAGCCGATCCTTGGACAGATCAACGCCGGTTTCCTTTTTGAAATCTTCCACCAGCCAGTTGATGACCCGCTGGTCAAAATCTTCGCCGCCGAGGAAGGTGTCGCCGTTGGTGGCGCGCACTTCCACAACGCCGTCTCCCACTTCCAGAATGGAAATATCAAAGGTTCCGCCGCCAAGGTCGAACACGGCGATCTTTTCATTGAGCTTGCGGTCCGCGCCGTAGGCAAGAGAAGCCGCAGTGGGTTCGTTGATGATGCGTTTGACATCTAGACCGGCAATACGGCCCGCGTCTTTGGTGGCCTGACGCTGTGAGTCGTTGAAGTACGCCGGTACGGTGATTACCGCTTCGGTCACGCTTTCGCCGAGAAAGGCTTCCGCATCGGCCTTGAGCTTGCCCAGAATCATGGCCGAAACTTCGGGCGCGGTGTAGGTGCGGCCTTCAATTTCAACAGCCGCGTCGCCGTTTTTATCCGCGACGATTTTATAGGGGCTGTGTTTTTTCCATTCCTGGATTTCCTTGGTGTCAGCCTTTCTGCCCATGAGGCGCTTGATGCCGAAAACCGTGCGCTCCGGGTTGGTCACTGCCTGGCGCTTGGCAATGTCGCCGACAAGGCGTTCCTTGTCGGTAAAAGCCACGATGGACGGGGTTGTGCGCCCGCCTTCGGGGTTGGTAATGCACTTGGCTTCCTTGCCTTCCATCACATAGACGCAACAGTTTGTCGTGCCAAGATCGATACCGATAATTTTGCCCATAAAAATACTCCTCCTCACAGATCAACAAAATACGACCCCACCGAAGCTGCTGCGCGGGCTTCTGGCTCTCGCAGTCAACACCACACGTCCGGCCTCACTGCTGCGGCAGGTTATGTTTCCATTTGCATAGATAAGAACTATTTTTTTTCCGTCCAGAGGATGCAATAAAAAAACTTCGCTTTTACCTGTTTTTTTTCGCTACCACGATATGCGAGGATCGTTCAGGCCCGGAAGCGCATGCGCTTCCGGGCCTGAGATTGATGCAGATATGGACAACCTGTTTAGAAACTGAACCTGAGGCCCAGACCCACCTGATGCATGTAGAGGTCGGTCTTGGAACCGGTATGCCGAGTTATGTCATTAGAACCCCAGTCAGCCGGATCTACATCAACGCGCGTTCTCGTTTTTGCCGAGCCAAGCCCCACAAAACGATAGCCCAGGTCGAGCGCGACATTTTCCGTAAAGTTGTACGCGACACCAGCCCCGACATTCCAGGCGAAATTGGTGTTGCGCTTGGAACCGGTGGACCATGTTTCCCATTCATCCGTTTCCCACACATCGTTAAAAGAATCATACCATGTGGAATTATTTTTTGCCTTGGTATTTATGAAGGCCATGCCCAGGCCGGCGCCGATATAGGGTGTGAAGGCGGTACTGTTATGGAAATCATAATAGGCATTGAAAAAGAGGGTTTGGACGCCGAAGCGTTGCTCAAAGGAAGAATTTTCGCCCCAAACCAGGTCGCCATTATCATCAAAGCCGCGGCCAGAATGAGACGTCTTATTTTTGGTATCGGAAAAAAGGGCGTACTCGATTTCCGCCCGGACAGGCACGTTTAACCGGGTGTTGAAGTTGTAGCCGATGGCAAGCGAACCGCCAAAAGCGTGATCGGAACCGTTGAGTTTCCAACTCTCTGCTTCGACTAAGGTTCCTTGAAAGCGCGCATCAAGATGCCCTTTGGTATTATCCATGATCATCCCGCCATAGATAAACTTGGGCGTGACGTAGAGGCCAAGCTGTTGCGCTTTGGCGTGAACAGGAACCATAAACAACGCGAACAAGAATCCTGCCAGAATCAATCTTTTCACAACATCCTTCCTTGTTTGAGGTTTTATCCTGGGTGCGGAAACACCGATCCAAATGTCATTTGACGAAGCAACATAACCGATAAATTTTTATCTGTATAGTGCGGAAACGCTTCTTTTGATGGTACTGTTTAAAAATTGTGAAAAATATCCAATTTAGACGGGCATTTGCCTACACTATCCGCTCCCGTCGCGCACTGGCGGGTCTGACGCAATCCCAATTGGCCGAGCGCATCGGCGGTTCGGAGATCGGCGTCCGGACTTGGGAGCGCGCTGCCAGCGCCCCGTCTCTGGAGACATTTCTGCTCCTGGCGGATGCGCTCGGCGTGGACGCGGGGGAATTGCTCAAGGAAATCCAGAATAGGATGGTTCTTCTTCAGGCCGGGTGACGAAGCTATTTGAAAACAGCCCCTAGGATCGTTCAGGCCCGGAAAGTGCGCGCACTTTCCGGGCCTGAGTATGAGGGGTGCAGGGGAAATCATTTCCCCTGCCGGGGTTTGGGGCGGAGCCCCAATACGGACTAACAGCCCCTAACCGAGATTGCCGAGCAAAATGTATTTGGTCTCAAGGTAGTCTTCGATACCCTGGTGACCACCTTCCTTGCCCAGGCCGCTTTCCTTCACCCCACCAAAGGGCACTTCGCCGCTGGCCAGGGCAACCTCGTTCACGCCGACCAGGCCGTAGTCGATAGCGCAGGCAATACGGTAGAAGCTGCCGATATCCTTGGTATAGATATAGGAAGCCAGGCCGTATTCGGTGTCATTGGCCAGGGCCACGGCTTCCGCTTCGGTCTTGTAGGTCATGACCGGGCAAATGGGTCCGAAGATCTCTTCCCGGAATACCCGCATGTTCGTGGTCACGCCAGTGAGCACGGTGGCCTCGTAATGCAGGCCGCCCAAGGCAGGCTCCTTGCCGCCGACAGCCACTTTGGCGCCTTTGGAAACCGCGTCGTCCACAAAAGGCTGCATGGCGTCTTTGGCGTTCCGGTCCACCAGGGGCCCTTGAGTCACACCGGGTTCCATGCCGTTGCCGAGCTTGAATTCCTTCACTTTTTCCACCAGCTTGGCCACATAGGCGTCGTGGATGCTTTCATGCACGATCACCCTGTTCACGCAAATGCAGGTCTGCCCGGCGTTGCGGAACTTGCAGCCCAAGGTCCCTGCCACGGCAAGATCCAGGTCGGCGTCCGGGCAGATAATCATGGGCGCGTTGCCGCCAAGCTCCATGGAAATCTTTTTCACGGTGTTCGCGCAGGCCGCAAGCAGTTGTTTGCCCACGGCCGTGGAACCGGTGAAGCTGATTTTTTTCACCAGCGCGTTGGCGCACAGTTCGTCCCCAATGGTCGAAGCCTGCCCGGTCAGAACGCTGAGCACTCCGGCAGGCACTCCGGCGCGCAACGCCAGTTCACCCATAGCCAGGGCGGTAAAGGGCGTTTTGGAAGCGGGCTTGATAAGGATCGGGCAGCCCGCGGCCAAGGCCGGGGCGGCTTTACGCGGAATCATGGACATGGGGAAATTCCACGGGGTGATGGCCGCGCATACGCCGATGGGCTGCTTGATGGTCATGGGCTGCTTGCCCGGCCAGGGCGAGGGGATGACATCGCCGTACACACGGCGGCCTTCTTCGGCAAACCATTCGATATAGCTGTTGCCCAGGCCGATTTCGCCCTTGGACTCGGCCAGGGGCTTGCCCTGTTCCGTGGTCATGAGCAGGGCGATATCATCAATGTTCTCAAGGATAAGATCCCGCCACTTGCGCAAAATGTTGCCGCGCTGCAGCGGGGTGAGTTTGCGCCACTCCGGAAAAGCTTTTTGTGCGCCTGCAATGGCTTCCACCACTTGAGCCTTGGTCAGCTTGGGCACGGTGCCGACCACGGAGCCGTCCGCCGGGTTGGTAACGGTCAGGGTGGCGCCGTCAGCGGCGTCAACCCATTGGCCGTTAATCAGACATTGCTGTTTGAAGAGGCTTTTGTCTTTCAGTTGCATGATACATCTCCTGATATTGTTTCAAGCATAATTATAGATGGTTCTAAGGACAGTGATGAAAAAACGCGGGAAGGGCTCCTTTGATCAATGCATTATGTCATGTATGACATAATGCATTGCGAATGTGATTGTCTACTCCCTTGCCGGAACAGAGAGGATTACACCGTCTCTTCTTGCCGGGCCGCTGTAAGAGGATATACCTCGAAACGCATAGTTGTGAGATCGGCCAGCAGCAGTTTGCCGGCAAGGGCGGGAGCCTGTCCGCAGAGCAGACGCAAGGCTTCAGCAGCTTGCAATGCCGCGGCCAGGAGCACGATGGGCATGGGTGTGCCCAAAGCTACCTCATCCGATGTCCCGCTGTGGAGGCGCCCCATGATAGAGCCAAGACCGGCGGGATTTTCCGGCAGGCTTGTATTGACAAGAGCCGTCCAACCGGCCACACCGGCGCTGACCACGGGCAGGCCATGCTTGTGCGCCGTCCGTAAAAGCTCCGCCCTGTGTTCAGCCCCACCCAGGGCGTCGATCACGATGTCCGCGCCGGAAAGCATATCTTCGGCAAAGGGGCGCGCCAGGCAGAGCACTTGAGCGGCAGGATTGATTTGCCACGCGCGTTCCAAGGCCGCATCAGCCTTGGACATAGCCAAAGTCTTTGTTGTGGCGAGAATCTGGCGGTTGAGGTTGCTTTCTTCAAAACGATCCGGATCGCAGGCCAGCACGCTTCCCACACCAGCGCGCAGCAGTTGTTCGAAAACAAGTCCGCCAAGGCCGCCAAGGCCCACAAGCACGGCCTTGCTTCGCAGCAGGCGCTGCTGTTCTTGCGCGGAAAAAGCGCCCCGATTGCGGAGCAGATGGGGGGGGAAGATGCCGTCATCCAGAGACCGCAGCACCGCATCCGGCATTTTTTCCGTTTCAGGGGCATTCATGGCGCTACCCCCCACAGATGAAAGGACTTAAAGTCACCCGGCAGCCTGGCGACAGAGGGGTGGCAAGCGTGGCGCATTCTCCATTGACAAAGGCCAGCATCACTTCTTCGGATTTGATGTCGAGCAGACGCAGCAGATCCGCCAAAGACGGTTGCATCTGCCCTGTTCCGCCGCTGAGGGGAAGATACACCGGCATGGTGGAGGGAACGCGGCCGACAAGGGTGCCTTCGGGGCGGACAAAAACCGGAATCGCATCAGCCATGGCAGCGCCTTTTCTATATACTTTTGGAGGGACTCGAACCAGTGGCGCAAAGGTTGTCATCTAGCGATACTCGCAACGAGATGAACGTGAGCCTTAACACCACTGGCCACACCTCCAAACCACCCTGCAAGGGGGTTGAACCCCCTTGACCCCGCAATTCCAGAAAACGGCAAAGCCGTTTTCCGGGTATGGGGGTGCAGGGGACTCAGTCCCCTGCCGGGGTTTGGGGCGGAGCCCCAATAGATCGCGTTACTCTGCCATCCATCCGATGTTAAGAGCATGCAGCTTGCCGGGGCGAGGTATGCCTTTTTCGTCCCAACCCATCATTTCGTAATACAGATCAAGGGCAGCTCTGAATTCTTTCTCATCAATCTTTTTGCCGGCGGAAGGCCCTTCCGGGAGGGGCTCGTGCAGGCGGCGGAACAGTTTGTCGTCGTTGCTGCTCATGCCTTCACGCGTATTGAACATGCGCGCCATCACGACGGAGCGTTCTCCGGCCAGAAGCAACTCATACAAGCTGGTTTGCCAGCCGGTGATGGCGGTGACCGCCTCGCACAGTTTACCGTAGGTCATGGCGAAAATAGGCGCGACCACGAAGTTGCATACACCCAAGGTATTGTTCATGGCCCAGCTTTTTTCGCCTTCCATGAAATAGCGCACCTTGCGCGGCCCGTTGTCCGTGGGAACGGGCGATTCCAGGATGCCCAGCGGGGCTATCATCCTGACCGCTTCTCCCTGAAAGGCCACCTCGTGCGGGGCTTCGATATGGTCGGCGCCGGTGGGGGAAAGAGCGAAACCCATGCCCACGCCGGTCTTGCCGCGCGGGTCATGAAAGGCCGGTTCCTGTCCCTTGACGGTGAAAGCGAACGCTTCCGCCCCCTTGCCGATACTTTTGGCCGCGCGGGCGACGCCTTCGGCCAACACCGCGCCAAAGCCCTTGCGGGCGGCAATGTTCTCGACAAGGCGCAGCATGCCGTCGGCATCGCCAAAGCCCGCGATTTCGCTTTTGTCAATAATGCCGTTTTCCGCCAGTTCCATGGCAAAGGCCACAGCGGCCCCCGCGCCTATGGTGTCAAGGCCCAACGCATTGCTGCGTTCATGGGCGCGGCTCACGGCGTTGAGGTCGGCCACGCCGCACATGGAGCCGAACGCGGCCAGCGTTTCATATTCCGGCCCGCCGTAGCGCTTGTCCGATACATTGTTCACAACGCGCTTGCAGGCAACGGAACACTTGTAGCAAGTGTGGCGGCCTTCAAGGATTTTCTCATAACCGGGCACGCCCAGGTTCTCCGCTCCTTCAAAGACGCCTTCGCTCCAGTTGCGGGTGGGCAAAATGCCCGCGTTCTGCTGCGCCATCACATGCATGGGCGTACCGAGCTTGCCCAGGTTCACGTTGGGCATATGCTCTGTCAGGGCCTTGCGATGCCACTTATTTACCTGCTGCAAGGCTTCGGGGTCGGCATATTCGATGCTGGACTCATCACCCCGGCAGACCACCGCCTTCAGGTTTTTTGATCCCATCACCGCGCCCATGCCGCAACGGCCGTTGGCATGAATGAGTTCATTGGTGATACAGGCAAGGCGGACCATGTTTTCACCCGCCGGGCCGATGCTGGCGATACGAACTTTCTGGTCGTCCAGTTCCTGGCGCACGGCGTCCTGCAAAGGCGCGTTTTCCAGGCCCCACAGGTGTCCGGCGTCGCGCAGGGCGACCTCGCCTTTGTTGATCCAGAGATACACAGGCTTCGGCGATTTGCCGGTAAAGACAACCGCGTCAAATCCGGCGTGCTTCAACTCCGGGCCGAAGTAGCCACCGGCTTCCGCCTCGCCGAACCCGCCGGTGAGCGGGTTTTTTGCCGCGACGGTATAACGTGAGAAGCCTGAAATCGGCGCGCCGCACAGCACGGAAGTGGCGAAGACCAGCACGTTCTCCGGCCCAAGCGCGTCGCAATGCGGGGGGATGAGTTTTTGCATGTACCATGTGGCCAGTGCGCCTCCGCCCCAGTAGGTACGGTACCAGGTCGCGTCGTGCTCATCCACGCTCCAGGTTCCTGCTGTAAGATCCACACACAGGATCTTTCCGTTATATCCGAAAGGCATACGGGTTTCTCCTTCTTCTCCGTTGTCGCCGCCACGTAATTGAAGGGGCGATCGCCTAATATTATTTTACGCTAATGGAGAGTGTCAATAGTACGTTCACCCTCCCTCGCTTTTGCGGAAGGGTGAACGTTCGCGGCTTTACTTCCCGACAATTTTATAGACGGCGTTGCAGTCGTCCTTGCCGTATCCGGCGGCGGAAGCCTTTTTATAATATTCGAGCGCCACTTCCATGGCGCGCATGTCCAGCCCCCAGGCCCGGGCCATTTCACAACCGAGGCGCACGTCTTTCAGAGCCAGATCGAGACCGAAACGCGTGTTGAAATCGTCGGCAGCGATCCAGGGACCACGCACATCCATCTGAAAACTGCGCGCTCCGGTGTCCTGCAAAAGCTCAATCAACTGCTTGCGATCAAGACCGGCTTTTTCACCCACGCGAAGGCCCTCGGCCAGCACGGCGAGATTGGTCATGCCCACCATGTTGGAAATGAGCTTGACCGCGCAGGAAGCCGCAATGGAACCGACATAGTTGGGCAGGCCGATGATTTTGAAGATGTCCATCAGCTTGTCCACCAACGCTTTGTCGCCGCCGATGAACATGGGCTCTTCGGCCTTTTCGGCGTGGGCCGGGGTCTTGCCCAGAGTGCACTGGATATAGTCGATACCCTTGCCCTTGGCTTCAGAAGCCAAGCTTTCCGCGGTTTGCGGGTCAATGGTGGAGAGTTCAATGTGTACGCTGCCCTTTTTCATGACAGCGTACAGACCGTCCGGGCCGCTCATAGTGCCCAGCACATGCTGGGGCAGGGGCAGGCTGGTGAACACGATATCACAACCGGCAAGATCCTTGACGCCGGAAGCGGCCTTGCCGGTGCTGCCGGCAGCCAGGGTACGTTCAACGGCCTCCTTGCTCAAGTCAAATACCAGCACGGACTTTCCGGCGCGAATAAGGTTACGCGCCAGACCGCCGCCCATGAGCCCTACTCCGATGAATCCTATTTGCATCTTTTTTTCCTTGGCTTAAATGTTTCCACACCTTCCCGCGCAAGGGCGCAGGCCGCATATCGTGCAAAGAGAAATGTTTATGAAATCGGTTTCATTTTTTGTCGACAAAAAATTCTTTCCAGGTTTTTTGAACCTAGCATGGGGAGTCCTTTCATGCAATCGTTTTCACGAAAAAGGATGAATTGGCATTCTTAATAACAGCCACACGAGGATGCGCCTTTTCAGAAAGCCATTTGTCCACGGTTTTTTGCAGCGGTCCTGAGGCGAGTAAACACTCGGCCAGGGTTTCTTGCGGCAAATCCGATTGCAGGACAACAGTAAACCGTGTTGTCACCCGGGCGAAAAGAAAAGCCTTGTGCGCGCCCATGGCGAATTTTCCCGCCGCAAAGGTCCGCATCAGGACCTCGGCATCCGTGAACTTGCGTACATAGTCGTAGTAGTGATCGTCGCCAATGCCCTGCTCGCACTTTGCCGCAAGAATAATTTTAGCGCCGGGCGCAGCGCACTCCGCAGCCGTGGTCAACCCTTTCTGGGCCTGATACAGGCAGATGTCCTTGGGCAGGCCGCCGCAGGAGGCAATAACAATGTCATACGGCTCGCTGAAAGGCAGGCCGTACAATTCCGCCGTGCGCCGTGAAGCCTCACGCATGACCACGGGAGGCAGCCCGGCCATGAGCACCACAGGCCGCTTGGCCGCGTCCAGCACCACATTAACGGCAAAGGCCACTCCGGCCATTTCGCCCGCTTCATTAAGATCCTGGCGCACCGGGTTGTCTTCGATATTGCCCGCCACAGCGGCGCTATCGCGCAGCATGCGGTGATTGGCCGCTATCGTGGCGGCCGAGGCGCAGCCAATGGTCACACCTTTGGAGCCGCCGGTAAAGCCGACAAATTGGTGCGAATCCACCATGCCCATGACGATCTTCAACTCGGCCTTGCCGTATTCAGCATTAATTTCCACCGGCGTGCCCCGGCTGGTGACCCCAAAACCCAGCATCTCGGAACGCTCGGCATCGTGCGCGACCACGCGACAGCCCTTCAGGTCCGCAGGCAGAACACGGGCCAGTTGAGCCGCATCGGCCGGGGGATGCAGACCCCCGCCCACCACAATGGTCACGTCTTCCGGCTTCAGCATGGGATAGGCCGCGAAAATCCTGTCCAACAGGGGCGGCAGCAACAGCTTTACAGGAAAAGGACGCGTTTCATCAGGCACGGCAATGGCCACGGAACGGGGCGCATCCCGGCCTTCGAGCGGCAGGCAGCCGAGCGGGCTGTCCAGGGCGGATTGCAGGCCGGCCACCGGATCTTCAAGAAAGGGCGCATCCTTGGGCTCAAAGACGTCAACATGAATATGATCAGGAAGATCCAGCGGGAGTGTGCCCGCCCCGTATTTCAGTTCGAGATGCATTGTACTGTCCTTCTCCGGCAGGGCCTAGCCGGCCCCGGACCGGGCATGCCTGAAAACAGCAAAGCTGTTTTCAGGCATTGAGGGGTGCAGGGGAAATCATTTCCCCTGCCGGGGTTTGGGGCGGAGCCCCAATTACGAAGTTACGCGCTCTCGTAAAGCCTCGTCATCACAAACTCATTATGCCCGAGTGCCTCAGCCGCGGTCAACCTGCCATTGCACGTGCGGAACATCATGTCCAGCAACGCATCGCCAGCCTGATCCAT
>Ga0082212_10001127_pt1 | contig 39303 bp, 30 predicted proteins | sample TergutNt197P3_FD_71548 | JGI IMG/M metagenome (GOLD analysis project Ga0082212, IMG submission 71548) | Neocapritermes taracua P3 segment gut microbial communities from Petit-Saut dam, French Guiana - Nt197 P3 | ecosystem: Host-associated > Arthropoda: Insects > Digestive system > Gut ...
AAATAACAATAAAAACAATAAATTCATCAAAAACTCAGACTCCCACCCTCTCCGCCATTATTTCTTTGAAAAATCAAGTGTTTGACTATCGCCCAGGGCCGCTTGGGTATGTTTGGGTGGAATATTTTTATGGGCGGGTATGTGGGGACAGGTGAAGAAATATCCGCAATACCGCGGGCCACATAAGGAGACAAGGTACGGGGAGGCGAGGTTATGAACGAAAAAGAGCTGAAAGAAGAAAATGAACTTTTGCGCCGGTCGTTGGAGTACCTGCTGTCGCCCAATATGGCGATTCGCCAAGCTAATGCTTGGTATAGACAAAAGGGGTATGACTACCAATTCTCAACCGAGCCATTGGATACCAAACTATATATAGGCCATTGGGAGTCGACTCGTAATGATAATTTTCAACGGGGTCGTGCATATGAGTGCGACATTGCCAAAGAACTAATAGATAAAGAATATGAGGTCGCCGATGCCAGCGGGAAGTATAGCTGGAATGATTTGGGGCGGGACTTGATCGCCCAACGACAAGATAGGCATTTGGTTATCCAGTGCAAGTACCATGAAAATGTGGGCTTCCCTTATGAAAGCCTAGACGATGTACTTTATATCCTAGCCACTTCAATCATTTACGCCTTTAAAAAGATGAACTTCATTGATTACATTTTGAATAATCCAGATAAGGGCGATCCTTTGAAGGAGCAATGGTATGATCTCAAAAAAGTCGAGTATGCTGCTTTTTTAAGTGAAGCTAAGGTCAAGCCAGTCTTGTTTTCCACGCAAGACATTGAGTTGAGCCTGGGACGCATCGCGGCCGAATTGGGGGTAACCTACATTAAGACCGACAAAGACGGCAAATGGGAGGGAAACCTACTTGACTAGAGAGGTAGTACCTAACCTTGTTTTTATCTGGCCGGAAGTTCAGCGGGGTGCGCTTATATGAGCAACGAAGAAAAAAAAGAGATGGGGACATTTAACATCCGCTACACTGGAGTTGATGAAGTCAAAACTCCCATCGCAAACTTTACGGGAATACACCAAACTCCTGAACATTTCCTTTTTCGGTTTACGGACGCTGATTATCGTGTTGGTGATGAGCGCAGAATAGATAGATCGTAAACATGTAGGAAACGTGCGAATAAAGAAACGGCAACGAAAAAAGTAAAAGTGAAATAATAATTCAAAATGAAGATTACTTTAAGAGACCTGAACTGCACCTTTCTGGAATCCGTCATGTAGGTAGAGGGAGGTATAAAGTTATGATCCGGTATATCGACAGCCAGAAGATGGGGCGCGGCAGGCATGGCTGGCTGGACAGCCATTTCCATTTTTCATTCGCCGAATATCACAATCCCTCGAATATGCGGTTCGGGGTTCTGCGCGTGATCAACGACGACATGGTAGAGCCAGGCACCGGCTTCGATACCCACCCTCATAAGGATATGGAAATCATATCCTATGTAGTCCAGGGAGAACTGACCCATGCGGACAGCATGGGGAATCAACATACCCTGACGCGGGGCCAGGTGCAGTATATGAGCGCCGGAACAGGCGTTACTCACAGTGAATATAATCTGGGCAGGGGCCTGTTGCGTTTCCTGCAAATTTGGATTCTGCCGGACAAAAAAAGAGTAACTCCCAATTACGGCGATTTCCGCTTTGTCTTTGCCGATAGGGAAAACAGATGGCTGCCCATAGCCACCAGCCTAGGTAACAGCCACTCCCGGGCACCGATCAAAATTCATGCGGACATCAATGTTTATGCCGCCGCGGCCGGCTCAGGAGATCCCTTGGAGTTTCCGGTTCTGCCCGGACGCCAGGCGTACTTGGTCATGATCGAAGACCAGGCGACCATCAACGGCACTGCGGCGCACACCCGGGACGCCCTGGAAATTGTGGAGGAAAGCATCCAGGTGGAACCGGAAGGAAGCGCTCATATGCTGATCATAGAAATGGCTAAAGAGGCATATTTTTAGAGGTACCCTATTCAAGGTTTAATGACCGGTGGCGCAGTAAGCAGGACAACATACTGATTTCTCTAACAAAAAGGAAGATCGGGATGATGCTCAACAGGTTATTTAAGGGAAAAGGGAATATTATTTTGACGGCGATCCTGATTGCCGTTATTACCGCTCAGATCGTTTTTCTGTCGAAAAGTTTTGTGGAGTTCAGCGATTCCCTTATCCAGGAAAAACTGATCGCCAACATCAATGAACTAAAACTCCGCCTGGATGATGGACGGGCCTATTCAAAAACGGCGGCCATTTCCATGGCCTCCAGCCAGGAGGCCATCAGAGCCATCGGACAGCGCGATACCGAGGAATTACTGCGGCTGTTTGCCTCTACCCATGACTTGTTCCGCGTAAACTATTATACCATCACCGACCATGACGGGATCGTGCTGGCCCGGACGCATGAGCCGGAATACCACGGCGATTCGGTCTTGGATCAGCAAAACGTAAGGGACGCGCTTGAAGGAAAGGTATCGACCTACTTCGAGAAGGGGACGGCGGCGAGAGTGTCTGTCCGCACCGGAGCGCCGGTCTATGACGCGGACGGCACGCTGATTGGCGTCATCTCGGCGGGCGTCCGGTTTGACACAACAGAGGCGGTCAATGGTCTAAAGGCCCTCTTTAATGCCGAAGTCACAGTCTTTTTAGGCGACGAGCGGATTGCCACGACCATCATCCGGGATGGGCAAAGCGTCGTAGGCACGGTGCTCGATCCGAAGATCGCGGACATTGTGATCCATAACAAGCAGGAATACATAGGCAACACCGACATCCTCGGCGAACGGTATAAGGCTTTTTATATGCCTTTGTTGAATTCCCAGGACGAGACGTTTGCCGCATTTTTTATCGGTATGCCGATGGAAAAGCTGCAAAACGAGACGAATCAGTCTATATTCATAGGCGTTGTGATCGTTTTATGCGGGGTCTTATTCATGCTGATCCTATTGTTCCGCAACCGGCAAGAGAAAAAGCAACTTGTCGTATTGGCGGAGCAGGCCAAGGCGGCTTCGGTCGCTAAATCGGCGTTCCTTTCCAACATGAGCCACGAAATCAGAACGCCCATGAACGCGATTATTGGGATGACCGAACTCTTATTATGCTCAAACCGCATCGCCGCGCAAGATGTGGACTGCCTTAAAGACATCAATATGTCCGCGCACTCGTTGTTAACCATTATTAATGATATTTTGGACATGTCTAAAATTGAGTCGGGAAAAATGGAGCTCAATCCGATCCATTATGATTTCAAGGCGCTTATAGACAATGAAGCGTCCATGTTTTCGTATGTGGCCAAAAAGAAGGGCATTGAATTCAAGTTAGAGGCGGAGGAAAATATTCCCGAAGCGCTGTACGGCGACGATGTGAAGCTGCGCCAGGTGCTGACCAATATATGCGGCAACGCCGTTAAATTCACGAAAAAAGGCTTCGTAACGCTAAAAATTACCACATCGGAAGAAACCCAAACGATTACCTTTGAGATAAAGGATACCGGCATGGGTATTCGTAAGGAGGATATTCCCAGGCTGTTTCGCGCCTTCGAGCAGTCTAAATCAGAGGGAAACAGATATATCGCGGGAACGGGTTTGGGCCTCGTCATAAGCAAATCGTTTACAGAGCTGATGGGCGGCGATATCCGGTTTGACAGCGAATATGGGGAAGGCACCACCTTTACGGTCACGATCCCGCTGGTGGCGGGAGACTCGTCCAAGATCAAGAATAAAGACAATGTCCAGACTCAGGTGTTCTGTGCGCCGCAAGCTAAAATCCTGGTGGTGGACGACAATGACTTTAACATAAAAGTGGCTCACGGACTATTGGAATTGTTTGAAATTGATGCGGATACGGCTCTTTCAGGCGAGGAAGCCCTAGAGCTGGTTAAGAAAAACGATTATGACCTCGTGTTTATGGATCATATGATGCCGGGCATGGACGGTCTTGAAACAACGGCGGCCATTCGGGCGCTCGGCGAAAAATATAAAAAGCTGACCATTGTCGCGCTGACGGCCAACGCCATCCAAGGTGCGCAGGAGATGTTCCTGGCCAACGGATTAAACGGGTTTCTGTCAAAACCCATCGTAATGCCTAATTTTAGAAAAACCCTTCTGGAATGGCTGCCGCCTGATAAAATCATAAAGAAGGCGCGGAAGAAAAAAGGCGATAAGGCCAGGAAGGCGGACGGTGGAACGGACAGTGGCTTTTGGGAAACGCTTGATAAAATTGAGGAACTTGACGCGGAGATCGGTTTGCGCCGTTTCAATGGTTTGAAAGAGATGTATCGCGATAACTTAAAGCTTTTTCATGAGAAGCTCCCGCAGGATAGCGAGAAACTGTCCAAATTGATGGATGAACAAAACTATACGAATTTTTCCATAGCCGTTCACGCGATAAAATCAACGCTGGCCAGCATCGGCGCGGCGGAGATGTCTGATACCGCGTTCAGGTTGGAAATGGCTTCAAAAAATAAGGAAGCCGATTATTGCGTGACGCACTTTCCAAACTTCTTAGACCAGCTTCGATTTCTCTATGAACGGTTATCGGTGGTTTTCCCCCCCGATAAATCCTCTGCGGAAAAGAAATAGGGCGATACCGTGCGGCTTCGGGAGAACCTGGCCAAAGCCAAGGGCCGCCATTGAGGCCTTATGAATTCAGACCAAGCCACCTTGATTATCGAACAATACGGGTTGCAGCCCCACCCGGAAGGCGGTTTTTTCGCTGAAACCTACCGCAGTTCCGGCCTTATTCCCGAGTCGGCCTTGCCGGCGGAATTTGCCGGAGGACGCAATTTTTCCACCGCCATCGTGTTTCTGTTGAGGGGAAATGATTTTTCCGCCCTGCACCGCCTCAGGCAGGATGAGGTTTGGCATTTTTATCTGGGCGGGCCTCTGCGGCTGGTCATGATTTCTCCCGACGGGAGATTTATTGAAACCATTCTGGGCCGGAACGGGACGGCCGGTGAGGTCGTGCAGGCGGTCATCCCGGCGGGCTGGTGGTTCGGGGCCAGGCCGGCGGCGGGGGCCGTCTTCTCCTTTGTCGGCTGCACGGTGGCTCCGGGGTTTGACTTCGCCGATTTTGAACTGGCGAAGCGTCCTGATCTCCTGGCGCAATTCCCTGGCTTGGAAACAATGATCCTGGAATTCACCCGTTGAAAGCCGGGGGGATTTTTCTGGTAAATCCAGGCCGTTTATGCTATATAAAATAGGTTAAAGTACGGTTGGACGGCCATCCAAAGGTCTGGCCGGGCCGACGAAACGCCGAAGTGGTGGAATTGGTAGACACGCCATCTTGAGGGGGTGGTGGGCAACGCCTGTGCCGGTTCGAGTCCGGCCTTCGGCACCATCTGAGTTCCCAAGACAATCCAAATAAATCCGAAAGCCCTTGAAAATCAAGGGCTTTCTGATTTTTAGTGTCCAATGAAGTCCTACCGAAAGCCTTGACATCCGGTAATATTTGGGTCATGATTTGGGCCATGACCCATTTGGGAGGAAGGCCATGACCCATTTTTCTCAACTTACTGATATGAGAATCAAATCCCTCAAACCGAAGGATAAGCCATATAAAGTCTTTGACGGTCAGGGTCTATATCTGGAAGTTATGCCCAACGGAGGCAAGAAGTGGCGCTACCGCTATTTATTCCGAAACCAGGACAAACGCATCACTTTGGGGAATTACCCGACCTTAGGCTTGAAGGAGGCCAGGACCAAAGCCGAGGCTGAAAGGCGGGTTCTGGCTGACTATAAAGACCCAATCTTGGAACGGCGTCTTGACTTGGAAAACAAGGCGCGGACCTTCTTTGATGTGGCCAAGGAATGGGAGGAGCAGTTTTTCGCAAACTGGCAAGCAGCGACGAAAAAAAAGAAGAGGTTGCATCTTCAAGCCCATATCTATTCCATCATCGGCGCTCTGCCGATCAGGGAGATCACTCCGGTTCTCATCTTGGAAAAGGTGTTGCGGCCCATACAGGCCAGGGGCCATCTGGAAACAGCACATCGAGTCAAAATGATTTGCAGCCAGATTTTCCGCTTCGCAGTTGCCAGCGGACAAGCGGAGCGCGACCCAACTCAGGACTTGCGCGGAGCTATGCCGCCGCCCAAGGTCAGGCATCGGTCCACGATGATTGACCAGACTAAAATTTCCAAACTGCTCAACGACATTCACAACTACAGCGGCCATGTCGTTGTCCAGCACGCCTTGAAGCTTCTGCCCCTGGTATTCGTCCGGCCGGGTGAGCTTCGTCATGCGGAATGGTCCGAAATCAACTGGCCGGAGTCTCAATGGCGTATCCCGGAAGAAAAGATGAAAATGAGGCTCCCTCATATCGTCCCTCTGGCCAGCCAGGCCGTTGAAATCCTGAAAAGCCTGTATCCTTTTACTGGCGGCCATAAATTCATCTTCCCAGGCCAGCGGGGCAATGATCGGCCCATGAGCGATGCCGCCGTCAACGCGGCCTTGCGGTATTTGGGCTATTCCGGGGAAGAGATAACCGGGCACGGCTTCCGTAGCATGGCCTCGACCATCCTCAACGAGAAAGGCTATAACCGGGATTGGATTGAAAGGCAACTCGCCCACATAGAGCAAAATGCTGTTCGTGCGGCTTATAATTACGCCGAATATCTGCCTGAACGCCGGAAGATGATGCAGGATTGGGCGGATTACCTTGACGAATTGAAAGCGACTGACATTTGACATTTATACGTCATTGAAGTATAATGATAAAAAATGAAGGAGCGCCATGAAGCTGGTGGAATTCATTGAAACCGGCGTTTTCGCCCGTCAGATTGACCGCTACCTGAGCCCTGACGAGTATCAACGCTTTCAGGCCGAATTGATGGCCGACCCGGAAAAAGGGGTGGTCATCCCCGGTAGCGGCGGTTTACGCAAAATCAGGGTGGGTTGTAAGGGCCAAGGTAAAAGAGGAGGTGCGCGAATTATCTATTATTTGATTACGAAAAACAGCGTCATTTTTCTTTTGTTCGCCTAGGGGCCATAGTCAGTGGCCCTGCTGCTTCAGTAGCTGCGCTGCTGGCTGGGGCTGTCACTGGTCAGAAGATCGGTGAAATCGTCGATGACCATGTGATTAGAAGATACCGCTGCGTCAAATGCGGCATGGAAATCAATTTGTAGGACAAAGACACCCCCGGAGGCCATTAAACGGTCTCCGGGGTCTTGAATCCTGGATTCCCGGAAACTCATAACGAGATGATGCAATTTCAACGTCATAAGCTATTCGTCGTCATATGTATTTTCATGACGATGGATGTGATAATTTATTGATATAAATTATCTTTTCTAAAATCTCATTCTCGTCTTATGTTATCGGGAACCCTGGTTACATAAAAGAGGGTAAAATCAGTTGCATCGGCAATCATTTTTGTGGGTTTAGGAGATCTCTCGACAAAAAATTTTTACGGTTCAAGCGCAAACTGAGGCTGGAAAAATTCACACTTGCGATAATAGCACCATGCCCTGCTTGCCAATGAGTCATTACGACGGGATAAAAATCAAAACTGTCGTTCTATTTTTTACAACTAAAAGATTGATTATACATAAAATATCTTCATATTTAACATAAAGGAAATACAAGAAAATAACCTATATTTTATATCATCTAATTCATCACCTACTTCTGTATCCATATCATCCTTCCAAAAATCTACTTCAATAACAATTTCGTCATCAACCTTTTTAGCTCCGTATTGCTTTAATATAGCCACCAAATTTTTAATTACATCAGGCTCACCCAATTCAAAGATTTTATCTAGCTGTTTCAAGGTTTTTCCCTGGTCTGTAAGAAAAAATTCATCATCTCTTTTTATGAAAGCAAACTCATATTCATTATCATTTAGATTTGGAAAGAAAAATTTCTTTATTACAATCATTGGTTTTTCTTCTGTTGGACGAGTATCATCAAATTCAAATTTTGCTTCAAATAATTCACTTTTTTCGTCACTAAAAAAAAGTTGATTCTGCCTGAAAGGTCTGCGTTTAAAGTCATTTTCATAAGCCTTAGGCGAACTAGACTTACGCTCTCTTTTCATTCGCTCGTACAGTTCCTGCTTCTGTTTGCGATTTTCCTCTTTTAGTTTATCGTTAAAGGTTATAAAATCAAAAAAACTTAAATTCTTACTAGCTCTAGGTTTAAAGTCGTATGCTGCACTTTCTATTTCACATCCAGAATATTTGCTTATATCTGCAAGTGTAGAAACGTATGGATAGGAACGGCCATGAAAAATTAAAACCTGACCTCTATTTTTATCTAATCTTTGTAATTTAGAAATAGAAATTAATGGAATATCCTTAGCTTTGTCTCCAGCCAATTGACTTATTTCTTCCAATAGTGATTTTTCTCTGCTCGTCAGAAAAAGCCAATTATTACAATTGCCTTTAATGGTTTGTGCCTCTATGCTATAACGGGCCATCAGTTGGTGCTCACTTTGTACAATTAGATTAAATCTTATATTACGGCTTCTTGCCGCAGTAATCATCGCAGGAAAATCATTAATAGTCGGTAAACTTGAGAATTCATCTAAAACAAAATTCACTCTAACTGGCAGAGTTCTATCTTCTTTAGTTTGGGCTTCCAGTATCAATTGTTCATAGCATTGTTTGATAAACACACTTATTAATTTATGGTATGTTGTTTTTTCATCAGGCATTATGAGAAATAATGCCATCTTCTTACTCCCTAGTTTTGAAAAATCAATATCGTTAGATGATAGAAGCTGGATTAAGATATCTTGAGATGAAAACATCCGCATATGCTGGTCGAACACAGACAATATTGAACGTTGAGTATTATCGGGAGCCTCAACAGTTCCAGATAAACAAATGTACTCAAAAGAATTTCTGTCTATAGTTTCATAGTAGTATTCCTTTATTAACCCCTTGGCCATTGCATGAGCCTTTAATAAACAAACACTTCTTAGGTTAATTTCATTTTCATTTGAAGATTTTTTGAATAGCAGTTCTAGCAAGCCTAGTAAAAAATCTTGCGCACTGCTTTCCCAGAACGGGTCTTTAGTATTTGTAATAGGAATAACATTACGTGCCAGATCATCGAGCAATTCTCTAGCCTTATCCTTTTTTAGAGGGTCATCTGATTTAAACAGTTGGTAAGGTAAAAACAGTGGGTTCCAGCAGTTTCCGGTAGATGGATTTCTAAGGTTGATGAGCAAAATCTCATAGCCATTTTTCATTAGGAGGTTATGGGTTCTATCGTACAATTCTCCCTTTGGGTCAGTTACGACAAAAGATTCTCCAGCTCTTGCAAGAATTTGTAAAGTTGGCATAGCAATTAGTCTGGTTTTTTTTGAACCAGTTGAACCTATGACTAAAGAATGAGAATCAGAGGAATCTACATAAGCAGTATGCCCATCACTAAACAATGGTATCCCCCCAGACTTTCCATCAGAAATCATATCTTTTAAATTCAATTCTTTTAAGTTTTTCAAAAACTCCCTTCGTTCTTCCCATTTTGAATCAAAATCTGTGAATATATCATTATCTCTTTCATGCTTAGTCGTCATCTATTAGACCTCTCCAGTTATTAAAGTAGTTTCTTGGGTCTCTTGTATTATATTTATGGTGCGTTCATCTAAAAGCCTATTAAGCTCCGTTATATTGTCTTGGTTTAATTTCTCGGTCTCAATGTAGTCAAGGTTAGACCAATCATAAAATTTGCTACGCTCTTCGACAAGTATATTGAACATCTCATGAGGAACATGATTGTGTTTTTGTATAAATTCAAACTCATCGCGGCCACCAATTCCCCTTAGAATCCTTTTGACTCTACGTATATTGTCCTCATTTGGAGAAAGGTCAATAGCTTTGAACAATATAGGCACTATAACCTTTTTGGCATAATGTTTACTAGCTCGGGTGCTTTCAAGTCCTCTTTTTGTACGGCAAATTCTGTGTTCAGCCATTCTGTAAGCTAATCTTATCAGAGCATCATAGTCAAACCACGCTAATGACACTAGTTCATAAATTTGATAACCCTTTTCTATTTCCCCAGTATCAAAGAACATTATACCAAGATTAATCATATCTTCTTCATTCGGATATTTTCTAACTAACTCTTTGTATAAATCAATAGCTTCATCATAATCACCTTTATGCCATCGTGCAAACGCTTTGTAGCTGTTTATAACCATATTATTTTTTGCTTGTATATTCAATTCTTCATATGAAGCTATTATATTCAAAAGCTTGTCATACTCATTATCCATCAAATAAACTTTAAATATTTTTTGCAGATTACTACTTTGAGCAATGTGCTTACCTTTAGATTCAGTTGTAAAAAAAGGCATATTATCTTCGCTATTTTTTATACAAAAATATGACTCCATCATCTCTTTAGCCTTGACTTTATTATCGGGATTGTCAATGTTAGTATACGTTTCAATTAATTTAATGACAATGTCGTCATAAGTTGAATAGTGGTCATAAGCATATTCCAAAATTGAAAGAGCGTGCGGGTAAAGCCCCATCGAAATGCATAAAGATGCAATATTGTGAAAATCTTCAGCAAATATATATACATTATCTTTTGTGACGTATTTTTTTAAACAATTAACAAATTCTTCTTGCTCATCATCTAGCATGTGATTTTCAAGTTTCCTCCTAATAGAACTTCCGAACTGGCTTAATTCCTTATCAGCGTTTTCAAAATCCAATTTCCCCTTTATTGCTCGTGTAATTCTTTCAGCACAGAATGATTTTGATATATTCTTTATTTCATCGTAATGCTTTCTTAGCTTGGTTGCGAGTATCCGTATAGATAAAGAGAAATCATGAATAATATCTGTTATTCCATACAAATCTGAAACTACTTTGGTGTTTTCTTCCCTTACAATAACTGTATTTTGCCTGCCTATGTAAGCATACGATAAGCCAGTTTCAAATATTAAATTATCCCGTGCAACTGGCATATTTTGACCTCGTATGTTGGCAATATCATCCGAAGTCCAAAGAAATACGCACATATCAAATTGAGGCAATTTGGCTTCAAGACTCTCTATTGTGGATTTAGATACAGTAAATATGTCAGCCCAAATTTCTGGGTTTGACCATTCACTTATTATTTCCTGTAACTCCTCCGCACAGTTCTGTTTTTCCTTGCTTGAACCAATAAAAATTTTAGGTTTAATTTCGCCCATATGCAATACCTCCACATGAGTTTCTTCTTGAATTTTGAATGTATTATTAAACTATACAACAACTTATTACTGTATTCAACAAAAAAGTTATGCAGTTACCCATCATCCCGTCAAAATGGTACATTTCTTTTTATTTTCTCAGTATTTCATCGACGCGCATCTTTATTCCTTGGGCTTTCGTAACATTCAATGAGGTACAGTTTGTCGAACAAACCTTCCAGAGCGTAGTCTTTGAATAGATCGCTTACCTCCATCCGCTTTTTTATATGGGAGAGGTAGATGAGAGCGACAAAGATGACAAACAGCTTGTTTTCCAAGCTTTGTTCCGCCGATATCAAAACTCGGCACAGGTCATGGTATTCTCTCAGGTTTCCAAAAATAAACAAAATTGGATTAGGCGAGAACCCCCGGAGGCCATCAAACGGCCTCCGGGGGTTGTCTTTGTCCTACAAATTGATTTCCATGCCGCATTTGACACAGCGGTATCTTCTTATCACATGGTCATCGACGATTTCACCGATCTTCTGACCAGTGACAGCCCCAGCCAGCAGCGCAGCTACTGAAGCAGCCGGGCCACTGACTATGGCCCCCAGCCGAGCCAGCACGCCCAAAGTACCACCCAACACAGTGCCTAGACGGAGTTTTTTATGTCTAGTATTCAGAATGAAGCCCATGCATACACGGCTTCAGGTCATCATTTTCGACTCTGGCGAGAGAAGAAGGCTTTAATCCTGACCATGTTGAAAAGCAGCTTGCCCACCAACTGAAAGACTCCGTGGAAGCGGCATACAATAAAGCTGAATACGTAGAGCCGCGCCGGAAGATGATGCAGGAATGGGCTGATTACTTAGACCATCTCAGGCAGATTTCTTAACCCACGCCAAAAAGGTATGAGCCACCTCTATAATATGCCCTGAAATACACGTATGCGTGGTGTGAAAACGGAGTGGCTTACCGTTTATAACAGGGGTATCTCGAACAGACTGAAGCCCGATGGCGGTGGAGCGGAGCGCCATAGCGTGCTTGACCTTGTGACACGCCTGATCCGTTCGAGCATTCATCACATACCCTAGCATCATGGCCAAAGGCAGACCGTTTGAATACTGCCCTGTAACGAAGCGCATGACTCCCTCATCGACATATTCACCGAAGAGCCCACTCGTCCTTGTTTTATAAGGGACGTTCAACCGTTTGCATTCACAAGCTAGATAAACATCCTCATCATCGCCAATGGTCAGAACGAAGTCGATCTTGCCTGACATGGATACGTTACCATTATGATCTTCGCTCAACAGCGTGTACTGATAGATTATTCTGCCCGGCAATAACTTGGTTCGGATCAATGACTGAACGAGATGTTCAGTTATGTGATCCTCGTGGGTAATCGTGTTTTCCTTTGATTGAAGAGGTTTTATGCAAATGGGCCACGCAGCCTCAACCGCACTAGCGACCTGCTCTTCAATTTTTCGGAAATGGGGAAGCCAGGCATCCAGACTACCGGCCAGCATGCACACCACCATTCTGGCCGCCACGAGCAATCGCCGCACTAAAATCAGCCGCAATTTGCTCTGCATCAGCCAGCGCGGTCGACCTAAGCCAATGCCTCAGTTGCATCGGCTTGACGAGATACATATCGCTTCCTATGACGAAACGAAGGTCAGGCACCAACTGCACATTCCCAGGTAGGGGGACGGGTAGATTTTCCTGTATGGATTGAAGGAACTGTCCAAGCTCCGATGACGATTTTTCCTCATATTTTCCAGCTTTAGTGCTGATCGTAAGCTTTAGAACAGCAACATCACTTGACTTAGCGGCAAGTGATGCGCGGACCGGCTGCCGGAGGCACGGTCTAAGAGCATCACAAAGCATGGCTGCATAGGCGGATCGATGTTCGACGCGGCTGTTATCCCAAATTTTTTGCAATCCCGCGCTACGTCGTGGTTGCATAGCCGGGATTATGTAGTGGAAAGTGTCTTCTATCAGCGCGATTTCAGGTGCATCCAAACCATAATAGTCAAACACCAATTGGTCTATTTCACTGAGCGGATTTGTTTGTAGAGACAGAATTTTGTCCGCGTTCGCAATTTCCCAATCAATCAATCGCACAATCTTCTCTGCCGCCACGGCCGCCCTGGCGGGGTTTGGCATATTTTCTGGAATGTCAAATGGTAGCTTGAGCAATTCCCCCTGAAGAACCTTGGCACGATCGGCACCAAAATACGACGTGTCGTGGAAATAAACCCAAGCGGCGAGGCTGCTATTGAAGATCGCTGTTAAAATCTTCGCTCTGCGCCGTTCCGTTTCTGGAACAGTGATTGCCTGAATCGAAGACTGAAAAACTATACTTTGTTCACAAAAGGCTGCTCGTATGCGCCCGATTGAGCGCTCGACGCCTTGAGGGATCAGAATGTGGGGACCTGCAAATCCTTCATCAAAACCGGCACGGTGAACAACCGATATCGGCCAAGGATCAGTCTCAATTTTTGGAAGAGCTATCGCCTGGAACGCCTTAGCATTCAAATACGGATAACATGTAATGGTCTTGATTGTCGTCGTCTTGTAATTAGGATCATCCAGCCGGCCTTCCCGCACCGGCTTGAACCCTTGCCCTATTACCCAATCAGAGGCGCGATCGACCGTCGTCTTTTTGATTTCTTTGTATTCACGAATGAATGTCTTCAGCGGAGGAATCGTCCGCAGATATTGAAGCAACTTTTCTTCTGGTGCACGGGTCCACAGCCTACGTTTGAACACCATCGGGTCCTCGCCGACTAGATCGGAACGGAACCTGATACGATCTGCGCACGACAGCGTTATCAGGCGCTTGAGCCGTAAATTAAGATCAGCCTTGGGCACCCAATATTCGAAGCGATAGGGGAGCGAGTCATCGCCAGAAGGCGCGTAAAGTACAAATGTGGTGGGTCTCTGTGTTTCATCAAATAACTGGAAGCAAAGATCTGACAGATTGACGACCCGCCTCACCCGAGCTTCCCGGAGAAGCCGCTTCCGGGCTTCCTGGGCTCCGTGCGAAGTATTATGCAAGAGCCCCATTGCCGGCAGCAGGAACGCGATAAACCCGCTTGGCTTGACTACCGTAAGGGCCTTCCAGACAAACCCCCAAGCAATGTCTTTGGCGGGATCGGGGTAATCATGGGTCTTCGCCCAGTTTTGGGCCGTCGTAACCTGACCACTTCGCCCCTTCCAGGGCGGATTACCGATAACAGCATCGTACTTCTGTCCCTCCACGACTGCGAAGAAATCTGATTCCGGGAGAAGAGTATCTCCATAGAGCAGTGGCAAGAGCTTCCCAGCTTTGATGAGCGCCGGAAGGTCAGGAGGGTTGGCCTGCTCAAGTAGCGCGATATAGAGCGAAAAAGCCGTCACCCGGACAGCGGAGGGGTTGATGTCCCCTCCATGCAGGCGGCGAGATATGGCCTGCAACTCGCTCCATGTGGCATGGCGCTTATTCTTGGTCCGGCAATGGTGTGCAACGAGGCGCTGAAACAGCCGCACCAAGAAAATTCCCGATCCACATGCCGGGTCGCAGAAAATGCCTTTGTCCCGTTGATCGTCGGACAGATCGTCCCATAGCTGGTTTACGACGACATCGGCCAGAAACATCGGCGTATAAAACGCACCGTCAAAGCTTTTCTTTTCCGCCTCTTCCTTTAGAAAACGATCGTAAACTGCACTTATGAGGCCGATCGGCATGTATTGGAAATCGTACCCCCAAAAACGAAGCTGCCCGGAGACCATTTCCTCACGTCCATGTCGAAACCGCGCGAGCGTCCGCAGGTGTCTGACGGCCAACTTTGGCGGTGTCGCATCACTTGTTTCAAAAGCACAAGGCGCGTTGAACAGATTCCCGTTGAATGCCACTTGCAGCCATACGAACAAAGCTTCAAAGTGTGCAGAAGAATCCGCTTCCAACATTTCCGCGAGGCTAGAGCATGTCTTGTTAGAAGCGTCCTGGAACACCGCTTTCTTGATGATCTGACGATCCTCAAGATAAGCGATGAACATCGTCTGCATCAAAAGCGCTTGGGCAGCTTCGCTCCCCAGATCGTCGCGCATATCCCGAAACGCTTCCAGCAGGTTTGAGAGCAGAACACTATCAACCCGATCGCCCGGATCGAAGAAATTGTCATGTTCGAACCAAAATCGCCCTGACTCTGTGGAGTCGATCAACTCCCGAAGCTTCAGGGCATCAGACAAAAGTGAAAAAGTTGCTATCAGATGCGGGTCGCTTTTCTGCCCCTCCTCGCGCTGGAACGGCCTATGGACAAGTGAATAGGCCACCAACTCGTCCTCTTGAAGGACGAGCAGCAAACTCATCAATCCCTGATTCCAAAGAATCCGGTGCAATTTGTCAATTCGTGAGAAGGAATCATCCGATTGATTGAGAAACCCGATAGTCGGAACCCCCTCAATGCAGAACACGGCAGCTAGGCCAAAATCAGCCAAGGCAAGGCGGATCGCTTCCGCATACGGCCCTGGCTCCACCTCGGAAATGGATGTATATAATTCAGGTGCCGTTCGACGGTCAAGAGCGAGAGCCTCCCGCCAATGTGGCGCAAAGCCGTCAGACATGCCTTGCCTCCCTTCGACTCATACGACAACATAAGCATACCGCAAACATCAGAACAAAAAAAGAATAAATTGATAACCCCGTACAAGGTATGGGGTGTTACGTGTGATCCTTTGAAGCTCATAAAGAGTATCCTGGATTCCCGGAAATTCATAACGAGTTGAAGTAATATCAATATATTAAGCATTTTCCCATCATGTGTATTATCATGACTAGGAATGTTAAAGCCAGTTCCGTCATTAGAGATTGCCCGAAACTCATAACTTGCTCGGAAAAGAGGAAAAATTGCCGTCAGGGTTTCACCCAAATCTTACACTAGAAATATGTCCTGAAATATGCCTGAATTTATTGATAAATACAGACAAATCTCTAATGACCGTCAATAGGACTCCACGCCAGATGACGGATTTGGGTTTATTATGTAAGTAGGCTATCTGGATTCACTTAGAAGCCAGGCCGACCCGGTCTGAAATCCAGTTCTGAACAGCCGATTCCGGCCAGGCCGAGGCCTTGGGGCCGAGTTTGACCTGCCTGGGGAAATCCCCGGTCTTTATCTTCTCATACCCCCCAGAGCCCCCGGTTAGGGTTAGGAGGTTATTCTCTTGAGCCATGTCTAGTCCTCCTTGGTTTTGACGTTCAGGTTGGGAAAGATGCGTTGGGTCATTTCATGCAGGAAAGTCCGACTCTCGGGGTTCGCCCGAAAAGCAAGGGCGCGGTCTAAAGCATGGATCAGAGGTGAAAGGCCCTGACGGGCCAGAGGTTGGAACCTGACCGTCAATTTGGCCCAGCGGATGAGCGTGCGGGTGGAGAAGGTGATTTCCAGGATATTTTCCGGTCGGTTCTCGCCCTCTTGGACCTGTCCGGTAAAGAGACGGCGAACATCATTGGCGTATTCAACCATCTTGGCCCGCAGATTAGTCGGAAGTTCCGGGCATATACGCTAAATTCGCTTGCGGACCTCGCTTTAAGGCAATAAGCAATTCCCAGGGAAAGCCTATTTCCCACTCTGCTTATATTTTTCCGGCATTTCAAGTTATTAACAATATCAAAAGCGGCATGGGCTCGTAGTTCCCATGCTGCTTTTTTTGATGTTCGACGCATCCCTATTGGGCCGGGTCGGGCGCAGGTCGAAGGGCAAACCTCCCACATTAAGGGACTGGTGAAGAAAAATATTGATGGCTTCAGTAATGCTCAGGCCATAGCGTGAATAAATGGCTTCCACGTCCGCCTTGACCTGGGGGTCAATGCGAAGGCTCATGCTGGAACTTTTGGGCATAATCAGACCCTCCCCCATATCAAATTAATACATTTGCTGCGCAAACGCAATACAATGAACCCAATCCGTAATTTTGGATGGACCCCGGCTTCCGGTCGCCCAGGCCTTCGCTCCCAATCAAATATATTTGACATAAATTAAAAGTCACTTGGCATAAATGAGCATTTTTGATTGTTTCATACTGCCAATTTATATTTGACATGGCCTGTTTTTTCTGGTATTTATTAATTAAAGCATGGGAATAATTGCAAAATTCCCTGTTATTTAGTGGGTTGTCATACCTGAGGCCCAAGCTGTTGTGGGTGCAGTGAGAAAGAGGAGGCCCGATATGAAGCTGATGAGTTTGATAGGCCGGCTGGCCGGCGCTTGCCTGGTCGTTTGTTTCGGGCTCTCCCTGACAGGCTGCGGCAAAGGGGATGAGACGGGGGGGGGCCTCTCAGGCTATAAGGGCTTCTCTAACCCCATAGCAGGCTACAACCCTACTGAAAGCGCAGGGTCACACCCGGCCTTATCCGAGTTAGCGGAGGGGGATGGTAACTCACTATCTGCTTGGCCTAGTAGCGCCTGGTCGAAAAACCTAAGTTCGTCCTTTGTCGCTACCTATAGTAAACTTCTAGTTCCTTTTTATGGAAACCCTATTGACTTTGGTAATAACTCAATCAATATGGAAACACTAGGTGCGTCCCTGTTCGTGTCTGATGATTACGGCTCCCGGTCGTTTGGGCCTGGAGATTTCACTGAGTTCGATAACAAACTTTTCGGTTTGTTGATTTATGAGGGCTACACGAACCTACTAGCTCCCATTTCGACCTCTGGCATATTGACCGAGGCCATTATGTTGGGCGGCGGTTACCAAGCTGACAATTTTTACGGATTGGAATATACCGATTTCGGCATTTGGGAGGCCAGGCTCGTGCTTGACGGCGGGCCTAGCGGTATCCACACCTTCAGTTCCAGCACTGGTTTTGTGTTGGCGGACGGCTCCTACAAAACAGCTCCTGCTTCCGGAGAATTATTAGTAGGAACAGAGTTCAAAGGCACTGTTCTGGCCAACGCTTATGACAATTATAATGGAAAATCGATATCTATGGTTGGCGACGCGACCCTTACTGTGAATCCCGGTACTAATGCGGCGGGGGAAATAGAATTTGATCTCCCTGATTATATCATGAATGCTAGTCTGGACATTACTGGAGGTGGCATCTCGATATCCAGCGTTTTTTCTGTGTTTAACAAGCCCAGCGCAGAAATCAAATTGGCAGCGGGTGGGGACTCTAAATTAAACGGCCAATTTTATGGAGGCACCCCAAATCAGGCAACGGAAGCTGTAGGGACATTTGACTATTCTAAGGATAATGCCGGCATAAACGGCGCTTTTGGCGTGAAGAAGTAGGCCTAATACCCCGCAAGCCCACCATGCCGTATAGGATTCCGGGGCCTGGGCCGCGCATCCTCTTCACCTTGATCCTGTATTGTTTCGCGGCCGTTCCGGCCTTGGCCGGGGCGGCCGCGCTGCCATTGGCGCCCGAGCCCGCTTCACCCGGGGCGGAACACACCTCGGCGGCCGGGGAGGCCCTGCTGGCGGCTAAAACCCTTCTGGCCCAGGGGCGCCTGGAAGAGGCGGAACAGATATATACCGCCCTCCGCCAGGCCCCCACCGAGGAATACCGCCTGGAAGCCGCTTTCCAACTGGGCCAGATCTGTCTGCTCCAGGGTAAATTCCGCCAGGCCATCAGCCTCTTTCTGGAGATCCTGAACCAGCGCCCGGACCTGCCCCGGGTGCGCCTGGAACTGGCCCGGGCCTATTTTCTGGACCAGAATTACCCGGACGCCGCCTTTCAGTTTGAACTGGTCAAGGGCGGCGATCTGCCCCCGGAAGTCCTGGCCAAGGTGGATGGGTTTCTGGACGCCATACGCCGCCAGAAAAACTGGACCATTAATTTTTCCTTTTCCCCGGTTTCCGATTCCAACCTCAACCAGGCTTCAGGCAGCAAAGAGGAATGCATTGACTTTGGGGGTATCCCCCTCTGCCGCGATCTGGCCCAAAAGGCCAGCGGCCTGGGCCTTTCGGCCAATGCCACGGTGGATTATTTCTGGCGTTTCCACCAGGATTGGGGCCTCAAGGCCACCTTGGGTTTTTACGGCACGCTCTATGAACAGAACGAGTTTGACGACTACTCCCTCTATGCGGCCCTGGGACCGCGTTATTTGTGGGAGAGCGGGGAAGCCAGTCTCCAGCCCACCTTGAGAAAACGCTGGGCCGGGGGCCGGCAATACAGCGAGGATTACGGCTTGCGCCTGGATGCCCGGCAGGTTTACAGGCGCCTGTTGTTGAACGGCGGGGCGGCCGTCTCTTTTCCCCGTTATAACGAGCCTTACGTGCACAGTGTCCTGAAAGGCATGTCCTGGAACGCCTATGTCCAGCCGCGCTATATCCTGACCGACCGGACCTTTATCCAGCCCGGGCTGAGTTTTCTGCGGGAAGAGACCGAGGAGCGGGCCTATGCCAATGACAACTGGCGCTACGCCCTGGGCGTCTATCAGGCCTTGCCTTACGGGGTTTCCCTGTTCGTGGAGGGCAGCCTGATGGACACGCGCTACCAGGATTCCCAATGGTATGTCACCCGCGAAGGCACGATAAGTGAAACGATCCGGGAGGACAAGACCTGGCAGGTGTTTTCCTCTCTTTCCAGCAATGTCCTTGAGCGTTACAACCTGACGCCGGTCCTGCAATATACCTACACCAAGCGCGATTCCAACATCTGGACCCGGGAATACGAACGCCATCGCGTGAATCTGCTTTTCAATTATAAAATGTAGGGGTTATTTGGCGGAAAAACCCTTGAGATAGCTGGCCAGGCCGTCGGTCAGGCCGTCGGCCAGGCGGTCCAGATAGGCCCCGCTGCCCAGGCGTCCGGCCTCTTTTTCATTGGTGATGAAGCCTATTTCCAATAACAGGGCCGGGGAGTCCGTGCCGATCAGGACAAAGAAGGGCGCTTCCTTGACCCCCAGGTCGCGGACCTTGTAGTCCTTGGCCAGGGCGGTCACGGCGGCCTTGTGGAGGGTCTGGGCCAGGGCGCCGGATTCGGCGATCTTGGTGTTCCTGGCCAGGATCTGCAGGATGTCCTGGAGTTCCGAGAAGGTCTTGTTCGCGTCGGCGTTTTCCCGGGCGGCCACGGCCATGGCCGAACGGTCGGTGGCAAAGTTCAGGATATAGGTCTCCAGCCCCTCCACCTTGGCCAGGTCATTGGCGTTGACGTGGATGGAGATGAAGAGATCGGCCTTTTTATCCTGGGCTATCCTGGCCCGGCGCGACAGGGTGACGAAGCTGTCGTCGCTCCGGGTCAGAAAAACGGTCAGGCCCAGGCGTTTGGTCAGGCGGTCGGCCAGTTTTTTGGCCAGGGTCAGGGTTAGGTCCTTTTCCCTGAGGCCGAAGGCCGTAGCCCCGGTGTCCTTGCCGCCGTGGCCCGGGTCGATGACCACGGTCTTGACCTTGAGGCCCAGTTGGCGGGCCAGGGAATCCACCGGGGCCTTGGCTCCGCCCGTCCGAACCGACGACGGGGGCGGGGGTGGGGGAGGGGGCTCCGGGGCCGCCTCGGGCGGAGGCTCCTTGAGGGTCCCGGCCTCCCTGGCCACCTGGAAGACCAGGCGGGGCGGCTTGTCCAGGAAGGACGGCCGGTAGGGATAGTCCTGGGGCAGGTCCAGCACCAGCCGGGCCACGTCCTTTTGAAACTGGTTTATTTTGACCAGGTTGACCAGGGGGCTTTTTTCCTTGAGTTGGAGCCGGACCCCCGGGGCGATGACCGTGTTTTTAAGATCGGCGTAGGCCCGGAAGGAGCCGCCGGCCGCGGGAATGAGATTGTAGAGGTAGGATGTTGTCTTGTCGAGATAGGCGGTGACCGTGGTGGAATGGCCGTGGTCGGCCAGGTGGAGGAAATAGACCTGGGCCAGCCCGTCGGCGCGGGGCGGGGGCCAGGCCGGTAGTTTAGGGGCTGGCGAGGCCGGGGGCGTGGCCGCGGGGGGCGTGGTTGCCGGTGTGGCCGGGGCCGGCCGGCCCCGGATCTGGGCCAGGAGCCGGCGGGCCGGCTCCACCAGGGGGCTTTCGGGATAGGTCAATTCCACTTTGAGCAGTTGTTTGACCGCCGAATCCAACTGCTTGAGTTCAAAAAGGGCCTGGCCGGAAATGAACTGGGCCTCGGCCGAGTAGGAGCAGCGGGGACAGTCGCGCACGGCCCGGCGGGCCAGTTCGTCGGCCTTTTTGAAATCGTCGTCCTGTTTGAACTTGCGGCCGGAGGCCAAAGCCAGGTCCGCGGCCCAGGCCCTGGCCCGGCCGGCAAAGCGGGGGTCTTCCTGGGCCAGGGCCGCCTTTTCATATTCCGTGATCAGTTCCAGCCAGTTGTTCCGGCTCTTGAGGCGCTCGGCGTCGGCCAGGAAGGCCTCGCGGTGCTTGTTGGCCCGGACCAGCTCGCCTTCGGCCCGGGCCGGGCCGGCTCCGGGGCCGGCCAGCATGAGGATTGCCAGGGCCGCGGCCAGGGCGGCCAGGCGCGGGAACACCAGGGCGCGCCGCTCCGGACTCCGGCATCGGGCTAAAAGCCCGTTCGGTTTCGCCGGGCGTCGAATTTTGGTCCAGGACGAAGTCCTGGTCATGGCTCTTTATCCTCCGCGGCTTGGGCCAGTTCGGCTATAAAGACCCGGGCTTCCCGGGTCAGCTCGCTCAGAAGGTTAAGGGCGGCCAGGGGGGTGATGGTTTCCGGGATCAGGACGGCCAGGCGCCGGACTATGGCCGGCGGTTCCACAGGTTCCGGTGATATTGGTTCCGGGGCCGGGTCGTCGAAGAGGCCCAACTGCCGGATGGCCGGGCGCACCATGAAGTCGCGCCCTTCGGAGAGGTCGGTCAGGACATCCTTGGCCCGTTCCAGCACCTTGGGCGGGAGGCCGGCCAGGGCGGCCACGATCAGGCCGTAGCTGCGGTTGACCCCGCCGGGTTTCAGCTCGCGCATGAAGGTGATGCGGGAGCCGGTTTTTTTGACCGAGACGTTGAAATTGCGCACCCGGGGCTTGGTTTCGGCCAGCTTGATCAGTTCGTGGTAATGGGTGGCGAAGAGGGTGGGCACGCCCAGGCCGCCGAGGTCGTGGAGGTATTCGGCTATGGCCCAGGCCAGGGCCAGGCCGTCGTAGGTGGAGGTGCCCCGGCCGACTTCGTCCAGCACCACCAGGCTCCGGGGGGTGGCCAGGGCCAGGATGCGGGCGGTCTCGTTCATCTCCACCATGAAGGTGGACCGGCCCCGGGCCAGGTCGTCGGCCGCGCCGACCCGGGTGAAGATGCGGTCGCGGATAGAGAGTCGGGCCGCGGTCGCGGGCACGAAACTGCCGGCCTGGCTCATAAGGACGATGAGGGCGGTCTGGCGCAGGACCGTGGATTTTCCGGCCATGTTGGGCCCCGTGATGACCAGGATCTTTTCCCGGGAGTCCAGGCGCACATCGTTGGCCACGAAGCTCTGGCCCGGGGGCATCAGGGCCTCCACCACCGGGTGGCGGCCGCCGGAGATGTCGATCAGGTCTTCCTCGGTCAGTTCCGGCCGCGTCCAGCCGTATCTTTCGGCCCCGGCGGCGAAGGCGGCCAGAACGTCCAGTTCGGCCAGGATGGCGGCGGCCTCCTTGACTGGTCCGGCCCAATCCGCGACCAGGCTTTTGAGTTCTTCAAACAGCCGCTCTTCCAGGGCCAGGCGTTTTTCGCCGGCGCTGGCGATTTTTTCCTCCCACTGTTTCAGTTCCGGGGTCAGGAAGCGTTCCCCGCCGGCTATGGTCTGCTTGCGGATCCAGTCGGCGGGGGCCAGGGACAGGTTGGCCCTGGTCACTTCCAGGTAGTAGCCGAAGACGCGGTTGAAGCCGACCTTGAGGGAATTGATGCCGGTGCGCTGCCGCTCCCGGGCCTCCAGGGCGGCTATGCCGCTTTTGCCCCCCTTTTCCAGGTCCAGAAGTTCGTCCAGTTCGGGCGAGGCCCCGCGCTTGATGGCTCCGCCGTCCTTGATGTTGAAGGGCGGGTTGTCCGCCAGGCGGCTGTGGAGGATTTCGGTCAGGGGCTCAAAAAGCGGCAGCTTGTCGCCCAAGCGGGCCAGGCGGGCGGAGTTCAAGCGGGCCAGGAGGCCGCGCAGTTCCGGGGTCAAGCTCAGGGTGTCGCGCATCAGGGCCAGGTCGCGGGGCCCGCCCCGTCCCAGGAGGATGCGGCTTAAGGCCCTTTCCAGGTCGCCCGATTTTTTGAGGATGGCCGTGAGCGAGGCGCGGGCCAGGCCGTGGCGCAGGAGTTCCTCCACCGCGCCGTGGCGGGCCGAGATGGCGGCCGGGTCGCGCAGGGGCTTGGCCAGCCACTGGCGCAGGAGCCTCGCCCCCATGGCCGTGTCTGTCAGGTCCATAAGGCCCAAAAGGGAACCGGAAAGTTCCCCGTGGCGCAGGGTCTTTAAGATCTCCAGGTTGGCCAGGGCGGTTTCGTCCAGCACCAGGTGGGGCTGGCTCCACAAAAGGCGCGGCGGGGCCAGGTGCTTGAATTCACCCTGGCCGCATTCCCGGGCATAGGCCAGGACCGCCCCGGCCGCTCCGGCCGCCTCGGGCCATTTGTCCAGTTCCCAGGCCGCCAGGGACTGGGCCCCGAAGAGGGCTTCCAGTTCCCGAAAACCCTCGGCCGGGGCCAGGGCCGGGCGGAAGGTGGGAAAGATGTGTTCCTGTTTCAAAATCTCCAGGAATTCCGGCGGAGAGCCTTCCGGCAGCAGACACTCGCGGGGGGCGAGGGCTGAAAATTCCGTCCGAAGGTTTTCCCAGTCCTCAAATGTTCCCAGCACCAGGTCCCCGGTGGATACTTCCAGGGCGGCCAGGCCCAGGCGGCCGGCCTCGGGCCGCACCGCGGCCAGGTAGCGGGCCTCGCCCGCCCCCTCGGCGGTCAGGGGCAGACCCGGGGTGCCCACCTGCCAGACGGCCCGGGGCACCAGGCCCTTGATTTTCGACGGGTCCCCCACCTGGTTGGCCACCACCACCCGGTGCCCGGCCTCGGTCAGGCGGTTGACGTAGGCCAGGCCCGCGGCCACCGGCACCCCGCACATGGGGATGGGCTCTTCGCCTTTCCGGGCCCGGCTGGTCAGGGTTATTTCCAAAAGGGGCGCGGCTTTTTCAGCGTCCTGGAAGAACATCTCGTAAAAATCGCCCATCTGGAAAAAGATGACCGCGTCGGGATAGCGGGCCTTGAGCTCCATGTACTGGCGCATGGCCGGGGTCAGGTGGTCGTCACTACTCATTGAAGGCGGGCGCCAACTTGTCGTAGGTGGCCAGGAGGTGTTCGGAGATGACCCTGGTCTCGCCGAAGACGGTCATGTAGTTGCTGTCGCCCAGGTAGCGGGGAGTGACGTGGATATGGAGGTGGTCTTCGACGCTGCCCCCGGAGACCCGGCCCTGGTTGATGCCCAGGTTGAAGCCCCGGGGGGCCATGATCCGGTCCAGGATCTCCGTGGCCCGGGCCGCCTGGTTCATCAGGGCCAGGCGTTCGTCTTCCCCGGCCGCGGAGAGGGAGGGTATGTGCCGGCGGGGGGAGATCAAAAGATGCCCGTTGTTGTAGGGATAAAGATTCAGCATCACCAGGACCAGGTGGTCGCTGAAGAGTACCAGGCGGTCGCGGTCCGGGCCTGTCTGGTCCAGGCACAGAAAACAGCCCGCCTCCCGCTCGCCGGTGATATAGCTCATGCGCCAGGGCGCCCAGAGAGTTTCCATTTCCCCCCCTTCGCCTGCCCTTACTCATCCAGGGGCCGGCGGCCCCCTTAAGCGAAGGCCTGGGCCCGGGCGTCCGAATCCCGGGGCAGGCATTTTTTGACCAGGTTGGTCAGATAGGGCTTGGGCCAGGCTTCCACGAAATCCGTGACCCCGGCTTCAGCCAAGGCCTGGACCGTCTGGGTCCAGCAGACGGGCGAGGTCATCTGGGCCAGGAGCCGGGCCTTTATTTCAGCCGGGTCGGCCGTTGGTTGGGCGGTGCTGTTGGGGACCACCCGGCAGACCGGGGTGTGGAATTCAGTTTTCTCCAGCTCGGCCGCGAATTTTTCAGCCGCGCTGGCCATCAGCGGACTGTGAAAGGCCCCGGAGAGGGGCAGGGGCAGGACCTTGCCGTTTTTCATCTTGGCGTATTTGCCCGCGGCCGCCACGGCCCGGGCGTCGCCGGAAATGACGATCTGGTCCGGGGTGTTGAAATTGGCCATGACCACCGGGCCCTCGTTGCGGGCCAGTTCGCACACGGCGCCCAGGTCTTCGGCCGACAGGCCCAGGACGGCCGTCATGGCTCCGGGATTTTTCGCGGCCGCCTCTTCCATGATGGCGCCCCGCCGGCTGACCAGGGCCAGGGTGGTCCGCTCGTCGAAAACTCCGGCCGCGCACAGGGCGCTGAATTCCCCTAGGGAGTGGCCGCAGGCGAAGTCGGGTTTGAGGCCCGCGGCCCTCATCAGCCGGTGGCCCATCAGGCTGACCGCCACCACGGCCGGCTGGAGGTTGGCGGTTTTGGAAAGTTCCTCCAGCGGACCTTCCAGGCAGAGCCGGGTGACGGGCCGGCCGGAAATTTCGTCGGCCAGGGCCAGGATCTCACCAGAGGCCGGATCCCGGTCCAGCCAGCTTTTGGCCTGGCCCAGGAATTGTCCGCCCTGGCCGGGGAAGATGAAGGCGTTTAGCATGGGGTGTTCCTTTCCGCTATTTGAGGCGGTTGTATTTGCCGGGCAGATTGATCCTGGTGAAACCCTGGTAGCCGCGACCGAACCAGTAGGAATCGGCCAGGATCACGGCCAACTGGGGCACCATGAGGTCCCGGTCGTGGTCTATGACCATGTTCACCTGCCACTTGGCGCCCGGGGAATATTTCTCCAGGGTCGCGGTGATGTTTTTAAGGTCGTAGAGATCGACCTGCCCCTCCAGGGTCGATATGGCGATTTCGGTCAGGGCCAGCATGGCTGTCCAGGGATAGGGATAGGTCCAGGTGGCTATCTGCCCTGGCGGCTTAAGGCTCATGTAGCGCTCGTCAGCCAGGGTCAGGAGGCGGTTCCATTGGCCGAAGAGGTCGCGGGTGGGCTTTTCCAGGTTCAGGGATTCAGGGAGGCCCAGAAAGAGCGCGGGTTGGCCCGGGTCCAGGGCCAGCCCGCCCCGCCGCATGGCGAAGGAGGTCAACATCTCGCTCACTTCGGCATCGGCGGAATAGAAAGCCAGTTGGCCCTGGTAGCGTTTCAGGTATCTGTCCAGGGTCTTTTCAATACATTCCTGGTTCTTGTCGGCCGTCAGGGGGTCGGGGCAGTGGTCGGCCTCGATCAGGGTCAGGCCCAGGTCTTCGGCGGCCTGGGCCATGATGTTTCTCTGGGGGTTGAAGTAATACAGCTTCTGATGGCGGGGGAAGGAAAAATTGATCAGGGCCCTGGCCCCGGCGCGTTGGGCCAGGACGGGCAGAAAGAAACCGCGGGCGGCGTGGTTGAGGCTGACGACCAGGCTGGCCGCCTGGTTCAGGCCCTCTTCATCGGGGTCCAGGGCGATGATGAGGATGTCCGGCCGCTTGGCCCTGAGCCGGGCGCAGCCCTCCAGGCTGCCGAAGGGCGCGCCGCCCAGGATGAGGGCTTTGATCTCCGGCTCGTCGGCCAGGGCCTCCAGGGTTTTTTGGACCGCCTGGGAATTGGTCAGGGCGTCGGGGGGAAAATGCCGGAGGTTGGCCCGCCTGGCCCAGCGCTGCCGGTCAAATATCTTTTTGAGGGCTTCGGCGTAGGGGTCTTCGGGGCCGTAGTGCCGGAGGGGCGGGGCGAAGATCACCGCCTTTATGGGGGCGGGCCGGCGGGGCGTATCCTGGGCCAGGGCTTGGGGCCCGGCCGTAAGCAGCACGGCCGCGGCCATAAGCCAAGCCGCCAGCCGAACCAGGACGGCTGTTTTTTTTCGCAAGTTCTCCAATAGGTTCCCCGGGCTCTAGCTCAGGCCGGCGGCGGCCTGAGCTAGGAGACCGCCGGCTTTGAGCATCTCGGCCTGACGTTCGGACACCTCTAATTTTACCGCAAAATCCTGGCCGGTGGTCAAGTTTTTTAGGGTCAGCCGGCTGCCGGCCGCGATGTTTTTAAGGCCGGCCAGGGCCAGGTGGTGCCCCTGGGCCAGTTTTTCGCGGTCGCCGGGGTCGGCCAGTTCCAGGGGCAGGATGCCGAAATTGACCAGGTTGGCCTTGTGGATGCGGGCGAAACTTTCGGCGATGACGGCCCGGAGCCCCAGGTAGCGGGGGGCCAGGGCGGCATGTTCCCGGCTGGAGCCCTGGCCGTAGTTTTGGCCGCCCACCACGAACCCGCGCCCCTTTTCTTTCAGGCGCCCGGCGAAACCGGGGTCGATATTGGAGAAGATATAGCGGGAAATGGCCGGGATATTGGCCCTGAGAGCCAGGATGTGGGCCCCGGCCGGCAGGATGTCGTCGGTGGTGACGTTATGGCCCAGGGCCAGCATGACCTCGGCTTCCAGGCTGTCGGGCAGGGCTTCAAAAGCGGGCAGGGGGGCGATATTGGGCCCGCGTTCGATGACCACCTCGGCCGCCTCGGCTTCCGGGGCCGGGGGGATCAGGAGCGCCGAATCCAGGACAAAGCGCTCGGGGGGTATGATGACCGGCGGGGCAGGTCCAAAAGTCCGGGGGTCGGTCAAAAAGCCGGTCAGGGCGCTGACCGCGGCCGTCTGGGGGCTGACCAGGTAGAGGTCGGCCCTGGCCGTGCCGCTGCGGCCGGGGAAGTTGCGGTTGGAGGTGCGCAGGCTGACGCCCCCGGTCCGGGGGGCCTGGCCGACGCCGTTGCAGAAACCGCAGGCTGTTTCCATTATCCGGGCCCCGGCCCCGATGAGGTCGGCCAGGGCTCCGCGGTCGGCCAGTTCCTGAAAGACCTGGCGGGAGCCGGGGGCTATGATCAGGCTGAGGTTGGCCGGCAGGCGGCTGCCTTTCAGAATGGCGGCCACGGCCATGAGATCCTCGTAAGAGGCGTTGGTGCAGGAGCCGATGGCTATCTGGTCCACCGGGAGGCCGGACAGGGCGGCCACTTCCCGGACCAGGTCCGGGGAATGGGGGGCGGCGGCCAGGGGGACCAGCTTGGACAGGTCGAGGGTGAGCCCGTCCTCGTAGCCGGCCTCCGGGTCGGCGGCCAGGGGCCTGAAATCTTCGGCCCGGCCCTGGCGTTCCAAAAAACCCTTGGTGTTTTCATCGGCCGGGAAGAGGGCGGTGATGGCCCCGGTCTCGATGCTCATGTTGGCTATGGTGGCTCTTTCCGGCACGGAGAGCCCGGCCAGGCCAGGCCCGGTGAATTCCAGGATGCGGCCCCGGCCCCCGGAGACGGTGAGAAGTCTTAGTATCTCCAGGGCCACATCCTTGGCCGTGCTCCAGGGCTGAAGCCTTCCAATCAGTTCCACCCGCATCACTTCCGGCATGGGCAGAAAAAAGGGCCGGCCGCCCATGGCCGCGGCCACATCCAGCCCGCCGGCCCCGATGGCCAGTTCTCCCACGGCCCCGCCGGTGGTGGTGTGGCTGTCAGCCCCCAGGAGAACCTCTCCGGGCACGGCGAAGCGTTCCAGGTTGACCTGGTGGCAGATGCCGCCGCCGGCCTTGGAGTAGTAAAGCCCGAACTTCCGGGCCGCCGAGGCCAGGAAGGCGTGGTCGTCGGCGTTCTCGAAGCCCACCTGGAGAATGTTGTGGTCAGTATAGACCAGGGACCGGCGGGTCCTGACCCGGGGGAAGCCCAGGGCCTCGAACTGCAGGAGGGCCATCTGGCCCGTGGCGTCGTGGACCAGGGTCTGGTCCACGGCCAGGCCTATTTCCCGGCCGGGGAGCATCTCCCCGGCCCTCAAATGGGCCTTGATTATTTTTTGCGCCAGGTTCATGGTTTCGCGATCTTTCATATGATGTTTCCGGTCACGGCCCGGCCGAAGGCCGAAGTGGAGACCGGGGCGGCTCCGGCCATCTGCCGGGCCAGGTCAGGGGTGACCAGGCCGGCGGCTATGGTCCGGGCCACGGCCGCCCGCACTTTTTCGGCGGCGTCCGCCCAGCCCATGAATTCCAGCATCAGGGCCCCGGAGAGGATGAGGGAGCCGGGGTTGGCCTGGTCGCGCCCGATGTATTTGGGGGCCGTGCCGTGGGTGGCCTCAAAGACGGCCAGGCCGTCGCCCACGTTGGCCCCGGGGGCCAGGCCCAGGCCGCCTATCTGGGCGGCCAGGGCGTCGGAGAGATAGTCGCCGTTGAGGTTGGGCATGGCCAGCACCGAGTATTCGTCGGGCCTGAGGAGGGTCTGCATGAACATATTGTCGGCAATGCGGTCCTTGATGACCAGGCGGCCGCCTTCGGCTTCGGCCTCCGGCGCGGTCAGGGCCCCGAATTCCTCCCGGGCCAGTTCGTAACCCCAGGCGCGGAAAGCGCCTTCGGTGAACTTCATTATATTGCCCTTGTGGACCAGGGTCAGGCTGGGAGCCTTATGGTCCAGGGCCCATTTGAGGGCCATCCGGATGAGGCGCTTGGAGCCGAATTCGCTCATGGGCTTAAGGCCCAGGGCGCTGCGGGGCCTTATGACCGCCCCCAGGCGCTCGGCGGCGAAGCGGCTCAATTCTTCGGCCTCCCGGCTCCCGGCCGGCCATTCCAGGCCGGCGTAAACGTCTTCGGTGTTTTCCCGGAAGATTATCATGTCCACTTTTTCCGGGTGCTTGACCGGGCTGGGGCCGCCGGGGATCCACCGGACCGGCCGGATACAGGCGTAGAGGTCCAGTTCCTTCCTGATGGCCACGTTGAGGCTTCTAAGGCCCCCGCCCACCGGGGTGGCCAGGGGGCCCTTGAGGCTTATCCGGTGTTCCTTAAGGGTGGCCAGGGTGGAGGCCGGCAGGTATTCCCCGGTTTCCTCCCGGGCTTTTTCACCGGCCGGAGTTTCCAGCCAGGTGATGGGGGCATGGCCGCTTTGGGCCACGGCGGCGTCCAGGACGGGCCGGGCGGCCCGCCACAACTCCGGGCCGATGCCGTCGCCGATGATTATGGGGATTACAGGTTCTTCCGGGGTGACGAAGGCGCCGTCCGGTCCGAGGCTGACGAGGTTGGGCATGTTCTTCCTATAAGACCAGGGAATAAAAAAAGATCAGGGTGAAAATTTCGGTCAGTTCCACGCTCGCGCCCAAGAGGTCGCCGGTGACGCCGCCCAGGGCCCGGTGCCAGATCGGGACCAGGGCCAGGCCGAACAGGAGGGCCGCGGCGGCGCTTAAGAGGGCCGGGGGGCCGAAAACCAGGCTGGGGCCGAAGGTGAACAGGGCGGCCAGGCCCAGTTCCCGGGGGCCGGAGTTCTCCACCATGAAGCGGCCCTGGCCGGTTTCGCCCCCGGCGTAGCGGCTCAAAACGGCCACGGCCGAGGCGCCCAGGCGGCCCCAGGCCGGCCAGAGCAAGAGGAGCCAGGGGGCGGCCGGGACCAGGTGGGTCAGGAGTTGAATTTTGATGACGATACTCAGCACTATGGCCAGGACGCCGAAGGTGCCCTGGCGGCTGTCTTTCAAAATGACCAGCTTGTCCTCCCGGGACCGGTGGGACAGGAGGGCGTCGGCGGTGTCGGCCAGGCCGTCGAGGTGAAAGCCCCGGCTGATCACCACCAGAAACAGGACCAGGATCAGGGCGGTGAGGTCCGGGGGCAGGATTTCCCCGGCCAGAAACCCCATAAGGCCCAGGGCCAGCCCGAAGACCAGCCCGACCAGGGGGTAGAAGGCCGGCAGGCAGCCGAACTGCTCCGGGGTGAGGATCTCACTCCGGCCGATGGGAAGCAGGCTGAAAAAACCTAAGGCGGCCCTTAAATTTTTCATATAGTTGAGCATGGGTCAAATTCTAATGTTGAATTATATCATAGTGGTGATGGTCGGGGCAAATCAGCGGCGAATGCTTGCTGAGGTTCCGGATGGAGGTCCAGAGCCACAGGAGGCGGTCCACGTAGTAGGTCCAGTGAGGGGGTCTCAAGCCGAAGACGGAGTTGAGCCTGGCTGTGGACAGGCGGGAGTTGGCCGGCCGCCGGGCCGGCCGTTTGGCCGCCACCGCCGCCGCCGGGGCGGGGCGTATGGTTTCCGGCCGGGCTTTGAGTTCCCAGCCCAGTTTGCGGGCCTTGGCCACCAGGTAAACCGCGAAGCCGTGCCAGCTGGTTTCGCCGGCCGCGGCCAGGTTGTAGAGCCCCGAGAGGTTCCGGTCAGAGACCAGGGCCTGGTTCAGGGCCAGGGCCGTGGCGCTGGAGAGGAGTTCCACCCCGGTGGGCGCGCCGAACTGGTCATTGGTCACGGAGAATTTCTCCTTCTGGTAGGCCTGTTCCAGGATGGCGCGGGGGAAGCTGTGGCCCCGGTCGGAAAAAAGCCAACTGACGCGGAAAATAAGGTAGCGGCAGCCGGAAGAGATGACGGCCTCGTCGCCCGCGAGTTTGCTGCGGCCGTAAACATTCAGGGGCGCGGCCGGGTCGTCTTCGGAATACCAGCCCTCATTACTGCCGTCAAAGACATAGTCCGTGGAATAGTGGATGAGCCAGGCGGACAGTTCCTTGGCCAGGCTGGCCAGGCGGGCCGGGGCCTCGGCGTTGATCTGTTCGGCCTTCCGGGGTTCCGATTCGGCCTGGTCCACCGCGGTGTGGGCCGCGGCGTTGACGATGAGGCCGGGGTTGGTCTGGCGGACCAGCTTTTCCAAAAGGTCCGGCTGGGTGAAATCGGCCTGTTCATGCCCGTAGTGGCAGATACGGCCCAAGGGGGCCAGACTGGCTCCCAGTTCCCAACCCAGCCGGCCTTCGGCGCCCAGTAGAAGTATGTTCATGCGTTACCTCTGGGTGAAAATAATCAAGCCATTATAATATATACTGATCGGGCGGAAAAGGTTTATACCATAATTAAAAATCAAACCTCGTCCGATTTGGGATAAAAATGTGCGGGACTCTGGCATTAGTCTTGCATATTACCCCGTCAGCAAGAGTCTGGCGTGAAAAAACGTCAAAAAAAGGACGAGGTCAAGCCCATGATCAATCTGGAAAAACCTAAGGTCACGGTCATCATCACCACCTACAATCGGCCCCAATATTTGGCGGAAGCCATTGAATCCGTTATAAATCAGCGTTTCCAGAACTGGGAGCTGATCCTTCTCAACGACGGCGGGGTGAATGTCCAGGACGTGGTGGATAAATTTGCCGACCCCCGCATCATCTATGTGGACGACACCAAAAACCGGGGCGCGGCCTATCGCCGTAACCGCGGCCTGGACCTGGCCCGGGGGGAATACGTCTGCTACCTTGACGATGACGACGTATATTACCCCAATCACATCGAAGTCCTGGCCAAGGCCCTGGACGAGCACCCGGAAGCGGCCGTGTCCTATTCCGACCTCTACGGGGTCTCTTCGGTCTCGGACAAGAAGACCGGAAAGCGCTATATCCTGGACAAGCGCATCAGCGTTTCCCGGGGTTTCAACCGGGAATTCATGTTCCACTACAATCATGTGCTCCAGGTCAGCCTCATGCATCGGCTGGATGCGGCCCGGCGGGTGGGCGGCTTCAATGAAAAGGTCAAGGTGCTCATTGAATGGAGCCTCTTCCGCCGCCTGGCCTTCAACTATGATTTTCACCATGTGGAGGAACCCACCGGGGAATACCACATGGCCGTGTTCAAGAGCGACCGCATTTCCGTGCGCGAGCGGCGCGACAGCGAGTCCTACAAGCACAACCTCCGCAAGATCCGCACCAGTTTCCCGGCCGAGCCCTGGGACAAGCTCAAGCGGGTGGATATGCTCTACCCGGTGGACGAGTGGGGCGATAAGCTCAACAAACATTTAACTGAAATTATTGATAATTTCGACTACCCCTTCTATATCTACCTGATCAACAACGGCACCGGCCGCACCATGAAGGAGATTCGGACCTCTCTGGGCCGGCTTCTGGAACTCAAGAACATAAAGATAGTCAGCCTTTCCCAGAAGCAGGCCAATCCCCTCATGGCCTGCCGCCTGGCCTCCAAGGAATCCAATGCCGATTATTTCTTCCTGGCTTCGCCCAGGCTGGCCGCGGCCAAGCTGCCCAAGCGCCTGTTCGCGACCTTTGATTTTATGGATCAAAACCCCGAACACAAGGCCATCCGCTGGGCTGTGGAGGAGGAGCAGGGCAGCCCCCTGGACTGTCTCATCGAGCGGGAATATTTCATGAACCGCACCAAGCCCGGGGTTTACCGTTCCGTCCAGATCCAGGGCCTGAGCATAAACCTGGCCAAGGGCTTCAAGTTCGACGCCATGTTCACCGAATTCAAGAAGAAGAAGAAGGAAAAGGAATTCGAGGAGGCCCAAAAGCTTCTGGACCTGATCCTGGAGGAGAAGGAGGGTTTTCCCCACATCCAGTATCTCATCCACTACCTGGCCCCGGTCTGCCTGGCCCTTAAGGATTACGACCGCCTGGAGCGGGAACTTCGGGCCTTGATCGACCGGGGTTACCGGGCGGACAACCTCATCCGCCTGGGGGTGATGCTGGGCAAAGCCGGGCGCTGGCCGGAAGCGGTAGGGGCCCTTCAAGAGGCCCTGGCCGCCCACGGCCTGGCCGAGGATGATTTCCTCAGCGCCGATTGCTTCCCCTTTGATCTGAACCGCAAGCTGTCCGTCTTTCACCTGTTGATGGCCTTGGGCGAAGCCTGCCTGGAGATCAACGACCATGTCAAGTCCGCCCATTACTATCACCTGGCCTCTAAAATAAAATCAAAGGGCTACGAGCCCTTCCTGGGTTTCGCCCGGGTCTGGCTGGCCACGGGGCAGCTTGAGCAGGCCGAGACGGCCCTGACCCGTCTCCCCTCCCCGGACGCGGCCAAGAACGACCCGGAAACCCACCGTCTCCTGGGCAAGATCTGCCAGAAGCGGAAGAACCTGGAATTGGCCTATCAGTGCTACAAGAAGGCCTTCGACCTCGGGCCCGACGACGCGGCCAATGTCGATCCCTTCTACTACACCGGAGTATCCTTAGGTAATTGGGAGGCGATGCAGGAGGTTCTGGAGCAATATACCCTCAAGGATCCCAAGAACGCCAACGGCCTGGCCCGGCTGGCCGCGGTCACTTTTCATCTTGGCCTGGACGATAAGGCGAATGACGCGGTTGAACGCTGCCTGGAACTGGACTCCAACAACCCCGTGGCCAGGAGCCTCAAGAGCCGCCTGGCGGACAGGCTCCCCGAGACGGCGCCGGAAATCGTGACCGTGGTTGGCCCGGGCAGCCTGGGCCTGGATCTGGCGGCCGCCCCCCTGACCTGGTGAGGGCGAGGGGGCGTGCCCCGGCTGGAGGTTTAGCTTCGGAGGCCTTTGAAGTTTATTAAAGGGATGGACTTTTTTGGCCGATAGTAAAAATGGACGGGCTGGCCGCTGGCGGCCCCCGGCGGTGAAGGAGATGAAATCATGAATGCCTTTGGTTCGGTCCAGTATCGCCAGACCCAGGTGACCACCGTGGACAAGGGGCGTCTTATCGTCCTGCTCTACGAAGGGGCCATAAAGTTTCTCCGGGAGGCTGCCCGGGCCCAGGCTGAAGGCGACATTCCGGCCAAGGCCGGCTTCATCAACCGGGCCCTGGACATCATCACCGAACTCAGCCAGTCTTTGAACATGCAGGACGGCGGAGAAATAGCCCAGAATCTCAAGCGCATTTATCAGTTCTGGATCGACTACCTGATCCGGGCCAAGGTCGGCCGCGACACCCAGCCCCTGGAGGATGTGACCGATATGATGACCAGCCTCATAGAGGCCTGGCAGACTGTCTGCAACGACGCCGAAGTCGCCCGCCAGAACCAGGAGGTCACGGTCGCGGCCACCACCGCGGCTAAGACAATTTAAACCTCGGCGGCCAGTTGGCCGCAGGCGGCGGACAGGCCCCCGCCCTTGGACCAGCGCACTGGCGCGGTGTGGCCTTTTTGGACCAGGACGGCCTGGAAATCTTCCACCGCCGCCTGGCCGGGAGCCTCGAAGGGCGCGCCGGGCCAGGGGTTGAAGGGTATGAGGTTGATCTTGACCTTGAGCCCCGTGAGAAAACGGCTCAGTTTTAAGGCCAGTTCCGGGTGATCGTTCACTCCCTTTAAAAGCACATAGGCGATGGTCAGGCGGCGGCCCCGGGTCAGGGGCCAGGCCGCCAGTTCTTTTTTCAGGGCGGCCAAAGGATACCTGCGGTTTATGGGCATGAGCCGGTCGCGCAGCCCGTCCTCCGGGGCGGCCAGGGACACGGTCAGGCCGATCTCCGGCCCCGCGCGCAAGGCCGCGAGGCCCGGCACTATGCCGGCCGTGGACAGGGAAATGCGTTTTTTGCCCAGGGCCAGGTAGTCAGGGTCGTTCAAGACGAAAAGGCTCTTTAAAACGGCCTCTGGGTTCAACAGCGGCTCCCCCATGCCCATGAAGACCAGGTTGGCCGGCTTTTCCCCCACCAGCCGCCGGGCCCCCAGGACCTGGCCCAGTATCTCCCCGCTCGTCAGGTTGCGGGTGAAGCCCAAGGTCCCGGTGCGGCAGAAGAGGCAGCCCAGGGCGCAGCCCACCTGGGAGGACAGGCACAGGGTCAGGTGGTCCCGCTCGCGGATGATAACGCTCTCCACCCGCCGGCCGTCGAAGAGCCGCCAAAGGATTTTCACCGCCTCCCGGTCTTCGGTCGCGGCTTCCAGGCGGGGCCAGACCAGCCGGGTCCGTTCAGCCAGTTTCAGGCGGAAATTTTTGGCCAGGTCGGTCATCTGGTCCCAGTCCTCCGCCCCGTGGCGGAAGAGCCGGATAGCCAGTTGCCGGCCCCGCCAGGGCTTTTCACCCCACCCCGCGCAGAGTTCGGCCAGTTCCCCGGGACTGAGGTCGGGGAGGTTGGGGCGGGGATCGGCGGTTTCAGGCGGGGAAGAGGCGTTCGGCATGGTTGATCATGGGCAATTGCTTGACCGCCCGCAGGAGATCGGCGAACTGAGCCTGGTTTCTGACACTGAGACGGAACCGCATGGAACATTCGCTGCCGTCGTCCTCGAAGTGGGCTTCCAGGGTGTTTTCCGCCTTCTGGCTGATGGCGGCCATGACGGCCGCGAAGACGCCGGGCCTGGAAAGGCCTTTCAGGCGGAAGTGGACTTCGAACAGCGTCTCCTGGCCTTCGCTCCAACTGACGCTGACCAGGCGGTCGGGGTCCAGGCCGGCCAGGGTGGAACAGGCGGCCGAGTGGATGGAGACACCGTGCCCCTGGGTGATGTAGCCGATGATGGGTTCGCCCGGGAGGGGTGAACAGCACTTGGCCAGATGCACGAAGACATCGTCGATGCCGGAGACCTTGACGTTGCCGGAAAGGTCGGCTCCTTCCGGGGGCGGCGAAAGGGGCGGTTTCTGCGCGGTCTTGAATTTTTCCGGGTCCAGGGTCTGGAGAATCTTGCCCACCGGGAACTGGCCGAAGGCCACGGCGGCGTTTATCTCGTCGAGGTCATTGAAGCCCAGGCTTTTCATGACTTCCGGGTTGTTCAGCCGGGATTTGGCCAGGCCCGCCCGGCGCATTTCCTTTTCCAGGAGGTCGTGGCCGAAATGCACGGCCTGGGTCTTTTCCTCCTGGGCGAACCACTGTCTTATCCTGGCCTTGGCCCGGGGGCTGACCACGAAGGTGAGCCAGTCGCGGGAGGGGACGCCCTGCCGGTTGGTCAATATTTCCACGGTGTCGCCGTTGTCGAGCTTATGCCGGAGGGGTACGGCGCCGCCGTTGACCTTGGCCCCGACGCAGTTGTGGCCCACCATGGTGTGGATGGAATAGGCGAAATCCACCGGGGAGGCGCCGGCCGGCAGTTCCTTGGGGTCGCCGGCCGGGGTGAAGACGTAGATTATTTCCCGGTCGGCCAGGCTCTCCTTCACGGAATTGAGGAAGGCGTCGGGGTTGATGAGGTTTTCCTGCCAGCTCAGAATGGACCTTAGAGCGGTGATGCGCTTGGTCTCCTCCCGGCTTAAGCCGCCCTCGTCCTTGTAGCGCCAGTGGGCGGCCACGCCGTTTTCAGCGTAGTCGTGCATGGCCTTGGTCCGGATCTGGATTTCGATGCGGGCGTTGCGGGGGCCGATGACCGCGGTGTGGAGGGACTGGTAGCCGTTGGGCTTGGGGAGGTTGATGTAGTCCTTGAAGCGGCCGGGAATGGCCTTGAAGATGGAATGGATGACGCCCAGGGTGCCGTAACAGTCCTGCACGGTTTCGACAATGATGCGGAAGGCGGTCAGGTCGTAGATCTGGTCGAAGGTCAGGTTCTGGTCGCGCATTTTTTTCCAGATGCTGTAGATGTGCTTGGGTCTCCCTTCGACCTGGGCCTTGATCTTGAATTCCCCGATGCGGCGGCTTAAAAGTTCTATGACCTCGTCCACGTAGGACTTGCGGTCGCTTCGCCCGGCGGAGAGGTTGAGGCGTATTTCGTTGTAGTTGGCCGATTCCAGGTAGTAGAGGCAGAGATCCTCCAATTCGGTCTGGATTTTGTGGATGCCCAGGCGGGAGGACAGGGGAGCGAAAATTTCAAGGGTCTCGGCCGCGATGAGGCCCTGCTTGTCCTCCGGCATGAAGCCCAAGGTCCGCATGTTGTTCAGGCGGTCGGCCAGTTTGACCAGGATGACCCGGAGGTCGGTGAGCATGGCCAGGATCATCTTGCGCATGTTGGAAGCCACGCGCTCCGTGGTCGATCTGAAGTTGATCCGGCTTATCTTGGTGACGCCGTCAACTATGGCGGCCACTTCGCGGCCGAATTTCTGCTCGAGATCTTCAAAGGTGGCTTCGGTGTCTTCGAGGGTGTCGTGCAAGAGCCCCGCGGCCACGCTGGGCGCGTCCAGTTTCATGTCGCACAGGATCCCGGCCACGGCCAGGGGATGGTTCAGGTAGGGCTCCCCGGAGCGGCGGATCATGCCCTGGTGGGCGCTGGCCGCGTAGATGTAGGCCCGCTGGACCAGGGGCACGTCCGCCTCGGGCAGGGCTTCCAGGATGTCTTCAATGCGGATGAGCTGACCGCCGTAAACCGGGGCGCCCTCCAAGGGTTCGTATGACATGGTTTTTAGGCTATTTCAATTCATCACGGAGCTGGCGCAGGGCCGCGGCCGCGTCAGCCAGGGGCAGCCGGGTCACTTCCCCGGTCGCCCGGAACTTCAGTTCCGCTTCCCCCGCGGCCAGGTTTTTTTCAGACACGGTCACCCGGAAGGGGTAGCCGATGAGGTCCGCGTCCTTGAACTTAAGGCCGGGCCTTTCGTCGCGGTCGTCCAGGACCGTCTCCACCCCCAGGTCCATGAGTTCCCGGAAGAGTTTTTCAGCCGCGGCCAATACCGCGGGGTTCTGGACCTGGAGGGGCAGGACCGCCGCCTCGTAGGGGGCCAGGGCCAGGGGCCAGATAATGCCGTCGCGGTCGTGGTTCTGCTCAATGGCCGCGGCCAGGGTGCGGCCGAGGCCTATGCCGTAGCAGCCCATGAACAAGGGCTCGTCCCCGCCGTCGGGCCTGGCGTAAAAGGCCTTCAGGGCGCTGGAGTATTTCACGCCCAGCTTGAAAACATGCCCCACTTCAATGCCCCGCTTGGCGGCCAGCCGGCCTCCGCAGCGGGGGCAGGGGTCGCCAGCCTCGGCCAGGGCCAGGTCCAGCCATCTGTCCACGGTGAAGTCGCGGTCCAGCTCGGCGTAGAGAAAGTGGAGGTCGGCCCGGCCGGCTCCGGCCACGCCGTTTTTCAGACGTCCTATGCCCAAATCGGCCGCGATGGTAAGGCCGCGGGCCCCGACCGGACTCACGAAGCCCATGGGGGCGCCGGTGAGCTTTTCCGCTTCTTCCGGGGTCAGGAGGCGCGGCTCGACTCCCCCGAAGGCGTTTTTGAGTTTGACCGGGTTTATCTCCCGGTCGCCGGGGATCAGGGCCATGACCGGCCCGGCCCCGGTTTCAAAAACCAGGGTCTTGATGATGCGGCCCCTGGGCACTTTCAGAAAGGCGGCCAGTTCTTCCACGTGGCGGCAGCCGGGGGTGGGGATCTCGGTCATATCGGCCGGCTCTTCCGGAGCCTCTGTGGCGTAAGTCTTAAGTTCGGCTTTCTCCTGGTTGGCGGCGTAGCCGCACTCGCAGAAGACCAGCCCGTTCTCCCCGGTTTCGGCCAGGACCATGAACTCGTGGGAATAGCTCCCCCCGATGGCTCCGCTGTCGGCCTCCACCACGGCGAATTTGAGGCCGCAGCCCTGGAAGATGCGCTGGTAGGCCTCGTACATGGCCCGGTAGCTCAGGTCGGCCCCGGCCTCGTCAGCGTCGAAGCTATAAGCA
>Ga0082212_10001128_pt1 | contig 39290 bp, 39 predicted proteins | sample TergutNt197P3_FD_71548 | JGI IMG/M metagenome (GOLD analysis project Ga0082212, IMG submission 71548) | Neocapritermes taracua P3 segment gut microbial communities from Petit-Saut dam, French Guiana - Nt197 P3 | ecosystem: Host-associated > Arthropoda: Insects > Digestive system > Gut ...
GCATTGCACTAGGGTCGGGATTTGCCCGCAAATCACGACCGCTAGATGCTTGCAAGGCGGACTTGCTACGCCGTTAAGCAAGCATCTAAAGCGTTACAATGTACTAGTTGTCATCATCATACGTTTTAGCTACAAAAACCGAATTGGCATAAGCGATACCTTTTTTGGGGCTCAAATTTTTGGCTTTGCCATTTTTCCACATGGTGGCCACGTTATTTTCGTGCCCAACAGTATATACATCGTTGCCAAAAACAAAAATTGAGTATAAAAACGTCCTGAGCTTGATGTCGCCAATGGTATAGGCACTGTTATTTGTCCAGAGTTTAGCTTTAGGCAAGGAGGTATCATCATAGGCTTCCAGCCCTACCACGTAAGTATTGGCCCCTGAGACGAAAATGCTGTCGGCCGTGGCGTCCGTGCCTTCTTCGCTTAAGTACAGTGGGTTGCCATTTATCCAGACCGTTGCTACGCCAGCACCATATTCATCTTTTTCAAATCCAGCCACATATATGCCATCGTCGTCGGCAAACACGGAAGTTGCGCAGGAGCCCTCTCTGCCACTGCTAAGACTGTGGTCGGTGCCATTTATCCATAATACTGCGGTCTCCATGTTTTTGGCATTTGATTCTGTTCCAGCAACATGAATATCATTGCCCCACACAAATACTGAATTTGCCTGGGCGGGCAATTCTCCATTGCTGAGGTTATAAACTTCGTCATTTATCCATAGTTTTGCCACGCTGATGCCTTCTGCGTTATATTCAAATCCCGCAACATACACGTTGCTGTCGGACACAAAGACAGACCGAGCGCATGCGTCATAGCTATCGTTGCTAAGCCTTATAGCGTTGGAATTTTTCCAAAGGGTGGCAACTTTGATTTCATCCTCATTTTCTTCATATCCGGCGACATATATGTCTTCGCCGTATACAAAAACAGAATATGCGGAGGCCATGTATTTTTCGTCGCTCAGGCGCTCATGCACCTCGCCATTTTTCCACACTGTAGCAACATTTATGCCGTCAAAATTCATTTCCTCCCCGACGATATAAACATCACAAAGATGTTTTTTTTTGCAAAACATGAGAGGCGACATCAGTGCGATGACCGAGGCCGCAATCAGGTATGAGAGATTCTTTTTCATAATCCATTATCCGTCTGACAACTGGGAATTGGCATCATTTTCTTGGCCCCAACAATGTTTTCAGCGCATCAGGATAGGGTTGGCGCAGGACACCATGTTCGGTGATTATTGCATCAACCAGCTCGTTATCAGCAATATCAAAAGCTGGGTTGTAGACCTTTGCCTCTTTTGGAACCATGCGCTGTTTGTACCACATTTCAGTCACTTCATGGGCGGGTCTTTCCTCGATGCATATGTCCTTCCCTGTTGGAGTATTTAGATCAATCGTGGAGGAAGGCGCGCACACATAAAATGGTATTTTGTAGTGCCTGGCAATTATGGCGATGCCAGACGTTCCAATTTTGTTGCAGACATCTCCGTTGGCGGCAATGCGGTCGCATCCCACAAAAACAGCGTTAATCCAGCCGTTTTTCATAACTTGGGACACCATGCTGTCGCAAATTAACGTTGTGTCAATGCCGTTTTCGCATAGTTCAAAAGCGGATAGCCTTGCTCCCTGTAAGAGTGGGCGGGTTTCGGTTGCAAATAATTTGAAACGATAGCCTCTCTCTTGGCCGAGATGAACCGGCGCGAGGGCTGTTCCGTACTTGACGGTAGCCAGCTGTCCCGCATTGCAGTGTGTCAAAATGCCATCTCCGATTTTTAGCAGAGAGAGTCCGTTCTCGCCAATTTTTTTGCAAGCTTGCATATCTTCTTCTTTGATATTTATGGCTTCATCGCGTAACAGCAATTTAATTTTGCTGACCGGCATTTTTTTATTCTTCAAGACAATTTTTTCCATCCGGTCAAGTGCCCAAAACAAATTGACAGCGGTAGGGCGGGCGGACGCCAAATAATTTTTTGCTGATTGAAACTTTTTATAAAAACAGTCAAAAACGTCTTCCTCAATTTCTGTTGCCGCCAAGTAAATTCCGATAGCCGCTGCAACGCCGATTGCAGGGGCTCCACGCACCTGGAGTGAGTTAATGGCGTTCCAAATGTCGCTTTGGCTGGTGAGCGAAAGCATCTTGATTTCTTGCGGAAGCCTTGTCTGGTCAAGTATTATCAACGCCGACTTTTCGCCACTGAGCGAAACGGTTTCGCAATCCATAATGCTTTTCATTTTTGTCCCCCAACGTCCTCCATGTTGGTAGGCATAGCCGCGCCCTGGGGCCTTCTTCCTGCGGTAATGCCAAGATTGCTACGGATAACCATCAATTGGCTTATTTGGTCATTGCTGAGGGTGTTGGTTTTTCCAATAATGTTGCTGGAATACATCAGAATCGTGGCGTAGTGCTCCATGGCTTCCAAACGAAAAAAAGCCTCCATGAGGGTTTTGCCCCAAGCAAGGGCCCCGTGATTGGCGAGCAACAGCCCGTTGTAATCTTTGCAGTACGGCGCGATGGAATCAGCAACCCCATCCGACCCCGGCGTTTCATAGTGGACGCAGGGAATAATTCCCAAGCTAACAATTGCTTCAGGATATATTGCCAAGTCAAGTGCCATTCCTGCTACCGCAAAAGACGTGCTAACTGGCGGATGTGCATGCACAGCGCCGCCAAGGTCTGGATTCTCATTGTATATGCGGAGATGCGCTTTGATTTCTGAGGATGGCTCCAGTGCACCAGAAGCTAGCACTGCCCCGTCCAAACGCATTTTTATCAACATATCTTCCGTCATGAATCCCTTTGACACCCCAGTGGGAGTAGCCCAAATGGCTTCATCCGAAACCTTGCAACTGACATTGCCGTCATTGGCCGCCACAAAATTTTTTTTGTACATTCGCCGGCCTATTTCGACAATGGTGCGTCTTGCCTCGGCATCGTCAGGAAAAAGTCGCGTGTTCATATCCGATACTCGTTGCCGACTTGCAGGGGGGACTGCCCATGCGACCCTGGCCTGGACAAGCCCAGTCCCCAGTTGGATGCAAAACCAGCCCCACTCCCATAAGAGACCAGGAAATGGCCGCAATGACAACAGCCTACTCTGTTTACCGCCACCAAACCTGACCCAGGCAAGCGAAACATTTTCAAAGGCTGAGCATTATTTTTTGGCTTTACTTCCCTTGTCCTCGGCTTTTACTGAGCCATCGGGGTTTAGGTACTTCTCAGGTTCTTTTTCCAACTTTGCGCTACAGGGGGGGCAACAGATGCGGTACTCACGATCTTTTATGACCACCACTGGGCTCTTTTCCGTCACCTTTTGCTTCATGACAGGGCAGAGTGAATTTTCAGCTGGTTTGGGCTTTTCCTGTTCGGTAGCAACAGCTGCCAATAGGGTCAGACATAAGGGCAGAATCATTTTGGCCTCCAAAGCAAAAGCTCGACATATAAGCACATTGTAGCAGAAGGTGCGCCAGATTTTGGGGCAGAAAAGAGGCATGCATAATTCGCACTTGAAAAACTTCGAGTGCGTGGTAGCCTTGTAGTTCAGCCTGGATAGCTCAGTTGGTAGAGCAATGGACTGAAAATCCATGTGTCGCTGGTTCGATTCCGGCTCCAGGCACCACCTGATTCTCTAGCAAATTCTGGACTGGCGGTTCAGCTATGAAATGAGCATTACCGCCTTAAGCTGGTGCACTACAGCCCGCCTCTGAGATTTGCCGCAGTCCACAGCCTGCCACTGCGTTCTTTCAGTAGAGCCACCAACTTATGTCTAAATACTCCGACTATTGGAGTAGCTTCATCTGGAAAGCCGTTTGGCAACGAATATCTTCCGACTGCCATCGTGCCAACTTCTATGGGCCTCCCGTGCGCTAAATGATCAGCTTCAACTTCGCTCAATTCCCGCAATCGGCACCATGGAAGCGCATCTGCACCTGTGAGAAGTGTTTGGTATTCTTCCCCTGGATCTAACCATGGGCCTATGGCGATTCTGTGTAACCCGGATAGGTGGGCGCCGCATCCAAGTGATCGCCCAATGTCTCTGGCCAGGCTACGGACATAATAGCCTCCCCTGCATGTAATTCTCAGCCGACTCCGGCATGGCAGGTCATGCCATATCCAGACGGCCTCGTGCAAATACACCCTAGACGGAGGCAAAGTGACTTCTTCACCCCTGTGGGCCTTTTTATATGCGGCTTCGCCGCCTATTTTTTTGGCGCTTGTCGCTGGGGGTACCTGCTCTGACCATCCAAGAAACTTTTCAATTAGCCCACCCAATATTTCTTTGTTGACAGCCCCTGCATCGCCAGCTGAAACAACTCGCCCCAAGTGGTCGCATGTATCCGTTTCAGACCCCCATTCAATGTCGGCCTCATAAACTTTTGGCAGAGGATGCAACAGTTCCATTAACCTGGTGGCCTGACCAGAGAGTATCAATAACAGCCCTTTGGCAAAGGGATCAAGTGTGCCGCCGTGGCCTAAAACCCAATTTTTATTGTCGGACTCAGAGGCAACGCGCTTGAAGTTTCGTACAACGTCGAAACTGCTCAAACCTATGGGTTTGTGAGTCAGATAAATTCCGGGCGACAAACTTGAGAGGGCCATGCCGATTCCTAGTATTGATTATAGTCAATTCGCTTGAAAACCAGTAAATATCATATCGAGCCGCAATCAAAAGATTGCAACTCGGTATTAAACGGCTATATCATTTTCGCCAGTTCAAGGCACAATAAAATTTGGATATTTTTGGAGGCTCCATGAACCTGCGCACATTAATTTTTTTTCTTTCAACGATCGCCCTTTTTGGACAATCCCTGAATGCTGGCCCCAAACCCAAGCCAAAAGTGCAATTCACGACGACTCTGGGTTCTTTTGTCGTTGAATTGGAGCCAGAGGCGGCACCCAAAACAGTTGAAAATTTTGTTGAATACGCCAAATCGGGCTTTTACAAGGAAACCACCTTCCATCGCGTGATAAAAACGTTCATGATTCAGGGCGGTGGCCAAACAGCCGACGGCTCTGTAAAAAGGGGAAGAGACCCAATAGTAAACGAAGCCAAGCAGTCAAGCGAAATGGGTCTAAAAAATACCAGGGGCACCATCGCAATGGCACGGACATCCAACCCCGACAGCGCAACCAGCCAGTTTTATATAAACGTCGTGGACAACAACAGATTGGACTACCCATACACGGATGGTGCTGGCTATTGCGTTTTTGGAAGGGTAATCGAAGGCATGGATACCGTCGACAAGATACGTGATGTCCCAACTGGGCAAGGCGACAGGCCTACAGACCCGGTAATTATCACTGAGGCAAAGTACATTGCTCCGAGGGCAAGATGGCACAGGATACTGGTCTTTTGGAAACGTAGGTGATGGCAGGGATGCTGTTAGCAATATCAGCGACACCCATGGCAGGCATAGCTACTCATTTTCATGACGCAGAATCGTTGTGTGCAATCTGCTCTACCATGAAGTATTATTAGGTTAAAAGTTATTTGGACATTAGTCCCTAGTTCTTGGAGAACAAAGTGCCTAAAACACCTTCTGCACCCCGCGTTGCGGCCATTGTGGGCCCATTTATGTCTGGCAAAACCTCTGTGCTAGAAGGCTTACTGTTTTCTAGCGGATCCATTAACCGCAAAGGGTCGATAAAGGAAGGAAACACAGTCGGCGATTTTTCTCCGGAGGCCAGAGAGCGCCAGATGGGCATCGAAGCGAATGTGGCGACTACTAGCTATGAGAGCGAAAGCTGGACTTTTATCGATTGCCCGGGCTCGGTGGAATTTCAGCAGGAATATGCCGGCCCACTGGTTGTTGCAGATGCCGCAATCATTGTCGTAGAAGCTGACCCAAACCGTGCAATGATGGCCGCACCGATTTTCAGGGCGCTGGAGGCCAATAAGATTCCGAGAGTCATTTTCGTAAACAAGATGGACGCTCCCGATGCTTCCGCCAATCTAAAGCCAACGCTCGAAGCTCTCTCCGTTTGGTCTAGTAAACCAATGATTCAGCGCATGTTCCCCATTACGGAAGGCGACACGCTGAAAGGCTACGTCGATTTAACACTTCAGCGAGCATTCCAGTTCAGTCCTAACACCAATAACGACACGCTGATCGAGATTCCAGGTGCCATCAAAGAAGAAGTGATTGCCAGCCGCCAGGAAATGATGGAGGCCGTTTGCGGCTTAGATGATGCATTGATGGAAAAATTGTTGGCGGATGAAGTCCCTCCGCTGGAGGAGATCTATGCAACCCTCGCCAAGGGCTTCAAGGATGGCGAGATAGTTCCAGTCTTGTTTGGGACTGCCGAAAAGGGAGGCGGCATGATGCGCCTCCTAAAGCTACTACGCCATGAAGCCCCGGAATACACAGAGACCATGACAAGAAACAACTTAGTCCCTGAATCCGACCTGTTGGCCCAAGTGTGGAAAACGGTTCATGCCCAGCACATTGGCAAACAAAATTATGTCAGGGTCTGGAAGGGAGACCTGGCAGACAGCACCACATTGGCGGGCGTTCGAGTTTCTGGCCTAAACAAGCTTTTTGGGTCAAAACAAGAAAAAATATCCAAGGGCATCCCAGGCGAAATAGTGGCGCTGGGCCGCATGGAGCCAATTAAAACTGGCAACGGTCTAAGTCCAGCTTCTGAAGCTATAGCGTTGCCATTCCCAGCTCCTCCTCAGCCAGTGTTGCCATTCAGCCTCAAGGCGGCAAAGAGCGGCGAGGAGGTTAAGCTGTCTGCGGCCATAGGCAAGCTCCTTGAAGAAGATTTGAGCTATCGCATGGAGCAAAACCTCGAAACTCAGGAGCGTGTCTTGTGGGGAATGGGCGAAATCCACCTTAAGAGCGCCGTCAATCGATTGAAGAGCAAATACAATGTAGAGGTGGCATCGGAAAAGCCGTTGGTTCCCTATCGCGAAACCATTAAGAAAAACTGCGAACAGCAGGGCAAACATAAGCGGCAATCCGGAGGCCACGGCCAGTACGGTGATGTGCATTTCCGCATAAAGCCGTTACCGCGAGGCTCTGGCATAGAGTTCATAGACTCGATCGTGGGGGGTGTAGTCCCGCGCAACTACATTCCAGCAGTAGAAGATGGCATGCGCGATTATTGCAGGCAAGGTCCACTTGGTTTTCCTGTGGTCGATATTTCTGTCGAATTATTTTTCGGTAGCTACCACGACGTTGATTCATCCGACATGGCCTTCAAAACCGCTGCGCGGATAGGCATGCAGGAGGGGCTACAAAAATGCTCTCCTGTGTTGCTGGAACCTATCCTCAAAGTTCAGATCAGCGTCCCAAATGAACATACGAGCAAGGCTCAGCGCCTTGTCACGGGGCATCGCGCAGGCCAGATACTGGGTTTCGACGCAAAGCCCGATTGGCCGAACTGGGATGTGGTTGATGCCTATCTCCCTCAGAGCGAAATGAATGACCTGATCATTGAGATTAGATCCCAAACTATGGGAGTAGGATTCTTCACATGGGTATTTGACCATCTGCAGGAATTGGAGGGCCGCGAAGCAGAAAAAATCGTCGAGGCACGCAAAAAGGCATTAGAAAACTAGTTTGCCATTTTCTGATAATGAATTGGCCTGATCGCACAAATGATTCCCTTTGACTACTTGCCTGGCGCAAAACAATGGGTTGGCGGCCTGCCGCGACTTGTAGCCCATCTTGGCCCGATATGGATATATGGCCCCCATGGAAGTGGTGTTTCCACTCTGGCTAAATGGCTGGCAGACCAGCGAGGAACGAAGACTATTGAAAATAATTCTGATGCCGATCTCGCACCGTGGCTCGAAAAAAATCCGCTCGGAGTAGTAGCCTCAAAACAGGCGAAGGATGCTACCAATGTCGGCGCTCGATTTGATTTCCTTGAACTGCGCTTGTGGGCTATTAGCGATGACCCCTCGACTATGCAAAAATGCTTGGAGCATATTGCAATCGAAGAGGGAATCGAGCCGCCTCTCCCGCCTGCGCTAGCTTGCTTGCCGTGCAACGGTAATTTGAGGGAACTGCGGAACCGTATCGTCCGGTGGCACATATTGGGCCAGTTGCCTGAGCCGTTTGTTTCTGATGCTGGCCCTCAGCTATTTGATGCAGAAGATATCGCCTCAAATCTTCATATTATGGAACGCACGTTGCTCTATAGGGCCCTGAGGCGTAGCTATGGCAACCGGGCCCAGGCCGCAAAGCGCCTCGGCATTTGCCGCAGGCAACTATATTTGTTAATTGGGCGACATGGCGACCCCGTCCGCGGCGAGCTTCCAGTTTCTATTGGCCCAAAACGTCTGGCAAAATTCAGGCATAATCTTATTGGCGGCAATAATCGCCATTGACCAAAGAAATGGAACCATCATGGCCACCCCCCAAAGAGTACTGATTGTTGATGATGATCCTGGAATGAGAGAAGGCATGGTAATGAGCCTTAAACGGGCTGGTTTTGTCTGCGAACAGGCCAGGAGCGGGGAGGATGCGTTAAAAATAACCAGACCGGGTGCTTTTGACGCAGTAGTTACCGATCTGCGAATGACTGGCATCGATGGTCTACAGCTGACGGCCCGCCTTAAGGCCCTAGATCCCTCATTGCCAGTGCTATTAGTGACCGCATTCGGTAGCCTTGACACAGCCAGAGAAGCTATGCGGCTTGGTGCCTTTGATTTTTTGTCCAAGCCATTCAGTCCTGGGGAGTTGGTTAATGCGGTAAAAAAATCGATTCGGTCAGACGAGAAACTAAGAGCTGAAGAAGCCGGCGAAGCTCCCGTTATTCTTACCCAAGATCCCGCTCTGGCAGAGACTCTAGTCCTGGCAAGGCGGGCTGCGGACAGCCGGGCGACGATATTGATTCAGGCAGAAAGCGGGACAGGCAAAGAACTATTTGCCAAATTGATTCATACAGCTAGCCCACGCCGCAAGGGCCCATTTGTGGCGATCAATTGTGCTGCCATCCCCGAAAACCTGCTCGAATCAGAGCTGTTTGGCTATGAACGAGGGGCTTTCACGGGGGCAACAACATCTAAATCAGGCCGGTTTGAGCAAGCCGAAAATGGCACTCTTGTGTTGGATGAAATCGGAGAATTGCCAATTGCCTTGCAGGGCAAGCTTCTGAGGGCCATTCAAGAGAGAGCGATTGATCGTCTCGGTGGGGCGAAGCCTATTACCATAGATGTCAGAATAATTGCACTTACAAACCGCGATTTAGCCCAGGAAGTAAAAGAGGGAAGATTCAGGGAGGATCTCTATTACCGCCTGAACGTCATTCCGCTTCGGCTCCCCCCTCTGCGGGAGCGAAAAGGGGATCTTCGCCTATTGGCAGCGCACTTTGCCGAGCGCTTTAGCCGCGAAAACGATCGTTCGACCCCATCCCTCTCCTCCAGCTTTTTTGCCGCACTGGAAATGCATCCATGGCCAGGAAATATCCGCGAGTTGGAAAACACAATGCAGAGGTGCGTAGTCCTCAATAGTGGTCTGTCCTTGAGGGCAAACGATTTGGACTGGCTCCTTGGATTAGAAACGGTAAGTGAACTGATGGAGGCTCAAGCCAATTGTGATGAATTGATCGGGCCAGATGCAACTTCGACTGCTGAAACCAAGAGTGTGCCAACAAGTCACAAAGCTGAAACGGAAGGCGAGGACAGAGCGTTAGGGCATGGTTTCCCTTATGGCGAATTGGCATCCTCTGCTCAATTTGCCTCCCCCATTGCTGATCCGGAGAAGCCGCTGGAAAATGTAATGTTAGGCACTCCAGTGGCCCTGCCTTTGGGGCTAGCCTTGCCCGACCTGGAACGATTCTGGCTACTTTCCACATTATCTGCGGTTGGCGGCAACCGCACCCACTGCGCCCAGCAACTAAATATTGCCTTGCGGACAATCCGCAACAAAATAAATGAGTACAGGGAGCAGGGATACACGATCCCAGGCGGCAGGCAGGGCAGGGAAGGTTGATGCCCATTTTTAATCCGGCATAACGCTAATCTCTATCCCCACCTCATAAGCTCTGGTATGCGCTCCCTTATTTCTTGCCCTGTCATGAGCTCTGCCATGGTCGTGTGCGCCGGAGTCAGTACCATGCATAGAAAAGAAAGCGGGACGAGCGCAACAGAAAGTAGCATGAACAGGCTAAAGGAAAGTCGCTTTTCTGGTTGCGAGTCAGCGATTCCGAAGCCAACTATCAACATGGCGACAGAACTGCCGGAAATCAGTATCGGAAACATTATAAATGCCCAGGACACCAGGAAATGCAGGGGCAATAGGAAAGACCAAAAATCAAAATATGCGGCGCTGGGAGTTAGTTTTAGTTGCCAGCAGACAACAAGGGCAATGAGGATGTTTAGGATTAGCAAAAAAATGGCTTCCAAAAATTCCATGCGGGCGAGACGCCAAAATGTACTCTGAGTACCCATTTTAAAAAGCTGGTTAACCTTAGTTGTAGTGCTGGACTCTTTTTGGCCCACCAAGGGAATATTGTTCTCCTCGTTAGATTTAGTGGGCCCGATATTTGAATCTGGGATGGGTATTTGCGCAGGTTTGTCGGTAGCAACTGATTTTTGTGGCTTCTGTAGAAACTTTTCGGATGCCTTGGATATCTGAAATAACAGGGGCCTCTTTAAGGGCTCTCGGGAGAGTGGAATACCGCAGACAGGACATTCGGTAGTCAAGGGGCTCAATTTGTGGCGGCAGCTGGGGCATAGGGAATACTTTTTGGCCATATGATTTATCCCAATAATTCCAGCCATTGGCTCTGATCTTCTTTGGGAATGGCCTGCAAGTTCTTAAGCAGTTCCAGCCGTGCTTGCCAAGTGGGGTCTTTAGGAAAAAGGGCAGCCCCCATCGACAATCTCGAGCGAGCGCTTTCCCATTTGCCTTGCTTGGCAAATTCTCGTGCGAGCAACAGGCTAACTCTGGCAAGGCTTTCTCGGGTTCTTATAGCGTTCGGATTTTGCCTAAGGCTGGCCTCCAGAAGAGTCTCTGCTTCTTCCAAATTACCCGAAGCAATGAGACGGTTTATGTCGGTGTTTGTCCTCGGGGCCGTAGCCGTGGCCTGCATGGCCTGTTGCGCTTGATCAAACAGCTTGGCTACACTTGTGTCTGATGAGTCGAGGTTAATGACTTCCTGAATCAATAGATATGACATCAATGGGCTGTTGTCAAAGGCTGATTTTGCCTGATCTTTGAGTTTTTCGGGTGTCAGCGTCAAATCAGAGACTTTGGCAGATTGGCGGGCGCTCTTGATGGCTTCTTCCTTGATGGCGATTTGTGAGGCACTCAGAATGGCATCTTTATTTAAAAAAACCACTAGCCCACATAGGCCCAAAAGCAACAAAAAAATCACGAGGCCCATAGGGGAAAACAGCCTTGACAGCACCGGCACCCTTTTAATTTTTTTTGTTATTTGGAGTCCTTGGCGCGCAACCTCGGGCCGTTGTGTGATTACGGACGGCAGGGGAGGGTTTGTGCTTCTTGAACGATTATGAACAGGCTCAGCTGCAGTAGCGTCAGCTATTGGGAGCTGAGTCACTTCTTTGTCCGGCACAGCTTTATTCTGAATGGATTGTCCCATCGGAGTCTTTTGAGAAATTGGCCGGGATAACCAATTTTCTGTGGGGACGAGCTTGGCAGATGACCTAATGGAGTGACTATCAATTGATTTTGGGCGTAGATTGTCGCCAGACATAGCTTCCATGTCGGTCTGAGCCATTGTCAGATAGCCCTTGACCAGGATATTTTCTGGGTCGATCTCTATTACCGATTCCCAGGCATGGATGGCCTCCTCGACCTTGCCTATTTTGTATAGATGCGAGCCCTGCTCTATAGCCAGTTCTGTTTGAGTCTGTAACTCTTGTTTTTCTTGCTCGCGCCGGTTTGGCCCAGCAACAATATCGTCATTGTGCCCAACGTCCTTCGACTCGGCTTCAACTGATGGGGAGAGGGTTGTTTCTGTGGCCTCGGCGACTTTGGTATCCAGTTGGTTATGAGCATCGTTGGACTTTTCGGTTTTTTCTGAGGACTGGCTTGGCGATTTGGCGAGGGGCAACAATAGGTGTACATCTGCGCTTGCGTTATCGGCAATGGGAACAATTTGGTCGGGCTTGAGATTGTCAGGAACAGGGAGGCCCAATTCTTTGCGGACTCCGCGAACATGGCTCAATGCAAGACTATGTCCTGGTTCGATGGTCAAAACCTTTTCCCAGGTAGCAAGCGCTTCAGTCAAGGCTCCAGAATCGTAAAGGGAACGACCTACATGCAAATAATAGCCAGCCGCATCGAGAGGCACAGAGGACGGCCCATTTTCTGTCTGCACTTTTTTAGGCACCTCCTGCGCAGATTCTGCTTGGGTCAAAGCCTTCGCTCTTGCCACCTGTTGCTCTTCTGCAGGGGTACCCAAATCAGTCCTGTGTGACAGAGCTTCCCTAACTTTTAGCAGGCCAGCCCTCGCTTCGCTTACTGAAGAGTCCCTTTTTAGAATTGCTTGCCAAATCTGTCCTGCCTTGACAACAAAACCGGAGTCAAAAAGATCCGATGCCTGCTTTAAGTGTTCGGCTAGTGTTTTTTTTTCCACCACACCAATCCAACAAAAACTAAATTTTAGGCTGACCTACTGTCTGGTTATTAAATGTCAATCGAGGCGCTGGCCCTACTCAATCAATATCATAAAAGCACTTTTGCCACATGAAAATTCTTGTCGGTGGGTAAGTTGCACTCTGGCCGAAACAAGGCTCCCTTTTGTAAAGGTGCCGTTTGTAGAACCTAAATCCTCCAGCCAAACCGTGCCATCACCCAAAATCTCTATCATTGCATGACTTCTGGACATTTCGGGATCCAGGGTGGCTACCTCTCCTTCTCGGCCGATGATTGTTTTTGAACTTGGCAACGCAACAGAAGTGGATGACTTGGGCCCGGACAGGAAAGCCAGACTAATTGCTCTTCTATCCATCTGCGGGCCCAGGGCTATGGATTCCGATGCAGGGGGCACGGCTTTCTGAAGTATCGAAGGATTTGCAACATTGAAGGGCGAGTTGCATCTTGTACATTGAAAATTCTTTGAGGTTGCAATGCCAAAGCGCGACTCGTCATATTGGAATCGCATGGAGCAAGCGGGGCAGACGACTATCATGGATGCATAATCCCGGTTCTGAGTTACAGACAATTCTCCGCAAAATGAACTTTGGCTTGCCCACCATTACCTCGTTGCGCCTGCAAAAAAGATGTATTGAATGGAAGAAGCATTTTAACCACACAATTACCAAAACCTAGTTATTCTTGGCTGAAAAAAAACTGAATCCTGATTGCATCTGCGTACCTGCAGGAACGGCAAAATTGAGTACCGATGCCTGAATTGCTCTATTTGTTTGTATCGTCCCCAATTCCATCGACCAGACATCCCCTCCTCGCTCGATCCAGGTCAGGCTCTTCGGCAAATATGTTTCTCGGTCAATCCACACTTGGATTTTTTCCATCTTTTTTTTGAAGGAGATGCTTCTGGGAGTGAGAGTAACCATCAACGTGCCAGGCTTATCTTTGGGTTCTGAAGCTTCCAGTTTAAAAAAGTCTGAAAAATACGAAAGCCGCTGTCCCAGCCCCAGAGATTTCCTGCTAATGCTTTTGGCTACGCCTGTCTTTTTCATTTCCCCCTTTTTGCTACCAGGCATATATGATACAAAAGCCTTGTCAGTTACGTGTATTATCAAGTCTTCTGGCGGCAAGAATGCAAAATGGGCGAAATTGGAGCCAGATAGATAAAACGTCCCCTTTGTGATGGACGGCGTTTGCAACATGGCACGTTTGATTGAAAGTGTAAAGGGGGCTTGTAGCGTGTCTATCTTGGCCTGAGCCGCGTCAAACCTATCGACGATTTCTCTCATGCTTGGTACTTGGCCCGCCAAGAAGGTGCAACCAAGTGGAAACGCTGCTAAGCGCAACGAAAAAGACAGAAAAACAATCATGGGTGAATACCTAATAAATGGAATATTGAAATAGCAAGGTGTGACATGTCAATGACTATGGTTGGCTTGCTCATTGAACAATCCAAGCGGCTCCCCATGGGGTCACGTCTTGTCCGAATTGAAAACCTATGCCTAAACAATTTTTCTTACCCATTATCCAGGCGTTCAGCCCCGCCCTGGTAGTATGATAGCCGTTCAGCGTGACTCTTTCGGCTCCAACGGCAAAAGTAATCAGTGGGTTTGCCTTGATCTTCAGAGAGACTGATTCAGACTTTCGCAGATAGGGAAATGGCACCCGCATGGCTTCATTGATGTCAGCTTCTAAACTGAGTTGCGCAAAAGAGCCCAAGTCTACCTGCCCCCCGCACCTAAATTGTGGTTTTTCTTCAATATCCCCTAGTTGCCTGGTAGTCATCCGATCCGTATGGGCAACAAACCGCAGTGAGCCCGCAATTTCAAAGCCCGCAAATATGTCCAGCGCATAGGTGATGTTCCTGTGCTGTGTTTTGTCATAATCCAAAAGGCTCTTTGCCTGGTTTATGTTTGCAATTTCTCCTGATTCGCTGTACACACCGGCCAAGCTATCTGAACCGTCGGAATCGCCGAATGAGAAGTGGTCAATAGTTGGGTAAAACGTCAGCACATGCGGCTCAGTGCCGTGGCTCCATCTTTCCATTCGGAGGGTGCCGCCATAAAAGACCGCACCCGAGGGCGAAGACCCAGAAGAAGTGATTGATATCTTTTCGGTGACAGACCTGCGCACATCGAAGTCGACGGTTTCGTTATCGTACCTTGCAAGAGCCCAAAGAGAAGTCATCTCTCCTCTGGTAATTGACAACGTAACGCTTCGTTCGTGGATCGACAGCCCATAAGAGCTGGAACGGAGCCCCCAGGGGGCGTCTTTTAAGTCCAGTATGGCTTTATTGATTTTGCGAAAATCGCCGCTTGCAAAATCATCCAGACCCGATATGAAACTCCCTGCCCCCTGGTCGCCTTGGGCAAACCCAAAGGTATAGTAGTTACCGGAAGGGCTCAGCCTAACGGAAGCTGATGGAATAAACTCTTCGGCAAATAGCTTGGAACCTCCAAAAGCAGGGCCATTCACAAAGGGAGGCACTTGGGCCGCCATTGGGATGGCACTGAATAAAAGACAGCAAATCGGGAGAGCTGTTGACCTAATCATTTGCCTAGTATTACAGCATTTCACAGGGAATTTAAGGCTAATAATACGAAAAGAGCCAAACAAAAAATGTTTGGCCCTTGGTTTTTGCACAAAGCCGCGATCCATGTTGTGTGTGTGTGTGAGCGCGTCTTGTCCTTTGGTAATATTAAATGCTTGGTGCAATCGCAAAATCGGCGTTGTAGTTAATAACTGCCCAGAAGGTTTTGGTAGCAACGTCGACGCCCCATGATCCCAGGCTATGCGTTGCAGAGTTGTAAGCACCTTCGACGAATTTTGCGGTACCGCCAACATTCTGGCTTACAGCATTTTCCCAAGTGCTCGCGCCTCTGGTGGCGATGCCAACTTTGCCAGTCTTGGCCAATTCGTCGCTAACCTGGCTAGGATCATAAGACATGGACAGGCAGTAAGTATCTGTTTTTACTTCTTTCAACTCATTGGCCATTCCCCAGATAGTGAAGATATCGGAGAGCAGACCAGATGTCTTTGGCGCCCAGCCTGTTGTGACGAGATGGGCCATCTGGCGCTGGTTGACAACGGTGGTGCCGTTACCGGCGCGGCCAGGCTCTCCGTCCTTCTTGTTGTATGTGTTGGTGCCGCCCAATATTTTTGCGCTACCATCCTGCACCACATTGTAGGAGCCATTCATCTGGACTAAGAACTGCTTGCCGGTGAGATTGTATCCCCAGGTTTCGGCTTTGGTGAATGTCATTGGGGTCACCGAATAAATATCTGCGATGTCAGAGTAGGCAGTATTGTGATGCTCTGCCCAATTCACCATGGGCTGGGATGTGTAATAGTCTACGGTCACATTATTACCATCGATAGTGTATATGTAGTAGCCCATTGTGTAGAGGTGTTGCTGTAGCATGGTCTGGCGGTTCGGAAACGCATTGCTGGACGCCGCGTCTGGGGGAGTCGCCAGAGGGACGTAGAACTTCATTGAGCAAGAGGCAGAGGTAAGTTGCATTACTTCTGCGTTGCCAGTGGCTGCCTTAAACATGCTCCTGCTGTGCATGTGGTCATGGCCGCTCTGGATAAATTTTACGCCGTTGTTGTAAAGGGAATTGATGAACGTAGTCTGGTACTCGGCACCCGTCCCAGGATTTGTGCCGAAGAGCACGTCGGTGTGGTTCTCGTGGACGAGGCCTTTGTGGGTAAATACGAAGCCGTGGTTGTTGCTGGGCTTTGCATTCAATACGCTCGCAATCCATGGTTGCTGGTGCCTGATGGCATTGTTATTGTCATGGGCCGTGCCCGGGGCGGTAAACTGGTCGAGAAACAAAAACGTGGCGTTGTTATAATTGAATGAGTAAGTAAGGCCCGTATAGTCCGCCCCAGAGGCATCCGTGGGACTACTGAAGCCAGTGCCGATTGTAAAGGTTGTGCCTGTCTTGGTGACAGTTCCGGCGCTGTCGGCGGCGAGCACATCAGCGGGGATGTTGTTCATCACACCATTTTGTGTCTGGGGGAATACCCTCTTAAATTCATGCGCATTGGCGAGGTTGCCCTCATGGTTGCCCCTCACCGGGAAAAAGCCAATGCCTGCATTGTAAAGAGCCTGGCGCCACTTTGAGGTTGTCTTGAGGTGCTCCTCGGTTGAGGCATCCTTGACATCACCAACCTGAATGACGAACTTGACGCCTTTCTGAATGAACTGTTGATTCATCTGGACGATGGACTGTACGCAGGTGCTGTTGGGGTTATTGTCAGTATCATACGCACTGCCGGTTGGCCACTGGGTGTCGGCCATTACGCCAAAGCTCCAGACATTGCTACTTTTGGCGCTTGGCGCCGCTGGCGGCACGGTTATGCCGTTGTCATTACTTCCGTTGCAGGCCAGGTAGATCGACAGGGTTGTTAGGGTCATCAGGCCCAATGTTATGTATCGCTTGCGTGGCATGGTTCCTCCTTGAACACCGCTTCAGACTACAGCGACCTTATGTGAAGGAACTATTCTGTCTATGTAAATAATTTGCAAAATTTATAGTCGCTTGCAAAACCTCTGATTCTTGCATGTTGCTCGTACCAAGTTGCGTTCAAAATACTTTGAACGCGAAACGCCAAAGTTTTTTCAAACACGAGCAAAGCCCGTATTTTAAAAAACCTCTCGGAATCCTTCGCTTTGCTCGGATGTCCGAGGCTTCCACGCCAACCGTTGGAAAAAAGCTGATATGACGCTCGCTATTTGACTTCTTTCCAGCTTCACCTTCGTTTTGCGGGTGCCGCTTTCGCGTCACCTGATACCGAGGTGCAATCTTTTGATTGCGGCTCGGTATCAGTTAGAAACCAAGCGGTTGCAAGTTTGGCCTTTAGCGTTCAGAATATCTGAACGTAACTTGGTGTTAGTAGTCATTCACAGAAAACGAATTTTGTTGAGTATCAACCAAAGATGCAACCCAGGTTGCAAACAGGAAGCGTAATGATGGAAGCCCTCTTACTTCGCCATGTCCAAACGTCGCTTGAAATCAAGCGAGACTTTTTTGACAGAGAAATCAGCCACATCATCGCTCTTGGAACCAGCTTGGCAGAGTGCTTAAAGAGCGGAGGGAAAATACTTATTTGCGGAAACGGCGGTAGTGCCGCAGACGCCCAACACTTCGCCGCCGAGCTGAGCGGCCGATTTGTAGCCGAAAGAAAAGGACTGGCGGCCATAGCACTGACAACCGACACTTCTGCTTTGACCGCCATCGGCAATGACTATGGGTTTGACGAGATATTTTCGAGGCAGGTAGAGGCTCTTGGTTGCCCAGGCGATCGTCTCGTTTGCATCAGCACGAGCGGCAATAGCAAAAACATCATACGTGCGGCTAAGGCCGCTAAAATATTGGGGCTAACGACTGTCGGATTACTCGGCAATAATGGCGGACAGCTCAATGCTATGCTGGATGATTGCCTGATAGTGCCAAGTAGCATAGCTGCCCGAGTGCAGGAAATACATATCATGGCCATTCATTTTCTGTGCGAAATTTTGGACGAACGATTCAAATGATATCTTTTCTGTTAGTTATTGCCCTGCAACAAGAGCCGACAAAAGAGGGTCTGGAAAATATCCCCCCTCCCCAGCAAGTTCTGGAGCCAGAGCAGGCGGATCGGCCTCGCCCCACCACATATTATTGGACAGACAGGGCTGGGCGGAGGTATGTGACCACGACCGTTCCTCCAGCAGGTGCTAACGTCATCAGGGAAGTAAGCCAACGAATAGATGAAACAGAAGACGAGCCCGAAGAGATAGACATACAGCCTACTCCAGCAGAAATTAGGGCAGAGATGGAATCAGTATTGGACAAAAAGACTATCAGTTACTGGCATGAAATCGACAAGTTGCTTTTTGAAGCAAGATTGGCCGGAAACGATTTTGAGATTGCTCAAACCATTGATGGCCTTGTCGATGACGCCCTCTGGGTGGATGGGCTGAGAGTTGCGCTGCTGTTGCCCTTGGTTATTATGGCAATTTGCATGCTCCTGGCCTGGTGGGTATGTTCTAGCATGACAAAATCTGGGAAGAGCGCAACCAAATATCTGGCATGGACAGTCTTAGTCTTTTCAGGTATCTCAACCTCCCACATAACTCTGCAGCACGCGCTCTACCTCCCTCAGGCCAAGAGGATGGATTTCATGTTATCCATGCTTCCAAACTACCTTGGAGGGCATATAGAGGCAAAACCTGAAACACTGCAAGCGATCCGCAATCATGCAGTCGCACTGTTGGATGCTTCTGCACTGGTTGCCCTTCCATGGGCTTTCCCCTTGGAAGTTGGCAACGCAAAAACCACCTTGCATCGAGTGGTAGCCGACCCTTGATTTTTTTCCCGGGGTTACAGCAATGGCTAAAACCTGACAGCCTAGGACAGCCTCTCGGGTTGTATATCCACGTGCCGTTTTGCCTCAGCAGATGTGGATACTGTTCGTTTGTAAGTTGCACCGACATGTCGATGGAGTCGCGGTATGTTAAGCGGCTTGTACAGGAAATAGAAGAATGGGGGGCCTTTTTCTCAGCTCCGGCCCTTGACACAATATACCTTGGGGGTGGCACCCCATCAGTGCTTTCCGTCAATTCGCTACGAGCTATCTCAAGGGCGATTCGCCTGGCTTGTAGCACAGCCGGAATGTTGGAAGCCACAATTGAAGTCAACCCGGGCACGCTGACCTCGAGCTGGCTGGATGCCGCGAGGCAGGAGGGTTGGAGTCGCATAAGCCTGGGAGTTCAAGCATTAGATACAGCTTTGCTACATAGCATTGGGCGTGTTCATGATGCCAGTGATGGTATTTTTGCCGTGGAATTGTGCAAAGATGCCGGTTTTGAACGGATTAGCGCCGATCTGTTGTTAGGGGCTCCCGGACAGAGACTGGAGCGCGTTCTGGAGGATGCTAAATCCCTGATCCAGGCCGGCGTGGAGCACCTGAGCATTTACTTGCTGGACTTGGACAAACCATGCATCATCAAATCCGAGGTTGAAAACGGCAAGGCCGAATTGCCGGATGAGGGTCTTGTTGCCGATGCTTACATCTCCCTCCAGGAGTTTCTGCCAAAACTAGGTTTTGTACAGTACGAAATCAGCAACTACTCTCGACCTGGGCGACATTCCATCCACAACATGCGCTATTGGCTACGCCGTCCTTATATTGGGATGGGCCCTGGTGCCGCAAGCAATATCGGCGATTGTAGGTGGTCTGAATCAGAAAACATCAAAGAATGGCTCGAAGCCAGAGCAGAGCCGGAAATTCAAGCCCTTTCGCCCCAGGAAGCCATGGCGGAAATTCCTCTCCTTGCCCTGAGGACTTGTGGTGGCTTAGACTGGGGTTCGCTGTCCAGAGAAGCGGCAACCAAAGGCTTGAGTAACGTTGTTTCAAAGTGGGAAACAGCCCTCGCACCCTTTGTCGATGGCGGATTCTTGGCTCAAGAAGGCGACACCCTCCGCCTTACCGCCAAAGGCATGTTGCTCAGCAATCAAATTTTTCAGGTGTTTGTCGACTAATTGCGACTCACAAAAGCAAAATCACCGCTGGGCCTGAGTAGGGGCTGGGATAGATGGGGCGATTTTGGGGGCCATGAAGTTGAAGCCCATTCTCTGTAAGTCACCGATGTTGCCTGCGAATAGCATTGCAAGCCGCAACTCCATGTCCTCCCGCCCGAGCTTTACTGCGATGGGGGGTACTATGGATTGAATGCTTGCGGCTCCTTTTTCTCTGCTCCAAGTGGTGCTGAGGTTAAAGCTGACTTTGTGGCTTTTGCCTGTCAATTCACCAGCTATGGCTGAGATCATGCCATCTGCATCGTAGCTTGCCCTCACAAATCCTGGGCCTTCCCATTGCTTGCTATTGTTATTAATTGTGACTTGTCTGATGCGCCCACTGGAGTTGTAATCAAAGTCCATCACAGCCTCGACTCCCTGGGCTGAGTTTGAATATGCCATCCTCAAGGGCTGATTGTCAGAAGGGTCGTACGAGACTTCAAGACGGCCTTTTTTCCAAAAGAAAAAAGTGTCGGAGGCGGCTTGCTCCCGCATCAGTGGGTCGTAAGGGGCTGTGGGGGAGTTGAATATTATCCGTTTGGCGGGTTTACCCTTAACGTTGGTTTCATTACCTTCGGAAACCCTGAAGGTAGTGCCGTTGACATAGACTTCCTTTATGTCAGACAACACTGACCCAAACCAGCCCATAAAGGATGCGGGCGCATCAACTGGGGCCAGGTCGATGGAGGTAGTGTATACATTTTGGTCTCTGATGAACCAAAAGCCCCTTTCGCCAATGCGCTGGAATCGCAAAGATCCTAAATCGCCGCTGACATTGTAGAGATGGTCTCCGTTTGCAAAGTAGGTGCCGGTAAGGTTACAGAAAGCTTGACCGCTCCTGGCTCCGGCGCTCCTTACCTGCCCTTGGGTGAGTTGGGATACTCTTTCGTTGATAGCCGCCTCGCTGAATACAATTGCGAGGCTACCATTTAGGTCAACGGCTCTTATCTGTTGATATGGAGCTCCAAACCAGGATTTATTAACTGTGTCTAGCACATCTCCAAATGTAGCCCTGAGAGCCCTCAGCTCTTCTGCTTCCTGGAGAGCCCTGGATTGAGGGGCGGGAGGCGCTTCTGCTCTCTGCTGGGCAACCAAAGACACCGAGAGAGCCATCGATATTGGCAGTATGAGAAGGGTAGCATATTTCATGACGTAAAAAACTCCTGTAACACTCTTATGTGTCATTTGTCGATTTTTGGTTCCCTGGGCTGTTTGGCAAAGCAGGGGCGACAGAGGACTGACTTGGGATCCTCGGGCACAAACCTGACAAATTCTGTAGCCCCACATGATGCACATTGAATCTGAGTTAGCACTTTTGTGTCGCCGGAATTGATTGGCCTTAGCAAGGCCATTTTTTTCTGGTAACAAGACGGGCAGTCAAAAAACTTCTGCTCAGCGGTGAGGCTGAATACTCTGCCACAAGTCGAACAAATCTTTTCCCTAACATCTCTCTTGGGGCGCTGGGAAGGTTTTTCTACTCTGACAGGGACTGCTGTTGTTTCCTCTAAAGCCAAAACTTTCTATCCTCAACCACAAACCACCAATGCTAACACACTTAAAGGTATTTTCAAAACAAAAATAGCAATTGACTCGCTGATTGTGCCCTTGCACTTACGGCTATTTGTGGTAAAGACCACTGTTTAAAATGTTGAGGGCACGGTACAGTTGCTCAAGAAAGATAATCCTGCACAGGTCATGGGGAAATGTCATAGAACTCAGACTAATATGTTCTGTCATATCTGTTTTTATAGAACCATGAAAGCCATGGCTGGAGCCGATTGCAAATGCAATATGTTCGCCCGCACCAAGTCGTTGCCCCAGCCACCTTGCAAAATCCTCTGATTTGCTCTGTTTCCCGGCAGGATCTAGAAGAACACGCCTCTGATAGCCCCCAAATGCTTTTTTGACGCGGACAGCTTCTTCAAGTAGCTGCTTTTCGCCCTGCCCCTTGCCCTCCTGGACTTCAAAAATTTCCAGGCGTAGGAAGATTTTGATTAATTTTTTATAATGTTTTTCTAGAGACAAGATGGAATCTTGCTTAGGTCTTCCAACAACAATTAAGCGTATAGGGTACAATTGACACCATGGGAGCTACAGGCATCATCGCTGATAGCTGTGATAAAAGGAGGAAGCATGTACAAGCCACTTGTCTTGGCCGTTGTTGCAGGGCTAGTTTTCGCCGTCGGGTGCGGCGAAAAGAAACCTATAGACAAGATACCAACTAAAGCCCCTGAAGTGGCAAAAACTCCGGGGTCAGTCCTTCAGCATCTCCAGTATGCGATGGTGAGGAAAGACCCTAAGCACCTCGAACTCTTTTTCCCCGAAGAAAAGGCAAAGGCCATGGGAGGTGGGACTACGTTCCACTACTACGCAGGTGAGATGAGCATTACCTTGACTGCGGAGGAGATCAAAACTATCGGCGTTCAAGATCTTGTCGAAAAGGGCTACCTCAATGAAAGGTGGACTAGTTATGAGTACAAAAAGGTATTGAAGGAGCTGGACGAAGGCAAACGCAAAGACATCGAGCCAGGGATGGACAGAGTCAATCAAATGAGGCTCGACATGCCCCGGCCCCAAGGTCTGGATCCGAAAGTTACTGAGCAGATGAACAAGCAGCTAATCGAAGCCTTTGATGCCAACCCAAAGGCCATATACACCGCAGGACTGTATCGGTTATTAAAAGCAATCCCTGACGAGGGCTGGCCTTGGGTTACTGCTGCAATAGCTCCATATCCTGGAAGAGGTGGAAATGACACCACCAAGGATCTGAGGATTATGGCAGGAGATGTCCTACTGGCCTCAATCACGGTTGGTCAAAACCCAGATGAGACTATGTATATCTGGAATGTTCAGTTCCTAAAGTCGCGAGAGACCATAGCGAGAATGTTCACAGTCGAAGAAGGCGGCGAGTAGTTTGTTTTTTTAATTGCAGGGCCATATTGTTGGCCCTTTTTTTGTTTAGGAGCATTTATGGCTGATCAGGCCTTTAATCCTTTTGAAATGGCACAGCGCCAGTTTGACGGCGTGGCTGAAAAACTTGGGTTGGATGGTGGAACAAGAGATTTTTTGCGGGTGCCTCTACGGGAATACCACTTCAGCATTCCTGTCCGTATGGATGATGGAAGCACCAAGGTTTTTCGTGGGTTCCGAGTCCAGCACAATGATTCTCGTGGCCCTGCGAAAGGAGGAATCCGCTTCCATCCCCACGAAACGGTTGATACCGTCCGCGCCTTGGCCACATGGATGACATGGAAGACAGCCGTTGTAGACATACCTTTGGGCGGCGGCAAGGGCGGAGTAATCTGCGACCCTCGTGAGCTGAGTGACAGGGAACAAGAACAGATATGTCGTGGTTTTGTACGCCAGATTGCGAAGAACATAGGCCCCCTACAGGATATCCCTGCCCCAGACGTGATGACCAACAAACAGCATATGCTGTGGATGATGGATGAGTACGAACACATCATGGGTGCACAGTTCCCAGGTGTTATTACAGGCAAGCCCGTTGGCATGGGCGGTTCGCTCGGCCGCACGGAAGCCACCGGATACGGCGTGGTCTATACTGCCCGCGAAGCCCTGAAAGAAATTGGCATCGAAATGAAAGGAGTCACCGTTTCAATCCAGGGCTCTGGAAACGTCGCCCAATACACACTTGACCTCCTGGAAAAATCAGGAGCCAAGATCTGCGCTATTTCATGCTGGGACAACAAAGACAAGAAAGCCTACACCTACGTCAGCGAAGCTGGAATCCAGTTTGCCCAGCTACTTTCATCCGTTGATAAGTTTGGCACGATCGATCCCGCCAAGGCAAAAGAGTACGACTGGAAACAATTGGACGGAGATGCCTGGATTGAACAGCCCGTTACAGTACTGATACCTGCCGCCCAGGAAAACATGGTCAATGCAGCCAATGTCGAAAAAATCAAAGATAGCGTCAAGCTTATCGCCGAAGGCGCTAATGGCCCGACCACTCCCGAGGCCGATGTTGTAATCCAGCGCAAGGGAATATTCATGGTGCCTGATTTCCTCTGCAATGCTGGCGGCGTGACATGCTCCTATTTTGAGCAGGTTCAGAACAACATGAACTACTACTGGGAAAAGGACGAAGTCCTCACCAAGCTGGATCAAAAGATGACAAGTGCTTTTAAGGCCGTTTCTGCAATGGCCAAGGAGCGCAAGGTATATATGCGCGATGCCGCCTATATGATTTCCATCAAGCGCGTCGCCGAAGCCTGTAGACATAGGGGCTGGGTCTAGGTTTACAACCATGGCACTGATACCGAGTTGCATTCCTAGTGAATGTAGCTCGGTCGTTGTTTATCGATGCATCGCAAAGGCAAATTTTGGCATGTTATACCAGTTTCTAGTTACGAGTAACGAGTCACAATACGAAAAGCCTTGCCCAACGCGGATATGCGCCAGGCATTTATTAAATCAGCAATAGGAAATGGTATTAATGAAAAGACTCCCCTGCGCTTTTGTGTGTTTTTGCGTACTCGGTATTTGCCGCGCTCAGACGATACAAGAACTTGACGATGGTGGAGTTGCAGGCCTTGTCCGTAGTGCTTCCAAATCTATATATGTTCGGACTCATGGCTCTATTCCAGAGCCGATATTTTCAGAGTTGGCAATCCGCCACAACTTCTACAGCAGGCGAAAACAATTCAAAGGTTATAGCGGCTTCACGAGAGTCCAAGTGATGACAGGCGACGCAAGGCCATTGATGCCCTTGATTCGCGCCGACGTCCCGACTTGGGTAAATGAAAAGCATCAGGCAATGACAGAAATACTGGTCATTGACGAAGCTATCGTTGTTACTGATTTCAACTCTGACAAACCAGAAATAATCCATGACCCTCTGCTGGCGGCCAACTACGCCCGTGACTTGAGAAAAGGCAGAAAGTTGTCTGACAAAATTTACAATGATGCCAGAGAGAGAGTAGAGTGGTGGGTGCCGCTGTATCATTTCTTGGAAATATTCGGGCCCGCGCTTGGAGGACGTAGGAGATAGAGCTGGCACTCATACCAGGTTGCGTTTAATGGGGATTAAACGCGAAGCGCCATAATGAACGTGACATAGCAACCAAACAAACAGCGATTTGAAAGGACAAAATGGAGGAAAAGTCAGCGTGGAAGCCTCGTGTATCCACTTGCAGGCAAGTGGATACCGAGAAAGTTTTTGAAAACGCGAGCAGAGCCCGTATTTTCAAAAACCTCTCGGAATCCTTCGCTTTGCTCGGATGTCCGAGGCTTCCACGCCAACCGCTGGGAAAAAGCTGGTATGACGCCCGCTATTCGGCTTCTTTCCAGCTTCACCTTCGTTTTGCGGGCGGCGATTCTCGCCGCCGTGATACCAAGTTGCCCTCGACTGGGTGCAACTTGGTATCAGTCGACAGCCGCCACCTTTCCAGCACCCCGCTTAGTCATCCAGTTGCCTATCGACCAGGCAATGCAGAGAGATGCCGCCCCTGCCCCCCAGCCCCAGCGATAGCCGTAGTGTTCCATCGGAAAGCCAATTAAAAGGCTACCCAGGCCGATCCCAATGTCATAAGTACAATAGAGAGTCCCTACGGCGGATCCGCGCCTACTAGCTTCTGCCCTGTCCAAGGCATACACCCATGACAGTGTGTGGGCCAGCCCGAAGCTGGCTCCAAAAACAGTGCCGCACAATATGTGTCGGATAAGCCCCCCAGGCAAAATTGCCAGGCCCAAGGCTGCAACCATGTTGATTGCGAGCATCCAAGGCATCAGTCGCATCGGATTTTTGCCCATGCCGCGCCAGCCCAGGGCCAGCCTTAAGAGCACCATGCCGATTCCATAAGATGACACCAGGGCAGAAATCCAAGGGAAACCCAGGTCGACAGCCTCTTGTGCTCCATAAGAGGGAATTGGCCCGTAGCTGACAGCCATGCACAACAAAACTATGGAAGGGGCAATTATCCAGTTTCCCGGCCACTTATATGTCAATGGAGCCGCCGGGACGCTTGTTCTCCCCACAGATTTAGACGTCTGGCCCAAGACGAAGTAAAGAGTTGCAGAAATAAGGGCAAGCAATGCCATCAAAGCAGAGAAGCCCACTAGGGGCATGAGCCAGATGCCGAATATTGGCCCAACTGCAGCCCCCAAGGGGGCAGCCATGCCAAAAATTGCCAAGCCGTCTGCACGGCTATCTTCAGGCAGGAAATTTCCTACCCAGGTGATTGCGCCAGTCCTGAAGCCAGACCAAATAATTCCGTGGGGTAGTCCCACCATGAAGAAGAGCCATTTTTGGCTAATGAGGGCATATATGGCAAAACAAAGGGCGGTGGTTATCGTTGCCCATCTCAGGATTGTCCGCTGGCCGAATCGATCACCCAGCGGCCCTGTAAGGAGTGCGCCAAAGCCGGAGCCAAGCATAAAGGCCGTCGCGAAGCGGCCGCTCTCCTTAATACCGGCTCCCAATTCCCTAAGGTGGAGGGGAATGGATGGCAAAAGGGCGTAACTGACAACAAAGCTGAGAAAATAGAAAATCCAGACAATTTGGAAAGTCCTGCCAAATCCCTCGCGGGTAGCACTAAACATAGATATAGGATGGCATAAAAGAGACCTCAAAACTTAGAAAACATCGCTATTTGCGGCGCAAAAAAACCAAGTCCTGGGTGCTAGGGTGCGAAAATGCTATATACTCTACCTACTATGGCGCAACAACAAGACCGCTCAAGGCGCGCCCGATTGCGGGCGGCAATACTCGCAATTGTCGCCGGAATAGCAATTCTGGCAATTAAATATTATGCTGCGGTAGTATCAGGCTCAGCCGCCCTTAAGTCCGATGCCATCGAAAGTGTCACTAATGTAGTAGCCGCCGTATTCGCACTTGGAGCGGTAGTATTTGCGGAAAAGCCGGCTGACCGCGAACACCCCTACGGCCATGGCAAAATTGAGTACTTCAGTGCAGTATTTGAAGGCGGACTCATATCCTTGGCAGCTGTATTTATTGCCTGGGAGGCAGTCAGCACCCTGCATGGACAATTTGTTTTGGAAATTTTCAAAATTGAGGATCTGGATCGAGGGATCCTCTGGAGTGCCATAGGAGGGGTTTCGAATGGATTGTTTGGGCTATACCTAATATTTACAGGCAGGCGGCACCGCTCCAGGACAATTGAAGCAGACGGGCACCATGTTCTCTCTGATTTTTGGACGACCTTTGGGGCCATAGCAGGGCTAGTGCTGGTCAAGCTAACCGATATACATTGGCTTGACCCATTAATTGCTTTGGTTGTGGCGATTCTATTGGCCAGGACAGGGTTTAAGCTTGTCAAACAATCCAGTCAGGCACTCCTCGACATTGAAGACCCGGAGATATTGAGAAAATTAGTAAGGACAATGAACCAAATTCGCCCACCAGAAGTAATAGCCCTTCATGAACTGAGGACTATGCGCTCTGGCAGATATACCCACGTCGACATCCATGTGGTCATGCCAGGACATTATCCTTTGAGCAGTAGCCATGATTTAGCCGAATCCTTTGGGGGTGATGTTGTATCAGTGTCGGGCATCGAAGGTGAACTGCACATTCACACAGACCCATGTCAGCAGGCCTGGTGCAAGGTCTGCGCAGTAGACGAGTGCCCATTGAGACAGGCCCCTAAAAGCACCCCCATGCTATTGACGCTGGAGAGTAGCACTGCGTTGGGAGAGGTTTGATATCAGGCCACCAGCTGAATGGGCCTTGGTATCAATCACTTGGGGCGACAAGGATTGCCGACAGCAATCGAATTGCCAGGTACGTCTTTTGTGACAATAGAACCGGCTCCAATTACAGCATTGTCGCCAATAGTTACACCTGGGAGAATTACAGAATTCCCTCCAATCCACACATTGTTGCCAATCGTGATTGGTTGGCCAAATTCTTGCCCAGACATTCTGATGGCTGGGTCGGTGGGGTGGCCTGCCGTATAAATGCCTACGCGGGGGCCTAGCATCACGCTGTCACCGATGCTCACCTTGCACACATCGAGTATTATACAGTCAAAATTTGCATAAAAATTTTTGCCCAAAAATATGTTGAAGCCGTAGTCGACCCTAAAGGGTGGCTCTATGCAACAGTTTTCGCCCAAGCCCCCTAATAGCTCAGTAAGCAATATCTGGCGGTAGACAGTATCGTCCTCAGTCGAACCATTGTAGAGTCGAAAAAGTTTTTGAGCCCTTTTTTTTCCTGCGAGAAGCTCGCTGTCATTAGCGCAGTAAAGCTTGCCCGCCAGCATTTTTTCTTTTTCAGTCATCGGCAATCTCAAGCGAGCCGCATTCAATACCAAAGATTGTGCATGCGGTCTTTCAAATCAAAGTTTACCGTATATATTTAAAAATGCTGTAATATACTTTTTTCCGCCTCTTCAAATGCGAAGGAAGACTGAGGCAACAGAAAGGACAGCAACATGTCGCTAAAAAACGTTACCAGGATGTATTTGTCAGAGGACGAAATACCGAGGCATTGGTACAACATGAGGGCGGACATGAGGCAAAAGCCAGACCCCATGTTGCACCCAGGCACAGGCCGGCCCGTTTCGGCAGAAGATCTGGGAGCTGTCTTTTGCAAAGAACTGGTCAGGCAGGAGTTGGATGCAGACACTCGTCTGGTGGATATTCCAGAGGAGCTTTTGGATTTTTATAAATCTACCCGTCCGACGCCGCTGATTCGCGCTCGATTTCTTGAAAAAGAACTGGACACGCCAGCAGAGATTTACTACAAATTTGAAGGCAACAATACGTCTGGATCACACAAACTCAACTCCGCCGCTGCGCAAGTGTATTACGCAAAAAAAGAAGGCCTAAAAAATCTGACCACTGAAACAGGAGCAGGGCAGTGGGGCACTGCCCTGGCGATGGCCTGCGCTTTTTTTAAAATCGGCCTGACCGTATACATGGTTAAGGTCAGCAGTCAGCAAAAGCCCTACCGCAAAGCGGTCATTGAGACATTTGGTGCGAATCTCATTCAATCTCCGTCTGAAACCACAGAAATAGGTAAGCGTATTCTTGCCGAAAACCCCGGCACTGGGGGGTCGCTAGGATGCGCTGTTTCAGAAGCGCTGGAGGCGGCTATGAAAACGCCTTCCTGCCGTTACGTCCTCGGTAGCGTCATGGATCATGTATTGTTGCACCAGTCTATTATCGGGCAGGAATGCAAGACTGCCCTCGATAAATACGGAATTGAGCCCAACATTATCATCGGTTGCGCTGGCGGCGGCTCCAACTTCGGCGGCCTTATTGCACCATTTATCGGCGAAAAAATAAAAGAAAAAACTTCCACGCGCTTCATAACGGTCGAACCGGCTTCCTGTCCATCATTGACCAGGGGGCGCTTTGCCTATGATTTTGGCGATACCGGCAAAACCACGCCTCTCATTAAAATGTATACGCTGGGTAGCAGTTATATCCCACCTACCGAACATTCTGGCGGCCTCCGCTACCACGGCATGAATCCGACGATATCCAAGCTTTTCAATGATGGGTATATAGAGGGGCGCAACGTCAAGCAGACAGACGTTTTCCGAGCCGCGTTGCAGTTTGCAAAAATTGAGGGAATACTGCCCGCTCCAGAATCATCTCATGCAATATGGGCGGCCATCGATGAAGCCCTGGAGTGCAAAAAGCGTAACGAAAAAAAGGTGATTCTGTTTAGCCTTTCCGGCACGGGCAGTTTCGACCTTGCAGCCTATATGTCATATATGGAGGGCACCATGGCGGACAGCATCCCGACTGATGCCGATCTGGAAAAGGGTTTTGCTACGCTTCCGGTGGTGTCAATCTAACTGAAGCAATATCTTTAATTATATCAAGTTTTATAATGCGTGCAAAAACCACAGTACCCCCGCATAGTGCCAGACATATGAAGATTAGACGCAAATGAATGATTCTACGGTAACTTATGTTGATTTATGCGCTTGTGTGCGAAACACGACATCGAACTCTAGCATTGGTGCGGGTTTGCGATGGGTACGTGTCGATCTTGAAATGATATCCATGAGCGATAGAAAATGCCCCCGAAATCCTGTCAATGCCCCGCAAACGCTAGATAAAGCGGCAATAATCGTCATGTCATTTAAGAACATAATAGGTGTACCTGTTGTTGCCGACCTTTTCGATTGCCTCATCGACAATCATCTCCTGCAAAATGGCTCTGGCTCGGGCTTTGCTTAAATGCAGTAGCTTGGATGTTTCGGTAATGGTTGCCCGCTTATGTTTTCGCAGATATGCTGCGATCTCAAGTTTTCTATCGCTTGCCAGTTTTGCATTGATCGCTTGTTTATCATCTGGCGAGCGATTGGAAGTCTTTGTGGTAGCGGTTTTCAATCGCTTGCCCATACTTTGGTGGCCCGATGCGGCTATCGCTTTATCATTCTGCAAGCGATTGTAATTCTTTGTTGGTGATGCTTTCATTCGCTTGTCTGCTTTTTGTTTGTTGGATACTGTTGTCTGTTTGTCACTAGGCAAGCGATTGGGACTCTCTGTAGTAGCAGGTTTCAATCGCTTGCCAATTTTTTGTTTATCGCTTGCAAGAGATTGGGGTTCATTGCGCCTGAATGTCACCTTGAAAAAGTCTGACAGCTTAAACTCCGGCTCTGAGACTTCTGCCTCCAATGCGGCCTTCTTCATCCGCATGATGCCTGTCCCCATTTGCTCTATGTAGTCAATGCGGTAGAGCATACTGGCAAGCACAGAGTTGCGGGTTATGCTGACCATGCCAAAGTTCTCTTCTGTAATGCCCTTGCAAACGCCGCCCGGACTTACAATGTCCACACGGTCATCAAAAATCTCTACCATCACTCGTGCGCCATTTTCAAAATAGTCCCTATGGCACACAGCATTGACTATGGCCTCTCGGAGTGCGTCTTCAGGCAATTCGAGAATATTTTCTCGCCGAAGGCCCTCAATCTTGAAGCTCAGGCGCAGATGCTTCTTTAGAAACAGCACTGCATCATCAATATTGCTGACCATATCGCCATTAAATTCCTTGGCATCTAGGATGTATGCCTTATCCGTGCCCTTGAACAGGGCGCAGACGATCCCTGCATGACGGAATACCACGTCCTCATCGTTTGTCCTGAAAAACAGTGCGCCGACATTTGTGAAACACAATTTGCCCCGTACAAGTTCTGCACAGTTCAGGTTTTGCAGTATGGCCTTTCTATCAAGCACCTCGCTGATCCTGGCGAGGTTGATGTATCTCCTGAACGCCGCATCGTTGAATCTTTCAGATATTGGCAAGTCCTCACGGACGATAGCGTCATAGCGAACACGGCCTTCGTTTTGGAAAAACTCAATGATGCTGTCCCGCTCCAGCTTTTGTGAGTTAGGGCCGGAGCACAGATAAAAGCCCTTTGAGCAAGAGTATGGTTTCTGAGTCCCCTCCGGCATCAACAGCATGATGATGTTGTCCATAACATCAATCTTTATATCCAGGCTTGGATTAATCTGGTTAATGGTGTCCAGAATGCGGGAACGTGCGGCATTGCTCACAACTTCTGCGGCTCGTTTTGCTGGGCTGCGCCGGATTTCTGTGGGCACGCCAAAAACTGCCATTGGTGCCCGCGAGCGGCACCGGGGGCAGCTAAATAGTGTTTTGTTTTCAGTTATTTAGCGCAAATTTTCAAAAATAAATACCAACAGATATACCAACAAATCAGACCCTTGCAGATTCGGTTCCCGCAGAGCGTTGGAAAAGTGTTGGTCACTGATTTGATTGTAATGCAAAAATCGCGTGTTCCCAAAAGCTATTTACGCCTGCATTGTTCGCCCTTTGCATTGTTTTTGCAGGAGCCATGAATCGGATTCGGGTTTTGTTCCAAGCGCAAGCCATCAATGTCCGCTTCCTGCAAGAATTTATCGAAGCCCGAAATGAACAGCCTGTCTTGTATTATTCGGTATTTTTCAAACTCGCCTTCTGCGTGGATTTTTGCCTCCAGGGCCGTCACCTTGCCCGCATCGGCCAACAAGCCAGTGCCAGCCGCCTGCAAAAACAAATCCAGACGGTTTTTCCAATCGTCCTGCGACATCGGAACCTGCCGAGTAGCCTGGAACTCGGCAAATTCCAAGTATGCAGTCACAATCCTTTCAAGCGATTCCATTTCCCGCTCGTCCAGATAGTTTTTGGAGATAGTCACGTCGGATTTGCGGATTTTGCCTTTAGGCGCATTTTCCCAGGTTGTCAAACCCATGTGCTGCCTAGTGGCATCAGCCCGCTCAATGATGATCTCAGCCGCCGTATGGCCGTGGATTGCGAAGTGTAGCTTGTTCTGCACCATCTTGAAAAATAAAAGCGTCTCCTGGCTTTTCGGATCATAATCGTAAGAAAGGGCATAAATGTCGGTAATTTTCTGATAGAACTTCCGCTCGGAGAGCCTGATTTCACGTATATCTTCAAGCAAATGCTCAAAGTACGTTTTAGAGAATAGCCTGTCATTTTTCAGCCGCTCCTTGTCGAGCACATATCCTTTCATCGCAAAATCAGCCAAAACGTCTGCCGCCCATGCGCGGAAGCGCACCGCCTTTTCAGAATTGACTTTGAAGCCCACTGCGATGATCGCTTGCAGGCTATAGTATTTGTAGTTGTAGGTTTTACCGTCTGTGGCAGTTGTTCGGAAATTCCGAACAACTGAATCCTCGTCCAGCTCCCCTGTCGCAAAGATGTTTGTCAGATGCTCTGAAACAGTGCTTTTGGAGGTTTCATAGAGAGAGCAAATGGATTTTTGAGTCAGCCACACATTTTCGCCAGCAACCATGACATCTACGCCATCGCCGCCATTTTCCTTTGAGAAAACAAGAAAGTCGTTGGTGCTGTTGCGGATTTGGAAGCGGTTATCTTTTTTTGGCATCTAAACGTAATCCTAAGCAGTGGTCAGTACGTCTGCGAGGGGCGACCCCTTACAATTTGTAAGGACTTCGCTATTGGCTTTTTTAAGCGGTTTTTCGGCACATACCAGTAGTTACGCGAATCCGCGCTCTGACTTAATACACCGACAACATCCACCGTGGAGAACCACCATTCGGAACCCTCATCATCCCAAATAGCGCGAACCTCCTTGTCATCGAAAAACCGTATGGATATTTTGTTCATCAGGTATTTTGTCTCCTAAGCTTGCCGTGGTGGATGCCACATCTTGCCGCCTAACGGTTAGCTAAAGTATATCTGACCGTCCTTGCTGCGCCATGTCTGGTTATTTTGCCTTCGGCCAGCAACCCGTTGATCACCTTAATTGCCGCAAACTTGGATTGGCCTATCACCTGCTCTACGTCTCTTCGGGTCAGAGAACCCTTTTCCTTGAGCAATGCCAGAATCAGTTCTTCCTTGCTCCCATTCCCGTTTGCAATGGCGGTGGTAGCATAGTCCATCTTAGGTAACGTGACCACAAAGGATGCAGGGGCTGGGCGGAAAACAGGCTTTTGCAGGCTCCCCTCGTAGCTCTCTATTATTCTCAATATCCCAGTCCCGTATGCCTCAATCAACTCCAGGCGGTAGAAAATTTTTGCAACCGTATTATTTCTTGGTTGCGAGATGCCCCCAAGCAAATCCTCCATCGTAAGGCCCTTCACCAAACCGCCGATGGACACAAATTCTATCCTGTTGTCAAAGATATTGACGATAGTGCTTCCTGAGTAGTCATAGTCTCGATGCACAAAAGTATTCAAAAGGGCTTCCCGCAGGGCATATTTTGGATAGTCGGGGGAATCTATGCGCTTCAGGCCCTCGAATGTTGAATTTTGATGGTTGGCCAGTTCTAGGTAATCAAACACTTCATCCATCTGCTTCAGGATGGAGCCAAAAAACTCTTTGCGTGCCTTAAATTTTGTTTTGCCAATCCCATCATAGGCGGCGCATTTAGTGCTGTGACCGCATTGGTCAGAAAAAAGCAGGGCAGTATTGGTAAAGTAGCCATCCGAATCTATCAAGCCAAGCGACCGTTTGTTGTTTTCGCTAAAGCCTACGTTGTTTTCTTTGAAATAACTTTCAGCGTAGACAAAGGTCAAGTCCTGAATAGCAGAGCGAGCCTCATCAAAAACCGCGCCGTCACTGTCGCGGAGCATCTGCCGGATGGCATCCTCAGTTGCGGGTACAGACGAAACCCCGTGCCGGACGAATACTCCACCCGGCTTGATGCCTTTGTCCGTTAAATGATACGGGCGTTTGGTGCCACGTAGCACAGCCACCCTGATGACTTTTTTCTTGGCCGCGTTGTATGGTCACTCAAGAGTTGGTAGCTTTGTCGGTTCGCTTAGCTCAACCTTGGTTTTTTCTTTTGCGCTATTTGTCTGGCGTTCTGCGGACTGACAACTGATTCGCCCATTCTATCCTCAAGCTGCTTTCTGACTACTGTTGGAATCCTATTCTATAGCTTGCATGCCAGCCAGTATTTCTTCACAGTAGGCTTTCAGTTCCGGCACCCGATTTTCAATAGTCTCCCACACAAGCCGAGGGTCTGCCCTTTCGTACTCATGCGCGAAAATATTCCTCATTCCGCGAATGTGCGCCCACGCCACTTTGGCATATTTGGAACGAAACTCCTCTGAAAGGCGGGATGATAATTCACCGATTTGTAGTATGCACATAGCGCACGCACGCTGATAGGCAAAATCAGAGATAAACACTTCCCGCGACTTTCCAAATCGCTCAACGAGCATGTCGATTTCGTTGCAATATCGCACCAGTTTTTTCAGTATTTCAACGTGCTTGTCATACTTTGGCATACACAAGCACCTCTTCGTCCCTGATCTGTTCATGGAACGGTCTAGACATTGAATCCGATAGGACTATATCAACTTGGCAGCCTAAAGAGCTAATCAAATCCTCGTACAGCCCCCCTAGCTCAAAGAGCGAGGGTATGTTCCCCCCGACAATCCGAAAATCACAATCGCTTTCTTCGTTAGCATCACCTCTGGCATGTGAGCCAAAAAGATACACTTCATCTATTTCGTACTGTGGGGCAACAATCCGAAGAGTTTCACAAATTCTGTCTCGCGTAAGCACTATTTACATTTCCTTCAAAAAAACCTACAACTGCATTGACCTCGCTTTAGGATGAATATCTGCCAGCATGATCTACACCTTGAATTTTACGCTTAATTGCCTTAGCTAGTGCAATAGTGTTTTCCACGCAATCCTCAATTTCTAGCTCAACTTGGGTTTTTTCTTTTGGGCTATTTGTCTGGCGTTCTGCGGACTGACAACTGATTCGCCCATTCTATCCTCAAGCTGCTTTCTGGCTGCTTTTGCTACCCCCGCACCCTCTTTGGCGATCTTGGCACTGGCAAAAAAGTCTTTGGGCTGCTCTTTGACTGAGATTGTGGTTGCAGACGCTTCGGCGAGCATGTTGAGAATCAATTCCATGTTGGTCAGAATGAGGGTGGATAAACATCAATGCCTGAGAGCGGGTTTGTGGATAAGCGTGGCATCCCCGTATTTCGTGGAAGTCTCGCGTATCCGTTTGACAACCACACGTATCTTAAGGCTTCAATGCGCTTTCAGACAGACTGCGTACCGTAAGAACCGCCTCTGCTTCCAGTGTATCCGCACTGTCGGTCAACTGCCATCCTCATCATCCTTTGACTCGTAAAAATATTCAGCCTGTTTATTTGTCTGGATGGTTGGAAGCGACTTTCGGCGTTCAAGGCGTTCTCGCGCCTCATGCAGTATCGCCTTGATCCTTGTCTCAAATTCCGCCTTGGGCGGCAAATGTGTCCAATACTCAGCAACGGCAATGCCTGCCTTGTCCATTTCAAGGAGTTCTACCTTTTCGCGGCTGGCACTGGCACAAAGGATTATTCCAATGGGGGGTTCTTCGCTGACTTGTCGTTCGTGCTTATCAAGCCATTTCAAGTAAAGCTCCATTTGCCCTTTGTACGCTGCCTTAAACACGCCCAGCTTTAGTTCGACAGCTACAAGCCTCCTCAAAACCCTGTGGTAAAACAGCAGATCAAGGACGATGTCCTCCCCGTCTATGATCATGCGTTTCTGCCGTTCCACAAAAGTGAAGCCGTGACCAAATTCGAGGATGAATGCTTCCAGGTCTGTCAGTACCGCCTTCTCTAAGTCCGCTTCTAAATAGTTTTCTTTTAGCCCCAGCGTATCCAGAAGATACGGGTCTTTGAATACGTTGAACGGTATTGGGGACTGGTTTTTCAGTGCAGCGTTGGCAATCTCGCGGCGTTCAAAGGCTTTGCGTGATATTTGGTGCCTAAGCTCCTTTGAGCTGTAGTTCCGCATGACAACATCGTTTGCGTAATACAAGCGCGCTTCGGAAGTTTTGATTGGCAATAATTCAATAATGTGGGACCAGCTCAATTTTGCCGCCAGCGGCGGCAAAATCTCTGCATCGGGGAAACGCTCCGCAAACAGGGTCATTCTGTATAAGTTGCGTTCAGTAAAGCTCTTGCCGTACTTTTCTGTCAATTTTGCCGCCAGCTCCGACAAAATCTTCTTGCCGTATGTGGCACGGTCATTCCCAAGCACCACCATGTTGATGTACTGACCAATTTTCCAGTACATCATCGTGATTTCTTGGTTGGCAAAGGCCCCGGCTCGGCTCTTGCTGCTTTCGATGATCGTTGCTACCGACTCAAACAGCTTGTTTTCGTCAAGCAGCATGTCTGTTTTTGAGACCAGTTTGTGTTTTGGCTTGATGGTCATAGCTACGCTCTTTGTGAATCTTGCATGCCCTGAAATTTCATAGTCCCAATTCACCTACTTAACAAAAATGGAATGGGCGGTTGCACTGTATGCCTGCTCGCCAAGGATGGTGGCTTTGCCATTTTTCCACAACACAGCAATACTTCTTCCAAGTCCGACGGATAAATCTTCTATTCTCCCTACTACATATACATCTTTTCCAAAGATAAAGACCGAGTTTGCTTGGGTATTAATAACCGAAAGACCAGCAAAGGCCGGGTTGGCAGGCAGATTTTTATAGGGAATATCGAGGCGGATTGCGATGCCATTCTTCCATAGCGTAGCCACTTGACGTTTGTCAATAGGGCTACCTGCAGCTACTTTGACGTCAGTGCCTGGAATCTTTTCATGCCCAGCCACATAGACATCGCTACCAGAGACGAAGACCGAATTGGCAGTCGCTTCATTTCCAAGTTCGCCAATACTGGTGGCTTTGCCGTTTTTCCACAACGTAGCGACACCTTTTTCTGCCCCAGCCACATAGACATCGTTGCCATAAACAAAGACCGAAGTGGCTTCCGATTCGTTTGTCATCTCTGCGATGCGGGTAGTGGTGCCGTTTTTCCATAGTGTAGCAATCCAGTTATTTGGGCCGAATCGTTCATATAAGTGTTCTTTCCCAACCGCATAGACATCTCCATTGGAGACAAAAATGGAATTAGTTTCTGCAAGATTTGATGCATCTCCTAGGCTAATAGCGGTACCGTTTTTCCATAACGTGGCAACCTTTCTCTCAGAGGAGTATTCATACCCAGCCACATAGACATCGTTGTCAGAGGCATAGACAGAGTAGGCTTTTGCAACGTTCGCCGGATCGCTTAAGTGTGTAGCCACACCGTTCTTCCAGAGCGTGGCTACCGACCTTGATCGAGTGGTTTTCATACCATTGCTCCAATTAGTAGCAACTTGTTCCCCTGAAATTGTTTCGTACCCAGCCACATAGACATCAGTGCCAGAGACGAATACGGATTTGGCAACTGTATGGCCTTTTGCTGAGTCGCTGAGGCGGTGGACAGTGTTGCCATTCCACAAAGTGGCGACACTTCTTTCTGGCATGTGTTCCAAAATAGCCACGTAGACATCGTCGCCAGAAACAAAGACCGATTTGGCTTCCGCCCTGCCCAGGGGTGTGGTCACACCGTTTTTCCACAGTGTAGCAATTTGCCCATCCCCCCGAGTGGGTTTTTCTTCTCGGCCAACCACGTAAACATCTTTCCCGGAAACAAAGACGGAAGTAGCTTCAGTCCACGCGCCTGGGTTGCCGAAGCTAGTGGCTTCGCCATTTTTCCACAGTGTGGCAACATATTTATCGGTAGACACTTCTTCTCGACCGACCACGTAAACATCTTTCCCAGAAACAAAGACGGAACTGGCTTCCGTATCGTTTGCTAGATTGCCTAAGGGTGTGGCAACGCCGTTTTTCCACAATGTGGCAACAAAATTTCCACCAGCACTTTCCTGTAGCCCAGTCACGTAGACATCGTTGCCAGAAACAAATGCGGAAGTGGCTTCAGACCATACGGCTGGGTTTCCAAGGCGAGTAGCAACGCCGTTCTTCCAGAGGGTGGCAGCTCTTTCCTCATCCTCATTTTTCTCAGAGGTACATTCATACCCAGCCACATAAACATCGCTACCAGAAACAAATACGGAAGTGGCTTCAGCCCATACGGCTGGATTTCCAAGGCGAGTAGCAACACCGTTCTTCCAGAGGGTGGCAATTCTTGTATCTTCTTCATTTTTCTCCGAGGAATATTCACATCCAGCCACATAGACATCACTACCAGAAACATAAACAGATGTGGCGAAAGACTCTGTAGAATCACTAAGATGGGCAGCAGTACCGTTCTTCCAGAGGGTGGCGGTTGCTTTCCCTGAAATAATTTCATGCCCTGCGATATAGACATCGTTGCCTGAGACATAAATGGAGCTGGCATACGCTTCGTTAGCCGAACTGCTGAAATTGATGACAGAGCCGTTTTTCCACAGCATTGCAACTCTTTTTCCCAAGACGATTTCTTGCCCCGCTATATAGACATTTTCAGCTATGTCCGACATGCCCTCTTGTCCCGTTTTCTGAATCTCGTTGTTGCGGTCACAGGCAGGGGAAGTAGCTATTAGGGCAACCATACCAGAAACGACTAAAGATTGGAACTTTTTCATTTGCTAATCCTCGCTTCACAACGCATCAAAAATTATCTCACAAAGACAAATATGACCCCTACATCGTACATCGTTTGCCGGAGTGAAGTCTCCACCTGCTAAAGCAGGTGGCTTCGGTGTGCCCGGCATGGGAGGTGACTTGATGGTGTAAGTCCATTACAGACTTGGCAGTAGGAATACTGCCCGAACCCCATAGCGTAAATGTGGCAGGTAGATGAGGCGAAAGTCGCACCCCTTGCCCGGGGAGGTCCCGCAGGCAGGCAGAAACAGAGTATGAAGCCT
>Ga0082212_10001129_pt1 | contig 39282 bp, 29 predicted proteins | sample TergutNt197P3_FD_71548 | JGI IMG/M metagenome (GOLD analysis project Ga0082212, IMG submission 71548) | Neocapritermes taracua P3 segment gut microbial communities from Petit-Saut dam, French Guiana - Nt197 P3 | ecosystem: Host-associated > Arthropoda: Insects > Digestive system > Gut ...
TCAAGTACAATTCATAGTTCACCGGCAAGAGCTATTAAAAGCTGTGGTTTACAGCAAGCGCCTGCTCAAGTACAATTCATAGTTCACCGGCAAGAGCTATTAAAAGCTGTGGTTTAAAGCAAGCGCCTGCTCAAGTACAATTCATAGTTCACCGGCAAGAGCTATTAAAAGCTGTGGTTTACAGCAAGCGCCTGCTCAAGTACAATCAGAGATTTTGAACAGGCAATAGAAGCCTTGCTGTGGTTTACAGCAAGCGCCTGCTCAAGTACAATCATCGCCTTGGAGAGCATTGCACGGGCTTCGCTGTGGTTTACAGCAAGCGCCTGCTCAAGTACAATTACCTAGTGCAGCAAGTTCAGACTTGAGTTGCTGTGGTTTACAGCAAGCGCCTGCTCAAGTACAATTATCTTCTACCATCTGTGGGGTAGCGATTGGCTGTGGTTTACAGCAAGCGCCTGCTCAAGTACAATCGATACGCTCCAGTTTCGTCTGGCACTATAGCTGTGGTTTACAGCAAGCGCCTGCTCAAGTACAATCCATTTTTTCAGCTATGTTGAACCCTGTCGGCTGTGGTTTACAGCAAGCGCCTGCTCAAGTACAATAAAAAAAAAGTACCGAGATTGTCCAGATCGCGCTGTGGTTTACAGCAAGCGCCTGCTCAAGTACAATTACTCACGGGCGCAAGGGTATCAGAATGGAGCTGTGGTTTACAGCAAGCGCCTGCTCAAGTACAATGCTATCTCGAACATGTCCTCAGTGGTTTCAGCTGTGGTTTACAGCAAGCGCCTGCTCAAGTACAATCAAAGAGGGCACGGGAGTTAATCTCAATATGCTGTGGTTTACAGCAAGCGCCTGCTCAAGTACAATGAATCAAAAACAACTCAGGATGTAGCAAGCGCTGTGGTTTACAGCAAGCGCCTGCTCAAGTACAATATCCAATATGCGCCACTATTCGCCAAGCCGGCTGTGGTTTACAGCAAGCGCCTGCTCAAGTACAATCTACTTGCCCTAGTAGCGGCTGGCGAGCATGCTGTGGTTTACAGCAAGCGCCTGCTCAAGTACAATGTCTCAGAATTGAGATCGGGGCAAGTGGAGCTGTGGTTTACAGCAAGCGCCTGCTCAAGTACAATTATCTGGTTATGCAATGGGTTGCATCGTATGCTGTGGTTTACAGCAAGCGCCTGCTCAAGTACAATGTATTGTCAGTGTTACCTGCTGGCCATTTAGCTGTGGTTTACAGCAAGCGCCTGCTCAAGTACAATTATGGCTAGTATCATTCCGGCACCTCATTCGCTGTGGTTTACAGCAAGCGCCTGCTCAAGTACAATAGGCCTAACCACTAGCGAAGAGCGCAACCTGCTGTGGTTTACAGCAAGCGCCTGCTCAAGTACAATTATCCCTCTAGACTCGGCAAGGATACTGAGGCTGTGGTTTACAGCAAGCGCCTGCTCAAGTACAATGCGGCCTCTATTTTTTCTGCCATAGCCTTGGCTGTGGTTTACAGCAAGCGCCTGCTCAAGTACAATCGGCTTGCCATGCTACCTTGAGAGCTACCCGCTGTGGTTTACAGCAAGCGCCTGCTCAAGTACAATAACTGACTTCATAGCCGCCGGACAGTGGGGCTGTGGTTTACAGCAAGCGCCTGCTCAAGTACAATCAGAGATATTGAATGCGACTGGAAATATTAGCTGTGGTTTACAGCAAGCGCCTGCTCAAGTACAATCAAGATATGAACGACGACTATGATGTAGTGCTGTGGTTTACAGCAAGCGCCTGCTCAAGTACAATAAACCTACCCCAAAGGAAAACAGAGGCCACGCTGTGGTTTACAGCAAGCGCCTGCTCAAGTACAATAGTTCCCTCAAAGACTTTGGCCAGCGATTGGGCTGTGGTTTACAGCAAGCGCCTGCTCAAGTACAATTTGGCCTCGCGGCGAAGGGTATTTAGGAATGCTGTGGTTTACAGCAAGCGCCTGCTCAAGTACAATAAGTAGCATCGACCGCCCATCGAATAACCCGCTGTGGTTTACAGCAAGCGCCTGCTCAAGTACAATAATGCCGCAAGCACACCGTTCAACGTGCTGGCTGTGGTTTACAGCAAGCGCCTGCTCAAGTACAATACATCCCCACTCAAATGCTTGATTTGAGTGGGGATGTCGCCTTTTTGAGTCACATCAAAAGGAGCAATGGAGGGGCTTCTTCGGGGGGCGCGGGCCGTTTTCCTCTCAGTACTTCCATCTTTGCAAATTGGCGATCTGTTACGTGGATTATTCGCACCTCACCAAATTCGGGAACTGCCCGTCGCACTTTTTTGCGGTGAACATCTGATGCCTCTTCTGAGGGGCAAAACCTACCATAAACAGAAAATTGGAGCATCAAGAACCCGTCCTTGAGGAGTTCTGTGCGAAACTTGGTATAGCGTTTGCGCGCATCTGCGTCGTCTACCGGCAGATCAAACATTACAAGTAGCCACACCGCACGGTACCCCGATATGTCCGTCATGGCTCAGGGAAAACCAATCTGCCAGTCTTTTCGCCCAACAAAAGGCTACATAGTCGCTGGGCGCACTTAAATATCACCTTGGACAACTGAAGCGATTCGCCCTCATAGATTACTCGCTGATGCAACACCTCTATCAAGGTTCTACGGATTTCTGGTGACAATTCGGCAGAAGAGCCATATTTATTGACTATCCCAACAACGTTATCGTCTACAAAGGCCCTGAATGGCTCGATTAAATCATCTGCTAGGGGAAAAATATCATAGCGGTTGTGGTGGTGTAACCCTAGGGCTGGATTGAGACCAGTGCTACAGATTGCCCTTGCCACTTGGGCGCGGAGTACAGCATAGCCATAGTTTAGGTATCGGTTTTGATCGGGGGCATCCCTGTCTCGTACAAAATTTGCGTCACTAAATAGATGCGCCCAGTACCTGCGCGCCCCTTGGCCCTCATAGTTGTCTGTATCTCCACTACGCACTAGACGAACCATGGCTATCAGGCCATGGTCTGCTCCCCTCAAACGCTTTAATAATAGCCCCTGCGACCCAAGCTTTGCCTGAACTATCTGTTGCCACAGCCTTTTTTTTAGAGGCTCTTTGGCGGCTATTTGTTTTCGTAGCCTTTCGGAGTGCAGGTTGTGGTTTTGAAGGGGCAGTAATTCTGCTATAGGCAAGTGCTTATCATCGCATATCAAAACTGAGCTACCAGCCCTGGCCAGTGCCTGTAGTGCCGCAGAGCTGATTTGAATTTGTGGGTTTGCAAGGAGTAGCAGGCCAACTTCTTCCATAGGTATGCGAAAAGGCTCCCTATCTTGGACTTCTACGCGCAGGCAGTCCAGGTGCAACTGTAGCTTAGCCGGAGTTTCTGATATCTCCAACACCCTATCAGTCACGACATATCCGGAGATTTCCCAGTGGGTCAATCTGGGTTTTTCTCAAATTCATCTTGCCTAAAGGATTTATCTTGAACCTTAAAAAAGTCTTATCTTTGATCTGCTCAGTTTTCTCACGCGCGTCAGTATGCACGGCCAAACCGACCTCACCATCTGCCGCAACTGACCTGACCCAAGCATTTATTAATTTCCCTTCTTTTTCATACATGATAGTATCGCCCGCCCGCAGTGTCATTACAAAGCCGGGTTTTTTGTTTACTACAGGCTCGCCCCTGGCATGTCTGCGGGTCGCCTCTAATAGCGATACAATTTCATACGTCCACTTAGTGTTGCCCTTGGCATCCACAGTTTCATAAACTGCCATGTGATGATTTGAATCTGAAATAACATGCCTTGTGCGATATTTTTGGCCAACTGGCATTGTTGTGGCTTTGAAGGCCAGTTTGACCTTATGGATGGGTATTTGCCTACCATCCTTTGTTACAAAAAATGGATGGTTATTGGGGTCTTTGAAAGCCTTTGCCGGGTCGTCCACACCCAAGGATTCAAGCTGTGCCAAAATACGGCTGTGTATCACTGGATTGACAACTCCAACCCCATCTTTTTCGTATTGCTTTTCGAGGTCTTTTTTGGTCAGTGATTCAACTCCGACCCGTGCTGTTTTAATCGCCTCATCGTTTTTATCCAGCCCATAATTTGTTTCTTCGTGTAGCCTACCAGATAGCTTGCCCTTTAATTGCCTACTAATGACAATGTTTTCCAGGGCTTGGCCAGCATCTACAAAGAAATTAGGCCAAGGCATGGGGATGTCATCAAAGGTTAGGCGATAAATGTCATAAGAATTTTTTGAAGCATTGGCAAGCCTTTTGAGGGCACTGGGTGTAGAAAGGGCTATTACCAGCGCGTCTACCGCATGGTGCCTATGGTCGCCACGATTTTTTTCGTGGCCTCCAAGTAGTTTATTCATACCCCATTGGCCACGTAGCTTTGCTGTCGCTTGCCCCTTGGTTGCCTTGATCCGCATCTGTTCGCTGTCGTACCGCCCACCATATAGCATTGCCAGAAAGTCACCTGCCAATCGGGTTGCATAGGCCGTGTCGTTTAGCTGGGAGGTTATAAAGTCGCCGTCTATCTCTGTTTTTCTAAACCGCCTTAGCTTTACTTCTTTAGAAGCACTCGGCCACTGTTTGATACGGGCAATAAAACCTTCCATCATCTCCGAGCCTAACTCCATTGGCAATTTGTTGTGCTTAATGGTGCGGTTAAACTCTGCCCAGCACAGTGTTTTGTTGGCAAAGGAGTCATCCAGGGATCGGCTGTATGGGATTATGTGCTCTATATCCCAAGGGCTGGCACCTGCAAACAACTCACTCAGCGTAATTGGTCGCCCAGTGTATGGACATACGGCCTTGGGGCCTCCACACTCTGCCCAAAGTAGGTATTTTTCTATGTCTCTGGCTTTTGGATTTACTACCAGACCTGCATCAATCAACGCTTTCCTTGCTTTTTCTCTTTCTTTTGTGCGCTCACCGATATTCTTTGTTATTTCCTTGCGGGCTTCACGACTCTTTTTGAGGTCTCGCGTCAATTCGAGTGTAAATGATTGGGGCAGTCCCCACTCTTTGATGATTGCTTTTACAACTTTTCGTAACTCTGTCAAAACGCGACTGACAACTGGATTTTTTAGGTCGGGAAAGGCCTCAGCAACTATTGGTAGCTCATCTATTGCATCTTTGGGTTTTGAAGCCCCGTAAATTTCTTCTCGTATTGTGTTAAGGCTCATCCCTGCTTCAAGCCCCGGTCTTAATTTTTCGCAGGCGGTGCGGCTGAAATTTAAGTAACCGTCTTCTAGGTCGACATCTGCTACACTCGTTGCTATTTCCGGTTTCATATTCCATTGGGTTTCTAGCGTTGTCACTAACTCGCTGATATTTATGGCCTTTAGCACTAGGTATACCAATTTGGTTTTTTCTATATCAGTAAATGAATCCCATCTAGTGCCCAGAACAGCCCTCATTTTTTCTGCTGTCCTGTCACCAATCATATTTTTTGAAACATTTTCGAGGTTTAGCTTTTCCTGCTTTGCTAAGCCCAGCAATTTGCGAATTTCCTTAAAAGATATATCTCCGTTTTGTAAGTTTTCCAAAAGGAGGGTTCTCTGTTCGCTATTCAAGCTACTAGTTTTACCATCTGCATGGTCGATCTTTAGGTCATTTAATCTCTGGAGTAGCCGAATGCGTTGCGCCAACGGGTCTGCCAATGCAAGGCGACGCGGAGCCTTAAAAATTGACACGGTTCTAGGTGTGTCCAGCATTCTGCCATCCCGCCGCTTGTTTCGCTTTACCTGTATCCACCGGCCAGGTTCAAGGCTACAATAGCCAACCAGATGGTCTACGGGTTTTAATGGACGCTGGTAAAAAATACATTCATGTATTACTTCCCTTAACTCTTCAGTCAATAGGTCTTGATGGTATGCCTTTTGGGCAGTCCATATTGCATTAAATTCATGCTCTACCATGTCCCTTGCGTGATACCTGCCCCGGATGCGCTTTGTTTCTGGGTTTTCACGGCTCAACAGCTCGCCCCTAGTCCGGACATTTGCCCCTTCCATGGCCAGTTGTTCCTGTTTGATGCCATCCTTTACTTTTCCACGCTCGTCGCTGGCTGTTTTTGCGTCTGCCCTCTTGTTACTTTTGAAGCCCCTTCTCTGGCCTAGGTGATAGAGAGCACGCCCCAATTCGTGTGGTGATAATTGATGATCAAGTGCCTTTGTGCGCAAATAATATGGAAGCAACGCCGAATCGCCACCCTGCTGAACCAATTCTCTGTCTAAATCTTTGATTGTTTGGTCAATTATTGGAGCCAATGCACCTTTGTTGAGGTCGACAGGCATCGGAAGTAGTCCGGACTTTACCAAGGCAAGAAATAAGTCGTGCATTCTGCCAGCGCGCCGTGCGAGGGTGCGCCTTGCCCCCCTTGCCATCCTTCTTGCCACTGCCCGGCTTTCGTCCTGCCCTTTTTCGACATTGCCTTCGGTCCCAGCAGTAAAAATGCGAACCCCAAGCCCTTCGATTCCGTTTGGTTGCCAATCTTCGCCATCCCAGGCAAATTGAACAACACTCCAGCCAATAGAGGCACTTCCTAAGTCAAGGCCAACCCTATAGGCTACCTCTCCAGGATAATGTTTTTCATTTTCCATCTTGCACTCCAACTTATTTCAATGATATAGTACTTCTATTGTACTTGGGCAGGCGCTTTTTGTGTGTCACAGTAAGGGCTCAATTTTTTGCGTCTGTAGGCTCTGCCCCTCATACGGGCACCCTTACCTTAACGGTCTTTTAGGCTCCTTCATCGGAGCCTTTTTTATTTGTTGTGGCCATTCCCCCCAACCCTTCAAACAAACTCCTCCATTTTTCTGGCAAGGCGGCTATGTCGCGCTGGATGGTCTCTTGGTCTCCCCTGACAAAGGGGCCTGTTATTCCGTTTTTGCCATTCTGCTTAAAAGCGTTGAGTGTTGATTCTGCCAAACCCATGATGCCCTTGCCTTGAAGTATTATACCGTTTGATGCAAGAATTTCCTCCGCCGCCATCCATAGTGTCGCCACATGGCCTGAAGCCATTACAGCGCATGCATGGTAGAGGGGCTTTAGGTTGGGTAATAGCTCAAAGGGAACAAAGCCCAGCGAAATAAAAGCAGTAAGTATCGGTTTTGGTGGCTCCCCAGTGACTGCCAGGGAGATGCCATGCCAGTCATTAGCCACCCCATCAAAACTGGTCAGTGGATGCAACGATGGAATGTCATCAATATGCAGGGAACCACTTAGATGAGCGCACCGGCCAGCAAATTTTTTTGCGTATTTTTTTATTGCCCTATCCGGAATGGCCAGCAATACCAAGCCTTCGGGCTCTGCCTCATGGGATTCTAGCTGGACAATACCCCCAAGGGCATCTGCCAAGGCTCGCCCTGCCCTCCCCCGACCTAGTATGGTGAATTTGTGAGACATAGCTCTATGATGACCTGTTGGAGTGTTACATTCCAGTGTTTTGATTTTTGGCTGAGGTTATTTCTATCACCTAAAATCCCATTTTCCCCGAACCGTCGGCAATTTCAGGGCAATAGCCAGCTTGTCTAAAAATGTATCGCGTGGCACTGTGACTGCGCCAAGTGCGTCTAGGTTTTCGTTTGGGAATTGTCCATCTATAAAGTGAAAACCCCATTTCCAAACTTGACTACAAAGTGCATTTAGCGCGGCTCTGGAAGCATAGTCCACCAAGCTAAACATGCTCTCGCCAAAAAATGCCGCGCCAAGCGAAACCCCGTAGAGGCCGCCTACAAGCTCTTTATCAAGCCATACTTCCACAGAATGTGCATAACCTGCCCGATGAAGGTCTTTATAAGCACTGATCATGCTCTTTGTTATCCAAGTTCCACTCTGGCCTTTTCGAGGGACTTCTGAACACTGAAACATTATTTGCTCAAATTCTGTATCCATAGTTACTTGAAAGGGAATTCGATTTATCGCTCGCAAGGTTCTCTTTGAAAAATGCACCTCCCCCGGCAATAATAAAGCCCTTTCTATTGGTGACCACCACATGATAGGGTCGCTATGGCCAAACCAAGGAAAGAGTCCTTGGGAATATGCAAGCAACAGTCGCTCAATGCACAGGTCTCCGCCGATGGCAAGTAGACCATTTGTATCTGATTCCCGAGGGTCAGGAAAAATGAGTGTGTTGGATAGGCGATAGATGGGCAAAGCTATAGTTTTGGCAAAAGGAAAAAAAAGGTTTGCTGGTGAACTCAATTTTGAATTGCTTGTATTGATATACCTTTGTAGTAATGCTTTAGGATTTGATCAAAGGTATAGCCCTCCAGTGCCATGCCGTAGGCCCCGGTCTGATCCATGCCTACCCCATGCCCCCAACCTCGTCCATAAAAAATAAACTTGCGATTTGGAGCCTCGCCCGTGGTTATATACCTGAATACGTTGTCCCTCAGATTTAGCGCACCCCTAATCCTCATACCTGTAAACCGATGAGACTTGTTATCCCGATCCCTGACTATCATTTCTACCACTCTCCCATTTTCATTGTGCTTTAGCTCGATGGTTCGCAGGCTTCGCACGGCTGTTCTTGAGCGCAACGAAGCTAGCACTTCGGCTTCGGTCATTTCTACCTTCCAATGGGCAGTTACGTTGTAGCGGTCGTAGCTCGCACCATCAGGGTCTAGTCGCCTCACAAAAAGCCGAGAGCCTCCATCTTGGTTAATCCATTTCACTCTGTCTCCAACCTGCACATCTACTTGGCTTACCATGCGTAAAAACCCACCTGGATATTCCTCCAGTATTAGTAATGGCGTTCCCAACTTTAACGGAGTTGGCCCCATCCTCTGTGGCCTCACCTGGCCATCCAATAACAACGTGCCTTCCTGGGGGTCGAATGGCTCTAGCTCATGCCACATTCTGCCCAATGCTTGCAAGGCATCTAAGGTAGATACTTTGACAGCTCTCCACTGCATGGGGGTGATAATACCCCGCCTTGTTAAAAAGCCTGCCAAGATTTGATCTTGCGCCGGCACTGTTGCGTTTTGAAGAAAGTAGGTTGCATCTAGTGGCCGCTCAATACCACTTATTACTCTGTCGAACTGAAGAATCTTTGCCATCCAAATATATATCTGAATACCATCTGTAGGCGGGGAGTTGGGGGCAGGTAGCTTAAATCTTTTTGTAAGGAATGTCAAAAATTGCCGAAAGTCTTCGGCCTTGTAGCTGGCTGACATCCTGCCTGGTTCCAAGCTGTTTGCTGTTAGTAGTCCTTCTGCCAGCATTCGGGCGATTTCCCAAGATAGCCATGACTGGTCGTCTGCAGGAGCCGAAATGCCTTTATAGGATAGTGTTTTGGGCTTGTCAGGATAATTTGATACGCCTTTTAGATATGAGAAAGCCCCCCCAAAGACGTATGTATTGTCAACTGTTGCACCGCCTCCTGTGGCCATAAAGAGTGCTTGGATTGGTCTCCCATTCAGCGTGGCAATAAGTCCCCTAGTTTCTTCCACTGCGCGGTCGGTGAGGCTCTGTTCGCCATCCTTGCCACCATATACCTGATCTAATGGCGTATCCAGCAAGTCAAAGCCGTCCTTTGAGCGTTTTCCTAGATTTGCATAGGCATAAGTCCTTGCCGCTACTGCCTGGGCTTTGAGAGCTTCAATAGAAGGAAAAGCCCAAGCCCCCATTTCTTTAGGCACCACGCCCCGTAGATAGGATTCCATATCCAGAGTATTTATTAGGCTCAAGCGATTTTGTGCATTGGGATATATATCTATCCTGCCTCTGTAGCCTCCCTTGCCCTCTATTGTTGATATTCCCTGATTGGGCTTTAGCATCACTCCATCAGATGGTAGGGCTATTCGCTCATATTTTTCTGTGATTCCATACAGCCCGCCTCTGCTATTTTTTGCGTTTAGTGCTTTTTTTTCGGATGTAACCCACAGCTCGTAAAAGCCAGCATCTATGAGCTTTTGCAATAATACGTCTGCATCCTCTACTGTAGGGAATGAACCCAATAACACACGCCATGTATCTCCATCTGGCCACCGTAAACACTCTGGTGATTCCCCCAGCCTTTTGATTTTCTGAACCAGTCCGTCTGCCTCCTGCTTAATTAGCGGTGGGCCTATCTGGATGCGATATTCATCTGTGGAAGTAATGTTTCCCCTTGTATCCAGCCATATTCTAAGTCGTTCACCACTGCGAAGTTGGATAAGCGTCTTTCCAGCCTTGTTACAGACTGCCCCCCCGCCTTCTAGACTTATAACATGCTCAATTGCAGTGAGGCTGAGACCAACCTTTATGTTGGGATTTTTCTGCGCTACGAGGGTATTAGCCTGCAGAAATATTGATGAGGCGATAAGGAAACGAAATAGAATAGTCATGCAATTAGAATAGCAGTATTTATGCCATTAGTCAGCGAGAGTTGCTACGAAACGTGACAACAACCTACATGCCATTATCCCTTGTTTTTGCGTACAGTAAGGCGTTATATACGCGCCCATATTTGGTAACGTGCTTGTTGAGCTTGCCCTCCAAAATAAAGCCATTTTTTTCTAATATCCTAGCCGAAGGTTTGTTTTCCTCTATCGTCATCGCCTGTAGGCGCAAAAATTTTAGGTTCGAAAATACATGGCAAATAAAAATACCAGTAGCAATGGTAGCCAATCCCTTTCCCCAAAAAGGTTCCCCCAGCCAATATCCAATTTCTGCTGTTTGGTAGTGGATGTCTGCAAGTGGGTTCAAACCGATGCCTCCAATGAATTTGCCTTGCCACTCAATGGCAAAATTGTGTGGCTCTAAATCCATCCCGACCATTGCTATCCAACTGTCTGCCGAATCAAGAGTATAGGGATATGGAAAGCGGTTTTGGAGATATTTGCTGACATTAAAATTATTGGCCAGTTCTACCAAGGCCTCTCTGTCGCCCAGACTGTATGGTCGAAGCAGAATATTTCCGTCCGTCAGCATTGTTGGCCTTCTGGAATAAAGCTAATCAAGATGGTAATTGCTTTTAAGCTACATCAATAGGCTTGGTTTTTTATCATGTCCTCAGTTTTCCATGGAGCCTTTCCGCCTCCTAGCCACTGATGAAACCACTCCAGATGCGAGTTGTAGTAAACTGGCATTGATTTAAGATCATCTGGCCAATGACCATCATTTTTGAACAGAATCAGGCGACTAGGTACATTCATCAACTGAAGGTCGGTAAAAAACTGGAGACTCTGGGTATATGGCACGCGGTAGTCGCGCTCACCTGTGATAACCAGGCATGGAGTTTTGTAGTTTTTGACATTACTTGATGGGCTTCTTTCCTCGTAAACTTTTGGATTATTCCATGGTGTACCAGGAATATCTTCTTGTGGAAACCAAAGTTCTTCTGTCGTTCCGTGCATTGACCTCAGATCGTAAACGCCCATCATCGCCGCAAGTGCTTTGAAGGGAGTTTTCTGGCCTTCTAGCCACATCATCGCATAGCCGCCCCAACTCCAGCCCATTGCTCCCATTCGCTCTTCATCAACATACGACAATTTGGACAAATGGTTTGCCACGCTAATAATATCTGTCATTACTTTTCCATTCCAATCACCGCTAATAGCGTCTGTAAACGCCTGGCCATATCCAGTTGATCCATGCGGATTTGGAAAAGCTACTACATAACCTGCACCTGGATAAACCTGCCAGTCGCCCCTAAAGCTATCTGTCCACTGCATTTGGGGGCCGCCGTGAACATTCATTATCAATGGATATTTTTTGCTGGAATCAAATCCGTGGGGTTTGACTATAAATACATGTATGTCCTTGCCTGCGGCACCCCTTACCCATATTTCTTCTGCTGGCCTAAAGTCAACTTCATTTGTCAGTGCAGAATTAAAACTTGTCACCTGCTTGATTGCCTTTGATGTTGTGCTGAACGAATAGAGTTCAACTGGCTCACCAACGGTAGTGGATGTGTAGTAGATTGTCGTTTGGTCGGGACTGACTTGATATTCTCTGATTGTCTTCCCTTCAATTATCCGTGATATTCTCCCGCTGGCTACATCTACATTGCACAGTGGTGTGCGTCCTTTTTCATGCACGGTAAAAAATATTGACTTGGAATCAGATGCCCACTTTGGATTTTCCACCCAGTTATCTATCGACTCTGTCAGGATTTTTTCCACCATCGTTTGTCGATTAATAACCGCAAGCCTAAACCTATCGCTCTCTGCTCCTGGGCGCTTTTGAAGCCTGTACGCTATCCACTTCCCATCAGGGCTATAGATTGGATCGCCATCAAAGGCTTTGTTGCTGGTAATCTGGCGTGGTTTGCGGTCGCCGTCTACATTAACCAAAAAGAGATCCTGATTTGTCGATGTAGCAGTTACGGAATCTGCGTTGGTGACGACACATATTTCCTTACCATCAGGACTGACGCTAAAAGTTTGCCCATAGGCGGGGTAGTCCATCTTTCCGGATGTGAGTGCTTCTACGCCTCCACCAAAGGTGACGCGGAACATGTGGGTATATTGAAAATCACGCCATGAATCCCAATGTCGCTCTAGTAGCCCGTCTGCCAAGTGAGCCTGCACCGGACCGCTAGATAATTTATTAAGATATTCTGAGTTTTTAGCACCGTCCGCTCCAGCCTCTGGGAAAACCGAAGCTGTAAATATAGCTTGGTTGCCAGAGGGCAGAAGCACGGGCGATCCAATTCCTGGTGCAAAAGATGTAAGTCGTTTTGCTTCCCCACCACTTAGGTCTATAGACCACAGTTGTAACCCTGCTTCTCGGTTAGAACTAAAGTACATTGTTTTTCCATCGCTCGACCAAAATGGCGAAAAATTGGATCTGTCCGAATGGGTTATCTGCCTACATTCACCATTGACTGTGTTTACCAACCAGATATTCACACTCCGTTTTGATGCCTTGAGGTCCTGAGTCGATACTTGGAGGAGCATTTTTGTGCCATCAGGGCTTAGGGATAACCCCGATAGGCCTTTCAAACGGTAGAGGTCTTCAATTGCAACCGCCCTTTTGCTCTGCGAAAAACAAGGAATGCCAGCCAGCAAAATTGCAATAGCCATACTGGAATACTTAATTGAAAATGACATGTGAGTACCTCCTTGATTCTGAATATTCTATACCAGTTGTAGCAATTTCCAAAAGCCATGGAGTGCCCGGTTCTGCTTGGATCAATTGCCTCGAAACATTAAAATTCAATGAAGGTTTTGAAACCAGCTCAATTGGAATATAATTAAATTCTGTGTTTTTGCACCTCGCCCCGTTGCGCATATATTTTCGATAATCTGGTTCGTTTTGCTATCCACTCACATCTTTATTACCAATGAGTAAACTCCCACTAATAGTTATTTGTTCCCTGTTGAGTGCCTCCCTAGGTGCCCAAACACAGCCATTTTTTTATAAGGGTCAAACCTATGGATCTGAATCCCAGTTTAACCCGCTCTATTCGTTTCTCAATTACACTCTGGACACACTACAGGTGCCGAAGAGCTTTGATGACGAGGATTTAGCTTCGCGTTGGAGAGAAGTTAGATGGAATTTGGGGCACCCCAGAGCGGCAATCGAAATGGAGGGCGGCTGGTCTCGGTTTATCAACCGTCAGATTTTCCCGTACCGCTTTACCGAAAAGGACTGGATTCCAAACTATACGCTTCATTTATTAGGCGGTGGCATGACTTGGCGAAAAAACGCTGAGTGGTTTGAAAGCCATAATTTCCCTATGCCTAGACTGACTTCTTTTTTAATTATTTCTGCCGCAGAACTGTTTCAGGAGGTTGTAGAAAAAAAATCCACCTGGCATGATGACGAAATCGCTGATGTGTATTTGTTTAGGCCAGCAGGCATCCTTCTCTACGCTTGGGACCCTTTTGCGCGCTTTGCCGCAGATACACTTCGGCTTCAATCATGGGGCTACCAGCCTATGTATGCCTTTGATTGGGAGCGGGAAAGTGGGCGTAAGGGAAGGATTGTAAATGTCGGAGAAAATTTTATAGTTCGCCCCAACTTGTTTAGAACTGAGGGCATTAGGCCGTTTGTGTTTTTTGGAATGACAAACCTGTTTGGATTTTCACACAAAGCAAGCTCAACTGATAGTATTTCTTGGGGCTTGGGCGGAGCTATGCTACAGGCCAAGCCTGAAGAAATAAGGCTTTCGGGGGGTATTTTTTGGGACAGAAATGACAGCTTACTTGCTTCCTTAGTGTTTAATGGGACAGATAATCTTGCAGTTAGGCTGAATGTCCACCCTGGAGTAATATTTGGCAGGAGTGCTTGGAGCCCTGGCGTTTATGTTGGCCTTGGAGATAAATTTAAGGATGTAAATTTTGGCGTTACGCTTAAGTATTCGCCTCTTGGGGTCGCAGGAGGTAGGTGGACAAAGTTAGCTAGAGAGGACTCTGCTTCAGAAACATCGATGATACGGAGATACCCATAAACAACTATTGTCTTGTGCCCTAGAACTGTATCCCAGCCGAAACAAGGAAGTTTGTTAATCTAGTCCTCTTTGTATAATTGGTATATATATCTCCATCAGTTTTGCCAAGCACTTGCCTGACATCCCAAGCGTATTCCATTTTTATCGGAAATCCACCTAATCGGAGAATCAAACCAGTGCCTGCTGAGGTTCTCCAGTGTGGGAATGGTGAAAGAAATGAACTGGATTGAGATACTTCTCTAATTCTGTTGTATACCTCGCCCGAATCAACAAACAATTCTCCCCATATCCACTCACCAATTACCGGTAAAGGAAATCTGTAGTCCAGATTAACTATGGCAATACCCTGTCCTCCAATAGGAGCCATGCGATATCTTTGGCTACCCTCATCATCGGTTATTGGGTTGTAGGGAAAGGTCTTTTCTCTTTCAAAAATTGCACTGAAGGGTCCTAGTTGATCCGGTTCAATTCCACGATGAGAATTTGGCCCCCCTCCAAAAAAACGTTCTGAAAGTGGCATCTCTAGCGATGAACTCGCTGTCGGACGGGCGGCCCCCAGCCTGGTAGCCAAACTTAATACACCGTACTTGGCACCTAGCCCAATTGGATAGTTCCAAGCGTATCTTAGGTCTGCTTTAATAAAACTGCTATTTGCACTCGTGCCAAGAGTTTGTAGAGCAACATCAAATTGAATGACAGCTATGCTACCCCGCCTTGGATCGAATGGGTTATCTCTGGTGTCTCTAACGAATTGAATAAATGGGATTGATAATATTGAACGATTAGGCGACCTTACTTGATCCTGCATCTCGCTGGCATCCGGCCCATTAACTCCAACATTTTCAAATCTGTATCCAAACCTGAATGTTCGGTGATCATTTTTTTTATCTCTCAAATGCCATTCCAGACTCGTTGTATATCTTCGGTGAAAGATTAGGTAGACGTTTTGACGTTCTTTGATAAAGGCGACTTCGCCCCTCCATAGTGCTCTGTTTCCTAGTCTTTTTCCAACTATTCCCGTTGGAAGCCAAGGGTCAGTATATCCCATGCTGTATGTATCTAAAGAACGGCTTGGATCACCTGTAGAAAAAATCCGTCTCAGGGTTGAGCTGTTGATGGTGCCGTCACCCGCCCTGATGTTGAAATCCATTGTTCGGGCTTTCCCCAACATATTTATCTTTTGTGCTCCAAGACCAAATTGGTAGCCAACGGATCTGTCGTAGCTAAATGAATTACTAAAGTTCCACACTGGCCTTTCAGACAGCCTGAACATCATGTCGCCTGGTTGCCAGCGACTGGGATCTGAGCCATCCAGAGCTTCTCTTAGTGTCACTACATCTACACTTCGAAAGATGCCAAAGCTACCTAATTCAGCCCTGGTAGCAGTAATTCGGGAAAGAACAAGAGGTCTACCAAACCACATTCGCTCTTGGTCAGTGGTTTGACTGTCTGGGGGGCGCATAATACCTCGAATAAATTCTGCTCGAGTGTTTTCTGCACCTTGGATCACTATCCTCCGCAACTGTTCAAATTGTTGTTCAGGCACAGTTATTATCACTTTTTTGCCGCTATTTTCCATGTCCACTGGTTTGGCATCAACCCTTGGAGACACCGCTCCTTCAGATGCCAAAGCCTGCCGTATTACTGAAACTAGTTCTGCGATGTGAATGGGGACAAATGGATTTGGGGTAAGCATTTTTAAGTAGGTGACATTATCTTCCTGGCTCCATTGGATAGGTCCTATTATCCAGTTTTTTTGAGTTGGCTGAAAATCAAATTGTGAGACACCCGCGTTTTTAGAAATTTTCTCGTCAAAAAATTTCAACACCTCTTTTAGGATTTCATCTCTGTGCTCAGAGACGTCTATTACAATATTTATTTCTTTCAGTTCTTGGTACTCGCCCTCGATAGCTGAAATATTTAGTTCCGTTCTCCCTTTGTTTACTTCTCCCCACTCTGTAAATATTTGTTTGTCTGGATATCCTTTAATTATGTAATGATTTTCTGCCAATGTTTTGCTGAGAGAAGCAAATTCTGTAGTTGCTTTGTGACTTCCGGAGAAATAATTATCAATTTCATTTTTGGCTTCTGCTAATAATTTGGTTGGTTTATGGCCATCTTTTTCAGTTAACACTGTCTTTGATACTCTAAGAAGGTCTGCTTCTTTGAAGTTATAAACAAGATGTTTTTGTACTATTCCATTAATTGAATTTAAGTCTGTTTCACTACGCATGACCTTTGTGAAAGGGCGACCTTCATCGTGGTATTTGCCAGCCAGTCTGCGTCTTGCCTCCTCGAGCAAGTCTTCTCCAAATCTATCAACACTCGGCAAGTTTAATATTTTTTTTAGCTGTCCTTTTCTCATTTTAGTGCCAGTAACCCCCAGCCGCACAACTGGCCCCGCATTAATTTCGATACTGAGTTTTTCGCTATTTTCTCTTGAAAATATTGCCTTGGCATAAAAATGCCCCTTTTTTGCAAATCGTCTGTTCAGCCTATTAACGATATTACGCTGTACCTCGCTTGGCCAATTTTTTTGTTTTTCCACGAGGCTTTTCAGCAATTTGTCGAGTTCATTTTGGATCGATTTTGGGTCTAACAGACCGAAGTTGCTATCTGAAGAGATTTCTAATTTATTAATCAAATTAGTCTGTCTAACTGTAATCCTCACTTCAATACTTTCGCCGTTTTTTGTTCTGACAATCTCAGCTCTGGAATTCGGATAACCCCAAGCATCAAGCCAAGATTCGGCTCTTCTTTCCCAAGCATCTATTGCATAATTGCCTATCCTCGTGCCTTTTCTTATGTCTTGTAGCCAAGGTTGCACTCTCTTTTTTAGCTCAGCTGGTACTACAATATTAATTGACTTCAATTTTGGCCAAGGGACTATTGTCAGGAATAGTACGTTTTTGCCCTCATGCCCTACTATACTGCCATCAACTATCCTAAATCTATCTGTAGCATCTATAGCTTTTAATCCCATCGACAGACGCTCTGAATCTATTAACTGGTCTACGCCATCTCTAAATCCGAAGGCAAGACGTGCCAGTATCCTGTCGTCTTCAGTCAATCCCTCAACCTGGGCAAATAATATGTCCTTAACTATAGAGGTGCTTACAAAACCCTGTAGTGCATATGTGGTCTCTTGCAAAACCGGTGGTTTTGGAAGAGGCACGTTAGAGTCAGAAATATCCTGGGCAAACCCAGACCCCGCAACAATACACATTGCTACATGCAGCCAGGTTCGAAAAAAACCTTGAAACATTTCTGGTGCTTAACAAATAACAATCAGGCCAAAGAGGAAACCCTGGCCTAACTCAAAAGGTATTATCGTATCAAAAATCAGATAGAGCCTCTGCTTCTGTGTCTCTGACCTCAAAAACAGAGTGAAGGCTTGTCATCTTCATTAGGCCAAAGATTTTCGCGTTCATTCCACAGATTCGCAATTCTCCGTTTTTATTTTTGATAGATGTAAAGCAACCAACCAATTCGCCAATACCCGAAGAATCTAAATAACTAACTTTTGTGAAATCAATAAGAATCTTCCTGGCACCTTTTTCTAATTCGGTGCGAACAGCCTCTCCTAACTCCTGGTCGCCATCACCCAGTGTGATCTTCCCTTCAGGATATAAGATCAATACATCATTTAGATTCTTGCGGGTCATCTTCATTTGTTTCACCTCAAAAATGGCTCCTCAGCAGTATAGCAGAATAAATTGCCAAATACTTCCAAAAATTAGCGAGTCATTTTCAATACAGGGAATTTTCTAAGTTTTGAAAATGGCCATCTTTTTACTTAGGTAGGTGCAAAACCGGTGGTTTGGCAAAAGGCTCAACTACTTTTGTCATTAATTATCTATCAATCAAAAATGTCGACCAAATTCGGCACGTACCGTGCATATAGAACTTGGAACATACCCTTCACTGGGTGATTTTTGCACAGGCTAGTTATGTTTGACTTACTTTCCAATAACGACATGGTCACAACCATGGACAAGGCCATGACAGTGGCCTCACGTCGATTAGGGCTAGTGACATCAAATTTGGCGAACATTGATACGCCCTTTTACAAGGCAAAAGACATTCCCTTCCATGAAACCCTCCAAGCAATGCTGGAGGATAATGATTCTGAGCAACAATTGCCTATTATGCGTACCCATCCCTCCCATTTTCCTAGGGGAGAGAATTGTCCAATGGTACGCACACACCCGTTGCACTTGTGTCCAACAAGAGAGAGTGTGCCCCCGTTTAACATAAATCAGGCGATCAGTGCATACGAGCGCAATGACTTTAATGATGTCAACCTTGACAGTGAAAACCTAAAACTGATGAAAACATCCAGCTCTTACATGCAGGCCACTGCTTTTACACAATCTGCCATTAAGAGGGTTTTAACTGCTATTCGAGAAGGGGCTAAGTAATGTCATTCAACAAGATACTTGACATAGCCGCGACAGGAATGTCTGCCCAGCGACTTAGGGTCCAGTTAATTTCTGCAAATGTAGCTAATAGCGAAACCACCCGGACACCTGCAGGCGGACCATTCGTCAAAAAAGATGCTGTTTTTCAGGTTATGCCGATGGGAGAAACAGTTGATGGAATGCCTCTATTCGGCGTAAATTACCCTCAAATCCATGATTCACATGACCCATTTATTTATAAGTACGAACCGGGACACCCTGATGCCAACGAAGATGGAATTGTGGTTTACCCAAACGTCAACCCTATCGAGGAAGTTGTAAACCTTACTGAAGCGGCTCGGTCTTTTGATGCAAATGTAAACGTGGTTCGAGCAGTCCGACAAATGGGGCAGGCCGCCCTAGATATCCTGAGGACATCTTAGACGAAAAAATGACTAATATTCGCTGGCACATTATTCAAGATTGCCATATCCTTAACCGATAGATATTTAAGACCGAGCTAATACTATGGATCCCCTACTCAATCTCAACACACTCAACCAGATAAAGCCACTAGGTGGCCAAGGCGAAGTTCCAAGTATCACACAAGGCTCAAATAGCACAGGATTCAGAGATTTACTTGAGAGGGCATTGAACGAAGTGAACCAAGACGAGCAGGTAGCAGTGCAAGAGGCACGAAATTTGATGACAGGTCAAGGGACTGACATGCACACGGCTATTTTGGCTGTTCAAAAAGCTGATGTCAGTTTCAATACTATGATGGCTGTCCGTTCCAAACTAATAGATGCCTACCGTGAAGTAATGCGAATGCAGATGTAGGGGTCTTAGTCAAAACAGGTCGGCTATTATGAGGAAAAAATGGCCGACGAAGAAACTAACATCATCCAGCAGACCATAAGGGCATTCCAGGGCCTGACTACCATACAGAAGAGTATGGTAATTTCTATATCTGCAATTTTGGTGCTTTCATTAGCAGGACTTCTTGTCTGGGCAAGCCAAGAACCAATGGGGCTTTTGGTCACAAACCTAAATCCTTCTGATGCCAGCACTATTGTGGAAACTCTAGAAAAGCAGAATGAAAAATACGAGATTGGCAGGGACAAGCAAAGTATTTATGTTCGGCAAAAACGGGTAGCCGCGCTTACCATTCAAATAATGGGAGAGGGTAATCTCACAGGTGAGAGAGTTGGTTGGGAAAAACTCGAAACCCCCGGCCTGACCATGACTGATTTTAGTCAAAAGACCACATACTGGCGTGCAATGGAAAGAGCTATTGGCAAGAACTTGAGAGATGGCCTACCTTCTTATATTCTCAATGCCAGAGTGCAGATAACTCCGGCAAATGACAGTATTTACTCCTCTGAAAAGGAAGATGCCAAGGCATCAGTCTTTTTAGAATTAAAAAGGAAGGCCTTACCACCTGAAGATACTATTCAGGGCATCCTCCACTTTGTTGCCGGTGCAGTTGATGGCCTTAAGCCTGATGGCGTGGTCTTGATGGATCAACATGGTCGTTTTTTATCGAAAAAGGAGTTGGCCTCCACAATAAACGAACAGATCACTGAAACACAAAAAAACATGCAACGTGACCAGGAAGAATTGCTGACAAAAAAAGTCATTGAGCTTTTAGAACCTGTTGTAGGAAAAGGGAAAGTTAGGGCACAGGCAAGTATCGAACTTGATTTTGATAAGATTCAAATCAAAGAAAAGACTGTAGATCCTCAGAGTCAGATTGAAAGGGCTGTGGATCAGGCTCAGGCAAAGATTGTTAGGCGAGAGGAACCTCTGGGTGTGCCAGGCACGCCCACCAATATTGCACCAGCCAATCCAGGTCTGGACAACCGAAACATTATTATCTCAGAGGATAGATCGCACTCTACTATAAACTATGAGTTGTCAGAAACCAATAGAGCCATAGAAAAATCACCTGGTAGCACTAAGAGAGTATCTTTAGCAGTATTACTGGATTACAAAGCAAGCTACGTGGAAAAAACACCCGGCAAAAGTGATTTTGAACTACAGTATGTTGAATGGACAGAGGAGGAGATGCTAAAGTATCGCAATCAGGTAGCCGCCGCCGCTGGCATCGATGTAAACCGTGGCGATTTCATTAGCGTAGAGAGTGTCAACTTTGCACCCACTGTAAGCCCAATCGAAGAAGCCGCCGCGAGGAGGCTATATTGGATAAACTTGGGCAAATTCCTAGCTCCATTCGTACTGTTATTCCTTTCGGCACTCGTTTGGTTTATTTACAAACTGGCGACTCGCAAGAAAGTCATTCAGACTGAAGAAGCAACCATGCTACATGTAGAAGAAGAGGAAGCCGCCATGCCACCCGAGCCTAAGGTTATCGTACCCCCCAAGACCCTAGAAGAACTCAAGGCAGAAATCGAAAATGAGCTGAATGCCGAAAGTGCTTCTCAGGCTCCAGAAGCCCAACGTCGTGAAGTAATTAAGCAACGCGTTTCCGAAATTATTACAGCCGACCCTGAAAATGCCGCTTCCTTAGTGCGCTCATGGTTGGTAGATGACGAGGCTAAATAATGTCTAAGTTCTCAGGCACACAAAAAGCGGCAGTGCTCATGGTCTCTTTAGGGGATGAGGCGGCATCTGCCATATTCAAGTATTTGGAAGAAGATGAGATTCAATCCATCTCCAAGGAAATTGCCCTAACAAAGCATGTATTACCGGAAGTTGCCGACGACGTGATGGAAGAATTCCATACGATGACCTTGGCAAAGAGCTACATAACACAGGGTGGTATTGAGTTTGCCAAAAAACTCCTGATCAAATCCGTTGGGCCAGAGGCCGCAAGAAAAATCATTGACCGTCTTACTAAAGCACTTGAGTCCAGTGCTGGATTCACTTCTCTTGAACGTGCAAACCCTCAACAGCTTTCAAAGTTCATCCAAAGCGAACACCCGCAAACTATAGCTCTGATACTTGCACACTTGAACGCAACACAGGCTGGGGAGCTAATAGTTAGCCTTCCAGAGGATTTAAGGGCTGAAGTATGTATGCGAATGGCCAATCTACAAGAAATTAGCCCAGAGGTTGTAAGACGTATTTCACTCATCCTAGAACAAAAATTAGAGGCACTAGGTTCCTTCTCTACAGAGGCTTATGGCGGTGTCCGGGCAGTGGCCGAACTATTTAACCGGATGGATCGCAATACTGGCCGAACAGTGCTGGAAAAAATTGAAGCTGATAACCCACAGTTGGCAGGAAATATCAGAGATTTGATGTTTGTATTCGATGATATCTTGCTGATTGATGACATCGGAATTGCTGAAATATTGAAACGCGCTGACAAGAAAGTGCTGGTAATAGCACTCAAGGGAACTAGTGAGGAGTTGCGTAGCCAATTCTTTAGAAATATGTCATCCCGCGCTGTTGAGATGATGAGGGAAGAAATGGAATTTATGGGGCCAATCAAATTACGGGATGTAGAAAAAGCCCAACATGAAATCGTTGAAATAGTCAGACAGTTAGAAGAAGAGGGTGTGATTACAATCGGAGGAGGAGGCGGCGACGACTATGTCTCTTGATGCTAGATATATTCCAGCCAAAGATATAGATGTCAATCGCATCCAGTCATACCCATATCAAACCGCAATTGTTTTGCCCACCATTGAGGAAATATTGCCGGACAGCGACGGTGAAGACCCACTAGGTGAGCCTTATTCTGAAACCCCTGAAGAGGTTGAAGAGAGACTAAAAACTGCCAATCAAGTGATCGCAGAAAAATTAGCTCATGCCGAACATTTGATTGCAGAAAGACTAGCTCAGACGGAAAAATTGGTAGCCGAAAAATTAGCTGAAGTAGCCGAAAAATATAGTCAGGCTGAAATTGATGCCGTAGAAACTACTCAGCGCGCTTATGAGGCTGGCTATGCAACCGGAGAAAAAGAAGGGCGGATTTCTGAAGAGAGCCAGTATAAGATTCATCTGAAAAGATTAGAGAGTAGCCTAGGGGAATTGTCCGACTCAGTAACCCTGTTAAAAAACGCTTCAGAGGATGAAGTGGTGGCTTTGGTGACTGTCATGGCAGAATATTTGGCCGCACAGCACATAGAAACTGCTGATAATTCTGCCTCCCTTTTGCTGGCTTCTATTATTTCGGCGCATCCATTCCCCTTGCCAGAATCTGCCTCACCTGGAGAACCTGCCGCGGTACTATATATGCACCCCAGAGATGTCGAGCAGGTTCAAGACAGCTTTGCAACTAGCTATCCTGGCTTACGCCTTGTTGCCGACAATAACCTAAGTAGAGGTAGCATCAAACTCGAGACTGCAGATACAGTTCTAGACGCTACTTTTGACAAGAGGCGAGAACGTTTGCTTACAATCGTTACGCGTCTCATGGAGGAGGGGCAACTCTGATGCGCCTCCTTCCTCTATTAGAATGTGTGCCTAATTTGCCATTGGCAACTCGGATGGGGCGCGTTTCTAAGCTAGTCGGCCTATTGGTAGAGTCTGTAGGGCCTGATGGGGCTATTGGTGAAGAAATGCTTATTCATGGGGAAGGTAATCGGCTGATCTCTTCTGAAGTGGTAGGCTTCAATGGCAAAAATGTACTCCTCATGCCTGTTGAAAACACCGATGGAGTAAGACCTGGCATGTGCGTGGAAGGCACAGGAAGCATGCCCCTCCTTTCTGCATCCGAATCAATGCTTGGGAGGATAATAGACCCCCTTGGCAATCCTCTGGATGGCGGCCCCCCACTTAAGGCTACAGCTAGGGTTCCGGTAAACAATAACCCACCAAACCCAATGAAACGACAGCGTATTAGAGAGGTACTCTCAACAGGAGTGAGAGTTATTGACGGATTGTTGACACTTGGGAAAGGACAGCGAATTGGGATTTTTGCAGGTTCGGGCGTTGGTAAATCAACGCTGTTAGGTATGGTTGCACGAAACACAACTGCCGATGTAAATGTCATCGTTTTGGTTGGTGAGCGCGGACGTGAATTAAAGGAGTTTATCGAAAATGACCTAGGCGAAGAAGGTCTCCGCCGCAGTGTGGTAGTCGTGGCAACTTCTGACCAGACCCCCCTACTCCGCATCCGCTGTGCTCTGGCAGGTACGGCTGTGGCTGAATTCTTTATGCGCCAAGGAAAAGATGTGCTGATGATGATGGATTCTGTAACGCGCTTCGCAATGGCTCAGAGAGAAGTTGGGCTTTCAGCAGGCGAACCACCTTCTAGTCGCGGATATACTCCGTCAGTGTTTGCCTTATTACCAAGACTGATGGAACGAGCTGGAAATTTTGAAAATATCGGTTCAATTACAGGCATATACACTGTACTTGTAGAAGGCGATGACATGAACGAGCCCATAGCCGATACAGTTAGGGGTATTCTAGATGGTCATATTGTTCTGTCTAGAAAACTTGCAGGTAGGAATCACTACCCTGCCATAGATGTCTTAGCAAGTATTTCGAGACTTTTTTCGACATTGGCCATATCAGAGCAAAAACAGCTTTGCGCTAAGATACGTGACCTGATGGCGATATATAACGATGCCGAAGATTTGATACAGATCGGTGCATATACAAAAGGCTCTAGTGCAGAAATAGATCAGGCGATTCAATTTAACCCCAAAATACTGGCCTTTTTGCGCCAAGCTGTCGCAGAAGAATCCGGCTATCAGCAGACTCTTCTGGACATGGGGAAAATCTTTGACCTAGACTTAAGTAAGTATTTATCAGAGGCGATGTAACATGGCAAAACGGTTCAAATTTCGTTTGGCCTCGCTACTAAAAATTAGAGAGGCAAAGAAAAAGGATGCTCAGCGTCTCCTAGGTAGCCGCATGCAGGAGATGCAGATACTCAAAGAAAAATTATTTTCACTTTCTACAGCAAAAAACGCGGCATTTCAGCAAAGAAAAGCTGGTAAGGGTCAATCGGTCAACATGGAACTTTGGCGTTCCATCGAAAGGTTTTTAGTTTCTGTAGAGCGAAAAATGAATGAAACAAACATAGAAATCGACCGTGTTCAAATACTGGTTGATGAAGCTAGACTAGCACTCACAATAGCGCATCGCGCTCATCTGACGTTACTTCGGTTGCAAGAACGCCGTCAAGAACAGTACGACTATGTAGTTATCAAGGAAGAACAACAACAAGCCGATGAAATTGCAGTTATGAGATATCAGTTTAAGTCCTCGGCGGCATCTTGATTTTGGAGGTTGACATGTTAAGACGCAACATTGTTTGGATTGCAGTTCCAATAGTTTTGTCGGCTGGCGTTATTTGGCTTTCTGCACAGGATAATAAAGCCCAGTCTGATGGCGTAAAGATTGGCGAAATGGCTCAAAAACTCCAAGAAAGAGAACGTAACGTCACCCTAAAAGAAACTGAATTGGCTCAGCTTCAGCAACGATTGACCACACTGCAAGCGACACTAAATCAAGAAAAAGAACAAGTTCTGGCCAGAGAAAAAGCTATAACTGATGAAAAAGCAAAAATAAGTGAAGAAAGAAGCAAAATTAAGGATGAATACGCTAAATTTGAAGTTGAAAAATCCAAAGAGCTAGAACGTCTAAAAGAGCTTGAAAAGACTATTGAACTTGAACGAAGCCGAAAGCTGATTATCGATGATGTCACTGTGCAACTGGTCAGGACCTATGAAGCCATGGACCCTGCCAATGCAAGCAAAGCTCTTCAGGAGTTGGCTGGCGTTGATTTTGATGTCGCTGTAGGGCTACTTGTCGCCATGCAACCCAAAAAGGCCGCAAAAATTCTAGATGAATTAACTCCCCTAGATACAAAATTGACTGGAAAGCTCAGCGAACAAGTGGGCATACGCCACAAAGAAGTTACGAAAAAATAGAGTGAAAACCACACCATGTAAGATATTAGTAGAAGTCACCCCTGCTCGGCCTCTTCAGAGCATTTTCATTTACGTAAATACCATTAAAACGTCCCCAAAGGCTACTGAACCCTCGGCGGGATGCTCCCTTGATTCTTAAGTCATCTAGCTCGGCATATAGCAATTTTGATGATTCCTTACTCTGTATTTCCTTGACTAGTTCCATGCGCTTTTCAGATGCAAGCGGTTCTGCCGGTATACGCTCGCGGATTATTGCGCCCCAGAGCTTGCCATCATTTGTCCAAACGGGCTTGGTGACACTACCCACAGGGGTTCCCAATATCGTATGGCGCGCCAGGGAGTTATCTGCCAATTCAGTAATTTCTGTAAATGTATATTCGCTCTTTTTTTCTGTCTGCCCTAAGGTTTGAATTTTTTCTCCCGCCTGTGCAAACTTTGCAAGTAATTCACGTCTTGATTCTTCCATTCGGAAAGCGTCCAAAACCTTTGCTCTAATTTCTTTAAGGGGAGGAACGGCGATGGGCAACTCGCGCTGGACGCGGTAGACAACAAAGCTATTAGGAGCTGATATTATTTGGGAGACTTGACCCACTTTCATGGAGAAAGCCTCAGAAACCAAATATGGAAGGTTTTCTAGTCCGGTTACTTCTGAACTGTCGCTTGCAAATGGTTCCGAAGTTGAAACTTGGAGCCCCAGAGCAACTGCGGCGGCACTTAAGTCACCTCTCTCCCCTACCCTTTTCCTTAGTTGTTCGAGTTTTTCCTTTGCCTTGGCAGAAAAGCGTTCGTTTAGAATCTCAGCCATCAACTCAGACTTGGCTTCCTCAAAAGTCTTGTCTTTGCGATCTATCATTTTTATTAAGTGAAGACCAAACTGGCTCTGAACCGGTTTGCTGACTTCACCTTTCTTCAATTCGACAGCACCATCCCAAAAGCCCTTATCCATAACTCCATCGCGGAACCAGCCAAGGTCACCCCTGTTTGCTTTTGCGCTTGGGTCCTCGCTCTCATTCTCTGCAACTCTGGCAAAATCAGCACCTGCCATAATCCTTGCCCGAATCTTTAAGAGTTTTTCTTCGGCTATCTTGAGTTCTTCAGGGGTAGTCCCCTGAATCAGGATGTGGCTTGCATGAAGCTCTAAATAGCTATTTTTCTTTGATTCAAAAGCACTTTTTAGTACTTCCTCATTTGGTGCAAGCGAGTTACCAAACAAACCTTGATCAACTGAAACCATCTGTAGCACTCGCCTTGCACCTACCTGAAAACGGTCTCCTGATAATTTTAGATATTCTTCCAGCCTAGTATCTCCCGGATCTTCCACAGTCGAATCATCTGGTGTCAGGGCAATATATTCCAGAGACACTTTTTCGTTACGCGCCCTGTATTCTTCGGTAATCCATTCTTCATCAACAGGCACTACTGTGGCGGCCTGCTCATATAGCTTGTTCATTATCAGGCGACTACGAGTATTATCCTCAAATGTCTTTAGCGTGATTCTAAAAGCCTGGGCAAGCAAAGCCCGAATTTCCGCCGCGGGTAAAAGTTGGCCGTTCTTATCCAACATAAATGGATACGACCTCAATTCTGAGGCAATGGCATCTCTCAACTCGATATCAGTCACAATTACGCCATGTCTTTGCGCCAATTCTTCAGTGAGGCGCAGATTTACTAGCTGACCGAATGCTTGTTGCTGGATATATGGCAAAATTGCATCCATATTTTCCTGCCTCCCGAATTGCTGTATCATGCGCTCCATAGTTTCACTCAATTCGCGTCGCCTGATATCCCGACCATAAACACGTGCAACCACCACTTCTGGTGAGTCAGGATGTGTTGTCTGGAAGGCAGTACCCAAATATGCCAAAAGCCCAAAGGACAGAACTATCATCAAGCCGCCCGTCAGTTCCTTCCTACTTTTAAATACATTTCTGAAATCACGAAGCATGACTACTCCAAGGAAATAATCTCCAATCTAAAAGCATACCAAAGGAATTGAAAATTTGCCTTTTCATTTTTCTATGAGCCTCTTGCAAACCACATAGTTTTGAAATAACATCCCTTATTACTTAATATTCTGCAAATTCAAATCTAGTTGGCCAACATGTTGCCACTAGCCCTCTTCTAGCAAATTGTCATAAAATATCACAATGGCTAATGATCTAGTACGCAACAGAAAGGCTTTCCATGACTACCACGTCATAGACACGTGGGAGGCAGGTGTAGCCTTGCTTGGTACAGAGGTCAAGAGCCTACGAAATGGAAAGGGAAACCTACAGGATGCCTTCGTGGATTCAATCTCAGGCGAATTATGGCTAAAGCAGGCAAATATTAGCCCTTACGACTTTGGCACTTATGCAAACCATGACCCTCTGAGACCACGGAAATTACTGCTACATCGAGAAGAAATAAAAAAAATTGTAGCGAAAGTAGACCGAAAAGGACTAACCATAATACCTCTGGCAATATACATTAACGCGAGGGGCAAAATAAAAATCAAAATAGCCCTCGCCGAAGGCAAATCTAGGGGAGATAAGCGCGAAGCCCTCAAAGCAAGAGAAGCAAAAAGGGAAATGGACAGAATACGAAAAGGCAACCACGATTAGGAGTAGTTATTTGGTAAATTTTATCTCCCACCCCAAACTGCCAGTCTGATTTGGATTCAGCGTCAATTTAACCAGTTGGCCGTCAACAATGCCACCGGAAGGACTGGAGCTTTCAAAATTGTAACCCTCTGGCACAAAAATTGTTATTTCATAGGGATCGCCAACAACAACACTGCTTGTAGCCTTTATAGTATTATTTCTTTCGTCCCACTTAACATTTGTCAAGTCGTGGCCACCCTGACTGATGTGCCTACTTGTAGAGACTATCTGAGGATGACTATCCTTTTCTCTTATAGCAAATAGCTGGGTTCCTTTTATTCCAAGTTTTGGAGCTATAAACTCATTCTGACAAACGCCCAAAAACTGTTTTGTCCAAAATTCATATACCAAGTAATCACTATCGGGGTTTAACCCAAGGTCAGCAAACTTAACTGTTTCATTTGCAAATTCGGCATTTGTCCAGTTCATCCTTCCAAGCACATTCCAATTCTCAAAGGGCTTGTTAATTTCCAGCAACCACCAAGGGCAAACGTCGCCTTCCTGATCCGCATCAATTGGAGACGGAGGCCCACCCTGCACTACGTCTGCCCTGTTTAGCTTAATAACAAGGTCTGACTTTCTTGAATCGAAGTCGTATAACTGACCTGGAACTGTAAACAATACCGGTGCCGCTCGTTTAATCCCCTCAAGATTTGCGTCATCTCTATATACTTCTGGGCGATCACTCAACATGAGCATCGATCCAGAAATGGAAGCTAACGTAGGCCGTAACACTGTATCGGTTAGATGGGCATCTGTTTTGGTGGTTTGCACCACATTGCCAACGCCAGCACCGCGCTCTTTAGGGAGAATATCGCAGTGGTCTGGATCGTTGCGCCAGACGATACCATTCCAAGAATTGTACTGTTGCATTGTAGCTGGGCCAAACCCGTCACCCCCTAGGCGACAACCATCAGCAAAGCCGATTGCCTCAGGTAAAACTCCCCAGCAAGCTAATAAAAATACATCCTTACCCAGCCCAAGTCTTGCTGTATCCAGATAGGATCGGAAAACATCATCCGCTGTAAAACCCCTATCCGAGCCATGTCCACCAGACACGTTGATGCCGTCATATAGCAAATGGCGTAGCGTATCAATTTTTACATATGTAAATCCAGCATCCTTGAATCCTTTATAGGTTGGATATACAAGATTTTTGGCGGCTTCCGGCACGGTGGCATCAATTCCGTAGAATAGCCAAGGCCCTCTAATTAACTCCCCGTTAGGATTTTTGACAAACCACTCAGGATGTTTTTCAAGTGTTTCACTATCTCTAAAAAACGCACCTATCCAGATGGCCGGCTCAAAACCAGCCTCTCGAACACGGTCTGCATATCCCTTCATTCCATCAGGAAATTTGTCGTTCCAAACTGTCCAACTCTCTGGGGTTCCACTCCCGCCCTGAAAAGTATCATCAATTTGGATCCACTTGTAACCAAAATCTGCCAGCTTTTTTTCCGAAAACACAGTTAAGATTTCATCTAAGTCCTTTTGTGAAAATTCTCGCCTATAAGCCCACCAAGAACACCAACCACTAATAGAATCTTTTCGGATGGGTTGCTTCCAAGGTTCAAAATATTTCAAGTTTTTATGCTTTTGATAGAAATGTGGCCTAAAGGTTAGCTCAATTTTATTCCCCGTACTCGACCACAAAAAAGTATTCCCTTTTGCTGATTCTGCAATAGGGGTAATAGTAGTGCAGTCGTGAGTTGTCGATTCAATTTCCCAGTCCCACTTTCGGTCATATATCGCATTATTTCGCAAATTTCTGCTTAGCCCAACGCTATTTCGCACAACAGAAAAATTGGTCTGCGCCTGTCCCATCGTTTCAGCAGGAAATGATTCGGTACTCCCAAAAACCTTTCCACGTATGCCTAGTTTTTTATTGCTGTCATTATTCGATAACGCAAAAGAAATACTCTGCTCAACCATATCCTCAGAAAAAAAAGTATTGTTAAATTCTATCTCTCCCCGCATTGGCTTACGGTCTATGCCATTTTCTGTAACTACTACATCGAATTCAGCAATGTTGCCACCGTGATACTTCAACTTGATGAAACCACTCTCAGCACTACCACTAACAACAGTGGGCTCATTTGGTGGGGGGGATTGCCTTGTGCAATTCGTCAGCCCAAAAGAAATTACGAAAGCCAAAAGGAGATTAGACAAGGCCGACTTGTTTCTAATCTGGGTGATTATCGTTTCAATGGTCAACATCTGGCCTCCTAGAAATGGTAATAGTGAAGTTTATTCTAAAAACGGTTACACTTTCATCATTCAGCAGAAAAAATTCTGCGAAATTTTACAGGCACACTCCAATGCAGTTCGGTATCGACCGCTTAATTATGGAACCAGGCTTGCGAAAGCCCTTATCTGGCAAGCGAATAGCCCTGTTAGGACATCCCGCATCTGTCACTCAGGAAATGATTCACTCCCTAGATGCTCTGGCTACCCTGCCAGAAATAAACCTGACTGTAGCATTTGGTCCACAGCATGGATTGAAAGGCGAAAAACAGGACAACATGGTTGAGTCTCAGGATTATCTAGACCCTATCTACAAAATCCCCATCTTCAGTCTATATGGCCAAGTGCGTAGACCTATACCTTCCATGATGGAACACTTCGACATTATTTTGGTAGATCTACAGGATATTGGCTGTCGCGTCTATACATTTATTACCACCCTACTATACCTCCTAGAATCTGTCGCAACCCACAAAAAAGAAATATGGATATTAGATCGCCCTAACCCCATCGGTAGAAATGTCGAAGGTTTTTTACTGGAACCGGGATGGGAGAGTTTTGTCGGGTCTGCTAGATTGCCAATGAGGCATGGCCTAACGGTGGGCGAACTTGCTCGTTGGTTTGTTCAATCTTTCAAGCTCGACGTCAATTTGACGGTCATTGAGATGGAAGGCTGGGAACCTAACGGAAGCCCTGGCTTTGGATGGCCAATGCTTGAGCGAGCATGGGTAAACCCTAGCCCCAATGCACCAAATCTTTGGATGGCAAGGTGCTACCCAGGAACAGTAATGCTGGAAGGTACCACATTAAGCGAAGGCAGAGGGACTACCCGCCCAATGGAATTATTCGGAGCACCAGACTTGGATTCAACTAAAATTCTAAAGCACATGGCTGAACTTGCCCCCCAATGGCTACAAGGATGCAAATTGAGACCCTGCTACTTCGAACCGACATTTCATAAGCACAGTGGCTCCTTATGCAACGGAATACACATTCATACAGACATACCCTCCTATAAGCCAAACGCCTTCAAACCTTGGAGATTCATGGCACTTGTTTTCAAGGCGATAAGACAGTTATACCCTGACTATGAGCTGTGGCGCAACTTCCCTTACGAATATGAAAATGAAAGACTTGCGATAGACGTGATCAATGGCGGCACCCGCCTTCGGGAATGGGTCGATGACTCAAATGCAGAACCAAATGACCTTTCAGCAATGGCCAGTGTAGATGAAAATGAGTGGATATGCCTTCGGAACGTCAATCACTGAGCACTAGCTACAAATACCATTTCACCTTTCCAATGCAAATAATACCTGTTGTAAAGACGCGCCAAACCATGCTTTTCATCTGATAACTGAAAGCTAGAAACTACTTCTCCATCCTCCTAATGGCCTTTAGCACTTGCTCCCCTACCCCAATCTTGTAGCCTTCGCTGTAGTAGATAACATTTCCATCCCTTGAAACACCCATAATTACCGGAAGTTGATCTGATGGCTGGCGAGCTGTTTTTTCCAATATTTGCTTTAGAATTTGTGCATTATTATCTAATAGCAATTGGGTTTGGGTTGCCATGTTGCCAATTTTATCCAGATAAGTGACATCACCATTAGGCAATTCCTGAACAACCAAAACCAAGCCGCCTCCCCATTTTTCAATAGGTTCCCTCAATTGCTCTAAGTCAAGTAGTGCATGGCGAGTTGGCTCATCTCCGTTGCCTATCCAAGCAAGAATCAGCCCCTTATCATTAGAAAGACTGGCAAGATTTTGTGGCCGCCCCTCTACCCACCTAGAACCAAACCTAGCCTTTGCTATAGAGGGAAGAGAGACATTGGTTTCAATTACCCCAAGTGGCGCAGGTGCAGGCTTAGATGGGCGCATAACCATTGGCACAACACGGCTTTCATTTGCTTTAAGGCCAAAGTATGCCATCCGAATCAGGACAGAACCATCGTCTTGGCGATTTCCTGTTGTAAGGCAATAAGAGCCAGGTTCGAGTGCTAGACCAGCTTCAAAAAATTCCCAAGGCATTCCTTCATAGTCCAAAGTTTGGTAGCGACCACCACTATAACGAGCAAGGGCAAAGTGCGAAAAATAGACTGGCTTTGTCTCCAAATGCCCAGTGATTTTGATGGTGGCAGTTTGCACCGCGGCGGATGGCTGGCCACTCCAATTTACTGTTTTCCAGTTCGATTGAAAAAACTGCGGAGCAAGTGTACCAATCTCCAAACGAGCAGGTATGCCCGCTGTTCTGCAAAGTGCGACAAACAAAATGTCCCGCCCAAGCTGGTCGGCAACTTTGAGTTTTGCAACTCCCAAAGGACGCATTGGTACGTGCAACCAATTGGCGACATCATCTATTTTGATATTCTCCCTCACCCAATCCACAACCAATTGAGGATTGCGCTTGAAAGCATCCATTTGAGTGTCACCAAATATTCCCCGCAAGCCAGAGCGCCACGGGGTTAGTAGCTCGTTATGGATTCGTGGGGACAGAATATATGGAATAAAGCGTTCCATTTCCCCATGCGACATTTCATCAGCGTCTACCAAACCATGAAACCCTTCAAAAGCAAGTTCAAGATGATCCAGCAATACTGAAGCGGGTGTATCTCGGAGGTCCTTTTCTGAAATGACTCCCAACATCGCCATCGCCCAGTGGAGTTGCTCTGCTGGAACAGTCTGTAAAAACTTTCTGATTTGTGCATGGTTGCCTTGGCTACTATATAAAACATCCCAAAGCTCTGCCGAGTTCAATTCTAACTCTGAGGCAAGTGCCCTACAACTGGCCTCGTTGGCAAATGTGGCCATATAGGCTTCCCTGATTCTGTCTTCCCTTGCCAAACGAATCCGATTGGCCTCCCGCGCCTCCTTTGATACTTCATATATGACTGGCATCGGTTCTATCGGGGGATTAATATCCAAAAACTCAATTCGCTCTTCTGTATTGAAAGGGGCAATTTTAATAACAATTTCGTCGACATCGGCATTTAAGATAGCACTTCCGGTCAGATTATCTTTTGATGCCCATATTCTTAAATCCCCCTTGCCAGTAGGTAGCAGAGCCTGTCCCTTTGAATCTGTTAGAGGAGATGACAGGGGAAAAAACTCTGCATAATTATATAAGCCAAATTCAACCAAAGCACCAGAAACTGGCCTGTTTGCTACATCTACAACACTCACTCTCCGTTCGCTCGCCGGTGCATACGTTGATAGAACCTGCAATTCGTCATGGTATCGATCACTCTTTACCTTGAAAGAATCATTCTGAAAACCACCATAGGCTTTTGTATGAACCATCATCGCCCTTCTTGCAGGCTCATGAAACCAAGCCATATCCAACATTGGCTCTGGTTCACAAGCCCCCAAAAAGTGCCAATTTCCATCGACCCACGCCTCTACCCACGCGTGGTTGTCATCCACGTGTGCCCATCGAGGTGTATATAGCTGTCTGGCAGGAATACCAACCGCTCTCAGTGCCGCTACAACTAAAACAGTTTCTTCGCCGCATCTGCCCCAGCTTGTGCGGATGGTTGATAGAGGGCCAGATGTACGCCCGTCTGTACCCCTGTATGTCACTTTTTCATGGCACCAATGATTGACTTCCAGAATTGCCTTTTCCATGCTTAGACCCTTAACTCGATCTTTGAGAGTCGCAAACAACTCAGGGCGTGCCTCGTCTAAGTTTTCGTTATTTACCCTTATTGGCAATACAAAGGCTAAAAACACATCGTCCGTGATTGTCTCGCCCCAAGGCATTTCCGATCTGGCTTTAAGCGTGGCCTTTACAGCCCTCAAAAAGAATTCACCGTCGTAATCAGCCATGTCCTGCAATGGCATGTAGGCATACAGATAGGTCAGAGCATCTTTTTCTGCTTGCGTTAAAGTATCGTTCATCACTCCAAACAGTTCTGAACTGCGATGTTCTGCTATGGCACGTTGATACTTAAACTGAGCTTCCACCCTCGCCCTTCTGGTATCGCTAATAATTGGCCTATCATCTGCAACGCATAAGGAGTATGCAATCAATAGGAAAAGAGTAGGTAAAAAGTTTAAGCGCATTTCCGTAGTCCAAATAAAGGAGGGGCAGTACCCATAACATGCCTTATTCTATACCACGCCACTAGTAGGCGATAATCAGCAGTGGAGGGTTTGTATTTTTTCACTTCAAACCTAGCCCCTGCCTGTCAACCCATCATTGACCTTACCGACCAGTCCAGGGCCTTTATAAATCAGCGCAGTAAATAATTGAACAAGACTGGCACCCATCCCAAGTGATTCTGCGACATCATTGGAAGAACTGACACCGCCACAGGCTATGAGTGGCAACCTTCCATGTAGTCTTTCAAGTATCCTCTTCTGCACACATTGAGCCTTTTGTTTCAAAGCCTTACCGGACAGTCCTCCATCCCCCCAACCACTTACTTTGCCTCTATTTACCTCGCTCTGGATTATTCCCCTGTCAAGTGTTGTGTTTGTGGCAATCAGGCCGGAAATTCCACTTGCCAATGCAGTATCCACGATGGAATCTAACTCCTCTGGCCCTATGTCGGGTGCAAGTTTCAGAAAAACGGGCTGGTTTTCCAAACCCATCTCTTTGCGAGTCAGCAACATACCCTGTAGCAGGGGCATAAGCAATTCAGGGGCTTGCAATCTGCGCAGACCAGGCGTATTTGGGCTGGAAACGTTTAGAGCAATGTAATCAACTTCAGGTGCTATCAGTCTATAAGCTAGGCGATAGTCGTCTAAAGCCATCTCTTCCGGTGTAGCCTTGTTCTTGCCGATGTTACCTCCAACAACTAGGTTCTTGGGCCTACGTTTTAGTCGGCGTGATACAACTTCGGCTCCCTCGCTATTAAAGCCCATCCTGTTTAACACCAATTCTTCGTCTACCAGCCTAAATAACCTCGGTCTAGGATTTCCGGGCTGTGGCCTTGGGGTCACAGTACCGATTTCTACAAATCCAAAGCCTAGTGCCTTCCAAATTGGCAGTAATTGTGCCCCCTTATCCAAACCTGCCGCTAGGCCAAGGGGTGTTGAAAAAACCAATCCAGCTACACTTCGCTCCAGCGAAATATGTGGTTGACCATAAAATGCCCTAAGCAAGCTACTCACACATGGCACCCACTGCGCTACTCTGCCGGTAGCAAATGTAAAATCATGAGCAAGTTCTGGCGAAAGAGTGAACAGCAGTGGTCTGATTGCACTGTATAGAAGAGAAAGCATTGGGATCTACATCCACGTCATATATATTCTGTTCCTTGTTAATCAAACTTGAAATTAGAGGATGACAAGTTCTTGCTTACCAAGAGTAGGTCGCCAATCCATGATAGTCTGGTTTCCACATAAAAACAATCAGCAAAGCACCATCCCCAAGTAAACCTTGTCCCTATCCTCCTGGGTAATACCAAGATACCTCTTAGTAATTTCAAAGGAAGAGTGGTTGAAAATATCCATCAACATCACAGGCAGTACACCTGCCTTCCATGCAAAGTAACCAAATGTCTTGCGAAGAGAATGGCAACTAATTTGTCCGTCCAGTTTAACTCCTTTAGCGGCAATTTTGATAATCCTCCATGCCTGAACTCGGCTCAATGCCTTTGGTTCTTTTCTGTTATTTCCGAAAATAAATTCCCCTCGCTTTTCCTGAAAGCACATTTTCAATGCCACTATCGCCTTGCAGTTAATGGCAATGATGGTTTGCTTGCCAGTCTTTTTTTCTGTAAGCACAATGTGCCGCCTAAACTCTTGTAGGTCGAAGTCATAAACATCTTTCCACTTGAGCCTGAGTAAATCCACCATGCGCAATGCGCTGTAAACTCCAAGTATTATCATGGTATAGTTTCTGACATTTCCATGTTTGAGCCAGAATTTTGCCATTTTGGTCAATTGACTTTTGTTTTTGATGGGCTCTGCTACGGGCATTGAAATCTCCGTACTATTGAATCTGTGAGCTAGAAAACAACCGGCAACTACGCCAAATCAATGGTATTGTGCCCTATGTCTCAAAATTGGGTGTTGCCCTAATCTTAAACCGTTACTTGTTAGATAGTTAGTATATCGGTTAATTCTAACGAGTGCAAAAAAACATTGAAAATGGTTGTATGCAACATTTTATACAAATTGTTAAATTAATATTTGTAGCAACTTGTTATTTATCAGATACTTGCATCTAATTTTGCAAACACATGGCTATTCGCGATGAGCAAATGTTTATCGACGCATATATACAAACTTAGTGACTATTAGAACATTATAGGTACAGTTGATGTGAAAATAAAATGTAATTCTTTGTATAGAATGTTGCATTGATAAAGTACTTTTTGTAAAATTAACAATTGAACGTCTTTTAAACAAAAAAAATGTTGTGCACGAATGACATTTTCGTTAGAATTTATTTAACACTACAACAACAATAAACTTTTTATGGAGTCTTCAGATGAAATGGTTCCACAACTTTAAGATCAAATCCAAGCTACTGATCAGTTTTTCGATTCCAATATTCTTAATGTTTTTTGTCGGCTTTGAGGGCCTAAGTTCAATCAGGGCCATCAATAATGCAGGCACAAGCATTTATGAGGAGTGTGTTCATGCCGCTGAAGTGACAGGGAGCATTGCACGGGGTATTGCCGAGCTGAGGCTCATACTCCGAAGTGGTGTAATAGAGTTAGACCCGGTCCGCCTCCAGTCCCTCAAAGCTAACTATGACAAACAAAAGCAACAAATTGCCTCTTTGGAGGAGAGTTTGATAGGTATAGCCAGGGCATCGCACAACAACTCCAAGGAAAAAGAGGCTCTTGTAAAGGAATACAGTGAAGTCATCAACACGTTTATAAGGCAATGCGACCCAGAGATCGAGCGTATAATATCAGGCAGACAGTCAGACGCCATGACAAGTCTCCGCAATCCCCAGATGGTTGCCGTTGGAAACCGAGTCAACGAATTTACCGAAATAGTTCTCGAAGCAGTCCATCAAGCCAGCGTAGATACCGAAGCTCGAAAAGACTCCATCGCCCGTGGATCAGTCATCATGGTAGTCACAAGCATTGTATTAGCGATTATTATATCAATATTTTTCGCAGTATCCATATCCAGCAACCTAATATCCAGGCTACAAATTATTGCCACAGACATCCAACGTATGGCAGACCATGACCTGACAGTCCGTTCAAAAGGAGTCTACAACGACGAGTTGGGGGGGATTCGCAATGCCATCGGCTTCATGGTCGAAGAAATAAGGTCGTTGATACGGAACGTATCCACCGACATCCACGGCGTAGCGAGTGGTTCCACCCAATTGTCTGCCGCCGCCGAACAAATGTCGGCAACCACAAACGAAATAGCCGCTAGTACGGACACCCAAAGGCATGGTGCTGAAAGGATTGCTACGGCCATGACAGAACTTTCCGCATCCATAGATGAAGTTAGCAAAGGTTCAAGCGAGACCCTTTCCCAGCTAGAAGATGCCATTAATGCCACACATCAGGGCAACGAAGCCGGTGAGGCTACCAAGGTAGCCATGGAAGATATCACCCAAACTACGGGTCGAATCGCCCAGGCAATTGGTGTTATCCAGGAGATAGCAAACCAGACCAACCTCCTATCCCTAAACGCGGCCATTGAAGCGGCTAAGGCGGGCGAGCAGGGCAAAGGATTTGCGGTGGTGGCAGAAGAAGTCAGAAAGCTAGCCGAACGCAGTGCCACCTCGGCCAAAGAAATTGCCCAACATAACATAGAAGCCCGCAACTCAGTTCATCGTGGAGCCGAAACCGTAGCCGCCACAGTGGAACTACTGCACAAGATCAGGAGTAGTCTTGACCAGTTTGCAACCAGAACGAGAAAATCGGTGGCATCGTCAGCAGAACAGGCATCCGCAGGAGCTGACGTTGCCAAGCAGGTAGAACGTAGTGCTTCTGAAGCTACAGCAGTTGCTTCGGCTACCACAGAAATGGCCGCCACTACTACAGAAATATCTCGCACAGCCCACGACCTCGCGCACCTTGCCTCTGATCTCCAAACACAGATCGGAAAATTTAAAATGGAATAGATGGGAAACTATAGCTATTTACGTTTTTGTTGTTCACTTAACGGCGAGCCAAGTCTGCCTATGAACAACAAACGGCCATGAACTCTCGGAATCCTTCGCCCTGCTTGGATGTCCGAGGCCCCCACGCCCACCACTATAAATTGGGCAGACTTGGAGGCACGCTATCAGGTTCTTTCCTAGCGTCACCTTTCGTTATGCAACCTAAACCTCCGCTTCCTTTTTGCACATACAGGTAGCATGGAGGCATTGGCAGTGGTATAGCGATAGTGTTGTCAGGCTGATGCGGTAAATTTTGTTTTTGATGGGGGGTTGACAAGTGTATTTACGTATATGCTATAATAGACACATACATGGAGGTTGCTTTGTTAAGTTCAAAGATAACAGTTCCACTGCCCGAGTCGGGGATTATTATCCGCAGGAGCGGGAAATACAAGTATGTCTACAAAGTTCTGGAGACATACCGCAACGCCAAAGGCCAGCCGACTAATCTACGGAGGTTGATAGGTCGATTAGATGTCGGAGGTAAAAGGCTCGTTCCCAATGACAGCTATTATGAATTCTATGGAACTGATGCAGATACAGAGGCGATAGTGGAACCCATGCCAGTGATTGAAAATATCGTGTCTATAGGGGCACCATTCTTAGTAGCACACATTCTTTCAAGGTTAGGCGTAACGCAGATACTGGAAGGAGCCATAGGTGGAGGGCGTGCAGGTGCAGTCAT